>Ga0111539_10000566_pt1 | contig 47366 bp, 50 predicted proteins | sample RhiMethybrSRZTD1_FD_79667 | JGI IMG/M metagenome (GOLD analysis project Ga0111539, IMG submission 79667) | Populus rhizosphere microbial communities from Tennessee, USA - Rhizosphere MetaG P. TD hybrid SRZTD1 (version 2) (version 2) | ecosystem: Host-associated > Plants > Roots > Rhizosphere >... | reverse complement strand
CTCGGTCACGGCCCGTTCTCGCACCTGTTCGAAGACGTGCTCCCGCACGCGCGACACCACGAGGAGTGGACCGTCGACGCGATCCTCCACCCGGCGACCGAGGTGCATCGCGCCCTCGAGGCGCTCTCGGGTTCGGAAGAGCCCGACATCGCGCCACATCAGCTCTCGAATGCTCTGAGTGGTGAGGTTGAATGCCGGAGCCAACTCGGCCCGCCTCCTGGACTGGACGTCAAGTTCCCTCCGGTCGGCCTTGAGCGGAGCCGCCTGCAGAGGCTGGAGCATCGCGTCTGCCGCTCGGGCGCCGAAGACCAGTCCTTCGAGCAATGAGTTGCTGGCCAGACGATTGGCCCCGTGGACACCCGTACACGCGGTTTCGCCTGCGGCGAACAGCCCGCTGACCGACGAGCGGCCCCACACATCGGTGTCGATCCCGCCCATCAGATAGTGCGCCGCTGGACCAACAGGGATCGGATCCGAGGCGAGATCCAGGCCGAGCTGATCACACATCGCGGAGATCGTGGGGAACCGCGTCCGCACACGCGCCGCGTCGAGATGGGCAAGCGTCAGGAAGACGGGCCCTGGCGTCGTGCGGGCCTCCACGACAATCGCGCGTGCCACCACGTCGCGCGGAGCGAGATCGCCGTCGCGGTGATACCTCGCCATGAACGGCTCGCCGAGCGCATTCACCAGGCGCGCGCCTTCGCCTCGAAGGGCCTCGGACATGAGGAACCGCGGTGCGCCAAGCCGGTTGAGAGCCGTGGGATGAAACTGCACGAACTCGAGGTCCGTAACCCGGGCACCGGCGTGGTACGCCAGCGCGATGCCGTCTCCGGTTGCGACGCCGGGATTGGTCGTCTCCGTAAACACTTGCCCGGCGCCTCCGGTTGCCAGCAGGACCGCGCGGCCGCGCATGTCGTGACGCCCGGCCTGATCGAAGAACCGCACACCCACGACTGCGTCGTCCTCGACGATCAGATCGGTCACGAGGGCATGATTGATGGTGCGCACGCCGTGCAGCGCCACAACGTGCTTCCACATGGCTCGACCGATCTCACGGCCCGTCGCGTCCCCCGCATGCAGCACCCGGCGCACGCTATGAGCCGCCTCGAGCCCCAGCGCCGGCGCGCCATCTGGGTTGCGATCGAAACGAACGCCCCACTCCATCAATTCCTGAACGTACTGAGGGCCATCCTCGACGAGCACACGCACCGCGCCCTCGTCGCAGAGCCCGTCGCCGGCTCGAATCGTGTCTGCGACGTGAAGCGCGGTGGAATCGTCTGGGCCGATGGCCGCGGCGATGCCGCCCTGCGCGTATCCGGTGTTGCTTTCGGTGGCGTCAGCTTTCGTCAGGATCAGCACGCGGCCAGCTGGGGCGAGCGCGATGGCAGCGCGGAGGCCGGCTATGCCGCTGCCGACGATCAGAAAGTCGAAGGAGTCTGCGGAGGCGTTCGTCAATCGGGCCAATCGTTCGAATGCTATCCTAACAGCTTCAAATGGAGCCGGTTCGTGTCGACGTTGAGACGCCATCGCGCCGCTATACCGTCACGCTGGGTGACGGCGTCCTCGCTCGGCTCGGCCACATTCTCGATGGCGTCCAGGTGCCGACCAAGCGCTTCATCGTCTCGAGTGCGCCGATCTGGCGACTGCACGGTTCGCGCCTGGCAGGCGTCTCTGATGCGGAGCCGATCCTGGTCCCCGACGGCGAGCGATTCAAGCAGCTGCAGACGGTGTCCCGTATCTACGAAACGCTCATCCGAGCCAACGCCGACCGCGCCTCCACACTCATCACCTTCGGGGGTGGCGTCATCGGGGACATGGCCGGCTTTGCCGCCGCCACCTACCTGCGCGGCGTGGCGCTCGTTCATGTGCCGACCACGCTTCTGGCGCAGGTCGACAGCGCGATCGGCGGCAAGGTCGGCGTGAATCACGCCCTTGGGAAGAACCTCATCGGCGCCTTCCATCAGCCCCACGCCGTTGTCGTTGACCCGTCCGTCCTCGGTACGCTTCCGCGTCGTGAGTTCAGGGCTGGGCTGTACGAGGTCATCAAGTACGGCATGACCTCCAGTCCGGGGCTGTTCAATCGCATCGCGACCCAACGCGCCGATATTTTTGCTCGCAAGCCCGACGTACTCGCGGCCGTCATTGGGGAGTCGTGCCGCATCAAGGCGTCGGTCGTTGCCGCCGACGAGCGCGAATCGGGGCTGCGGCGCATCCTGAATTTCGGCCACACGGCGGGGCACGCCCTCGAAGCGGTCACCAAGTATCGGCGCTTTCGCCATGGCGAAGCGGTGGCGTACGGCATGCTCGTCGCTGCGGACGTCGCCGTGGCGCGCGGCGCGCTCGCCGAGAATGATCGCATCGCACTCGCGAACCTGATTACCAGCCTCGGCCCGCTGCCACCGGTTGGAGACCTGACGACGGTCCAGATCCTCGAGGCTATGCAGCACGACAAAAAGGTCGTCGCCGGACGACTCCACTTCGTGCTGCCAACGACCATCGGTGCGACAGCCATTGTGGACGACGTGACGCGCAAGGAACTGAAGGCGTCATTGAAGCGCGTCGGCTTCAAGTCCGAGCGATGAACCCGCGCCGGAACGGAATAGCTGGAACGCACTCGCAATCAGAATCAGCGTCCAGATGCTCGGTATCGTCCAGGGCAGCCATCCGGGAATCACGCGACCTCCGGGAATCGTCGCGCGCACGCGTGCGACGTGCAGCCAGAACAAGTCGACTCCCGTGCCGGGCGCCTGACTGCGAGGCCACTCGCCGGACGTGATTGCCCGCACGAACGGCACGTACGAGAGACGATAGCGATTCCACGCGCGTCCTGGCGCCGGGTCGATCCGATCGTAGTAACCCACACGGTCGAGCGTCGTGCCAAGCGATTGATCCTGCAGAAACGATATGGAGACCGAAAGGCACGCGATCATTGCTCCAACGGCGAAGCACGACCACACGGTTCCCCGTCGCCACGGCCGCCCCCCGGCTGCCGCCGGCAGCAGAAGCAGCGGCACGATCGGCACAAGATGTCTGGGGCCATGCGCGTAGCCGCCATCAGGGAATACATACGCGCCATAGAACACCAACCCGGACCCCAGACTCACCAGGATTCCGACGAGCACGGCCCGTGGACATTCGCGTACGCGCGTGATCGAGAGCCAAATCGCCGGAACCCACAACAGCAGCGATTTTCCGGGAGACAACAGCAGTACGGCGAGACCCCGCGGGAGGTCGGCGATCGAGAACGCACGCGCGGGGAGAACCGGAATCATCTCGGACCAGGAGTACCCGAATTCGAACGGGTTGCCGAAACGAAAGATGTTCCATGCGAGATGGATCGAAACGGCCACGCCGATGGCCGCGGTAAGAGCAATCGCCACCCGCACGCGCGCCGCAACGGGCGCAGAACGATCCATCAGCGCGGCCACAACGAAGCCGGGGAGAAGGATGAGGACGGTCACCTTGATCAGAACGACGCCGAGCAGCAACAGCGCGGCCGGCATCACTCGGCGTTCCAACAAATGGACCGCTGCCCAAATCAGCGCCGCTGCCTGCCACGCCTCTGAATAGAGGGAGGTGCCGTACGGCCATAGCACCGTGGCGGTTCCGAGCATCATCGACAGCAGCAGTGCGGTTGTGGCCCCGGCCTGGAGGGCGAGGGCCGCGCGATAGAACCCAACCACGGCGAGGGCCGCCGCGGTTGCGGTACTCAGCATCGTCAAGCCGCTGACCAGGAACGTCCACGTCTGCGTGCCACGCGGGACGCCAACCATTCTGGCGATCCCTCGAGCGAGCAGATGATGCGGGACGGTGAGGATTGCCGCCAGCGGGCCGTAGGGCGCGTACGCTTTTCCGTCGACTCCGAGTCGGCCGAAAAACAGGCCACGCGGGAGAGCTTGTGGCACGGAGAGATCGCCGGCGTCCACGAGGTGTTCTGCCTGGTAGTACACCTCGAACTCATCCGGCACGCGAAACGCGTTGCCCGAGGAGGTCAGCGCATAAAGGGCCTGGAAAAATAGAAACAGCAGCCACGTTGGCCGGTGGCGTTCGAAGAGTCTAGAGAGCCCGGTCATGGAAGGCTCATCGGGAGACTAGGAATCCAGGCCGTATTCCTTGACCTTCGCGACCAGCACCTTGTAACCAATCTGCAGCAATTCGGCCGTTCGTCCTTTATCGCCGCCGGCTTCCTTCAGGGTCTGCTCGATCTTCCGGCGTTCGAATTCTCCCAGGGCCCGCCGCGACGCTTCAGCCAGCGTGCCGGACAGATCGATCTGCGCCCACGTGCCCTCGGGCAAGGCGGCAGTCGGGACTGAATCACGAAACGACAAACTAAGGTGCCGGGCGTGAATCGTATCCCCGTCGGTGAGGATGACCGCCCGCTCGATACAGTTCTGCAGCTCGCGGACGTTTCCGGGCCACCGGTACGCGACCAGCGCCTCGAGCGCCGACTGCGCCAGCATCAGCGGCTTCTTGTTCAGATCGCGGCAGTACCGCTCGACGAAGTATTTCGCGAGCATCGGAATGTCGTCAGCCCGGTCGCGCAGCGGGGGAATGGTGATCGGGAACACGGAGAGGCGGAAATAGAGATCCTCTCGGTACTGCCGTGCGGCGACCGCCGCCTTCAGGTTGCGGTTGGTGGCAGCGACCACCCGCACATCGACCTGGATCGTCGCGGTACCGCCCAACCGTTCGAAACGCTTGTCCTCGAGGGCGCGCAGGATCTTGGCCTGTAGCAGGATCGGCAGATCGCCGATCTCATCGAGAAACAGCGTGCCTCGATGCGCCAGCTCGAACTTTCCCGGCTTGCGTCCGGTTGCACCGGTGAACGCGCCCTTCTCGTGGCCGAACAGCTCGGTCTCGAGCAGGTTTTCGGGAATCGCTGCGCAATTGATCGCCACAAACGGCCCGTCCGCCCGCGGACTCAAGACGTGCAGCGCCCGTGCGAACAGCTCCTTTCCGGTGCCGCTCTCCCCTTCCAGAAGGACCGTGGCGTCGCTCGCAGCCGCACGCTGGAGCGCCACTGTCACCTGCTTCAGCTTGGCGTCTTCGCCGACGATCTGCGGCGCACCGCGGCGCTGGGCCAGTTCGTCCTTGAGCAAGATGTTCTCGGTGGCGAGCCGCCGCTGCGAGAGCGCCCGCTCGACCAGAAGCAGGAGGTGATCGGGGTCCACGGGCTTCGCCAGAAAATCCAGCGCCCCTTCCTTCATCGCTTCGACAGCGTCCTGAATGCTGCCAAAGGCCGTCATCACGATGACGGGGAGCTCCGGGTCGAGCTCCTTCGACGCGCGAAGCACTCCGAAACCATCGCCCGTCGGCAGCCGCAGGTCGGACAGGACGACACCAAAACGCGCATCACGAAGCGCCTGCACCGCTTCGGTCTGGTCGCGCGCTTCGACGACACCATGCCCCTGGCTCTCCAGCGCATGACGCAGCATCGCGCGCAGTGAGTCTTTGTCTTCGACGAGCAGGATGGGTGGATCAGTTGAGGGAGGACGCGCCACTACCGGAGCCAGCCCGGCGGGACACCTGCGCGATGCGCTTCCTCTTCGAGATCGGCGACGGCTTTCTTGTCGGCAACAATCGCTGCATTGAGGCGGGTCACTTCCTCGAGAGCCTTCTGACGATCCGCGGCAATGACGCTGCGCTGAGCCGGATCGTCGCGGTTGACGAAGTCGGTTGTGAGCGCGTTCACTCGCGTTTGCACGGCCTGCAGGAAGGTTTCATCGCGATCGAGCTGATCCTGGAGCTGACGCTGGCGTTCGCTCCAATACTTTTGATCCTTGGGCTCGTCGCCGGCAGCCTTCGCGTCCTTCTCATCCTTCTGGCCCGCCTCGGCTGGCTTGTCTCCGGAGGCGGCTGTCGCGCTCTTGTCCGCATCGCTCGGTTCGACCGCTGGACTCGGAGCAGGAGCGGAGGACGGGATCACCCGTGGCACGTCCTTGTTGGTCAGGACCTTCCCGTCATCCTTTACGGTTTTGCGCCGTTCTGCTTCCCGCTTCGCAAGGTCACCCAATGACTGCGAGTGGGCGGATGTCGGGGAACCGACCAGCATGAGCGCGACGACCGTGGCAAACAGGCTCAAACGCATGATGAGATGTCTTCCGGATTATCGGCTCCAAATCGATGGTACGTGAGCCCCTAGGCCCGGTCAAGGCAACGAGCCGTTGCGCCAAGAAAGAATGCGGACCCCCGAAGAGCCACGAGAGACAGTCACCTCGTAGGCTCGATGCGCTCCCCTTGCGCCGAAAGACTCCCCACGCAAGACGATCACGCCACTGCCCGGATTGCCAGGGTTCGAACCGTCGACCAGCGGGTTCCCGTCGCTCTCAGCCTGATCGTCAGCGGCGAGGACGAGAATGTACTGGGATCGGGGCAGGCTGTTGCCAGGCCCCAGCAGTGCGTCGAGTTCCCCATAGGCGTACAAACGCCACCGGGGGTTGTTGATTCCCCATGGCCTCTCCACCGTGATGGCATCCAGTTGACTCTCGGTGCACGGGGCCGGTCTTCCGCAATTCGCGAGGTTCACAACCTCGCCGAGGTCAACCGTGACACCGTCGGCAAGCGTGCGTGAACCACTGGGCGGTCCGTCTGTGAACCCAGATGTCGCGCTTCCGTCGAGCACGCGGCTCCAGTCAGGGATCGTCGACAGATCGGCCATTGCCCGCTCGAGCACGGCCGCCGCAGCATAGCGACCTTCGTGAGCGGTACGGAAGTTGGCGGCGATCAGCGTTTCTGTCGACGTCGCCAGCACCAGCGCCGCACCGAGGGCCATCAGCAGCGTCATCGCCAACACACAGATGACAAGGGCCACGCCCGTTTCTTTCATGGCGAAAGCCCGGCATTCAGGTTGGGCGGAGCGATCTGAAAACGCACCTCGCGGTCGGGCAGAAACCGGCGACCGTCGCGCGCGGTTCCGCCTCGGATGAACAGTGCGCCCGCCGGCCCTCGCAGCCCGTCAATCGCCGACTCAATCCGAAGCCTGACCGCGATCTTTCGGATGCGAAGCAGATCGGCGTCGAAACGGGTCGCCGCACCGGGGTCTGGGCACCACACATTGCCGTCGGCTAGTTCCGCGGCCGACAGCCTGATGAGCGAGCGCCGCGACGGATCGCCGCCGATCACCTCGAGACGCGGCGCGTGGCCGCCGCCGATAGGATCGAAGGTGAACGTGCAGTTCTCGCCGCTGGGATACGCGGTCGGCGTCAGGTCCGGAGTTGGGGGCCGCGGCCCATAGGTCGTCCACGGGCCCACCGGATCGGCCGCTACGGCGGTAATGCCTGGCGGCTGCGGATCGCCGTAGTACTCGAACTCGAGCCCCACGACGTGGTCCGCAACGGCCACTTCCGGGTTTGCCGACCCATCGGAGTAGACCAGCTGATCGAAGCCTAGAATGGCGTGCCGTTTCAGGTAGTACGCGCGCTGCACAGCCTGCACGACTTTCGATCCGATCGCATACGAGGTCTGCAGCACACCACCGGGACTGTTGACGGTCAGCTGGCCCGAGTTTCCTGCCACGCTCGTCAGCGTAAACGTGTCGCTGTTGCCATAGGTGTCGTAGACGAGAAGTGTCGTCCCTGACGTGAAGCCGCACAGATCCTGGTTAAGAGGACAGCCACGCTCAAAATTCACGCGCAGTGTGAGCTGACCAGGTGCCAAAGCGGCGCTCAGCGTCGTCTGCGCGGCTGTCGCTGGCACGTACAAGACCGTGATCGCGTCGGACCGGTAGGTGCCTGGCGGGTCGGCGCCAACGGCGCCAAGGCGGTAAGGCGTCACAGGAGCGAGCCAGCCAATGAGGCTCCCGGATTGCGCGCCCGCATAGGCGCCAGCTCCTGCCATCATCAAGTCCCTGACGAGCGCCTCGGCGGCGACGCGAAGCCGCTGCTGGACGTCAGTGCTCTCGAACTGCACCAGTGCCGTGCTGCGCGCGGGATCGGTGAGTGCGAATACTGCGGCCGTCACCACAAGCATCAGCGCTGTGGCCACGACAACCTCCAACAGGGAGAATCCACGCGACCCCTTGCTGCACCGAGCTCTCCCCATCCTAAAAGCCTCTTCTCGATCGCACACTGACAAGGTGTGCCGATTCCTTGACACGCTCAGCCCCAATCGTCGTCACCAGGACCTGAATCACGATCGTGTTGTCTGGATCGGCTGGCACCGGCGCGATCGACCATCGGCGGACGTACAGAGTGCCCGAGGGAGGCACATACCCGCCTCCTCCACCACCGAGCACCACACCCGACGCATCAGCGAAGTCACAATAGCCGGCCGTGTTCGTGATGAGAGACGCAGGAGGCGACGGGGAGAGTCCGGTTCCGCCGGTCGGCGCCTCTGGGACGGTTCGCGTGTCGCTCGATGCGTCGCTCAAGCGGGCTCCGTCAAGATCGAATCGCCATGTCAGGGCACGAAGTTGCTCCATCTTCTGCTGCGCGAGTACCGACCCTGTGGTGACGGCCCGTGCCCTTCGATTCGCGCTCGAGGCCAGCATCGAGAGCTGGGCAAGGGCGCCGACGCCGACACTCAGAACTGTGACTGCGACGAGCGTCTCGAGCAGAGAAAACCCTGCGTCGGTTTCCATGGCCAAACGTAAGTGCAAACAGAAGTCCATGTCCGACGGAAGAAAGAACAGGCGGGAACCAGCCGCAATCGCACATCGGCTCGGAAATATGCTTCGCGAGCGATGCATTCTCTGCACCCTCGGACCTTGCGGCGGTGAGCAGAAAGTTCAGGCGACTCGGAGATTCAAACGGCGATCGGAAGGACGATCTGGAAGCGTGCGCCGCCCAGTGGAGAGGTACCAGCCGAAATGCGGCCGTTGTGAAACACGATGATTTTCTGGACGAGGGCGAGGCCCAGACCAGTGCCGTCCCGCTTCGAGGTCACGAACGGCCGGAACACACGCTCGCGCTCCGATGGAGCAATGCCTGGCCCGTTGTCTTCGACGATGATGTGTGAGACACCCTGTACGCGGTTCAGCTCGGATCGGATGACGACCACCGGCGCGAGCGAGGCATCGGCGCAGGCTTCCACGGCATTTCGCAGGAGGTTGCTGAAAGCCTGGCGCAGCAGCACCTCGTCTCCGTCGATCGCACCGAAGTCTCCGCGGACGGTCACGTCGCCTCCGAGTGACCGCGCTTCGGCCCGGACTTCCTCGGCCGCCCGGTCACAGATGGCGCCAAGTTCGATCCGCGTGAGCGTCAGTTTCGCAGGAGTGGCAAAGGTCAGGAAATTGGTGACGACCTGTCCCAGCGCCTCGGCCTCATTGCGAATGGCTTCGACGTACTGTCGGTAGGTCTCCGGCAGCGTCTTGAGATCGAAGAGCTTGCTGTACCCGTGGATGGTGGCCAGGCCATTTCGAAATTCGTGCGCGATGCCAGCAGTCAGCTCGCCCAAGGTGGCCAGGCTTTCCTTGAGGTGTAGCTGCGCCTCCAGCTCCTTGATCGCTGTGAGGTCGGTAAACAGACAAATCGCGCCGTGGAGTGCCGCCTTATCGTCGAAGAGCGGTGAGACGGTGACGCCGAGATGCGTGATGCTGTGGTCGGCGCCGAGGATCTGGACGGGACGCCTGACGACGGCGACGCGGCTGGCCAGACACTCGTCGATCACCTGTGGTAGAGCCGTTGCACCCAGCAGTCGCCGGTAGTCACGATGAACATGTTCGGCGAGCGACTCTGGCACGTGCAGCATGCGACGTCCGGCAGGATTGAGGATCCGGACCTCGCCGTCGAGGCCAACGACCAGGAGTCCTGCCGTCAGACTGGCGATGATTTCGCCACTCAGTCGCTCGGACGCATCCGCGCGCGCGGCCGTGGCGCGTTCCTGCGCCTTCAGCTTGGTCACGGCCTCTTCGAGCGCCGCTGAAAGAAGCGCCGTTTCGGCGCCGCCACGCAAATGTCGGCGCGTGTCGCGCGCGGCCGCCGCAAACCGCAACATCGCGAAGGCAAGTGCGGCGGCCAGCGCTCCGACGACGGCCGTCAGTCCAAGAAGTGCGTACGCGCCTGTACTCTGTGGCATGACCCCGTTCTCACCAGAACCGGACGTACCAATTCAGGAGCGGTGTACCGACCGTGGCGGCGAGCGCTGCGCCCAGCGACAGAAACGTGCCGAACGGGAGGGCGTACTTCATGTCGCCGCGCCGCATGACGATCATCGCGACTCCGATCAAAGAGCCGGAAAAAGAGGCCAACATGAGCGTGACGATCGTCAATTTCCACCCGAGGAACGCGCCGACCATCGCCAGCATTTTCACGTCTCCCATGCCGAGCCCTTCTTCATGGCGGACGTAGTAGTACGCCTCTGCAATGGCATACAACGAGCCTCCCCCAAGCAGAATGCCGAGCAGCGCGGCTTGCCAGCCGGGCTCAGCGATCAGACTGAACGCCAGTCCGACGAAGATGCCCGGAAGCGTGATGACGTTGGGCAGCAAATGGTGCTCCAGGTCAATCGCAAAGAGCACGATGAGGGCGCACCCGAGCACGACGCGCGACGCAAACAGCGGACTTGGACCAAAGTACCACCAGGAGCCGACAAACAGCAGCGCTGTGATCGCCTCCACTACCGGATATCGGATCGAGATCGGGATCCGGCACGTGCGACAGCGGCCGCGAAGCCACAGAAAGCTGAGTATCGGGATGTTTTCAAACCACCCCAGGAGACGGCGGCAGCCGGGACACGCCGAAGCTGGCCAGACGATGGATTGGTCGAGCGGTAAACGGTAGATGCAGACGTTGAGGAAGCTACCAATCACCGCCCCGAAGCAGCCCGCCAGCACCAGCGCCCACGTGGGTTGATTCATGAGACCGGTGCGTTCTGAGAGCCCGCCTGCGTCGGCAGCGGAGCCAGGGTCGACTGCTTGCCGAGATGGACCCGGCCCGCCGTATCGACCTCGTACGGCACCCCGGTAGGATCGACGATCACCCTGCCGTTGATCTGCGCCACCTGTCCGGTGATGCGGAACGCTCCGCCGTTTGCCGCCATGCGATTCACAACCTGCTGCAACTGGTCCATCTCATCGAGCGCGCGCAGCTGCATCAGTGCGCGGTCGGCTGAGCCGCGAAGCCAGTCGTTGTCCGCAGACTCGCGCAGCGCTTCCCACATCCGGCGCGACGAGGCGCGGTCGCCGCCTCGCGCAAGCGTGGTTGCGGCCATCGAGGGCAGCCACGAGGGAGCTTTGGGCAAGTGGCTCGCGCGTTCGAACCAGGCAGCCGCTTCCACGAAATCGTGACGCCACCAGTAGTGCACGAAGCCGATATCGACCACGTACTCCCACTTATCGGGCATTTCGCGGATCCCCTTTTGGAGGAGGGCAATGGCGAGGTCTGGACGGCCGGCCCCGCCCGGTGACGGCTCGCCGAGGAAGATGGACCCGAACCGATACGCGATACTGAAGTGGGGATCCAGCGTCGTGGTCAGATCGAGAAGAGGGTAGAGAAGCGGGAAGTCGCTCGTGCGCCCCACGTGCTTACCGCCGAAGTGCTGGATCGCGCGAATCCAGTACACGTCGGCGGCCAGCGCCGCATAGCCGATCGTGATTGCCCGAAGCGCCTTTCCAGAGGTGAGGTACAACGTCTCTTCGTGCTGATTCGAAAGCGCAGCGGTGCGCTCGCGGACCAATTGGAGCCCTGCGGCCGCCGCCATCAGAACGCCCACGGCGACGGCCGTCAGCACGATGGGAGCAATGGATCGGCGAGTCACTACTTGAAGTCACGCCGCGAAAAAATGACTGCGGCCGGAACCAGCAGCGCTGCAATGTACAGCACGCCGTACGCCGCAGTCATCGCCAGATAGGCAACCGGAACGGGCTGGCCGTGCACGACCTGGGCGCGCACGTTGAACGCCTCGAGATGCGGCAGCACCCAGTAGACCGCCTGGGCGACGCGCCCACCCGCTGACGACTGCATCACGTCGTCGAAGTTTCGGAGGTCGTTGCTCAACCGACCGGCCACGAAGAACCCGAAGGTCAGCGCCGCCGAAAGAAGCGGGGTGGAGAAGGTCGAGAAAAACAGCGCCAGCGCCGTAACCAGACACAGTTCGATGAACGTGAGGCCCAGGGCTTTCAGAAGGGCCGGATCGAGCACCGGCGCTTCCGACGAGCCGACTCCCAGCGCCCACTGCATGTAGGCGAGCACGGCGTACAGCGCGACCGTCATGATTGCGACGTTCACCCCAATCGTCAGCACGAGGCCGGCGTACTTGCCGAGCACGATCTGATACCGATCGACCGGCTTGGCCAGCAGGCTGTAGATGCTCCGACGCTCGACTTCCTTTGATACGAGACCGATGCCGATGAAGATCGCAATGAACAGACCGAAGACCGACGTCGCCGCCAGGCCGAGGTCCTTGATCATCTTCACGTCCTGACCCGCCGTGAGCTGCCCGATGAGGTAGGACGCCCCCATCAGCAGAATCGCAAAGGCCACCAGGTTGTAGAACACCTTGTCGCGGATCGACTCGCGAAATACATTCACCGCGATCCACGGGACGGCCGTCACGCCTCCCCTCCCCGTGAACCTTGTGAACCCCGTGAATCCTGTGAACCCTGTGAACCCTGGTGAGACACCTGTTCTACAAAGAAGTCCTCGAGCGTCTCCCGAACCGGATTGAGAGACACGACGGTCGCACCTTGGGCGGTCAGTTCGGCGAGGACGCGCTCGGGTGGTGGATCGAGCGGCAGCTCGATGCCGTAGCGGCCATCGCTGATGCGAACGACCCGGCGGGCCCGCGATTCGAGCGCCTGTGCGCGCGCCTCCGAAAGATTCGCCACCACCAGCTCCCACCCGCGCACCTGGAACGCAAGCATATCGGCGAGGCGTCCTTCGGTTACGAGACGGCCCTTCGCGAGAATGGCCACGCGGCTGCACAGCGCTTCCGCATCGCTCAGTACGTGCGAGCTGAAAAAAACCGTGCAGCCTTGATCGCGTAGCCTGAGAATCAGGGATCGCACATCGCGACGGCCCAGCGGATCGAGCCCAGACATGGGCTCATCGAGAATCACCAGCTCGGGATCGTTGAGCAGCGCCTGCGCGATGCCGACACGCTGCAACATCCCCTTCGAGAATTTTCGCAGCTGCAGGCGTCGCTCCGCGCCGATGCCAACCTCGTCGAGCAAGCGACTCACACGGGCTGTCCGATCGGCAGTCGCGTATCCGAACAGCGCCGCAAAATAACCGAGCAGCTCCTCAGCGGTCAGATGATCGTAGAAGTACGGATTCTCTGGCAGGTAGCCGATGCGCCGCTTCACATCCCGATCGCCCGCGGCGCGGCCAAGAAGCTCGGCCCGCCCTGAAGTCGGATACACGAGCTGCATGAGGAGCTTGAGCGTCGTCGTCTTGCCCGCACCGTTCGGTCCGAGGAATCCGAACACCTCACCGGACTCGACGGCGAGCGTCAGGTGGTCCAGCGCGCGGTACGGCCGTTTGCGCCAGAAGCCAACTGCGTAGTCCTTGGTCAGCTCGTAGGTGGCCAGTGCCGGCATGGGCTGACAGCGCTACTTCGATGCGGCGCGCTGCAGCTCGTACGCAATCGCTTGATCAAAGAACTGCGGCGCGATCGCGCCGTTGAATTTCACGCCGTTGATGAAAAACGTCGGCGTTGACTGGATCTGCAACTGCTTGCCGAGCGTCACATCTCCCTTGACCTGTTCCAGCGTCGCGGCGTACTTGGCCTCGAGATCCGTCACTTGTCCGACTTCGCGCGCCGCCTCACGAACCGTCTGCGGCGTCATGCCCTCCTGGTGCGTATAGAGCCACTCCTCGAGCGCTTCTCCGCGATTCTTCAAGCGTGCGAGCCGCACGGCGACTGCCGCATCACAGGCGGCGGGGTGCAGCATCTGCTTCATCGTGTCGTTGCAGTTGGGATTGAGCGGGAAGTCGCGCGTGACGACGCGCACGGCTCCGGGGTTCGAGGCTTCGTACTTGGCCAGCACGGGCTTGTACATCAGGTAGGACTGGCCGCAGGCAGGGCACTGGTAGTCGTTGAACTTGACAATCAGCACCTTCGCGCCCTGCGTGGGAATGATGAGGGGGACGCGTTTCTCAGTTGCCATGAAGCGCTCGATTTCGGAGCGCTGGTCCTGGAGCTGCTCGGGCGTCGCCTCGACACTTGCAACCCCCTCGCGGGGGAAAAACGTCACGGCGGACACCGAGGCGCCCGCGAGCAGGAGCGCCAGCACGATGGCGACCGGACTGGCGAACAGGGCTTTGAGATCGCTCGACGCACGGCGAGGCAGTGACATCATAGGAAAGCTGGTAGCCGAACCAGACACAAGAAACAGTCCGATCACCGCGGCATAAGTGATCAGGCAGAGTGGACACACGACCTTCAGAATCGCGAACGACGCATAACCGAGATACAAGGAGACGGCCAGCGCCAGCGTCGAGCCCGCAAACAGATAGCCTGGCGCACTCTCACGCGCGGGCGACTGCCCGACCAAGCCGACGACCGAAAGCAGGGCCGCCGTCGCAAACCAGATGGCACCAAAGACAGCGACCGGAGTTCCCTGAAATGTCGAAAAACGGCTCGCGTAGACCTGCGTGCAGCTCACCGTCGCGCTAACGTCGCAGAAACTTACGTACATCGGATCGCGAAGCATCCGGTAGTGCGTGTACGCCGCGAGCACTGAAACGGTCAGTCCCAGAAGAGCAAGAAACAACGCCGACAGTCCGGCCTTTCGACTCATGAGTGTGTACGAGTTGTAGCTGAGGCAGGGGCCGCCGTCAAGCGGAGCCGCCACGTCGGACGCCACGCCATCAGCAGCAGCATGACCCCGCACGCAACTGCCGAGACGAAGCTCCCCCAAAGAAACGCGCGCGGTCGATAGACAAACTCGACAAGGTGTCGCCCGGCGGCCAGCCGGACCGCGCGGAACAAACCGTTGGCCCGAACAATCGACGCCGACTCGCCATCCACCGCCGCGTGCCAGTCGTCTGAATAGGAATCCAGCAGAAGCAGATAACCCCCGTCTGCACTGGTACCGGCTTCGACGATGAGCCGGTTAGACGACTCGTCAACGACTCTGGCAAACGGTTCGACGGGTGACCCCACGTTGCCTGCGGCAGCCGGTTGGCGCTCGATATTCGCGGTCGTTCGACTGTCCCAGCCGGATTGGAACAGGGCCTCGAGTTGCTGGCGAAGGTCTGGAACGATGTTGACGCGCGTCATGATGTCGGCTCGACGCGCCACGCCTTCGCCCCAATCGTAGAGAAACGACTCGAGAAAATATGGAATCTGCTGGAGGGGTGCGTGTCCGGCGGCGTGAGTCACCGGAAGGATGCGGTAACGAACACCGGTTCGATCCAGGAACCGATCGCGCTCTTCCCGCCAGCTGTCCTGAAACCTCTCTACGGTCGACTGAAAGGTTCGCGGCCAGAGCACCGGCAGATCGTAGGTCAGCATCTCCCGACCGTGCCAAGCCGACGGATAGAACAGCGCTTGTCCACTGAGGGCCGCGCGGCTCGCTGAACCTTGCAGTCCTGGGGGGTTCCGGAATGCTCTCGATGAGTCGAGGTCTCCGGCATCCAAGGTGCCTTCCCGCTTGCCGCCAACGTAAAAGCGTGATTGTGGGTCGCTCTTCGTCTGCACCAGCCACGCAGGTTCAGCGAGGTAGGCGGCATCGAATGTCGGATTGATGCCCCAGGCATGCACCAGCAGATCGCCGGCGATGAACACGAACAGCAAGTACCGGGCGGCCGCCGCTTCCTTCCTCCTGCCAGCTCCGATGAACATCAACGCCGCCGAGCCTAGCGACATCAGCATCAGGATCGCGGCAAGGCGCGGGAGCACGCGAAGCATGAACTCCGCTCCAGCGACTGGATCATGAACGCCCAAGGACTGCGCGATCGCGAACGCACGATGAGCGGTCGCGTCGGTGAAGTAGAGGCTTGCTCCCGCAACAGCGGCCGCCATCAGCGCGACCAGCATTGCTGCACCGGCTGCGACCACTCGGGCGGATTGGCTGCGCGATCCCGAACCGTCGTCCGCGTCTGAACGCTGGAGAGCGTCCCATCCGGCCGCAGCCGCCGCTGCCACCGCCATGCAGACCACCACGAGATACTTGACTGGAAAACGAAATGAATCGAGAAGCGGCAGGTGGCTGCGCAGAAACGGATAGATGAGCGTGTGCCCGCCGAAAGCGCCGACGAGGGCCGTCGCGCCAGCATAGACCCAGAAACGGCTCCACCGCGGGGTGCCTCCTGCCAAGAGGCCGAACAACGAGAGAGTCAGCAGCGGTACACCGAGGTACAAGGAAAAGAAGAACGGTTCCCGCCCGGTGTTCAGCGGCTGCATCCACGGGGCGAACGACAGCGCCTGAATCTTGTAGTAGTCGCCAAACAGATGGAAGGCCACCGTCTCGATCAAAGCGACCGGGTGCAGCGACCATAGCCCTTGACCGACCGAGCTGGAGCGTTCTGCGATCCGTGCGGCCTCGGCCATCGGAATCAGCTGGATCGCCGATAGCGCGAGACCAAGACCCACCGCCGCGCCGGCCAACACGCCGAACCGTACGCGCGGCCAAAGCGCGGTCCCCGACGACGATGAGCCGACGAACACCGTGAAGGCCAAGGTCAGGGCGAGGCTCGAAAAGAGCGTCACTGGTTCGCCGGCCAGCGCCTGGAAGCAGACGGCGAGTGAGAGAACCGCCATCCGCCGCGGTGTTGGGCACGCTATGGCTCGATCGGCCGCCCACAACAACCAGGGAAGCGCCGCAACCGACCAAGACATGTTGGGAAAGTTGCCGGTGGCGACGATCGGACCGGCCACCGAGAACCCAATCGCCCCGAGCGCTGACGCCGACGCGGAAAAGCGTCCTGACAGGAATCCCCACGTGCCAAGGGCCGCGAGAGGAAACGGCATGGCGACCCACAAGTTGAACCCGAGGACCTCGTTCCCGAGCAACCGAAGCAGGAGAACCGGCAGCAGAAACATCTGATGGAGAGCATCCGCAACGGCTGACTGCCCGCCGCCGACGTACGGATCCCACAGCGGCCAGTCTCCGGACAACAGCGTTCGCCGCAGCCAGAGATAGCGCCCCCAGAAATACAGGCTCAAGTCTCGAATGTAGAAGACGCGAGTCCCGCTGATGCCCCTCAGGAACGGAACCGCCGCGACGCAGACTGCCACCGCAGCCCAAGCCCGCACGGACAGACCCGAGGGCCTAACCGCCGCCGAGGTCTGGTACAGAGCTCGAAGATTGGTGCCGGGCGATGCGGAGTCAACGGTCTGCAAGGCGTCGCTCTGCCTATCGGCGAAAATGGCGCCAAACCTTAGTAATCGAGGTGGTTCACGGCGGTCGACGTGACCAATGACGCGACGAAAAAAACCGGCTCTGGCAGCGCCAGAGCCGGTTGCTGATGCGCGAATCGTGAGGTGTTACTGAGCGTTACTGCACATTACTGAACAGGGGTGACCGTGCCCGCCGTCGTGAGCGGTTCGGCAAGAACGTCAGCCGTGTCCTGGAAGATCGTGCCGCGCGCGTCAGTGCCGAAGTACCGGCTGCCCGTTCCACCGGCCGTCAGCGGATCCGCGTTTGCGAAGTACCCGCTGACCGCTGCGGCACTGGACGTGTTGCACGTGGCTGTGGCAGCAGTCACGGTGACAGCGGCCGGGTCGGTCGCGGCAGCCAGGGTCACGGTGTAGCCGCTCTTGTTCACGCCGTTGGTCGCCAGGTCGGGGCTGATGAAGCCGTCGCCCGTCGGCGGAGCCTTGAACAGATCCGAGAGATTCGTGGCGAAACCGCCGTTTGCGCAGCTCGAAGAGTACGCGGCCTGGCCGCTGTTGATGGCTCGGAGCGACCCAATGGCTGACGCCTCATTGCCCGCCATACGAGCGCGGAGCAAGCCGGGGATTGCGATCGCCGCGATGATGCCGATGATCGCAACCACGATCAGCAACTCAATGAGGGTGAAACCTTTGTTGTCGCGCATTCTCTTCGTCATCTGTCTAACTCCTTCAAAAGTCTTGGCCTTTACGACCGGGTTCCTTGGATTTGGTTCGTGCGAAGCTCTAGAGCAACCGGGATGCCATGACTCAGGAGCTGGAATGCCGGCAGTAACTACCTTACATTCTATAACTTACAACCTTGTCAGCGGCAAGAATCATCGCCACGCCTTCTCGAACTGACAATTAGTGTCGGCCTCCCAACCACGAAATGTCAGCGCAGATTGTATTTCTTCACGTAGTAGCGAAAGGACCGAAAGCTCATCCCTAAGAGATCGGCCGCCTTTACTTGGACGCCTCCAGCGCGCTTAAGGGCCTCGGCAATATAGCCACGCTCAATCTCCTTCACATGAGCCTCGAGATCGAAGCCGCCGTCCGGCAGTGTTTCGATCGTTGACGAGCCGTTCCGCGTGACACCGCCACGAAGGGTCAGCGGCAGACTCTCGGCCAGAATGGTCGGGGTTGCCTCGAGGGCAACCGCGCGCTCTATGGCATTCTCGAGCTCCCGGATGTTGCCAGGCCACTCATGGTGGACGAGCAGGTCCATCGCTTCGTGAGAGATCCCTGATATCGACTTCCCCATCTGTTCGGCGTACTTCGCCAGGAAGTGTTCGGCGAGCAGCGGAATATCCTCGGAGCGCTGCCGCAACGGAGGCAGCGTGATCGGTATGACGTTAATCCGATAGTACAAGTCTTCTCGAAACCGGCCTTCAGCGACGGCCTTGGTGAGATCCTGATTTGTCGCCGCAATGACGCGGATGTCGGCCTGCAGCTCTTCCAGACCGCCGACGCGCCGGAAACGTCGTTCCTGCAGGACTCGAAGCAGCTTGACCTGCATCACGGCGCTCATTTCGCCGATCTCATCCAGGAAGATCGTGCCCTTTTCGGCGACCTCGAGCAGCCCCTTCTTGTTGGCGTCGGCCCCGGTGAACGCCCCTCGCATGTGGCCGAACAGCTCCGATTCGAGCAGGTTTTCCGGCATCGCGCCGCAGTTGAGCGACACCATCGGCTTCTCGCGCCGCAGCGAGTGGAAGTGAATCGCTTGAGCGATGAGCCCCTTGCCGGTTCCCGACTCGCCGGTCAGCAGAATCGTGCTGTTGGTGCGGGCGACGGTCTCGGTCATCTTGAAGACCTCGAGCATCGCCTCGCTTCGGCCGATGATGTTCGAGAACTGATGGGACAGCCCGAGTGTCCGCTTCAGCAGCACGTTCTCCTGCTTCAGCTGACGGTTCTCAATCTTCTCGCGGACCTTCATCTTGAGCAGATCGATGTCGAACGGCTTGCTCAAGTAGTCGCAGGCGCCAAGGCGCATCGCCTCCACCGCGGTCTCGGTCGACGCGAATGCCGTGATCATGATCCCGAGGATGTCCTGATCGATCCGCTTGGCCGCCCGGAGCACCTCAACGCCGCTCATGTCCGGCATTTTGATGTCGGAAATGAGCAGGTCCACCGGCTCCCGCTCGAGCGTCTCGATCGCTCCGCGTCCGTCTTCGGCGAGCAGCACGTCGTAGCCCTCACGGCGAAGCACGATCGCGAGCAGTTCCCGCATCGATCGCTCATCATCGACAACGAGAACCCGCGGCGGCCGGCGTTCGGCGGCGGCCTGGGCGGTGGCTTGGTCGGGTGCGCTCATGTGGTGACTTCTGATCTCGACGGAAGGCGCACGGAAACGGTCGTGCCGGCGCCGGGCTTCGAGCTGACCTGAATCTCTCCGTGGTAATCGGTGACGATTCGATGAACGATCGCGAGCCCCAGACCAGTGCCCTTCGCGAACGTACCCTGAAAGGGCTGAAACAGACCGTCGAGAGCCTCGGCTGGAATGCCGATGCCATCATCCTGCACGGTGATGACGACGCCGCCCTCGGCCGATGGCTCGAGCGCCGCCCGCAGCTGCAGGCGGCCGCCATTGGGCATCGCGCGCAGGCCGTTGGTGGCGAGGTTCCACACGATCTGCTTCATCTGCCCCTCATCGGCCTCGTACCAGAGCTCGCCTGGCGGCAGATCGACGTCGATCGTGTGGCCCTCGCCAACCTCAGCGCTGTTGCGCAGCAGCAGCGCCGTGTCGTTCAGCGCGCGCCGCAAGTCGAGTCGGGCAATGGCAAAACGCTGCGGCCTCGCGTAGGCAAGGAATGATCGGATCGTCGTGTTCAACCGCTCCGACTCGCGGAGCACGATGTCCATCAGCTGTTCCTGTTCGGCACTGAGCGGGAGCTCCTGGCGCAGAATCTGAATCGACCCGGACATCGAAGCGAGTGGATTGCGAATCTCGTGAGCAATGCCCGCCGCCATTTCTCCCACGGCCGCCAGCCGCTGCTGCATCTGCGCATCGTGCTCGAGCCGCTTGACGGCGGTGACGTCCTGAAACGTGATGAGGATCCCCGCGCGGCCGCCCGGCGTTTCCAGGTGTGTCGCGCTCAACCCGATGTCGAGGGGGCCCCGCCCGTCGGACTGGAACTTGAACTCCAAGCGCCGCGCGCCGGCTCCACCCAGGCCGGCATTGACGGCAGCGACCAGGCGCGGAGGCAGACGCAGTACCTCCGTGATCGGACGGCCGACAACGTCGGCCGACGACAACCCGGTGATCGCCTCGGCCGCGTGATTGAACGTGAGAATCCGCTGCTCGCGGTCCGTGGTCGCCAGCCCGCTCGGCAGACTGTCGATGACGTGCTGGTTGAGGGCCTGCAGATCCGCGATTTCGGTCGACGCCTGCGCCAGGCGAGCGCCGGCCGATCGGACACTGTCGGCCAGCGAGCCACTCAGGAAAGCGACGGCAAAGAAGCCAAACAGGTTCAAGGCCACCCGGTACTGCGCCGCCGACCGTGAGGGGAGCGTCAAGGCGACCAGCCAGGGGTCGCGCATCAGACCCGCCGCCGTGAGGTACTGCGCCAGCACCAGGCCCACGTAGATGATCGCGCTCAACGTCGCCACGAACAGACCACCGCGCCGGAACTGCACGGTGCTGGCCGCAATGATCGGCAGCACGTAGAGCGACGAGAACACGCTGTTGATGCCGCCGGTGAAGTAGATGAACGCCGAGACAATCAGGGCATCGATCGCCAGCTGAACGTCGATGAGCCAGCGGTGGCGCTGCGTGAACCGCAGCGTCGTGGCGTAAGCAATCGTCAACCCATACGTCAGAGCAATGAGGAAGAAGAACGGGTCGACCGGAAACGAGCCTGGCAGCCGGATCTGCGCGACCGTTGCGCCGCCAAGCAGCACCGTACTGATCACGGCGCGGACGCCGATCAGCCAGGCCAGCTTGCGGTGAAGCTCCAGTTCGTGCATCCCGACCGTCTCGTCTCCCGTCACGACTTCCCGCTCTTACGTCAGCTTGCTGATCAAGTCGAAGATCGGCATGTACATCGCGATGACGATGCCGCCCACGACAATGCCCAGGATGGCAATCATGATCGGCTCGAGGAGCGTCAACAGGCCCGCGACTGCTGTGTCCACTTCCTCCTCGTAGAAGTCCGCGATCTTCGCCAGCATGGTGTCGAGCGCGCCGGTGGCCTCACCGACGCCAATCATCTGCACCACCATCGAGGGGAATACTGCCGTTTCCTTGAGCGGCGCGGAAATCGTTTCGCCGCGCTCTATGCTTGTTCGGGTGGCCATGATGGCGTCCTCGATGATGGCGTTGCCCGAGGTCTTCGCCGTGATCTCCAGGCCGTCGAGGATCGGCACGCCGGAGCTCACCAGCGTCGCCAGGGTCCGGCAGAAGCGCGCGACCGCAATCTTGCGGAGAATATTTCCGAGCACCGGCATCTTCAGCATGATCGCGTCCACGGCGCGACGCCCCTTGGGTGTGGCGTAGTAGTTGCGGAACAGGAACACCGCGATGCCGACGCCTGCGGCGAGGAACGGAAAGAAACGCACGAGGTTGTTACTCATGCCAATGACGACGCGGGTGGGCAGCGGCAGCTCGGCGCCAAGCCCGCTGAACAGCGAGGCGAACGTCGGAATCACCTTCCACAAAATGACGCCGACCACGCCGCCGGCGATCACGACAACGGCAATGGGATAAATCATCGCCGACTTGACCTGTCCGGCGAGCTTGACCGCTTTCTCGATGTAGGTCGCGAGGCGCTTGAGAATCGTGTCGAGGATGCCTCCCGCCTCGCCGGCCGCGATCATGTTGGTGAACAGCGGATCGAAAGTCTTGGGATGCTTGCGCATCGCGTCGGCGAGCGACGCGCCCCCCTCGACCGACTCGCGCGTCGAATCGATGACCGCGGCGAAGTTCTTGTCCTCCTCCTGACTGCCCAGAATGTCGAGACACTGGACGAGGGGAAGGCCCGCGTCGATCATCACGGAGAACTGACGGGTAAAGACCGCGAGATTCTTCGCCGACACCTTCTTCCCGATTTTCCCGGGCTTGTCCTTCTTCTCGGCCGCCCCGGCCTTGTCTTTCGGCGTGATCCGGGTGACCAGAATCTGCTCGCGCCTGAGCGCCGTGACCGCCGCATCCATCGTGTCGGCTGATCGCTCGCCGCTCACGTTCTGTCCGCCGCGCGTGCGCCCCGAATATGCAAAGTTCGCCATAGCTAACCTCTGCCCTCTAACCCCTAACCTCTATCCTCGTCAGACACACACCTCTACGAACGCGCCGGCGGTCGTGCCGGCCCGGTGCCGGCGGGTCTCCCGAGTCCTGCGCCGGCCACCACGCCCACGCCGCGATTGATCATGTCCTGCAGCTCGTCTTTCATCGACGAGGCGGCGAGAGCCGCCTCGAGCGTGATCAGCCGCTTCATGTACAGACTGGCGAGGGATTGATTGGCCGTCTGCATGCCGAGCTTTTCCTGCCCGGCCTGCATCGCCCCGTAGATCTGGTGAATCTTGTCGTCGCGAATGAGATTTCGAATGGCCGGATTCGGCACCATGATTTCGAGCGAGACGACTCGACCCTTCCCATCGGCGCGCGGCAGCAGTGCCTGACAGACGATGCCCTCGAGGACGAGCGAAAGCTGTGTGCGAATCTGCGACTGCTGGTTGGCCGGAAAAATGTCGATGATGCGGTTGATCGTCTGCGCCGTCGAATTCGTATGCAGCGTGCCAAACGTCAAGTGTCCGGTCTCCGCAATCTTGAGCGCCGCCTCGACCGTCTCGAGGTCCCGCATTTCGCCGATCAGCACGATGTCAGGGTCTTCGCGCAGTGCCGCGCGGAGCGCATCAGAGAAGCTGTTGGTGTCGCTGTGGACCTCGCGCTGATTGACCAGGCAGTTCTTGTGGGCGTGGATGTACTCGATCGGATCCTCAATGGTAAGAATGTGCTCGCGGCGTTCCGAGTTGATCTTGTCGAGCATGGCGGCAAGCGTCGTGGACTTGCCGCTCCCGGTGGGACCGGTCACGAGCACGAGCCCCCGCGGCCGCTCGGCGAGCGTCGCCAGCACGGCGGGCAAGCCCAGGTCGCCAAAACTGCGGATCGTTTCCGGAATCAACCGGAAGACAGCACCCACGGCGCCGCGCTGGTTGAAGACGTTGCAGCGGAAGCGCGACGCGATGGCCTTGATGCCGAACGAGAAGTCCAACTCCAGCGTCTCCTCGAAGCGCTTCTTCTGGGAGTCGGTCAGCACGCTGTAGACGAGCTGTTTGGTTTCGGACGGCGTCAATTCCGGCAGTGGCAGACGTTCGAGCTTGCCAAACACGCGAATCTGCGGCGGCGTGTTGGTGGCGATGTGGAGGTCGGAACCCTCCCTCTCGACCAACGTCTTCAGTAGCTCAGGTAGTGTCGCCATTCTGGTCCTTTGTCCTTCGTCCTTTGTCCTTCGTCCGAGTCAACGCTCGAGCTGAAGCTCGGGCCTTCACCTACTTCACCGTCTCCCGAACGACTTCCTCGATCGACGTCAGCCCGTCCTTGACCTTTCGCAGTCCGCTCATGCGCAGCGTGATCATGCCTTCCTCGATCGCCTTGCGGCGCAACTCGAGCCCTGATGCGCCGACGAGCACCAGCTCGCGAAGCTCCTCGCCAATCTCCATCACTTCGTAGAGGCCAACCCGCCCCTTGTATCCGGTCAGATTGCAGCGATCGCACCCCTTGCCCTTCATCGGAGTGACCGTATTCGCATCGTCTGAGGTGAAACCCGCCTGCACGAGCGCTGCGGGCGCGTGCGGGTTGGGCTCCTTGCAGTTCGTACAGATGCGCCGGACCAGGCGCTGGGCGCAGATCAGGTGCACCGAGCTGGCCACGAGAAACGGTTCGATGCCCATGTTCATCAGACGATTGATGGTGCTCGGTGCATCGTTGGTGTGAAGCGTGGACAAGACCAGGTGCCCGGTGAGCGCGGCCTTGACCGCGATCTCCGCCGTTTCGAAGTCTCTGATTTCACCGACCAGAATGATGTTGGGGTCCTGCCGCAGAAACGATCGCAGGGCCGCAGCGAAGTTCAGCCCGATGTTCTCCTTGACCTGGACCTGGTTGATGCCGGCCAGGTTGAACTCGACCGGATCCTCCGCCGTCATGATGTTGGTTTCGGGCGTATTGATCTTGGCAATCGACGAATACAAGGTATTGGTCTTGCCGCTCCCGGTTGGTCCCGTGACGAGCACCATGCCCCAGGGCCGGAGAATGGCGAGCTCGAACTTGGCGAGCGACTCGGGCTCGAACCCGAGCTTCGTCATGTCGAGCATCAGCTTGTCCTTGTCGAGCAGTCGCATGACGATCTTTTCGCCAAAGAGCGTCGGCAGCACCGACACGCGGAAATCGATCTCTTTGGCGCTGCCGTTCTCGTTGAACCTGATCTTGATGCGTCCGTCCTGCGGCAGCCGCTTTTCGGCGATGTCGAGCTTCGCCATGATCTTCAGACGGGACGAGATCGCGTCACGGAACTTCATCGGCGGGCTCATGATGTTGTAGAGAATCCCGTCGATGCGGTAACGGACGCGCAGCTCCTTTTCGTACGGCTCGATGTGGATGTCGCTGGCGCCTTTCTGGATCGCCGACATCAACACGACGTTGACGAGGCGCACCACGGGGGCCTCTTCACCCTGCTTGGCGAGCGCTTCGGCACTGATCTCCTGCAGCTCCTCGAGGACTTCGACGCCTGCGGCACCGTCCTCGAGCGACGCTTGCAGTTCCTCGAGACCTTTGCTCGCCATCTCGAGCGTGCTCGGGCCCCTCAACACCGGCGACAGGGTGCTGCCGCCCTTCATGCCGGCGAGCGGGTAGTACCGCTGAATCGCTTCGGATACCGCAGTCTCCGACGCGACCACCGGCTCAACGTTGTAGCCGGTCATGAACTTGATGTCGTCCATGGCGAAGACGTTGGTCGGATCCGTCATCGCAATCGTGAGCGTCGCGCCCGCGCGACTCAGCGGAACGATCTGATATTTCTGGGCGGTGTCGGCGGGGATCAGTTTGATAACGGCAGCGTCGATCTCGAACTGGGTGAGGTTGATGGACGGGACCCCGTACTGCTTGCTGAGCAGGGCCGTAATCTCCTCGTCCTTGACCATCCCCATCTTGACGAGGTTGTAGCCGAGCTTCCCCCCATTGGCCTTCTGATGGTTCAGGGCCTGTTGAAGCTGATCTTGCGAGATCCGTTTCTCCTTGAGAAGGAGATCACCAATGCGGACTGGCATGAACTCTAAGATCTATCCAAAGTGACTAAAAGTGTCAATGTTGACCTAAAATGTCATACTTACGCCAATATTTAGTCCTTTTCGGGCTTCGTCGGACCCAAACAAGTACGCCGCATCAAGGAGCAGGCCCGACGGACCGCCCACACTGATTCCGACGCTCCCCGTCGGGGTCGTCTCCCCTATCGTGTCCAGGCTGAAGCCCGACCGTAGACCAAGATGGCGATTCGCGAACCACATCTCCAGACCGGTCGCAAAGTGGCTGATATCTCCGTTCACGGTCTCGGTGCGCGTCAGATCCATGTCGGCGGCAAGGGTGAGGGCCTGAACGGCACCAAAACCTTGAGTCATCAACGCCACTCCGGCTCGCGCCTGTCTCTTGAATTCAAAGCGATCGGCTCCGTCCCCAAAAGCAGGAGTCGTCACATGTTTAACGGTGACGCCAAGGCGCAACCGCCCGAATGCCGCCATGGCTCCAATATCAAGGTCGGTTTCCGTGTCTCCATCGGGGTCAAGGTCGTCCGCCCTATCGAGCAGATCACCGCCAACAGGAGCGGATGACACCGCCACGCCCGCGCTGAGAATTTTCAGCGTTGAACCTATGACGAAGTGACTTCCCAGAGATTCACCGATCGTCGTTCCGTATTGGGTGATTGCCAAACTTCGCAGGCGCACCTCACCCGTTCCGGGATCTTCTCGGTCCGGTGAATCCGGATCAGTAGAGAAAACAGGTGCTATTTCACTGATACGCAGGCGGTAATAGCTCACGGCAAGGGCGGGAAACGCCACGCTGAATCCGGTGACCGAGTTTCGGAGAGCCGGGCCCTCGTCCGGCGGCTCGGCAGGATTGGCAATCTCGCCGTGCTCTCCGACCAGACTGAACAGTTTTCCCGTGGCAAGGCCCGCCGGGTTCCACCAGGTGGCCGTCGCATCGTCCGCGACCGCCACGAAGGCAGACCCCATCCCCTGCGCACGAATGCCCACGACTTCAAAGGTCTGCGCAGACGCGGGGGAGGCACACCCCAGGATCAGCGCGACCGCCGCGAGGCGGACGACGAGTAGCTTCCGCATGGCTCTCTTATCGGGAGTTTGCTGAAGGCAGATTCAGCCTGCCTGGCCGGCCCGGCGATTCCTCGAATCGAAGGAACGGCCGACACTTCAGCGGGTTTCTCTGAGGCCCTGAATTGACCGTATTTTGAAGCTCGTGCTAGCTTAGCCCACATAACCATTAGGCTTACTAAGTTCATGTTGATCAGGACGATTGCCCTATGACACGACCTCAAGCGCGCGACGCCGCACGGGCGGTGCTGAAAATCGTGCCGCTGGTGATGCGGACGATTGCAGCGGAGTTGCGAGCGGCCGGCGAACTGCCGGCTCCCGCGCACTTCGGGCTTCTTTCGATGCTGAGTGTGCAGCCGAGAACGCTGACGGAGCTCGCGTCGCTGCAGGGGGTGAGCCTCCCGACGATGTCGAATTCCATCACCGCGATGGTGCAGCGTGGATGGGTCAAGCGGACGGCGCCGGTGCGAGACCGGCGCGTGGTGATCATCGAAGTCACCGCAACCGGCCGCGCCGCGCTCGAGCGTGTCGGACGCTGCGCTGAAAGCCACCTCGCCGACGTGCTCATGCCGCTCGACCTCGGTGCGAGGCGCCGCCTGCGGGGCGGCCTCGGCGTCCTGCGAGACGTCTTCACGAAGGCACCGGCGGCACAGACCGCACGAACGCGCGGGGCCCGAACCGACCGTGGCTGACCGCGTTTAGCGAGGTTCACCCCAATGGGCGAAAGGTCGAACATTCGCCCCGAAACGGCCGTATATGAAGGGGGACGCATGACTGAAACCGCACCCGCTATGGGACTGGCTGCTCCTTCCAAGAGCCTGTTCGCACGGGCAGTTGGCGTCATCTTCGCGCCGAAGGACACCTACGCCGACATCGCCGCCCGCCCGCGGATCCTCGGCGCACTCGTGCTCATCTGGTTCATCGTTACCGCCGTGTCGACGACATTCTCTTCCACGGAACTCGGAAAGCGTCTCGCGCTCGAACAAACGATCAGCTACATGGAAGGCTTCGGAATGCAGGTCAGCGATGAGATGTACAACCAGATGGAAACCCGCATGATGAATCAGGGCCCCATCCCATCTCTGGTCGCCACGGCCGTGATCATGCCGCTCGCTGCCGCAATCATGGCAGGAATCGTCCTCGCCGTTTTCACGGCGATACTCGGCGGCGACGCCAAGTATAAACAGGTGTACGCCATCGTGGTCTACTCCGGCTTCCTGCTGGCTCTGCAGACCCTTTTCGTTTACCCGATGTTCTATCTCAAGGAATCCATGGCCAGCCCCACCAGCCTGGCGGTGTTCCTGCCGTTCCTGGACGAGTCATCATTTGCGGGGCGACTCGCCGGGGCGGTCGATCTGTTCCGTTTGTGGTGGATTGTGAACCTATCTATCGGTATTGGCGTCCTTTACAAGAGGCGGACGCAGCCGATCGTCTGGTCGTTGCTGGCAGTTTACGCGGTCATCGCGATCGTCATCGCCGCCGCCGGCGCGGCCCTATCAGGAGTCTAGATGAACCGGAGGAATATCCTCATCGCCATCGCGGTTGTGCTCGTCGGTGGCGCGCTCGTCGGAGCGAATTTCTACTTCCAGAGAGAGCCGTCGCTCGTCGTAACGGTTGAGACCATCAAGTCGCGCGATCTCGAGTCGATTGTGTCGGCCTCGGGCAAGATTCAGCCCAAACGACTGGTCAATATCGCCGCGGAAACCTCCGGGCGGGTTGTTGATCTGGCAGTCAACGAAGGCGATCCGGTTACCAAGGGCCAGTTCCTGTTGCAGATCGACCCGCGCAGCCTGCGCACGCGCGTGGACAACAGCAGCGCATCGCTTCAGGCCGCCGAGAGCTCCCTTGAGCAGATGCGTCAGTCAATCGAGACGTCGAGGGTGCAGCTCGAACAGGCCCAGAAGAATCTCGCGCGCCAGAAGGATCTCTGGGCGAAGGGCATCACAACCAAAGAGGCGCTCGAACGCGCAGAGACCGACCTCCGCACGTCCGAGTCGTCGCTCAGCGAACGCGAAAAACAGGTCGCCGCGCAGCAGGCGCGGCTCGGCCAGGAACGCGCCAGCGTCGAGAATGCACGCTACGACCTGAGCAAGGTGCGCATCGAATCGCCCATCAGCGGGATCGTCACCCGTCGCAATATTCAGGAAGGCGAAACCGCGGTCATCGGGACGATGAACAACGCCGGGACAGTGCTCCTGACGCTGGCCGATATGTCAGTCATCCAGGCGGAGGTCGAGGTCGACGAAACCAACATTCCCAACGTGACGCTGGGGCAGATCGCAAAGATCACGATCGATGCGTTGCCCGACAAAACATTCAAGGGCCGCGTCACAGAGATCGGCAATAGCCCGATTCAGAGCGGCGCTGCAGCGGGTGCCCGCCAGGCGACCAATTTCAAAGTGGTCGTCGTCGTCGAGGGTGATGTGCCGGACGTGCGTCCCGGATTCACCTGCACGGCCGACATCACCACGGCCACGCGCAAGAACGTCGTGGCGGTGCCGATCGCGGCCGTGGCCGTCCGTGAGCTCGTCTACGACGCGAACAACCAGGTGGTGAAGAAGCCTCGCGACGATCGCCGACGGCGGCCAACCGTCGAGCCGATCGCCTCTGCGGCGGAGCTTCAGCCGGGCCAGACGCGAAAGGAAACCGAGGGCGTCTTCGTCATCCGCGACGGCAAAGTGGAATTCCTTGCGATCAAGATGGGGATCGCCGGCGATCAGTATTTCGAAGTGACGGACGGCCTGAAGCCTGGCGATCAGGTTGTGACAGGACCGTACAACTCCGTCCGGACGATGGCGGAGGGAGACGCGGCCAGGATCGATTCGTCCAACAACAACCGACCGGGAAGTAGATAAGGCAAGCAGGACTTCACCGGGCAGGTGGGCCGGGCTAAAGCCTTCCAAACCGCCGAACCTGGCTCACCTGCCCGACCTGCCCCAATCAATGAACAAGTTCCTGGAATCAGCTGTTATCGCGCTCGCCGCGATCTGGAGCGCCAAGCTTCGATCGCTGATGACCGTACTCGGCAACATTGTGGCGGTGACCTCAATCATCGCCGTGGTGTCGCTGATCCAGGGCCTGAACGCCTCGGTGAAGGACGCGATTCTCAGTCAGGCCGGCGCAGATTCCTTCAGCGTCCAGCAGTTCCCAGTCACCTTCAGCGAAGAGGAATTCGAAAAGTTCCGCTACAACCCGCGGCTCACTGCGGTTGACGCTCAGGCGATCAAGCGATTCAGCCCCCAGGTGGCCGCGGTGATGCTCGAGTCGTCGGCGAGCGGCCAGATAACCTACCGGGACAAGACGATTGACAGCGTGCAGATTCGAGGCGTCAGCTCCGAATTTGCCAACTTCTCGACCTTCAACGTCGAACAGGGACGCTTGATGAGCCCGATCGAGGTCGAGCGCTCGACCCCGGTTGTCGTGATTGGTTGGGATATCGCCGACCGGCTCTTCGGAAAGGCCGACCCGCTGGAGAAGGTCATCCAGATTGAAGGCATTCACTTCCGCGTCGTTGGTGTGGCCGCCAAACGCGGCGCCTTTCTGGGACAGTCACAGGACTCATACGCGATCATGTCCCTGATTCGGCTCCAGACCATGTTCGGCTCGCGACGTCAGCTCTCGGTGACCGTCAAGCCGCGCGACATCACTCAGATTCAGACGGCGATGGACGAAGCCACCGTCGCGATGCGGATGGCACGGCGGCTGAAACCCAAACAGCCCGACAACTTCGGACTGTTCACGTCGGACACGTTTCTCGATTTGTACCACCAAGCCACCAACGGAATCTTTGCCGTGCTCGTCGGTGTCGTAGCGCTCTCACTGGTCGTGGGCGGTATCGTCATCATGAACATCATGCTGATGGTCGTGACCGAGCGCACGCGGGAGATCGGACTGCGCAAAGCACTGGGAGCCCGCCGATCCGACATCATGGCGCAGATGCTCACTGAATCGGTCGTGCTGTCGATCTTTGGCGGTGTGATCGGGACGATGCTTGGCACAGGAATCGCGCTGACGATCTCGTCGCTGACCCCGGTTCCGGCCGCAGTGGAAGCCTGGTCGGTGGCTCTCGGAATCGGGGTGACCGCCCTTGTCGGGTTGTTCTTCGGCTTGTACCCGGCATCGCGCGCGGCACGGCTCGACCCGATCGAAGCGCTCAGGAAGGAATGACCGGCAGGTAATGGCTCTTCGCATCGGACTCATCGGCGAGGTCATCGCGATGGCGCTCGACACGGTGCGCAGCAACAAGATGCGCTCCGGGTTGACCGTCCTGGGCGTGGTGATCGGGATCACCTCGATCGTCGGGATGACGGCGATGATCCGTGGGTTCGATGAGTCGCTGCGAGACTCGATCCGCGCGATCGGGCCGAACATCATTACGATTCAGCGGGCCGGCCCTCTCAGCTTCGCGAACGGCGTCGAATTTGCCCAGATCATGCGGCGGCCGAACCTGACGGTCTCCGATGCGCGCGCGATCGAAGAGCAGGCGCCCTCGATCCGTTTGGTGGACATTCAGCTCGGTGTTCCGGGCATGGCGCCGCCCACGCAACAGCGCGTCTTCTACCGTGACCTGCGGACGCGCGCCCTCCTCATCCTGGGCACGACGGAAAACTTCGCCGTCGGGTCGAGTCTCAATATGACCCTGGGCCGGTTCTTCACCGGAACTGAGGTGCAGTACCGGAAAAATGTGGTGGTCCTGGGACAGACCCCCTACCAGGCGCTGTTTGCGCCGACTGGGGCGGATCCGATCGGCAAGGTGGTTCGAGTCGGAGCCGAGCGTTACACCGTCATCGGCGTCTTCGACAAGCGGCCGGGGGTCGGCGGCTTCAATGCCGGCCAGGACGACTTCGTCGTCATCCCGTTCACCAGCTATCAACGTCAATTTGGGCTGCGCGGCATCACAATCGGCCGCGGGACCAACCGGAGTCAGGCGGTGCCGATTCAGATCGCGGCTCTCGCCCGTGACGGCGTCGACACGCAGGCCGCCATCGAAGAAGTGCGCCGTGTCATGCGGATTCGGCACGGTCTCAGGCTCGATGATCCAGACGACTTCGACGTCGCGACCCAGGACGCCATTCTCGGACTCTGGGATCAGATCAGCCAGGCCACCTTTCTGGCCCTGATCGTCATCTCGTCGATTGCGCTCATGGTGGGCGGCATCGGCGTGATGGCGATCATGTCCATCTCGGTCACCGAACGAACACGTGAGATTGGCGTTCGTAAGGCGCTTGGCGCCCGGCGCGGGGAAATCCTGTTTCAGTTCCTGATGGAAGCCGCGTTTCTGACCTCGCTCGGCGGCGTGCTCGGCATCGTGTTCGGCAGCGCGATCGGCTGGGCCATTCACTTGATCTCCGGCTTTCCGATCTCGCTTCCCTGGTGGTCGTTCGCGATCGGTCTTGGCTTTTCCGCGTCAGTCGGCATCTTTTTCGGCATGTATCCCGCCGTCCGCGCCTCGCGCCTCGATCCCATCGAAGCTCTGCGCTACGAATAGACTCGGGCGGAAGGCGGCTGGCCGCCACCTCCTGCGGCCGCGACCGAGCCGCGCCGTGCCGCGCTATCGACTGTGAACTGCCGACTGCAATATGATTCGCGATAGTCACGGGACCAGAACCTCCGCGCCCGCACGGCGGGCGTCGGCGGCTGCGTCCCAGCACCCCGCGAGGCCCAAACCATGAAGGTTTACGACGCCGCCAGCATCAGAAACGTCGCGCTCGTTGGACACACGGCTTCCGGAAAGACCCAGCTCACCTCCGCCATTCTGTCTGACGCCGGCGCCATCAACCGATTCGGAAAAGTCGACGAGGGGACGACCGTCACTGATTTCGACGATGAGGAAATCGCGCGCAAGCACACGCTTTCAGCCAGCCTGGCCTATGCCGAATGGAACAAACAGAAAATCAATCTCATCGATACGCCAGGCATCGGCAACTTCCTGAGCGATGCCCGCGCCGCGCTGCACGTGGCGGACGCCGCGCTGGTCGTGATCGATGCGGTGTCTGGCGTCATGGTCCAAACCGAAAAGGTCTGGGCGGCCGCGCAGGATCTCGGGCTGCCGCGCATGATCGTGGTCAACCGGATCGACCGCGATCGCGCGAGTCTGGAGCGCTCGCTCCAGTCGCTGCGCGATACGTGCGATCGGACCGTGATCCCGATTCAGCTGCCGATTGGCGAGGAAAAGTCGTTTCGCGGCATCGTCGATCTCGTGACACGAAAGGCGTTCGTGTTTCGCACGGACCAGAGCGGCACCTTTACCGAGGAACCGATTCCCGCCGACATGACGACGGCGGTGGAGGCCGCGCGCGAAGCCCTGATCGAGATGGTGGCCGAAGCCGACGAGAAGTTGATGGAGAAGTTCTTCGATGCCGGCACGCTCACGGACGACGAACTGGTAGCCGGCCTTCGCGGCGCGACCGCCAGCGCGAAGATCTTTCCGTTGGTTTGCACCTCGGCCTTGCTCAATATCGCGGTGCAGCCGCTGCTCGACTCGATACTGACGTATCTGCCTTCGCCGGTGGACCGGCCGTTCAAGGGCGTGGACAAGGCAGGAGCCGAAGTCCTGCGACAGGCGGATGAGAAAGGGGCTGCGTCGGCGTTCGTGTGGAAAACCATCGCCGATCCGTTTGCCGGCCGGATTACGATGTTCCGGGTCGTCTCTGGTGTCCTCAAGGCTGACTCAACGGTCTACAACAAATCAAAGGATGCACCGGAACGGCTCGGACACCTCGAGCTGCTGCTCGGCAAGACCCAGACTCCGGTCCCGGAGATCAAGGCCGGCGATCTCGGCGCCGTCGCCAAACTGAAAGACACCCTGACCAATGACACACTCGGTGACAAGACGGATCCGGTGACATTTCCAGCCTTGAAGTTCCCCGAGCCCGTGCTGGCGTACGCCATCGAACCAAAGAGCCGCGGGGACGAGGACAAGATCAGTACGGCCATGCACCGGCTCGAGGAAGAGGATCCCTCGATTCACTACAGCCGGGATCCGCAGACCAAGGAGCTGCTCCTCGCAGGACAGGGACAGGTGCACATCGAAGTAACGGTGGCGAAGCTCAAGCGGCGGTTCGGCGTCGACGTCAACTTGAAGCCGCCGCGGATCCCCTATCGCGAGACGATCAAGGCGGCGACCGAAGCGCACGGCCGGCACAAGAAGCAGACCGGCGGCCATGGCCAGTTCGGGGACTGCAAGATCAAGGTCGAGCCGCTACCGCGGGGATCGGACTTCGAATTCGTCGACGACATCTTCGGTGGTTCGATTCCCAGGCAGTTCATTCCGGCCGTCGAGAAAGGCATTCAGGACGCTCGCACCCGGGGCTACCTGGCGGGATATCCGATGGTGGATTTTCGCGTCACCGTCTTCGATGGCTCGTACCACGACGTCGATTCGAACGAGCTGTCGTTCAAGCTCGCCGGATCGCTCGCGTTCAAGGACGCGATGACACGGGCGCGTCCAACGATCCTGGAGCCAGTGATGGATGTCGAGGTGTATGCCCCGTCCGACTTCGCCGGGGATCTCATGGGCGATCTCAACGGCCGGCGCGGACGGATCGCAGGAATGGATACGCGGGGCACGACCACTGTGATCAAAGCCCAGGTGCCGATGTCAGAAATGTTGACCTACGAACAGCACCTGACGTCCGCGACGGGTGGCCGAGGCTCGTATCACATGGAGTACTCCCACTACGACGAGGTACCGGCGCATCAACAGACGAAGATCATCGCGGCTGCGAAGGCTGAGCGCGCCGGCGTCGAGGTCGAGGAGGTGTAGCCGCGCGCTAGCCGCACTTCTTCTGTGAATCCCGCCAGACTGCGGTGAAGCGGCCGCGGCGCTCCGGAGTGCCGGTCCACGTGGCCTGATAGTTTCCGAAGATGGCGCCGTCGGCGCCCCGCTGCACCGAGATCGTTCCCGACTGCGCGGGGACGCAGTCGCCCACGACCGGACACGAGAACGCGCCCGCATTCGGCCCGCCCTTGACCCCATCCGCGGACACCGTGAGGCTCTGCGCCGATTCCGAGAGCTTGTCGGCTGCCACGTTGAATACGAGTTTGACGGAAGGTTGGGGGGTGGACGCGGGAATCGCGGCCGGGACCGGACCGGTGACGATCACGAGATGGACGGCTGTAGCGTTTGATGCCCCGCACTCGGCGTAGGCGTAGGCGTTGAGCGGCCCCGGTCCGCTGCTACCAGGTCCGCCGAGGTCGCCCCTGCCGCCGCGGCCGGCGGGAGGTTGCTGCGCGCCTACTGACGCTGCCACAACAATCACTGCACTGAGAACGAAGGAAAGCCGTCGCGCGACGTTCATGATTCCCCTCTTTCTAAGACCTGACCCGTACAAGAAAAAGAGCCCCGCGGAATTTTAGTCCCACGGGGCTCTCGATGTCGCTCGAACTTCTAACTGCCCTTGGCGCCTTGCTTTTTCGGCCGCTGCTTGGCCGCCCCGCCACCCTTGGCTTTGCCGCCGCCCTTCGGTGCCGGTGCGCTCTCACCATCCGTATCGGCCTTTCCACGGAGTCGTTCCGCGGCCGCACGCAACCGACCGCCAACGCCCTTTTGTTTCGGCGGCGCGGCTTCGCCCTTGCCCGGGCCCTCAGTCTTGGCCTTCGGATCGTACTCGCTGCCCACGAGTTCCACCTGCGCCACCTCCGCCGCGTCGCCCTTGCGGAAGCCAAGGCGAAGCAGGCGCGTGTAGCCGCCAGACCTCGATTCGAACCGCGGCGCGATGGTGTCGAACAGTTTCCCGACCACCTCGCGATCCTGCAGGTCGTGCAGAACCAGTCTGCGGGCGTGAAGCACCTTGATCGCCGCGCCGTCGGCGACACCACGCTTCGCAATCGTGATCAGCCGCTCGACGAACGGCCGCAACTCCTTCGCCTTCGCCACCGTGGTGGTCAGGTGCTCGTGACGAATCAACGAAGTGGCCTGATTCCTCAACATCGCGATGCGATGCTCGGTCACCCGTCCCAGTTTCCTGTGTGCGACTCTGTGTCTCATTGTTGTTGGGGCTGGTGCGGCGGGTGGGGCTGGTCGGGCGGGTGGGAAACTCCCCTACCTGCCCAACCCGGCCAACCTGCCTGACCTGCCTGCTCCTCGTGTTATTCCTGCGCCGCGGTCGACGGTTGATCGACGCGCATGCCGAGGCTCAATCCCATCGTGTGCAGGATTTCCTTGATCTCGTTCAGGCTCTTCCGGCCGAAGTTCTTCGTCTTCAGCATCTCGCCCTCGGTTTTCTGCACCAGCTCACGGATGGTCCGGATATTGGCGTTCTTGAGGCAGTTGTACGACCGGACAGACAGCTCCAGCTCCTCGACGGACTTGTCGAGGTTCTCGTTGCTGGCTCCCGCGCGAGGCTGGTCGCCGGCGGCTTCCAACTGCGGTTCGACGCCTTCCTCGAGGTTGATGAAGATGTTCAGGTGATCGCGGATCAGCTTGGCCGACAGCGACACCGCGTCGCGCGCGCTGATCGATCCGTTGGTCCACACGTCCACCGTCAGCTTGTCGTAGTCGGTGGTCTGTCCAAGGCGCGCCGCCTCGACCAGATAGTTGACCTTCTTGATCGGCGAGTGGACGGAGTCGATCGGAATCCAGCCAATCCCGAGATCCTCATCGAAGTTCTTGTCGGCAGCAACGTAGCCGCGGCCACGCTTCATCCGCATCTCCATGTGGAGCTTGCCGCCTTCGGCCACGGTGGCAATGTGCGCGTCAGGCTCGAGAATCTCGACGTCAGCATCACCCTGAATATCGCGCGCTCGCACCTCGCCTGGCTTGTCGATCCGTAGCATCAGCGTCTTGGTGTGATCGACATGAAGCTTCAGCGGAATCTGCTTGAGGTTGAGGATGATGTCGGTCGCATCCTCGACCACGCCGGGGATCGGTGAAAACTCGTGGAGCACTCCGTCAATCTTCACCGCCGTGATGGCAGCACCTTCAATCGAAGAAAGCAGGACGCGCCTCAGCGCGTTGCCGATGGTGGTGCCGAAACCGCGTTCGAATGGCTGCGCGTAAAAGCGCCCAAACCGCTCGGTCAGCGTCTCGCGCTCGAACTCCAGGCGCTTGGGTCGTTGAAAACCTTTCCAGAGCATGTGTGTATCCCTTTCGCGAACGGGCCCGCAGACGGGCCTCCAGACCTGCTAGTGACCGCCGGCCTCCCGCCGCAGGTCTGTATAAGGCTGCGGGCCAGCGGGCTACGAAAGTTAGAAGGGAGAAGTCCTGTTTCCTTCTTCTTTCCTACTTTGAATATAGTTCCACAATTAGCTGTTCCTGCACCGGCAGATTGATCTGCTCACGCGTCGGCATCGAGGCCACGCGTGCAGAGATCGCCGCGGCGTCGAACGTCAACCAGCCGGGGATGCCGCGTCCCTTTACTTCCTCCATCGCGTGCTCGAGTGTCGGGTTCTTCTGACTGCGGCTCAGGACGGTAATGACATCTCCCTGCCGGACGGAGTACGACGGGATGTCCACCTTCTTGCCGTTGACGAGGAAGTGGCCGTGGCGGACCAGCTGACGTGCCTGCGGCCGTGAGGTCGCGAGTCCGATCCGGTACACCACGTTGTCGAGACGTCGTTCGAGCAGCTGCAACAGCGTCTCGCCGGTGATCCCGCGCGTCCGCTCGGCGGCTTCGAAGTAACGACGGAACTGATCTTCCAGCACGCCGTAAATACGTTTGACCTTCTGCTTCTCGCGAAGCTGCAGGCCATAGCCGGCGAGCTTGGCCTTCCGCGTCTTGCCGTGCTGTCCCGGAGGGAAGTTGCGCTTCTCGATCGCACACTTCTCGGTGTAGCAGCGCTCTCCCTTCAGAAAGAGCTTCATTGCCTCGCGGCGGCACAGACGGCAGACAGGGCCAATATAACGAGCCATTCAGTAATCCTCTTATCGACGATTTACGATGTCGCGATCGACGATCTAACAGGCGATCCCGGCGACGGTTCGCCAGGTCGCCACATCGCCGACCGTAGATTCAGACCCTTCTTCGCTTGGGTGGACGACAGCCGTTGTGCGGAATCGGCGTCACGTCGCGAATCGACTTGACCTCGAGCCCGACCGTCTGCAGCGCGCGGATGGCCGACTCGCGGCCGGACCCCGGGCCTTTCACGCGCACGTCGAGCGACCGCATGCCGACGCCCTTCGCGGCGTTGCCGGCACTCAGCGCCGCCTGGGTCGCCGCGAACGGCGTGCCCTTGCGCGACCCCTTGAAGCCGATGCCACCCGCGCTCGACCAAGCGACGACGTTGCCTTCGGTGTCGGTGATCGTCACGGTCGTGTTGTTGAACGACGCGTGAATGTGCGCCAGCCCATGATGGACAATACGCTTCTCACCGCGCTTCTTGAACGTCTTCTTTCGCTTGCCTGCTGCGCCTTCCTTTTTTTCAGGTACGGCGCCTTCAGGTGTCGCTTCGGTCTTGGCCATGTGTTCCTCTAAATCGTCTTCTTCTTCGCGATCGCGCCCTTGCGCGGGCCCTTTCGGGTCCGGGCGTTGGTCCGGGTGCGCTGACCGTGCACCGGAAGCCCACGGCGGTGGCGCATCCCCCGGTAGCAGCCGATTTCCATCAGCCGCTTGATGTTCATCGAGATCTCTTTCCGGAGGTCGCCCTCGACCCGGCCCTGCTCTTCGAGCACACGGCTGATCTTGCGCACATCGTCCTCGGAGAGATCCTTGACCCGAACGTCAGGGCTGACACCTGCGTCCTTGAGGATCCCGTTCGAGCGCACCCGGCCGATGCCGAAGATGTAGGTGAGACCAATTTCCACGCGTTTGGTCCGGGGAAGATCGACGCCTGCGATTCGTGCCATGGTTCTGAATCCTCTCCTATCCCTGACGCTGCTTGTGCTTCTGATTGGAGCAGATCACCCGCACGACGCCGCGGCGCCGGACGATCTTGCACTTGTCACAGATTCTCTTCACCGACGCTCGAACTTTCATCGATCTACCCCTCGGAATTGCTGGATTGCAAAACGGAAGGATTGCAGACGGGAAGCCGTTGCCTCCGCCGTGCAATCCCAATTCTGCAATTCTGCAATTCTGCAATTCTGCAATCTCAAGCTATCTTCTCCACGATCCGCCCCCGCCCCGAATCGACCGGCGAGAGTTCAATCCGTACGCGATCCCCGACCAGCACGCGGACGAAATTGCGATCCATCCGATCCGCGATGTGCGCCGTCACCGAGGGCCCGCCTTCCACTCTGACCCGATAGAGGCTGCTCGGCAGCTGCTCGGTGACCACGCCGGCGACCGCCGCCACGGGCTATTTCCTCGCCGCCACCGGCACTTCGCGCGCCGTCAGAATCCACGGCGCACCGGCCGTGACCGCGACGGTATGCTCAAAATGCGCCGACAGGCTCTTGTCGCGCGTCACCGCGGTCCAACCGTCAGACAATACTTTCACGGCTGGCTTGCCGGCGTTCACCATCGGCTCGATCGCCAGCACCATCCCTTCGGCGAGTCGCGGGCCGCGCCCGGGCTCACCGTAATTGGGCACCTGAGGCTCCTCATGCATCTGTTGCCCGATGCCGTGGCCGACAAACTCGCGCACCACCGAGAATCCGAACGCCTCAACGTGCTGCTGCACGGCGTGGCTCACGTCCGAAACCCGGCCGCCAGGTCTCACCTGGTCGATCGCCTTGAGCAACGCATCTTCGGTCACGCGCAGGAGCGTCGCCGCCTCTTCAGTTACGTGACCGACCGGGAGCGTGATGGCGCTATCGCCATAGTAGCCGTCCAGGGACGCACCGACATCGATCGAGATGATGTCCCCTTCCCGCAGTACACGCCGGCCCGACGGAATCCCGTGGATGACCTCGTCGTTAATCGAGGCGCATATCGTTGCCGGATAGCCGTGGTACCCCTTGAACGCGGGCGTCGCCCCGGCAGCCGTGATTCTCCGTTCGGCCGCCTCGTCGAGCTCCGCGGTGCTGATCCCGGGCACCACCTTCTGTGCCAGCTCCGTCAACACCTCGCCGACCAGACGACCGGCGCGGCTCATGCGCTCCAGCTCCGCCGTCGATCTACAGACGATCACCGCCCGGCTCCGTTCACCGCCGCGATCGCCGCGGCCAAATCGGCCGCAACACCCTCGGGAGGCTGCGCGCCGTTCACTGACCGAAACGTCTGGCGTGGCCGGTAGTAGTCGACCAGTGGCTCCGTGTCACGGCGGTACACCTTCAAACGCTCGAGCACGACCGCTTCACTGTCGTCGCTGCGCTGCTTGAGCCGGCCGCCGCACTTTCCGCAGCGCTCTTGCCCACCGTCCGTCGCCGTCGCTCCCGCGTCGGCGTTGGTACCGCAGTCCTCGCACACCAGACGCGAACCGAGGCGACGCACCAGTTCTGATTCTGGAACCGCGATATCGACCACGATGAGCGGATCCTTGCCGGCCATCAGCGCATCAAGGGCTTCCGCTTGCGCCACCGTCCGCGGAAAGCCGTCGAGAATGAACCCGGGCTTGGCGTCGGACTGCTCAAGCCGTTCTTTCACGATTGCGATGATCACATCGTCGCCGACCAGATCCCCGCGATCCATGATCGCCTTGGCACGCAAGCCGATCGCGGTCCCGGCCTTCACCGCTTCGCGCAGCATGTCGCCTGTCGAGATCTTCGGAATCCCCTTCGACCGGGCGAACCGCTCCGCCTGCGTGCCCTTCCCGGCGCCTGGAGGCCCCAGCATGATCAGGTTGAGAGCCATACGCTAGCCCCGGCGTCCGCGGATCCGCGTCTTCTTCATGAAGCCGTCATAGTGACGCATGATGAGCTGTGATTCGACCTGCTGCACGGTATCCATCGCGACGCCCACGACAATCAGCAGCGAGGTGCCGCCGAACATGAAGGGGATGCCGAGACCCTGGGTGATGAACCGCGGAAGGTTGGCGTCGAGCCATTCGCCGACGAACGGGATCGGCGCGACTTTGAAGCCAGTGATGAGGAATTGCGGCAGAATCGCGATGAGTGCCAGATAAATCGCGCCCGCGAGCGTAATCCTCGCCAGAATCGTGTCGATGTACTCTGCCGTCCTCTTGCCCGGCCGGATCCCGGGGACAAACCCGCCGTACTTCCTCATGTTCTCGGCGACATCGTCCGGATTGAAGATGATGGCCGTGTAGAAGTACGCGAAAAAGATGATCGCCGCGACGAACAACAGGTCGTACAACGGCATGCCGATGGTGATCTGCTGCGAGATGGCCTCAGCCCACGGCGCCTTCACCATCTGAAGCAAAAGCACCGGAAACGACAGAATGGACGAGGCGAAGATCACGGGGATCACACCGCCGGTGTTGACCTTGAGCGGAATGTGCGTGCTCGAGCCGCCGTACATGCGGCGCCCGACGACCCGCTTCGCATACTGCACGGTTACCCGGCGATGCCCTCGTTCCACGAAGATGACCGCAGCGATCACGAGCGCCATGACGACTAGCAGCAGCAGAATCGCGATGAGGCCGATCTGGCCGGTGCGCATCATTTCGAACGTCTGCAGGACCGCCCGCGGGAAACCGACGACGATCCCCGCGAAGATGATGAGCGACATGCCGTTGCCGATGCCGCGCTCGGTGATCTGCTCGCCGAGCCACATGACAAAGCAGGTGCCGGTGGTGAACGTCAATACCGTCATCAGGCGGAACCCGATGCCGGGATTCATCACCAGCGGCAATCCGCCGGCCACGTTTGTGTTCTGCTCGAGGAAGAACGCGTAGCCAAGGGACTGAATGACGCTCAGAAAGATGGTCCCGTAGCGGGTGTACTGCGTGATCTTCCGGCGACCGAGTTCGCCCTCCTTCGAGAGCCGTTCGAGATAGGGCCAGACGACCGTGAGCAGCTGCAGGATGATCGAGGCGCTGATGTAGGGCATGATGCCCAGCGCAAAGATCGTCGCTCGGGACAGGCTGCCACCCGAGAACATGTCGTAGAGGCCAAGGAAGTTGGTCCCCTGCATCTGCCTGGCGAGCTCGTCGATCGCCGCGCGGTTCACGCCTGGCGTCGTGATGACATGCCCCAGACGGTACACGCCGAGCAGACCGAGCGTGAACAGCACGCGGTTGCGAAGCTCGGAAACGGCGAAGATGTTTTTCACGCCTTCCATAAGATCACATCCTGACGGGATTGCCCCCCCATCACGCCTTTGCTGCCTGTGCCAAAGACTCCGCTTGGCCGCCGGCTGCCGCGATCTTCTCCGCGGCCTTGCCGCTGAACTTGTGCGCCCGAACCGTCAGCGCTTTTCCGATCTCGCCGCGTCCCAGAACTTTCACCAGGCCCTTGCCGTTGGGCACGATTCCGCGTTCGCGAAGTAGTTCGGGCGTGACAACCACGCCGGCGTCGAACCTCGCGCCCAGCGTGTCGAGGTTCACCACCTCGTACTCCACCCGGAATGGGTTGTGGAATCCGCGCTTGGGCACGCGGCGATGCAGCGGCATCTGGCCGCCCTCGAAGCCGCGCTTGAACGTGAAGCCCGACCGTGACTTCGCGCCCTTGTGGCCGCGGCCCGCGGTCTTCCCATTGCCCGAGCCCTGCCCGCGGCCGATGCGCTTCTTCGCATGCTTGGCGCCCTTCGGCGGTTTCAGATCTGATAAACCCATAATGTTCTACTCGATGACCCGATGATTCAATGACCCCATGATTCGATTCATTCGACAGTCACCAAGTGACGGACCTTGTGAATCATGCCGCGGGTTTCAGCCGTGTCCTGGAGCTCCACCGTGTGGCGGATGCGCCGGAGGCCCATGCTCAGCACCACCAGCCCTTGATTCCGCTTGAACCCGGTCGGGCTCTTCACGAGCGTCACCTTCACGGTGCCGCCCTTTTTGTGATCTGTCCGCTCGTTTGCCATGGCCGTCCTGACTCTGACTTCGTGTTTCGAACTTCGTGTTTCGAATTCCGAATTCCGAATTCCTAATTGTAAATTCCCTAGGCTGACGCCCGTGTCAGGTCGGAGAGTTCCTTCCCGCGCATCCGTGCCAGCCACGCTGGATCCTTCAGCGAATCGAGCCCCGCGATCGTCGCCCGCACGACGTTGTGTGGGTTGGCGGACCCGAGTGACTTCGTGAGAATGTTGGTGATGCCGGCCGCTTCCACGACGGCGCGGACCGCGCCGCCGGCGATGATCCCGGTGCCCTCGGGAGCAGGCTTGAGGAGCACGCTGCCGGCGCCGAAATTCCCCACGATCGGATGCGGGATCGTCGTGCCCTGCATCGGCACCCGAATCAGATTCTTCTTGGCGGCCTCGATGCCCTTCTTGATGGCCGACGGGACTTCTTTGGCCTTCCCGACTCCGAAGCCCACCACGCCATGACCGTCGCCAACCACGACGAGCGCGCTGAAGCTCAGGTTCTTGCCGCCCTTGACGACCTTCGTCACGCGGTTGATGGACACCACGGTGTCTTTGATGTCGAGCTGACTGGCGTCGATGCGATCACGTGTTCTCATTTAGAAATCCAACCCTGCTTTCCGGGCTGCATCAGCGACCGCGCGAATGCGCCCGTGATACAGGAAACCGCTTCGGTCGAAGACCACGCGTTTGATTCCCTTCCCGATCAGCCGCTCGGCAATCGCCGTCCCAATCGCTTCGGCGCCTTTGAGGTTGCCGCCGCGGGCCTCTTTCGGAAAGGCGCTCTTGAGCGCCGGCTCGACGCTCGACGCGGACGCGATCGTCTGGCCGCTCATGTCGTCGATCACCTGGGCGTAGATGTGCGTCACGCTGCGAAACACGCTGAGACGCGGCCGCTCGGTGGTCCCCGCTATCCGTTTGCGTTGCCGGAGCTGAATCCGGTGCCGCCGATCGTCCTTGGTTTTGATCTTCATAATGCAGCCCGAAGCTATTTCGCCCCCGTCTTGCCGGCCTTCTTCTTGAGCACTTCACCGGTGTAGCGCACGCCCTTCTGCTTGTACGGGTCGGGCTTGCGGAACCGTCGGATGTTGGCCGCGACCTGGCCCACCAATTGCCGGTCCACACCAGTCACCGTGATATGCGTCTGCTTCTCGATCGCGATGTCGATGCCCGTCGGAATGTCGAACACCACCGCGTGCGAATAGCCCAGCGCGAAAATCACCTGCTTGCCCTTGACTTCTGCGCGGTAGCCGACGCCGACGATGTCGAGCTCCTTCTTGAATCCATCCGTGACACCAGACACGGCGTTCGCGACCAGGCTGCGCGCGAGGCCGTGAAACTTCGCAAGCGCCGGATCGTCGGTGCCGCGCTTCGCCACCAGAAGACCGTCGGCGAGCTCGAAGTTGATGCCGCTCGGAAACCCCTGCTTCAGTTTCCCCTTCGGCCCCTGCACTTCAACCGCGCCCTCGAGCACCTTGACCGTGACGCCCTTGGGAATCGTGATTGGTTTCTTTCCAATTCGTGACATGACGTTTTCCCGTTCACTACCAAATGTTGCAGAGCACTTCGCCGCCGACGCCCGCCTTGACCGCTTCCCGGCCGGTCATGACGCCGCGCGAGGTGGTGAGAATGCTCGTGCCCAGTCCGGCGAGGACATCCGGCACGTCTTCCTTCCCGAAGTAGACGCGTCGGCCGGGGCGGCTGATGCGCTGCACCCCCGTGATGATCTTCTCGCCGTGCGGTCCGTACTTCAGGAACAGTCGAAGGGTCTTGACCGGCGCCGTGGTCTTCACCGTTGGCTCGTCGAGCACCTTGAATCCCGAAATGTAGCCTTCGCCATGAAGGATGCGCGCAATGTCGGCCTTGATCCGCGACGCCGGAATGTCGACGCGCGTGTGCTTGGCCGTCACGGCATTGCGAATCCGCGTGAGCATATCTGCGATAGGGTCTGTCATATCTCTCTCAACTTTAGATCCAAGGTTCTCGGTTCACAGTTCGCGAGAACTTTTTTACCAACTGCTCTTGGTGACGCCGGTCACGTCACCCTCGAGTGCCAGCTTGCGGAAGCAGAGGCGGCACAAGGCGAACTTCCGCATGTAGGCCCGCGGCCGTCCGCACAGGTGGCAGCGATTACGCAGGCGCACCTTGAATTTGGGTTTCTTCAGTTCCTTCGCGATTTTTGCCGTAGTGGCCATACTGGTCCTTGGTTCTTGGTCCTTCGTCCTTGGTCCTGCGTCCCTGGTCGCTAGCTTTGCCGGAAGGGCATGCCGATGAACTGCAGCAGCTTGCGCGCTTCCTGGTCGGTCCTCGCCGTCGTCACCACCGAGACGTTCATACCCCGCGCCTTGTCGACCTTCATGTAGTCGATTTCCGGGAACAGGAGCTGGTCGCGGAGGCCGAGCGTGTAGTTGCCGCGCCCGTCGAACCCCTTGGGCGATACGCCTTTGAAGTCGCGCACGCGTGGCAGCGCAATGTTCATCAGGCGGTCGAGGAATTCCCACATCCGCTCGCCGCGGAGCGTCACCATCGCGGCAATCGGCATCCCCTTCCTCACCTTGAAGGCGGCAATCGACTTCTTGGCGCGACGGGTCACCGGCTTCTGCCCGGTGATGCGGGCGATCTCGTCAGAGCCAACGTCGACGAGCTTCGCGTTGGACGTCGCCTCGCCAAGGCCCATGTTGACCACGACCTTGTGAACGCGGGGCACGGCCATGATGTTCTTGTAGCCGAACTCCTTCGTCAGGGCCGGCACCACTTCCTTCCGGTACTTGTCCTTCAACCGGTTCATTTGTCGACGACCCCCTCACACTTGCGGCAGATGCGGACCTTGCGGCCGTCGCCGAGGATCTTGTGCCCGATACGCGTCTGCGCCCCGCACTCGGGGCACACCAGCTGTACGTTGCTCGCATGCACTGGCGCTTCGCGCTCGACGATGCCCCCCTTGACGTTCTTGCCGGGGTTCGGCTTCGTGTGGCGCTTGATGATGTTCACGCCCTCGACCACCAGCCGGTTCTTGTCGGGGGCGACGCGGAGCACGCGGCCGCGCTTGCCGCGGTCCTTGCCGGTCACCACCAGCACGTTGTCGTTCTTCCGGATTGGACTCGCAATGGTTGACATGGGGTTAGAGCACCTCTGGCGCCAGCGAAATGATCTTCATGAACCGGCGCTCGCGCAGCTCGCGCGCCACGGGGCCGAACACACGCGTCCCGACCGGCTCGCCCTGATCGTTGATGAGCACCGCCGCGTTTCGGTCGAACCGGATATAGCTGCCGTCCCGTCGGCGCTGCTCCTTCACGGTCCGCACGATGACCGCCTTCACGACCGAGCCTTTCTTGACCGCCGATTCCGGCGCGGCTTCCTTGACCGATGCGGTGACGATGTCGCCGAGGCGCGCATACCGCCCGGTCGAACCGCCGATCGGATTGATGACCGCGATCTTTCGCGCGCCGGAGTTATCCGCCACGTCGAGGATCGATCGCATCTGAATCATTGCTGTATCTCCCAGGCTGGCAGGCCCGGCGGGGCGGGCTGGGCGGGCGGGTTCTTCCCTGCCTGCCTTGCCTGCCTTGCCTGGCTGGCCCGGCCTTCTTAAACGACCGCCGCTGCCCGAACGATCTGCTTCAGCGCCCAGCGCTTCCGCCGGCTGAGCGGCCGCGTCTCCACGATCGCGACCAGATCGCCGACCTTCGCCGTGTTCTCTTCGTCGTGCACCATGAACTTCGAGGTCCGGCGTTCGGTCTTGCCGTACAGACCGTGCCGCACCTGCCATTCCACCGCGACCACGATGCTCTTCTGCATCTTCTGACTGACGACGACGCCGGTTTTCTCCGATTTCTGCGACATATCTTTGTTTCCGTCAACCGCAGAACCCGCAGAGCTCGCAGGAGAACTTCAATGGTCTCTGCGTGTTCAGCGCGTTCTACGGTTCGTTAACTCCGCCTCGTCCTCGGCTCGGCATGGCCGCGGCCGGTTCTGCTCCTTGCGTTTCCCATGTTCACCAGGATGCCGGCACTACTTCGCCCGTTTCTGCCTCAGGACCGTCTTGATGCGCGCGAGATCACGCCGCACGGTCTTGATTTTTTCCGGTGCCTCCAGCTGTCCCATCGACTTCTGAATTCGCATCCGGAAGATCTGATCGCTCAGTTCACGCTCGCGGGTGCCGAGCTCATCGGCGCCGAGATCGCGCAGTTCGCTGGCCTTCATAGCATCTTCTCCTGCGCAAACCGGGTCGCAAACTTGGTGAGGATCGGCAGCTTCGCCGCCGCAAGGCGCATCGCCTCGCGCGCGTCCTTCTCCGTCACCCCTTCCATCTCAAACAGCACGCGGCCCGGCTTGATCACAGCCACCCACTGATCGGGCGCGCCCTTGCCCTTCCCCATGCGTGTTTCCTGCGGCTTCTTGGTAATCGGCTTGTCGGGAAACACCCGCGTCCAAATCTTGCCACCGCGCGCAATGAACCGCGTCATCGCGACGCGGGCGGCTTCGATCTGGCGATCGGTCAGCCAGCAGGGCTCGAGCGCCTTCAAGCCGTAATCGCCGAACGACACGTCGCCCCCGCGCCATGCCTTCCCACGCATCCGCCCGCGCTGCTGCTTGCGGAACTTGACCTTCTTCGGCATCAACATAACTGAGTCCCCAAGGCTGGAAAGCCTGGTAGGCCTGGTGAGCCTGGTGGGAAAACCTTCCTTCCCCTACCTGCCCCACTTGTCCTACCCGCCCCACCCGGCCTACCTGTCTTACCCGGCCTACCTGCCCTACCCGGCCTACCTGCCTTAACGCTACGCCCGCGCCGGCGGTCTCCGTGGCGCGCGCTCTCTGAACTCTTCTTCACGGCCCCGCAGCGGTACGAGCCGCTCGCCCTTGTACAACCACACCTTGATCCCGATCTGGCCGTAGGTGGTGCTCGCTTCCGCGAACCCGTAATCGATGTCAGCGCGCAGCGTCTGCAGCGGCAGCTGGCCGTGCAGATACCACTCGGAGCGCGCGATTTCCGCG
>Ga0111539_10000559_pt1 | contig 47661 bp, 31 predicted proteins | sample RhiMethybrSRZTD1_FD_79667 | JGI IMG/M metagenome (GOLD analysis project Ga0111539, IMG submission 79667) | Populus rhizosphere microbial communities from Tennessee, USA - Rhizosphere MetaG P. TD hybrid SRZTD1 (version 2) (version 2) | ecosystem: Host-associated > Plants > Roots > Rhizosphere >... | reverse complement strand
GCGTTGCCTCACGTGCGTTGCCTCACGTGCGTTGCCTCAACTGGGAAACAACTCGCGGCCGCCTTCCATCGCCGCGTCGAGCAGCGCGAGATTCGGTCCCTGCATCGGGTCGGTGTCACCGTGCGTGAGATAGCCCCAGCGCAGCCGGCGGATCGCGAGATAGGCGAGCGTGCTGCGGATGCCCCACTCGGCGCGAATGCGGTCGCCGCCGACCGAGCCGCCGAACCACCGCGACAACAGCTGCCGTTTCCACTCCTGGTGGCGCGTGTTGTGGATCCAGAACCACGCGAAGTCGTGGTCGCGGTTGCCGACGCCGATGCACTCGAAGTCGACGAGGAACACCTTGCCCTCGTCGGTGACCACGATGTTGTTCTCGTTGAAGTCGCCGTGCACGAGCACCTGCTTGCGGCCGTCGGTCCAGCGCACGGCCTCGGCGAAGAACCGCTGCACCTTGCGCCACCGGGCCTCGCCGAGCACGAACAACACGCAGTCGTACATGTTGCGGATGCGGTCGAGGTAGGCGATCGGATCCCAGTGTTCGAGCGGGAAGCCGCGGCGGCCCATGAGCCGCTCGGTCGGCACCGCGGAGAGTCGCTGCAGCAGCTCCGCGACGTGGTCGAGCCCGATCGTCTCCTCGGCGGGGCCGATCGCGCTCGGCAACCACTCGAGCAGGATCCAACCCGGTGGGTCACCCGGTCCGACGATGATCGTGCGCGGTGCGGGGAAGTCGCGGCGGTTCGGGTCGATGCTGTCGAGCAACCGGTAGAACCCGACCTCGCGGCGCGCATAGTCGTCGCCGCGCACGCCCGCCGGCAGGATCGTGTCCTCGCTGATCGGCAGGTAGTACTTGAGCAGGAAGGTGCGCCCGCCCTGCGCGTCGGCGACGATCGGCAACGACGAGCGATGCCCGGAAACGAGTCCGCGCTGCTGCGGGGCTTCGACGAGTTGGAGCTCGCGCAGCACTGCCCGCGCTGCTTCGCGGTGGGTATCGAGGGGTGTCTCGGTCACGGAGGTTGGATCGGAAGCGAGGGCAACACTGCCGCACGCGGGGCCGCGGGCGGCTCAGGCGTTGTTGTAGAACACGACACCCGACGTTGGCCAGCGTCCGTTGCCATGGCCGCGACGTCGGAGCCTTACCAAGGCGTCAAGAATCATCGCACCGCTGGCCGAGAGAAGCGTTTGCGATGCCTGATTCCGGAGAGACGACCGACAAGCCCGAGATGGCCGAGCTTGCAGCCGACCTCAAGGGGCGGATCGCTGGGCTCGTCGATGCTCTCGTGGCGCAGGACGAGCAGGCCTACGAGTCCGAGTTCGCCCGCCTGTTCGGGCGCGTGACCGAGCTCGTCGAGCGCAAGCTGCGCATGGAAGGGACCAAGACCGACACGCGCGACTTCCTCGCGGAGCTGCTGTTCACGCGGTTGCGGATCGGAATGAAGCTGTTCATGCAGGGCGAGGAGACCGTCGCGGCGCAGCGCGCCGCCGAGTGGGTGATGGGAGTCGTGTTCCCGGTCGCGGCGCTGTCCGAGTTCGCGAAGGCATTCGACCAGTCGTTGATCAGCTCGAGCGCGACGACGAAGGACTTCAACTTCGCGGGCCGCACGGACTTCATCCCGGTCGAAGAGGTGATCCAGATGTTGTGCGGCGGCAAGCACCTCGGCTGTCTGAGCCTCGTCAAGTGCGACAACCGCCTCGACATCTATCTGAAGGAGGGGCGCATCTGCTTCCTCGATCCGCACCACCTGATCCGGCGCGTGCTGCCCGGGGACGCGATGCGGCACCGCGAGCTGTCGGAGACGGCAGTGACGGAGGCGGAGAGCCGTCGCGCGAGGGAAGGTGTGCCCGTGCTGATCGCGCTCGGCGAGAAGGGGCTGGTCCGGCGCGACGAGCTGCGCGAGCTCATGCGCATCGTCGGCAAGGAGACCATGTTCGACTTCATGCGCGAGGTCGATCCGTACGCGTTCTACTTCCGCAAGCTCGAGGGGCTGCCGGACTTCGCCGAAGCGAACGACCTGCGTCTCGGCGCCACCTCGCTGCTGCTCGAGGGCAGCAAGCAGCTCGACGATTGGAAGCAGATGCTGCAGGCCTTCCCGGATCGCGACACAGCGCTCGAGCCGAACCCGAACATGTTCGAGCGCCTCGGCGACGTGGCTCTCGGTGTCGTGGAGCTCAAGCTGTTGTCGCAGATCAACGGCGACGCGACGCCGCGCTCGCTCGTCAACTCACTCGGGCTGCCGCTCTACGAGGTCTACCAGATCCTGATCAAGCTGAGCCGCGAGGGCATCATCGCGCCGGCCGGTGGCAGCGACTCGCTCGAGGGCGTCGACGTGAGTCAGGACGATCCAATCCAGCAGGCGTTCGCGGCCCTCGACGCCAACGACGACGAGGCGCCACCGCAGAGCGACGACGAGGATTTCGAGGAGGATGCGTACCAGGCGCCCGAGGACGACGCGCCGGAGGAAGAGGCTGTCGAGGACGAGGTGGTCGAGGATCCCGAGCCGCCACCTGCCAGGCCATCGTTCCCGAAGGCATTCACGCGGCCCGCCCCCGGCAAGCCGACGGCCGGCAAGTCCACGGCCGGCAAACCAGCGGGCAAAACCGCGGCCGGCAAGCCTGGGTCGAACAAGCCTGCCAAGGACGAGAAGGGCGGCGGGCTGCTGAATCTGCTGCGCAAGGGTACGAAGGGCTGAAGCGTCGCGGTGCTTCGGCGCTTCGTCAGCACTTCAGCCGGCGCACCTGCAGCCACCGCGACACGCGGTCGGTGAGCACGGTCAGCGCGACCATCGCCCACAAGAACGCGCAGGCGCGTTCGAGCGGGCCGAACCTCAGGTTGCCATCGAACGCCTCGCCGAGCCCGCCCGCGCCGACCATCCCGAGCACGATGCCCATGCGCATGTTCACCTCGAACTGGAAGATCGCGTAGGTCTTCCAGTCCATCCACGCCGAGGGCAGCGCGCCGTAGAGGAAGATCTGTGGCCGGCAGGCTCCCGTGACCTGTTCGAGCCGGCGGTAGGGCACGTTGTCGATCGTCTCGGCGAACACGCGCAGCAGGACGCCCGCGCTGTGCACGCTCACGGCGAGCACGCCGGCCAACAGTCCCTGGCGGAAGAACGCGCCGAGGATCAGCACCCAGGCGACCTCGGGCACGCCGCGGCAGAGCAGGCCGAACCCGCGCGTTGCGATCACCGCGAACCATCGCAGGGTGAGCCGCGCCGGCGACGGCCGTTCGCCCGTGAAGTTCTGGGTTTGCAGCTGGAAGGCGACGGAGGCGGGGTAGACGAGCACGCCGGCCAGTGTGGTGGCTGCCAGCGTGGTCAGCAGCGCCGTGGCGAGCGGCACGAACGACTCTCGTACGGCAGCCCCGGCGGCGCCGGGATCCGGTGACAACAACAGGCGTCGCAGATAACCGAACGCGAAGTCACCTTCGATGCGCTGGAGCTCGAGGAGCAGGTTCGCGAACGCGGGCCTCAGCATCGAGGCGGCGCCAGCGATCAGCAGGAGGCAGAACAGCACGCCGAACGCGCGTTGCGTGGTGCTGCTGCGGCAGGACTGACCACTCCTGCCGCGCGGGTGGTTGGGATCGACACGCAGCTGGTAACGCAGCAGGTTGGCGGTCAGGTCGGCGCTCGCCGTCAGCAGCAGCATCGCGCCCAGCAGCGTGACGACGACGTCGTAGCGGCTGTCCTTGAAGGCGTCCCAGAGACCGCTGCCGATGCCGCCGCCGGCGATCACGCCGATGACCGACGCGTTGCGGATCGCACACTCGGTGCGCATCAGCACGAAGCTCAGCATCGCACGCGCCGACAGCGGCTGGATGCCATACAGGAACGTCTGCAGCGGGCGCGCTCCGGTCGAACGCAGCGCCGTGTAGCGCAGCGGGTCCACGTTGTCCCACTGTTCGCTGAGCACCTTGCCGAGGATGCCGGCGACGCTGATGCCGATCGCGATCACGCCGGTCGGCGTGCCGATGCCCGTGAAGTTCGCGAGCACCAGCGCCCACGCGAAGTCCGGTACGCCGCGCAACACGTCGAGCAGGAACCGGTTTGCCTCGAGCCAAACACGGCGCAGCCAGCTCCACGGGGCCGGGTGCAGATCGTCGCCGAGCACCACGGCCCGGCAGGCGCCGATCGCGATCGGATACGCGAGCACGAGGCCCAGGGTGACGCCGAGCAGCGCGACACAAAGCGTGTCGAGCATGAGCCAGCCCGCGGTGGCGACTGTCTCCGCAGAGAGGTCGGGTGCGCCGAACGCGGTCAGGAACTCGACGAACCTGGCCCATGAGCGCGCGATCGCCTCACCGGACTCGATGGCCGAGAGATCCCACCGCAGGCCGAGCACGCTCCACACGACACCTGCGAGCAAGAGCAGTGCCATGACATACAGGTGCTTCGGCTGCCGCGGTCCGGTCATCGCACGGTGCTACCCTGGCGATCGATCGACAGCTCGTGCAGGCGCAGCGCTTGGTATTCGGTGCCGTAGACGTCCTGCAGGATCTCTCGCGTGATCTGGTCGGGTCGGCCCTGCCAGACGAGGCGGCCGCCGCGCACGGCGAGGATGCGGTCGAAACCCTCACGCAGCAGCTCGAGCGTGTGCAGCGACACGACCAGCGTCGTCTTCTTCTCCCGGCAGATCGACGTGATGAGCTTCACGATCTCGCGCCCCAGGCGGATGTCCAGCGACGACACCGGTTCGTCGCAGAGCAGCACCTTGGGATCCTGCACGAGCAGGCGAGCGAGCGCCACGCGCTGTTGTTCGCCGCCCGACAGCTCGCCGGGCAGGGCCCAGATCTTGTCGGCGAGCTCGACGCGCTGCAGCGCCTTGCGGGCCGTGTCCATCTGCTGTGGCCAGAACAGCGACCACAGCGAACGCAGCGCGGACCAACGGCCCAGGTTGCCCATCAGCACGTTGTGCGCGACGCGCAGGCCCGGGATCAGGTTGTCCTGCTGGTAGAGGAACCCGATCTGTTTGCGCAAGCGGCACAGCGCGCCGGAGCCGAGACCTCCGGTCGCGCTGCCGAGAACGATCACGTGGCCGCGACTCGGCCACAACACCCCCGCGCACAAGCGCAGCAGCGTCGTCTTGCCGGCGCCAGACGGCCCGATGATCGCGACCTGTTCGCCGCTCGCGATGGCCACGTCGATCTGGGACAGCAGCGCGCGGTCGCCGATCTGCTTGTCGACGCCGCGGAACTCGATCGCCGGCCAGGCGGCCGGGGGTGTTGGGGGGGCGGGACTCTCCAAGAGGCTCTCTACTTCAGGAAGTCCTTCGGCAGCTCGGCGAGCACCTTGCGCATGCCATCCCACTGCTTCGGATCGGCGGCCACGAAGGCCTTGCACTTCCACGCGTCGAGCACCTCCTTGTGCTCGGGGTTCTTCGCGTCGAGCGCGACGAGCGCCTTGCGCAGCTTGTCGATCGTGTCCGTGCCGAGGCGTTCGTGCGCGGCGAAGCAGTAGTCGACGTATTCGGGCGTCGTGTAGATGATCGGCGCCTTCTCCTTGTCCTCGGGCTTCTGCGAGTCCCACACGGTGTAGTTGAGCACGCCGAGGTCGACCTGGCCGCCCGCGACTGCCTTGAACGTCGCGCTGTGCCCGCCCTGCAGCTGGAACTGCGGGCCGCCCTTCATGTCCTTCTCGGGCGCGATGCCGGCCTTGACGAGGAAGTGGCGCGGCATGATGTGGCCCGACGTCGAGTCCTTGGCGCCGAACGTGAACGTCAGCTCCGACAGCAGCGGCTTCAGGTCCTCGAGCTTCTCGATCTTCTTGACCTTGCCGCTGTCGACGAGCGCCTTGGTGGCGATGAAGTAGCTCTTGAACTTGAGGTCGATGTCGCGGCAGGCGACGAGCACCGTCTTGCCTTCGGTGCGTTCCATGGCCTGGCAGTAGGTGACGCCGCCGAACCAGACGAGGTCGAGCTTGTTCGCGGCGAGGCCGTTCACGCAGGCCTGGTATTCGGCGGCCTTCTCGTACTTGACCTCGATGCCGGTCGTGGCCTTCAGATACGCGGAGACCTTGTCGGCGACCTTCTCGAGCGCCGCGACGTTGTTGTCCGGAATGAACGTCATCCGCAGCACCTTCTTGGTGGCGGTGGCTTCCTCCTGCGCGGACAGAGAGGCGGTGAGTGCGAGTGCGAGGCTTGCGAACAGAATCGGTTTCATGGGGAAACTCGGTAGTGGGGGTGGGAACGGAAGGGGTCTCTGGCACGACCCGGCGGCGCGCGGTGGGCGCGTGCTGCGGGGAATGCCGAAGGCAATGTCGCCCCGTGATCCGTACGGAGCGGGCCGGTACAGAACGCGTCGTCAGCGCCCTTCAGCGGGCGGCGGGCCTTGCACCGGCGCACGGCCGGGCGAGGTGCGGGGTTCACTGCACGCCCCTTGGCGCGCAGGCCCGCTGGAATCGCGAACTGGTCATCGGCTGGTCCCGAGCCCCGAGGGCCGGGCGAACGGGCCATGAAAGCGATTCCTCCGAAGGGGCGCAAGGGCCGGTCCCGGCGCTGCCGCCGATTCCGCGACTATCCCGCCGCGGTGCGGTAGGCGCGCAGGTGCGCTTCGGCACACGCCGACCAGGAGAACAACGCGGCACGCTGGCGGCCACGCTCGCGCAGCAGGTCGGTCTGCCGCTGGTCCGTGAGCAACGAACCGAGCGCGTCGGCGACCGCGCTGCCCGACAGCTCGCGCAGTCTCACCGCGGCATCGCCGCAGAGTTCGGGCAGCGAGCTGATATCCGCGATCACGGTCGGCACGCCGGCTGCGAGCGCATCGGCGACCGCGAAGCCGAAACCTTCGTAGGCCGACGGCGAGACGAACGCGTCCGCCATCGCGTAGACCGCGGGCAGGTCTTCGGCAGCGACGTGCTCGATCCACATCGCGGTGTCGTCGCGCTCGATCTCGCGCACGGCTGCTTCGGCGAGCCAGCCGCGCCGGCCCACGACGAGTGCTTTGTGGGGCAGACCACGCTCGCGCAGCAGCCGCACGCCCTGGATCACGAGATCGACGTTCTTTCGCGCTTGCACCGTACCGACGTGCAGCACGTAGTGTTCGGGCAGCCGCAGCCGGTTGCGCACGCGTTCGCGTAGCTCCGCGACGACGTGGGGAGCCGCGTCGATGCCGTGCGGCACGACGTGGATGCGCTTCGTGCATGCCGGGTGGATCCGCGCGAGATCGGTCGCGGTCGCCAACGACGGCACGACGATCGCGCGAGCGAGCCGGCTCGCGTGCGCCGTCGCGCGCCGCAGGAACAGCCGTGAGAAGAAGTCGAACGTCTCGGGCACCGTGTGGTAGGCGAGGTCGTGCACCGTGACGACGGCCGGCAACGAGAGACCGAGCGGCAGCGCGTTCTTCGTGTCGTGGTAGACGTCGGGCCTCAGCTTCTTCAGCGCGCGCGGCACGGCCCAGTGTTGCCAGCGCAGGCGATCGAGACCGCCGCGCATCGGCACGGGCACGATCTCGAGACCCGGGCCGGCCAGCGCTTCGGGGCGGTCGGTCAGCACGCTGACGCGCAGCCCGCCGGCGGCCGCGAGCGTTTGCACGAGCCGGCGCCCGTAGGTCGCGGGACCGCCGGTCGACCCGCAGAGCACCGCGATGGCCACGTGCAACGGCGCGTTCACCGCAGTTTCGTAGCGGTCACCGTGCGTTCGTGCCAGCGTGCTCTGGCCGCACGAAGGCCGCGATCCAGAGGTCGCGCGCGAACGGCAGCTCGGCCGCGCTCTCGTGCAGCACGAAACCGTGTTTTGCGAACCACGCGGCGACACGCTTCAGGCGAACTGCGTATCGCGTGCGCGGGGCACCCGCGAGCTGGCGCAGACAGCGCTGCGCGTGGTGCAGGCTGCAAGGATGGAAGAAGCTCACGACGACGAAGCGACGCGCGGTCCGGCAGGCTTCGGCGATCGCAATGCGGCTCGCGTCGGGTGGCAGATGGTGCAGGAAACGGAACATGACCACGCCGTCGAAGGCGCGATCCGAAAAGGGCATGTGCAACGCATCGGCTTGCACGGCGGCGACTGCAGTGGCCGTTCGCTGTCGCGCTTGCCGCAGCATCGCGAGCGCGCCGTCGGCCTGCACGACCGGGTGGCCGAAAGCGCCCGCGAGCAGCGGCAACAGTCGGCCCGCCCCGCAAGGCAGGTCGAGCACGGTCTCGCCCGCGCGGCCTGGCCACACCTGCTGCAGCAGGCGCAGTTCCTTCTTGGTGCGGGTCGGGTTGCGTTCGGCATAGGCGACACTCTTGCCCGGAACCTCGTAGCGGCCCGCGGTCGAGAGCGGCGGCAACGCAGCAAGAACCGCGCGGGCGGCGGCTCCGCTCCTGCCACCGGCGCGCAGGAGGCGCGCGGCGAAGCCGAGCGCGCGAGGTCTCGACATGGGCAGGTCCTGCACGGAACGCAGGAACCGCTGCAGCACGCGTCTCGCGAGGCGGAACTTCACGGGCCCGGGCTTGCGGAGCGAGCCGTTGTGCAGATCGAGCACGGCCAGGTCCCAGTCGTCACCGTGCCGCCGCACGAAGACGTGGTCGGCACTGAGGTCGGGGAGCCGAAAGCCCTGGCGCAGCAGGTGACCACAATGGGCCGCGACGCGCCGGGACAGCTGTGCGTCCGTGTCGCCGGCGACCAGCAGGTCGTGGCACGATGAGCCGGGCAGCGCAGCACAGAGGTAGAACGAGCTGCGGCCGGCCCGCCCGAGCGCAACGGGCCGCGGTGCTTGCAGGCCCGCATTGCGCAGAGCCTGCGTCATGCGGGTTTCGCGCTCCGCGTCGTCGTGTGCGCGCGGCGCCGAACACCAGAACCACAATCGGTTCTTCCACTGCGTCGCCGTGAAAGTCTTGAGGTAGAAGGTGCCGTGTTGCGTCGCGATCCGCGTCACGTGGCGCAAGCGGTTCTTCGGGCCTGCCGGACTCGAGGGCAGGCGCAACGTCGTCATCAGGTCCGGGAACAGCCGCCGTTCGTCGGCATCGTCGGTCAGCAGTTGCCAGGTCACCTGCACGGCCCAGAGCCTACCCGCTCGTTTGCTTGCCGCACCGCGTTCGTGCCTCCATGATCGTCTCATGGCGAAGACCGTGTCGCGCGAGCTGATCGCGAAGGTGCCGAAGTCCGACCTGCACGTTCATCTCGATGGCAGCATGCGGCTCGAGACGCTGATCGAGCTCGGCAAACAGCGCAAGGTCGCGCTGCCGAGCGCTTCGCCCGAGGGCCTGCTGGAGCTCGTGTTCAAGCGCGCATACAAGAACCTGCCGGAATACCTGAAGGGCTTCGAGTTCACGGTCGCCTGCCTGCAGGACGCGGAATCGCTCGAGCGCGTCGCCTACGAGCTCTGCTGGGACTGCCGCCGCGAGAACGTGTTCTACATCGAGGTGCGCTTCGCGCCGCAGCTGCACGTGCGCGGCGAGTTCCGTGTGCGCGAGGTGCTGCGCGCCGTCTGTCGCGGTCTCGAGCGCGCGAAGAAGGAGATCAACGCAGAACCCGAGGTCAAGGCCGGCAAGGTGCCGAGCTTCGAGGCGGGCGTGATCGTCTGCGCGCTGCGGTTCTTCCTGCCCGCGTTCAGCGAACACTACCGCGCCTACTTCGAGGCGCTGCCGACCGCGCCGAACGACACGATCTACGCGCTCGCGTCGCTCGAGCTCGCGCGCGCCGCCGTGACCGCGGCCGAGGAAGACGGGTTGCCCGTGGTCGGCTTCGATCTCGCGGGTCAGGAGAGCGGCTTCCCGGCCAAGAACCATCAGGCGGCCTACCAGCTCGCGCACGAGCACTTTCTCGGCAAGACCGTGCACGCGGGCGAGGACTACGGACCCGAGTCGATCTTCCAGGCCATCACGGACTGCCATGCCGATCGCATCGGGCACGGCACGTGGTTGTTCAGCCAGCGTCACATCCGCGACCGGTCCATCGTCGACAAGAAGGCCTACGTCGACAAGATCGTGCGCTACGTCGCGGACCGACGCATCACGTTGGAGGTCTGCTTGACGAGCAACCAGCAGACGATCCCCGAGCTGCGCGACGACCTCGGCAAGCACCCGTTCCGGAGGATGCGCAAGGCGCGCTGCAGCGTGACGCTCTGCACCGACAACCGTCTCGTATCGCGCACGACGATGACCGACGAGGTCGAGAAGGCCGTGGCAGCGTTCGGCCTCGAGCCGCGCGCGCTGAAGGACGTGCTGATCTATGGCTTCAAGCGCTCGTTCTTCCCGGGCAGCTATCCGGAGAAGCGGGACTGGGTGCGTTCGGTGCTGAACCACATGGAGGACGCGTTCATGACCGAAGGCTTCGACGTGCGCGGTGGGCGGCCGCGGTGAGGGGCCTCGGCCGAGCCCGATCGAGCAGGCCCGATCGGGACGGCCCCGCTTGCGGAAGGGAGCCGCGGCGCGAATGATCAAGGCATGCGCCTCGTGCTCACCGTGATCGCCCTTGCCTGCGCTCGACTCGCAGCGCAAGCGGCACAGGATCCTTCGCCTCCTGCCCCGGCTCCCGCAGCGCGCGTCGACTTCGAGAAACAGATCGTCCCGATCCTGGTCGAGCGCTGCATCAAGTGCCACGGCGCCGAAGAGCAGAAGGGCGACCTGCGTCTCGACAGCAAGAAGACACTCTTCCCCGAGGATCAGGAAGCGTGGACGGTCCAACCCGGCAAACCCGACGACAGCGAGCTCGTGCGCCGGATCGGATTGCCGGTCGGCGACGAGGACATCATGCCCAACAAGGGCGAGCCGCTCACGAAGCCGCAGCAGGAGCTGATCCGCCGGTGGGTCAGCGAGGGTGCCGAATGGCCCGCGACCGGTGACGCGCACATCAGCAAGGAACTCGCGGCCCGCGTGCTGCCGAAGATCGTGTTCGAGCTGCCGAGCCTCGACGCGGAACAGCAGACGAAGATCGACGCGGCCGTTGCCGAGCTCAAGAAGCGCGGCGCTGTCGTGCAGCAGGTGGCCCAGGACACGAAGGCACTCGACGTGAACCTCTCGCTGCTGCGCGAGAAGGTCGGCGACGCCGAAATGGCGTTGCTGCCGGCGCTGGCGCCCGTGCTCGTGTGGCTCAACGTCTCGCGGACCGCGGTCAGCGATGCGGGAGCGAAGCACTTCGCGGCGCTGACCCAGTTGCGGCGGCTCAATGCTGCGAACACGAAACTGTCGGACGCGAGCTTCGCGGAGCTCGCCACGTTGTCGCACCTCGAATATCTGAATGCGTATGGCACGGGGCTCTCCGACGACGGTCTCGGCAAGCTCGCCGCGTTGCCGAAGCTCGAGCGGCTCTACGTCTGGCAGAGCAAGGTCACCGCGGATGGAGCCAAGGCTGCGCGCGGGCGCGCCGCGAAGCTGCAGATCGACCTCGGCGACTACGCCGAGGAGCGGTTGGCGGCAGCCCAGAAGGAGATCGCCGAGCGCGATGCGCGCAACAAGCCCGTGAACGACGTCTGTCCCGTCACGCAGAAGCCCGTGGATCCGGCGCAGACCGTCGAACACGAGGGCAAGCGGATCGGCTTCTGTTGCGCGAAGTGCAAAGCGGCGTTCACGAAGGATCCCGCGAAGTACGCGGACAAGATCGTGCTCCGCAAGGAAGAGCCGAAGTAACTGTTGCCGCAGCAAGCGACGAGGCGCGCGAAGGGCAACCGAAGTTCAAGAGCAACCGACCGCGCGCCTCGCGCCTGAGCGGCAGGGGTGGTCATCGCCGCGATCGCTGCGATCAGTGGTGGTGGCCGCCGGGACCGTGCACGTGACCGTGCTGCCTCTCGTCCTTCGTGGCGCGTCGCACGTCGAGGATCTCGACCGAGAAGTTGAGGCTCTGGCCGGCCATCGGGTGGTTACCCGTGACGATGACCTGGTCGCCCTTCAGCGCGCGGATCCAGACTGGCACCGGCTGCCCGTTGCGCCCCCGGGTCTGGAACGATGCTCCGGGCTTGAGCTCGACGTTGGGTGGGAACGACGTCTTCGGCACCGTCTGCTCGGCCGTGGGGTCGTACTCGCCGTAGCCCTCGTTTGGCGGGACCGTCACCTCGAGCTTGTCGCCGACCTTCTTGCCGGACAACTGGCGTTCGAGGCCCGGCACGATGTTCTGGGCGCCGTGCAGATAGACGAGAGGCTCCCCGCCGAACGATTCGTCGGCGATGGAGCCATCGTCGAGCGTGAGGCGGTAGTGGATTGTCACGGCGTGACCGTCGGCGATCGCGGGTTTCATTGGGCAGGAGCCTAGCACCGTCATGCCACGTGCGCGACGCGTGAGTTGCAGTGCGTGCGTTCTGGCCGAGCCAGACGCGGTTGCTCCGCGCGGAATCTGTCGACTCGAGCGCGCGCGCGCCAGCGATTGCGCGACGCGACTGCGAGCATGCCACTTGCCAGCGGAGATCGAGGAAGCACCCTAGTCACGTGACGTCGAAAAGACCGTCCTTGACATCAACGCGTCGACGTAGGGCATCGATGACCGGGGCCGACTCGCGCGTGCAGCGCAGGGCCCCAGTTCTGCAGGCACCGAGTCGGAGGCCATCGCATGCTCTCGTCCCGAAATGCATCGTTCTGCGCCGATCAGCACAACAGCCAACGCTGCCCGGCCAAGTCAAAGCGCGCTCTCACCGCGGCCTGTGTGCTCTCGTTCGGAGCCGCGACCTATGCGGTGGTAAACCCGCCAGACCTGACGCTCGTCGCGCTGCTCCACACTGCAGCGGGTGAACACCTGGAGCAGAGCGAGCTACTGGCGCTCGTACAGCAAAGCCAGGGCGCCGCGGCGTTCGACCTCGCGTTCGAGCACGGCAACGAGCTGTTCGATACGACGTTCAACGCGCTCGACGGTGTCGGCGCCGACGTCGGCGACGGCCAACGTTTCACGCGTCTGCCGCGCGCCGACCAAGGGGGGCCAGGAGAATGGGCTGCACACGTGCCCGCGCGCACCACGGGTCCGAACGCCGCATCCTGCGCGAAATGCCACGACGACCCAGCCGATGACGGCGCCGGTGGGACGGAGAGCAATGTGATCCGGGACCCGTTCCACTGGGGGAACCCGCGCCGCATGCTGCAGCGCAATACGCCGCACCTGTTCGGTGCCGGTGCCCTGCAACGGCTGGCAGAGGAGATGACAGTCGACCTGCTCGCGATACGCGCGGCTCTGCTTGCGCAGGTGCAGCAGGCCGGCGGCTCGGCGACGGCGCCGCTCATCAGCAAGGGTGTGGAGTTCGGCGTGCTGCGCGCCTACAGGCCATGGTGGAGCGGCCAGGTCCACTTCGACTTCACGCAGGTCGAGGGCATCGACAACGACCTCGTCGTGCGGCCATACCAGTGGAAGGGCAGCGTGGCATTCCTGCGCGATTTCAACCGCGATGCCGCGCACAACGAACTCGGCATGCAGGCCGTGGAACTCGTCGGCTACGCGCACGATGGCGACCACGACCACGTCGTCGACGAATTGACGGTCGGCGACATGACGGCGCTCGCGGTCTACATTGCCGCACAGCCGCGGCCCGTCACGAGGCGCGAGCTCGCCACGCTGGGACTGATCCCGGCCCTGAGCCCGGCGGAAATCGCGTCGATCCAGAGCGGCGAGGCCGCGTTCGCGAACATCGGCTGCGCGGAGTGCCACCGCCCGACCCTCGTGCTCACGGATCCGATCTTCCGCGAGCCCTCCGCCCACGCGAAGTTCCGCGATGCGACGTTCCCCGGCTCGCAGAATCCCGTCGCCGAAGGCGTGACGCCGGCGTTCCCGGTGCAGTTCGATCTCACGCAGGACCAGCCCGACAACGTCATCGTCGTCGGCAGCCAGACCGTGCACCTCGGCTCGTTCGTGCGCGTCGGCACCGGCCCCACGGCAACCGTCGCACTCTACGGCGACTTGAAGCGCCACCGCATGGGCTACGGGTTGGCCGAGAACATCGACGAAACCGGCCGCGGCGCCAGCACGTTCCTGACCGAGAACCTCTGGGGAGTCGGCACGACCGCGCCCTACCTGCACGACGGCCGCGCGACCACGCTGACCGAGGCGATCCTCGCCCACGCCGGGGAAGCCGGCGCATCGCGGCAGGCATTCGTGGCGCTGCCGACGTCCCAGCAACAGGACGTGATCGCGTTCCTCGACGACCTGGTGTTGTACAAGGTCGAGCACAAGTGAGCCGCGGCTCGGGCCGCTGCGCGGCCTGGCCGGATGTTGTACAGCCGGATGCCGTACAGCTTGCCTTCTTGGGGCTCGGGGCAGCAGGGCCTTTCTTTGGCCCAGGGGATCTTGCATAACTGCACGACCCCCTCTTCCCGCCCTTCCCGCCGTTGAGTTCAGAGACCTTCCGACGCCTGCTGCTCGAGGCGAACGTCTTGGACAAGGAGCGCCTGGCCAAGGCCGAGGCCGCGTCCTCGTCGCGCGGCACGCCGCTCGAGCGCACGATCACGGCGCTCAACCTCGCCGACGAGGTCACCGTCTGGCGCGTGCTCGCGAAGGCGCATGGCCTCAAGTTCGTCGATCCGGCGAAGTTCACGCCGCAGGCCGAGGCGCTCAAGAAGGTGCCGAAGGAGCAGGCCGAGCAGAACGAGGCGCTGCCCGTGTTGTTCAAGGACAACGTGCTGTGGGTCGCGATCGACGACCCGTTCAAGACGTTCGTCGCCGACAACCTGTCGTTCCTCGCGGGATGCAGCGTGCAATGTGCGCTGATGCCGCCGCAGGCATTGAAGCAGGCGCTGCGCAAACACGTCGGTGTCGGCGGGGCCGAGGCCGCGAAGAGTGCCGGTGCTGCGGGCCAGGCTGCGGAGGGTGAAGATGCGCCGATCATCCGGCTCGTCAGCAAGACGGTCGAAGAAGCGCTGCAGCAGCGCGCGAGCGACATCCACATCGAGCCGTTCCAGCGGCGCCTGCGCATCCGCTACCGCATCGACGGCGTGCTCAAGGAGATCGCGTCGCTCGAGGTCGGGTTGCTGGCGCCCGTGACATCGCGGCTCAAGATCATGGCGGGGCTCGACATCGCGGAGAAACGCAAGCCTCAGGACGGCCGCATCTCGTTCCGCGCGCACGATACGAACGGCACGAGCCGCGAGATCGACATCCGCACGTCGGTGCTGCCGAGCAGCCACGGCGAGACGATCGTCATGCGTCTGCTCGACAAAGAACGCGGCCTGATGAGTCTCGAGGGGCTCGGCTTCGAGGGGCAGGACCGCGAACGCTTCCGGTCGATCATCACGCGGCCCAACGGCATCGTGCTCGTCACGGGGCCGACGGGTTCGGGCAAGACGACGACGCTCTATGCGGCGCTGCAGCAGCTGAACCGCTCCGACGTGAAGATCATCACGGCCGAGGATCCCGTCGAGTTCAACATCCGCGGCATCAACCAGTGCCAGGTGAAGTCGCGCATCGGGCTCACGTTTGCGCGAATCCTGCGCGCGATGCTGCGCCAGGCGCCGAACATCATCCTCGTGGGCGAGATCCGCGACAAAGAGACCGCCGAGATCGCGGTGCAGGCGGCCCTCACGGGCCACCTCGTGTTCTCGACGCTGCACACGAACGACTCCGCGTCGGCGATCACCCGCCTCGTCGACATGGGCGTGAAGCCGTTCCTCGTCGCCGCTTCGGTGCAGGCGGTGCTCGCGCAGCGGCTCTTGCGCTGCGTCTGCAAGAAGTGCCGCCAGCCCTACACGCCGTCGGACACCGAGCTGCGCAGCATCGGCGTCGATCCCGGCAACGTGAAGGACAGCCAGTTCTACCGCGCCGAGGGTTGTCCCGACTGCGAGCACTCGGGCTTCCGCGGACGCCTCGGCATCTACGAACTGCTGCAGATGGACAACACGCTGCGCGAGATGACGTTCCGCGGCGAGCCCATGGTTCACCTGCGCGACTACGCCTGGCAGTCGGGCGGCATGTCGACCCTGCTGCAGGACGGCGTGCGCAAGGTCATGCAGGGCCACACGACGATCCCCGAACTGCTGCGCGTCGTGGCCGCCGTCTGAGGATTCCACTGCCGCAGCCGCCAACGCTACCGACAACTCGAAATGGCCATGGACATCGCTACCCTGATGGACGCCGCGTTCTCGCGCGGCGCTTCTGACCTGCACCTGTCGGTCGGCCGGCGTCCCGTGCTGCGGCTGGCCGGCGGCTTCACCGAGATCGGCGATGCCCCGCTCACGGCCGTGGACACCGAAGCCATGGCGAAGGCGATCGCGCCCGCGCGCAACTGGGAGGAACTGCAACGCGGCGGCACCACGGACTTCGGCTACGCGTTCGCGGACAAGTGCCGGTTCCGCGTGAGCATCCTGACGCAGAAGGGCATGCGCGGGATCGTGATGCGCCAGATCCCGCAGAAGCTGCTCACGTTCGAGAAGATCGGCCTGCCCGACTCGGTGCACCAGTTGCTGCACGGGCACCGGGGCCTCGTGCTGGTGACGGGCCCCACGGGCTCGGGCAAGACGACGACGCTCGCGACGATGATCGACTGGATCAACCAGAACCGCGACGTGCACATCGTGACGATCGAGGATCCGATCGAGTACTACCACACGCACAAGAAGGCGCAGGTGACGCAGCGCGAAGTCGGCAACGACGTGCCGACCTTCGTCGAGGCGATGCGACGCGTGCTGCGCCAGGATCCCGACGTGATCATGCTCGGCGAGATGCGCGACCTCGAGACGACGACGGCCGCGATCACGGCGGCCGAGACCGGGCACCTCGTCTTCGGCACGCTGCACACGACGGGCGCAGCGCGCACGGTGGATCGCATCATCGACCAGTATCCGAAGGAGCAGCAGGAGCAGATCCGTTCGCAGCTCGCCATGTCGCTCGTCGCCGTGATCTCGCAGATCCTGCTGCCCGATGCGAGCGGCGGCCGCGTCGCAGCCTTCGAGATCATGTTGAGCAACCCGGCGATCGAGAACCACATCCGCAAGGTCGAGACGTTCAAGATCCCGTCCGTGATCCAGACCAGCCGTCGGCAGGGCATGGTCACGATGGACGACTTCCTGCTCGACCTCTGGCGCGGTGGGCGCCTCAGCAAAGAGGTGACCCTCGAACACGCGTTCGATCGCAAAGCCCTGGCGCTGCGCATGGGCGGGGCACCGGAGTAAAGCGATGGCCCCACGTCGACTGCTCGGCCAGGTCCTCAAGGAGCTCGGTCTCATCCACGAGGGCATGGTGCAGGAGGCGCTCGCCGTGCAGCGCGAGAAGGGCGGCCGCATCGGCGAGATCCTCGTCGCGATGAAGTGCATCGAGCCCACCGACGTCGCGCGCGCGCTCGCGAGCCAGGCGGGGCTCGCGTTCCACGACCTCGCCGCGGTTCCACCCTCGCAAGAGGCCGTCGCGAAGGTCGATCTCGCGACCGCGCGCGCGTTCGCGGTCCTGCCCGTGAGCTTGCAGGGCAAGGTGCTCAAGGTCGCGATCGCCGACCCCGCGAACGTGGCGGTGCTGGCCGACCTCGGCTTCACGACCGGGTGCGAGATCCAGGGCCTGATCGCCGACGGCGCGCTGATCCAGGAGGGACTCGATCGCTACTACCGCGAGGACGCGGCCCAGAGCAAGCAGCGCATGCACCAGCTCGTGGCCGAGCTGCAGCAGCAAGGCGGCAAGATCGACCTCGAGGACAAGGCCGCGATGGCCAAGGCGGCGCCCGTCGTCAAACTGCTGAACTACGTGCTCTACCAGGCGATCCGCGACAAGGCCTCCGACGTGCACCTCGAGCCGTTCGAAGGGGACTTCAAGATCCGCTACCGCGTCGACGGTTCGCTGTTCGAGCTCGAGGCGCCGCCGCCGCATCTCGCGGAGGCGCTGATCGCGCGCATCAAGGTCATGTCCGATCTCGACATCGCCGAGACGCGGCTGCCGCAGGACGGCCGCATCGAGCTCACGGTGGGCGGGCGTTCGGTCGACCTGCGCGTGTCGACGCTGCCGACGATGTTCGGCGAGTCGACCGTCATGCGCATCCTCGACCGTTCGGTCGTGTCGCTGAACCTCGACAACCTCGGTCTCCTGCCGCCGATCCGCGACCGGCTGCGGCGCTTCACCGAGCTGCCGCACGGCATCGTGCTCGTCACGGGTCCCACGGGTTCGGGCAAGACGACGACGCTCTACGCGATGCTCAACGAGGCGAACAAGGAGGACACCAAGGTCATCACGGTCGAGGACCCCGTCGAGTACGACCTCGAAGGCATCGTGCAGATCCCCGTCAACGACGAGATCGAAGTCACCTACGCGAAGGTGCTGCGCACGATCCTGCGCCAGGACCCGGACGTGATCCTCGTCGGCGAGATCCGCGACCACGAGACCGCGCAGACCGCGATCGAGGCGAGCCTCACGGGCCACCTCGTGTTCTCGACGCTGCACACGAACGACGCCGCGTCGGCGATCACGCGCCTGATCGACATCGGCATCGAACCGTTCCTGCTCACGGCGACGATACAGGGCATCCTCGCGCAGCGGCTCGTGCGGCGCATCTGCGCCGAGTGCAAGAGCTTCTACGAACCGTCCGACGACGTGCTGCGGCGGTTGTCACTGCAGGCGAGCCAGGTCGTCGGCAAGCGCTTCGCGTTCGGCAAGGGCTGTCAGACCTGCAACTTCACGGGCTATCGCGGGCGCATGGCCATCACGGAGATCCTCGACGTCGACGACCGCATCCGCGAGATGATCCTGCAGGGTGCGAGCACGACGGCGCTGCAGGCCGCGGCCATCGAGGCAGGGCTCGTGACGCTGCGCGAGAACGGGCTGCAGTCGGTGTTCGACGGCCTCACGACGGTCGAGGAGCTGCTGCGCGAGACGGGTCACTACTAGGAACGTCGCCGCGATCGGGCGGCTGGATGTGACGTTCCGCTGGTTCGTGGGTCGCCCCGCGGCGATGGGCGCGGGGTTGCAGGGCCCGGTCCGCATCCACTAGAAACGGGACCCCCACATGAGTTCTTCAGCGCACCAGCGGACCGCCCCTCCTTCGGACCAGTTCCAGCAGGCCATCAAACGCCTGCTCGAAGAGCTCGACCCGGAGCCGCACCGGGACGGGCTGCGCGAGACGCCGCGCCGCGTCGAGAAGGCGTTCCGCGCCTACACCTCGGGTTATGCGCAGGACCCCAAGAAGGTCATCGGCGATGCGCTCTACGAGGCCGAGACCGACGAGATGGTCGTGGTCAAGAACATCGAGATCTACTCGCTGTGCGAACACCATCTGGCGCCGTTCTTCGGCAAGGCCCACGTCGGCTACATCCCGTCGAACAAGATCGTCGGCATCAGCAAGATCGCGCGCGTCGTCGAGATCTATGCGCGCAGGCTGCAGGTGCAGGAGCGCCTCACGATGCAGATCGCGCAGGCGCTCGAGGAGGTGCTGAAGCCGCGCGGCGTCGGCGTCGTGATCGAGGCCTCGCACCTCTGCATGATGATGCGCGGGGTCGAGAAGCAGAACAGCAGCACGGTGACTTCGTGCCTGCTTGGGTTCTTCCGCAAGGACGAGCGCACGCGCAGCGAGTTCTTGCAGCTCGTGCGCGGGTGATCCAGGTCTCCCGGTGCGCGCGGAGGGCCTGTGCCCGCTTCCCCATTGCCGCGGCGGGGGCTGCCGGGTTTCCGCTGGGTAACCTCCGCTCCCCCGATCGCATGGCACGCCCGGAGCCATCAGTGCGATACCGTGCCGCGTAGAGAAGGGACTGGTAGCAGGAGCCGGACTTGAACCGGCGACCTACGGCTTATGAAGCCGCCGCTCTAACCAGCTGAGCTATCCTGCCACGCTGCCTAAGGGGCGAAGAAGTAAGCAGAAGCGTCGGCCCGGCTCAAGCGCCAAATGACCAGACGGCCATGCCATGGAAATGTCATGCGATGGTTGCGCGGCATTCCGAATCACCGCGGAGTGAAACTTCTCGCGCAATGGTTGGTAGATGAGTGTGCGGGTGGCATGGACCCGCAAACGAGACGAGGTGGGCTCCCTGGCTGGATTCTTTCTCCCGTTCCGACTGCTTTCTCCTCCTGATTCTCCTTCGAACAGAACCCCCAGCCAGGGAGCCTTTTTTTTCGCGCGCCTGAAGTCTCTTGCCCGGTGGCGCGACGACGCGGTAGGGGGAGCCCATGAACTCGTCCGATCCAGGTCGGTTCGACCCCAACGCAGCGGCGCAACCCGGTAGGGGTGTCTTCGGTCTGCCGGACTCGGAGGCCACGGCGGCGGTGGTGCTCGTCCCGGTTCCGTTCGCGGCGACCGTCTCGTATGGCGAGGGCACCGAAACGGGGCCCGACGCGATCCTTCTGGCAAGCCGGCAGGTCGATCTCTACGACCTGCAGTTCGGCCGCATCTACGAGCGCGGCATCTATCTGCAGGCGCCCGATCCGGCCCTGCTGCAGCGCCACCTGGCGGCGCGGCCGCTCGTCGCGCGGTGCATCGCGATGGGTGGGGTGCGCCCCGGCGACCCGGCGGTGGCCGCGGTCGACGCAGCCGGTGCCTTTGTCAACGACACCGTGGAGGCCGCCACAACGCGGCTGCTCGGGCTCGGCAAGATCCCCGGCATCCTCGGCGGCGATCACTCGGTGCCGTTCGGCGCGATCGCAGCCTGCGCCAAGGCCTACCGCGGCCTCGGCATCCTGCACATCGACGCGCATGCAGACCTGCGCCCCGCCTACGAGGGATTCCGCTGGAGCCATGCGTCGATCATGGACAACGTGCTGCGCGAGCTGCCCGCGGTGGGACGCATCGTGCAGGTCGGCATCCGCGACTTCTGCGAACAGGAGTTCGAGACGATCCATCAGAGCGGCGGTCGCGTGATCACGCACTTCGATCTCGAGTGGCAGCGACGGCGCTACTGCGGCGCTACTTTCGACAGTCTCTGCCACGAGGCGATCGCAGCGTTGCCCGAGAACGTCTACGTGAGCTTCGACATCGATGGCCTCGATCCGGCCCTCTGCCCGCACACGGGAACGCCCGTGCCAGGTGGGCTCGACTTCGGACAGGCCGTGCACCTCTTGGTCACGCTGGCGCGAAGCGGCCGCAAGATCGTGGGGTTCGACCTCGTGGAGGTTGCACCCGGCGACGGCGAATGGGACGCGAACGTCGCGGCGCGGCTGCTCTACAAGCTCTGTGGCGCCGCGTTGTCGGCGCGGTAGAGCGCCCCCGGCCCGAGGGGCCGCACGACGCTTGCGCCGGGAGCACGGACGCGGGAAGGTGGACCCAGCATGAGCAAAACCCTCAGCGTCCTGGAAGCGCGCGCGCGAGTGCTGGCGACCGCTGCCGTGGAGCCCTCGCGCGAACAGGTGCCGATCGAGAAGGCGCACGGCCGCTTCCTGGCCGAGCCGATCCGCACGACGACGCCGTGGCCAACGACGGACCGTGCGGCGATGGATGGCTTCGCGCTGAGCGCCGGGACAGCAGGGCTGCCAGCCGGAACGACCTTGCCCGTCGTCGGCGAGAGCCTCGCGGGCCGGCCCTACGCGGCGACGCTGCGCGCAGGCTCTGCGATCCGCATCATGACGGGCGCCGTCGTGCCAGCGGGCGCCGATGCGGTCGTGCCGGTCGAACAGACGAGCGGCTTCCAGGGTGCTTCGATGACGTTGCAGGCCGCGGTGCGGCCGGGCCAGCACGTGCGCAAGATGGGCAGCGAGATGCAGGCCGGCCAAGAGGTCCTGGCCGCGGGTACGCGGCTCCGGGCCGCCGAGATCGGTGCGTTGGCAGTGCTCGGCCACGCGCAGGTGCCGGTCCAGAAGCCGCTCCAGGTGGCGATCGTGGCGACCGGTGACGAAGTCGTCGCCGTCGATCGCGAACCGTTGCCGCACCAGGTGCGCGAGAGCAACTCGTGGGCGTTGGCGGCGCAGGTCGTCGAGTGCGGTGCGCTGCCGCTGCGCTTGGGCATCGCGCCGGACGAGCCCTCAGGACTGCGGTCGATGTTGCAGCGAGGCCTGCAACAGGCCGACGTGCTCGTGACCATCGGCGGCATCAGCAAGGGAACCCACGATCTCGTGTTCGGCACGCTCGCCGAGCTCGGCGTGCGCACGGAGTTCCACGGCATCGACCTCAAGCCCGGCAAGCCGACGTTCTTCGGCACGCGCGCCGGCCCGGGTGCCCGCTTCGTGTTCGGCTTGCCCGGCAACCCGGCGTCGAGTTTCACGGTATTCGACCTGTTGGTGCGGCCGCTGCTGCTGGCTCTCGTCGGCGCGGCGGTCGACGAACGGCCCGCGACGGTGCCCGTCGGCGGCGCGCCGTGGCTCCCGAATGCGCGTCTGCAGGCGGTGCCGGCCCGGATGCGGGCCACGGCGAACGGCGAGCTCGTGACGACGCTCGTGCCGCCGTCGCCGAGCGGCGACCCGTTCGGGTTGCTCGGCGCCGACCACTACGCCTTGATCGAGCCACAACAGCGCGCCGGAGAAACGCCGCGCGTCGCGGTGCTCGGCGGCAGCGCTGGGATCGTGCTGCCGTGAAGGTCCCCGAGGCTGCACGCGTTGCGGTCCCAGGCGGTCTGCTGTTGGCGCTCGCGACGCCGCCGGCGGTCTTGCCGCTAGCCGGGTTCCTCGTCGTGCCGGGCCTCATGGTCTGGTTCGCCGTCGCGACCGCCGCGCGCCGCCCGTATCTGGAGAGCTATGTGCTCGGCTGCGTGCACATGGCGTGGTTCTCGTGGTCGCTGCGCCACATCCTCGTGCCGGCCTACGCCGGCGTGGTGCTGGTGGGCGGGCTCTACTTCGTGCTCGGCACGGTGCTCGTGCGGGCGACGGCGCAGCGCTGGGCTCCACTCGGCTTCGCAGTCGCCGTGGCCGGCTCGTTCTGGCTGCGCGCGAACATGCCCGAGATCCACTACCCGCACGGCCAGCCATGCCATTGTCTGTGGCAGTGGCCCGCGCTGCTCGGTGCGGTGACGCTCGGCGGCGAGCCGCTCGCGAACGGATTGATCGCGGCCCTCGCCGCGGCGCTCGTCGGCGTCGTGCGCAGTTGGCGCCTGGCTTTGCCGAGCTGGTCCTCGGCGCGCCTCGTGCTGCTGATTGCCGCCGTGGCGGCGGTCGTGGCCACGGTCGCGGGTCACGTCGTGCACTGGACCGCTGCAGCGTCCCGAGCTTCTGGAGGGCAGTCCATCGTGCCTGCACCCGTGGTGCGCATCGCCGCCATCGAACCGGGTCTGCATCCGCAGGATCCGTATCTCGGGCTCTCCAAGACAGAAGGCCCCGCACGCTACCTGGAGCTCTGCCGCGAGCGGCTCATCCGGCCGACGCAGGAGGCGCTGCGCGCTTCGCCGCCACCCGACCTGGTCCTGTGGCCCGAGACCAGCGTCGCGAAGAGCTTCGACGTCGCCGACATCATGGCGGGGCGTGTGCGGTATCCGCTTGGTCCATTCCCGCCGGTCGCGACGCGGATCCTGTTCGGCACCACGGTGGCAAACTGGCACACGGCCGCGGCCGTGCTCGAGACCTTGCCCGAGGGACGCGTGGTCGGGCACCAGGAGAAGCGCTGCCTCGTGCCGGGTGGCGAGTTCCTGCCGCTGTTCGGATGTTTGCCGGACTGGCTCGCCACCGCGGCGCGCGATGCGTTCGCGGCAGCCCTGGGGACGGCTCCCGACTCCGAGCCCGGAGTCTTGCGCGCGCCGCTGCAAACGTCGGCCGGCGTGCCGTTCGGAACGCTGATCTGCTACGACAACGCGTTTCCGGGCCCGGCTTCGGATCAGGTGGCCGCAGGCGCGCGATTCCTCTGTGTGCTGTCCAACGAGGCCTGGTATCGCGGTGGGGGTGAGCTGACCCAGCTCGTCGCCATGACCGTCTGCCGGGCGCTGGAGACCGCGACCCCGATCGTCCGGTGCACGACCGACGGGTGGAGCGTGGTCGTGGGGGCCGACGGCCGGATCGAGGCCGAGCTGCCGCTCGAACCGGCTCCCCACGCGGCGGCTCGGATTCTGCGTGCCGACGTGACCCCGGCGTCGGGGCGCCTGCCGCCCTTGGCATGGTTGCGAGCGGTTGCGGGACCGTTCGCGGTGGTCTGGCTGTGTCTCGGGCTGGCGCACGCCGCGTTCCGCTGGGTTAGACTTCGAGGAGCTCGGACAGCATCCATTGCCGTGCGCGGAACCGGCGTCGCCGGCCCCGCTCGCGGAAGCGGCTCTTGACGGTCCCGGGCATGGAGTTAGGATTCCGCAGCCCCCAGCCCCCTCTCGCTTTGGGCATCGGTTCCCCATGCACGGATCCGTCAGTCGCGCATGTGGGTGCCTAATGGCTTTCGAACGTCTTCCCACCCCCTCTGGCAAACCAGCCCTCATCTGCAGGGCGCTCTCTCCTGCATAGTCGACCTCTCGCGAGGTCGTTCCATGCAGAACGCAAGTTAGGAGTTACCTGGTCATCATGAGTCCCGTCGGCCGCGTATTCATCGTCCTCAATCTCGTGCTCGCAGGTGGCTTCGCCTACGTGTCGGGCACTTACCTGCAGAAACAAGACAACTACAAGCAGAAGTTCGAGCGGTCCGAGAAGGCCAAGGCCGATCTGGAGAAGGCCAAGGACCTCCAGATCGCGCAGCTCGAGCAGGAGCGCAACGCGTTCGAGACCGCCAAGGCCGCGAACGAGCAGTCGCTGCTGGCGACGAAGACTCAGCTCGCGCAGACGAACGACGAGAACAAGGGGCTGCACAACCAGATCTCTTCGCTCGAGGCCAACTTGGCCAAGCTCGTGTCCATTGCCGAAGCCGGCAACACCGAGTCGAAGGCCGCGTTCGAGCGCGCGAAGCAGGCCTACGACCAGGCGATCGCCGACCAGAAGACCAAGGACGAAGCGGTGAACGCGAAGAACGTCGCGGAAGCCGAGAACCGCACGCTCAAGACGGAGATCGCCAACTACGTCGAGACCGTGAAGAACAAGGACCTCAACATCGCGAGCCTCGAGAAGGACAAGAGCGAGTTGAACCTGCTGGTCAGCGTCGCGGTTGCGAACGGCTTCTCGCCCGCGATGGCCGCGCCGAACCTCACCGGCCTCGTGACGGCCGCGAATGGCCGGCTGTGCACGATCCAGATCACCGACAATCCGGGCAAGGTCGACATTGCCGACCAGATCTCGAAGCGCCCCTTCAACTTCGCGATCCACGATGCGACGGGCTACAAGGGCGAAGCGGTCGCCACGAAGTACGAGGCCAGCGCCAACGCGGTGTTGTGCAACCTCTTCCTCGTGAAGGACGGGATGGCGATCAAGGAAGGCGACCGGGCCGCCACGAAGACCCCGTGATCGGGGAGTTGCCCCGCAACAACAGCAAGACACCGCGAACCCCCTGATCTTCCTCCAAGAGCAAACCAACCATGGCCAAGAAACCAAGCAAGGCCGCCGTCGAGGCGGTGGACATCGACACGAGCGACAAGCCCGGTGGCCTCGGCATCGACGAAGGCATCATCGTGACCACGTTCTTCCTGCTGGTGATCGCGATCGCCCTCGTAGTGGTCGCCAGCAACGGCTACGGGCCCGCCTAGCCGCACATCCAGCCAGAGGGCCAGCAGCGAGCCGCGCAGCTCGAGCGACGTCGTCGTTCGAGCTGCCGTCGTTTCCGGGCTGGTCCGGCCAGGCGAGTTTCTCGCCAACCTCCGCTGAGGCACCGGCCCTGGTTTGCCCAAGCGCGAACAAGCCTCGAAGAATCCGTTGCTACCGGAGCATGGTCCGGTAAGTTGCGTGCGCGCTGTTTGGTCAACGGCGTGTCTGCTGGTCAAAACGTCTCGCCCGCGCCTGCGGGCCCGAGGGGCACCATGTTCAAACCGTTCGAGTGGCTGTTGAGCGGCTTCTCGGTCGATCTCGGGATCGACCTGGGAACGGCCAATACGCTCGTGTTCGTCCGCGACAAGGGCATCGTGCTCGACGAGCCGTCGGTCGTCGCCGTGCGCAAGGGCACCAGCGAGGTCCTGCTCAACGGCATGGCTGTTGGCGACGCGGCGCTCGAATACCTCGGGCGCACGCCGCCGGGGTTCCAGGCCGTGCGGCCGATGAAGAGCGGCGTCATCGCCGACTTCGAGATCACCGAGCGCATGCTGCGCTACTTCATGACGAAGGCTTGCGGCGGCAAGAAGCTGATCAAGCCGCGCCTCGTGATCGCAGTGCCCTGGGGCATCACGATGGTCGAGAAGCGCGCCGTGATCGGCAGCGCCGAGCGCGCCGGCGCGCGGCGCGTCTACCTGGTCGACGAACCGACGGCAGCCGCGATCGGCGCGGGTTTGCCCGTGCACGAACCGCGCGGCACGATGATCGTGGACATCGGCGGCGGCACCAGCGAGGTCGCGGTGATCTCGCTGGCGAACGTCGTCATGGCCGAGTGTCTGCGCGTGGCCGGAGACGACTTCGACGAAGCGATCACGCAATACATCCGCGCCAAATACAACCTGCTGATCGGCGAGATCACGGCCGAGCGCCTCAAGATCGCGGCCGGGAGCTGCCTGCCGCTCGAAGAGGAGATCCAGGTCGAGATCCGCGGGCGCGATTCGCTCGTGAACCTGCCGCGCCGTGCGGTCATCAGCTCCGCGGACGTGCGCGAAGCGCTGATGGAGCCGGTGCGCAAGGTGATCGGCGCGATCAAGTCCGTGCTCGAACGCACTCCGCCCGAACTCGCGTCGGACCTCGTCGACAACGGCGTCACGTTGTGTGGCGGGGGTGCCTTGCTGCGCGGGTTGCCCGAGCTCATCGCGCGCGAGACCGAGCTCGACGTCAGGGTCGCGGAACGGCCGCTCGAAGCGGTCGCGCGCGGCACGGGGATCTTTCTCGAGAATCTCGAGCTCTACTCGCAGTTCCTCGAAGGCGGCGAAGACCTCGGGTAACCTGTGGGTTCGGCGGGTGGCCAGGCTGCCCGCCGGATGTTCGAGCAGAGTCGTTGGTTTGGGCGTTGGTTTTGGGCGGTCACTTGGTCGTGGAGGCTGTGTGTCTGGAGCATGGGGCGTGCGCAAGAAGCCTGCAGCCTTCCCGGTGGGGCTCTACAGCATGCTGCTGTTCGCGCTGTGCTGGCTGACTCTGCCGGCCGTGTTCGCGCCGGTCGAACGGTGGTTGGTCGGCTGCGCCTGCCTGGTGCCGCGCACGCTCTCCGCGTGGTTCGGCGAGCCCGCGGCGGCCAGAGCACCCGAGGCGCAACAACGGCTGCAAGAGCTCAGCGCAGAGCTGCGCCGTCGCATCGCCGAACACGACGTGGCCGGCGCGTCCAAGCTGCTGCCGGCGACCTACGAACCGATCTGCTGCGCGGTGCTCGACGCCCCACGCGACAAAGCACGGCGCGGCGGCGGCGGCCAGCCGGGCGAGCTGCGCCTCGATCACAGCTACGCAGAGGTCGACGGATGTTGTGAGCTCGTCACGAAGGGCAACGCGCTGCTCGGCTTCCTGCAGCGCCCCGGCGTCGGCATCGCGGACGGCGACCGCCCGCAGGATCCCGCGCGCGTGATGCTCTGCAATCACCGCGCGGCGCGCCCGGTCTATGCCGAGATGTCGATGCCCGAGGGTGCGGCGATGCACCTCGTCGTGGCCGCGGCCGCAGCCGTCGATCCGGCTCCGCTGCGAGCCGACCTCTGGGAAGACCCCTATCGCGCGGCGCGGCTCGGGCGCGGCGGACAGCCCGTGCACACTGAAACGGTGGCGGACGCCACCGTGCTGGTGCCGTCGGGACTGGAGCTCGGCCGCACGCGGGTCTGGGGCTACGAACAGCACGGCGCCGACGAAGCCGTCGCGATCGGCGTCTACGTGGTGCCGCCGGTCGAACCGCGGGCCCTGTCGTTCGTCGTGTTGTGGCGGCAGGCCGCCGGTCCTCGAGCAGCCGGCCCACCGGAGCTGCGTTCGGGGCAGGTGCAGCGGCTGCCGGCGACCGTCTACGACCTGCCCGGCGTCGCCTACGGTCGGCACCTGCTGGTCGTCGGGCAGGCGGTTCCCGATGGCGCTGCGGTCGTCGACAACGGCCTGTTCCTCGGCACGGCGCGCGGGCTCGCGTTCGGCACGGGCCTGATGACCTCGTTCATCGCCTCGCGCCACCGCTGGAGCCTGATCCTGATGCCGGACGATCCGCGCGAGCGGCCGCGCGAGCTCGAGGGCGAGATCCTGCGCACCGAGCACGACGACGCGTGGCTGCGCTGGTGCTCCGACCGCTGGAGCACGGCGCACGAACGCCTGCTGCCCGGCTACCTGTTCACGGGCAGCAACGGTGCCTGCTGTCCGGCCGGCTTGTGGATCGGCCGCGCCGAGCCGCATCCCTACGAACACGACCTGTTGCGCGTGACCACGCCGCGCGAACGCGGCCCGCGCGCGGCGCAGGTGCTGGTCGCCGGAGGGCGAACGTGAGGCGCTGGCTGTTGTGGTTCCTGCTCGTGCCGCAGGGCTTCCTGCTGGCCGGCTTCTGGCGCGACGTCGGCCTGCCGGCGATCGACGCGGCCGTGTTGTGTTGCCTGTTCCTCGCGCTGTTCGCGGATCGCAACGCGCTGCCGTGGCTGTTGCTCGGCGTCGCGATCGGCCGCGCGCTCGTCGACGAAGCGTCGCTGCCGGTGCAGATCCTCGTGCTCGGCGTGCCGACCGCGGTACTGGTGCCGATGCGCCGCCTGTTCTCGGGCCAGCACTGGGCGTGGCAGGCGCTGGCCGCGTCGTTGTGTGCGGTCACGATCCCGAAGCTCGCGGGACTCTGTGGCCGCCTGTTCGACCAGCCGTCGGCGAGCGCGCACCTCGACGGCTACGCGGTGCTGCGCGCCGCGCTGCTCGTGCCGCCGCTGTTGTTCGTCGTGCGGCGTCTGCCGCCGTGCAGATACTTCTCGGAGGTCGTTTGAGCACGAGTGGCACGCGCATCGGCGTGATCGCCTCGTGTCTCGTCGCGGGGTTCTGCATCGTGCTCGGGCGGTTGTGGTTCCTGATGGTGCAGGACAACGACGTGTGGACGCGGCGCAGCCAGGAGAACCGCTGGTCGTTCCGCTCGGTGCCCGCAAAACGCGGTGCCTTGCTCGACCGCCATGGGCACGTGCTCGTGCAGGACGACCCGTCGACGCAGTTGGAGGTCTACTACCTGCGCTTCCGGTTGCTCCATCCGGTCGGTGCTTGCGTGCACGCGGCGACGTTGTGGGCCGGCTTGCAGGCAGGGCGCGAGGGCACGACCTACGGCTATCTCGACGGCGCGCTCGGCCCCGAGCAGGCGCTGCAGGAGGTGCTGTCGATCCCGGCGCACGTGCTGCGCAAGGGCGTGCTCGAGAAGAAGGTGGCAAGCGATCTCGCGTTCGTCGCGACCTCGGTGCTCTCGATCTGCTCGGGCCAGCCGCGCAAACGCGTGTTCACAGCGCTGCGGGAAGCCTCGCTCCGCCAGGGCACGCGGCCGATCGGCGACGTGCTCACAGTGGCCCGCGCGGACCTCGAGCAGGCCTTCGCCCGCAACCTCGCGTCGCTGCACGGGCTCGACCGCGATGTACGCGAGGAAGCACGCTCGCGCCGCGAACGCCTTGGCCTGCCGCCAGACCAGGTTGCGGGCCTGTTCGACATGCTCGAGACGCTGCGGCGCCAGAGCCTCGCTGGCGAGCGCATTCAGTGGGTCGACAAGGAAGGCAATACGCGGCAAGGCAGCCTGATCGAGGAGGTGCGCCGAGCGTTCGCGGATCACGTGCCGTTCGAGCTTGCGGCGAGGCTGCGCATCGGCGCCGACCAGCATCCGGGGCTCGAAGTGAGTCCGTCGATCGAGCGCATCCACAGCGAGCCCGAGGGCACGTCGTTGCGCGCGCTGCTGGGCCGCGTCGTCGAGCTCGATCGCTGGGGGACCCCGGAAGATGCGTGCGAGCGTCGCATCGAGCGCGGTCTGCCCGAGGACTGGCTCGACGAGCTCGTGCCGGTGGGCACGACGGCCTCGGCCGAGGAGCGCGAACAGCTGCAGGAGGACGCGAAGCGGCTCTACGAGCGCGAGCTGCTGCGCCGCGAGCGCGGCGGCACCACGGGCCTCGAGGCGGAGTTCGACGACGCGCTGACGGGACGGCTCGGACTGCGGTTCGTCGAGCACGACAGCCAGCGTCGCGAGCAGTTGTTGTGGAGCAACCTGCGCGTCGAGTCCGGCGCGGACGTGAGGCTCACGTTCGACCTGCAGCTGCAGCACGCTGCCGAGGACGCCGCGCGCGCGGCGCAGCGGAAGGAGTGCGATCGCTTCAGCGGCGAGCAGGACCGGCACCGCGTGCAAGCGGCGGTCGCGGTGCTCGACGCGTGCTCGGGCGACGTGCTCGCGTATGCCGGAGCGCCGATCACGAGCCCCTGGGCTCGCGACGTTCCAGGCGTCGTCTGGAAGGGCAATGGCTCGATCGGCTCGGTGATCAAGCCGTTCGTGCTCGTGGAGCAGCTGCAGAGCGAGCTGGTCGGGCGGCCGCACCGGCCGATCGCGGAGTTCGAGAGTTGTGGCGGCAGCATGCGCTACGGGGGCGTCACGATCAGATGTGGCGAGCAGCACTGGGACGGCGGGCGCAATCCCGTCACGGCCCTCGCGCAATCCTGCAACCTGTTCTTCTTCCAGTGCGGGATTGGCCTCGAGGAGCAGGGGCTGGCTCGCGCGCTGCGGCGTTTCGGCCTCATGGCGCCCGGCGAGAACGATCCGTTCGCGGCCTGCTGGCAGGCCTCCGTGCGCGGCATCGCCGTGGCGGGGCCGAGCATCGACACGACGCAGTTGTTGCCGCGGCGCGCCATCGGTTACGGCGTGTCGGCCTCGCCGTTGTCGGTCGCGCGCGCGTATGCAGCGCTCGCGACGGGGGCTTTGCCGACCGTGAGTCTCGAACTCGGCGCTCCGCGGCAGATGGTGCAGCTGGACGGCATCGACGCCGAGCTCGACGTCGTGCGCCAGGGCATGCGCACGTGCGTGCAGACCGGCACGGCCAAGAAGCTCGAGCTGTGGAACGAGTTCCAGGTCCACGGCAAGACCGGCACGGCCGAGATCGGCCGGCAACGCCAGAACAACGGCTGGTTCGCGGGCTACCTGCCGTGGGTCGGGCGCGACGGCCATCAGATCTGCTTCTGCGCGGTGGTCTACTGGGTCCAGGACAAGGTGCACGGCGGCGAAGCGGCCGGCGAGCTCGTCGTGGATCTGCTGAAGAAGATGCGGGTTGATGCCGAGTTGAACGCGCGCTACTTGCAGCCGGTGGGTGGGCGATGAGCGACTGGCCGTTCCCGCGCAGGAACAAGCTCGACGTGCTGAAGCGCGTCGATGGCTGGCAGGTGTTGTGCGTCATGGGCCTTGCGCTGTGCGGGCTCGTGTTCATCGGCTCGGCCACGAGCGAAGACGCGCTGTTCGCGGCGCAGCAGGGCCGGCAGGCGCTGTTTCTCGCGTGTGGGATCGGTGTCGGCTTCTTCGTGCTGCTGCCGCACTACGTGCACATCATGCGCGCGGCCTGGCCGTTCTACGGCGCCGTGGTGCTGGCGCTCGCGGGGCTGCCGTTCTTCGCGCCGGAGATCAACGGGGCGCGCCGCTGGTATGCGCTGCCGGGCTTCTCGATCCAGCCGAGCGAGTTCGCGAAGCTCGCGGTCGTGCTGGCCCTGGCCGCGTTGCTTCGCTTCAAGAGCCGCGCGCGCACGTTCGATGGCCTCGTCGTGCCGATCCTCGTCACCGCCGTGCCGGCGCTGCTCGTGCTGCGGCAGCCCGACCTCGGCAGCACGCTCGTGTTCGGTCCCGTGCTGCTCGCAATGTGTTACGCAGCCGGCGCGTCGGGGCGCAGCATCCTGCTCGTGCTGGCGATTGCCCTCGGCGTGCTCGTCGTCGCGTACTTCGAGTTGCTGCACGGTTACCAGGAGAAACGCATCGATGTGTGGCTGAAGCACTGGCTGTGGGACGAGAACAGCCTGAACACGCAAGAGGTGCGCGAGTTGCTTCGCGGGGCCGGCTACCAGCCGTGGCAGGCCCTGATCGCGATGGGGGCCGGCGGCTGGACGGGCTTCGGCATCGGGAACGGTCCGCAGAACCGCTACGACTTCCTGCCGTACGACAGCGAGGACTACGTGTTCGCGGTGGTCGGCGAGGAAACCGGCTGGCTCGGGTGCCTTGGCGTGCTCGCGCTCGTGGCTGCGATCGTGTTCGGCCTCCTGGGCATCGCGATGCGCACGCGCGAACGGTTCGGCCGCCTCGTCTGCGTCGGTGTCGCCACTTGGATCGGCACGCAGTCGCTGTGCCACGTCGCGATCTGCGCCTGGCTCGTGCCCGCGAAGGGCTTGCCGATGCCGCTGCTGAGCTACGGCGGCAGCTGCACTCTCGCGTCGCTGCTCGGGATCGCGGTCTGCCTCAACATCGGCGCGCGCCGCGAACCGATTCTCGCCGCGGACGGGTTCCGGTGATCACTTCCCAGCGGTTTTGCCCTGCTTCTGGCGCAGATAGGCCTCCCAATACTTGCGATACTGCTCGGGCACCTTCGTCGGCGCCGAGCCGCGGTTCTTGAGGAAGTTCGCGTAGGGCTGCAGCTCACCCCAGTTCTCGCTGCCCTGGCCGGGGTTCGGGGGGCCGAGCTCGGACTGTGGCGGCTGGTTGCCGCGCGTGTTCTCGCCGGGGCCGGGTGATTCCTGGCCGCCCTCGGGTCGCCCGTCGCCCGGCTTCTGGTCGGGCTTCGGCTGCCCGTCCGGCTTCGGCTTGCCCTGCTGCTGGCCCTGCGGCGGCTGCTGGACGAAGTCGGGGTTCTGGTTCTCGCGCCGGTTCTGCTGGCCCTGGCCCTGCTGGTCTCTGGGCTGGCCTTGCTGCTTGTCGTCCTTCGGCTGTTGGTCCTGCTCGCCCTGGGAGCTGCTCTGACCCCGCTGCTTCATCTCGTTGAGCTTCTCGATCAGCTGGTCGATGCCGCTCTCGGCGGTCGTGCTGCGTTCATGGGCCTTCTGCAGCAGATCCTTGGGCGTGTTGCGGGCCTGGTTCTTCTTGCTCGACTCGAGCAGCAGCTTGTCGATCTCCTGCAGCTGTTCGTCGATGGAGCGCGCGATCTCCTTGATCTCCTCGCGCGGGTCCTGGCCCTGGGCCGGCAACACAGTGGCCAGCGCGATGGGCAGGAGCAGAAAGCGGATCGTAGAACGCATCGAAGTCACCTCAGCGGCCACGGCCGCCCCCTTGTTCGTCCTCGTTGCCTTCCATGGCCTTCATGGCGGCTTCGATTCCCTGCCGGATCTTCTGGAACAACGCCGTGATCTCCGCGTGCTGGTGCGAGAGCCGCTCGACCAGCGCGACCTCGGCGTCGGAGACCGTCTCGTCGGCGCGCGCTTCGATCAGCGTGCGCAGGTTGTCGCTGGCGCGTCGCGTGTCGATGCCGAGCTGTTTCAACATCTCGAGGTCGGCGATCAGCGACACGAGCTTCTCGCGCTGCGGATTGAACTTGTTCTGGCCTTGCTGCTGCTGCTGTTCCTGCTGCTGCTTGCGCTCCTGCTCGCGCCGCTTCTGCTCGCGTTCGAGCGCCTTGATCAGCTCCTCGGAGCGGCGTTCGACGTCTTGCTGCAGCATCGTCGTGTAGGGGCCCGGGTCCGGCGCCCGGCCGCTGAGGCGCCGCGCGACTTCGCGCAGATCCTCGAGGCTGGCCCTGAGCACCGTCTGGTAGACCAGGTTGCCCTCGTCGTTGAGCGCGTTGACGAGGAAGTCGATCTTCGTCGCGAGTGCTTGTTCCTCCTCACCGGCGGTGTTGAGCTTGCGCCGCGCCGGCCGCGACAGGCCCTCGGCAGGCGTCGTGCGGTGCGCCTCGAGCGTCTGGGCCGTGATCGGCCGCTGCTTCTCGAGCAGGTTCGTGAGCTCCTCCTTCATGCGGAACAGCAGCTCCTCCTGCCGCAGGTCCTGGTAGCGGTCCTTCTCCTCCTCGAGCTGTTTGGCGGCCTCCTCGAGCTTCTGGCGCGCCTGCTCCTGCTGCTCCTGCGTCTGTTCTTCGTCGCCGCGCTCCATCGCGCGCTGGGCCTTGCGGGCCGCATCGGCGGCCTGGTTCGCGGCGCGTTCGGCAGCCTTGTTCTGGCGCTTCTTGAGCTCCTCGGCGAGGCGAACGATGTCCTCGGCGAGCTCCTGCTGCTTCTTGGCTTCGTCTTGCAGCGCCTGCTTCTGCTCTGGCGACAGCGGTCGCTGCTGCTGCAGCGATTCCATCGCCTGCTGCAGGGCTTCGGCCGCAGCATCCTGCTGGCCGGATGCGCTGGCCTGCTTGCCCGATTGCAGCTGCTGGACGGCCTGCTGCATGTGCTGCTTCGCCTTGTCGAGCTGCGAGCTCGCGGCGGACTGCTGCTCGGGCGTGATCTGCCCGTTCTTCTGCGCCTCGCCGAGCTGTTGCTGCTGGGCCTCGGTGGCCTTCTGCAGTTGCTCCTGCCTCTGTGCGGCGTCGGCCAGGTCGGGCTGGTTGCCCTCGTTGGCCTTGCCCAACGCCTGCTCGAGGGTCTGCTTGGCAGCCTCGAGCTGTTGCTTGGACGTCGCCGTGGGCTGGCCCGCGTCGGGCTTGCTGCCCGCGTCGCGCGCGGACTGGACCGCATCCTCGGTCTTGCGCAGCGCCTCGGCTGCCTGTTGCACCTGCTTGCTCGCGGTCTGCTCCGGCGCCTCGGCGTTCGGAGCGTTCTGCAGCTCCTGGCCTGTGGCGGCGGCCGTCGCGGCCATCTCGGCAGCCTGCTTCGCGGCGTCGGGGCTCTGCTGCTGGTGCTGGGTGCGCGCGCGCTCGAGCGCGGAGAGCGCCTGGTTGACCTTGGCCTGGGCCTCCTTGGTGGCGCCGGCTTTGGCGGCCGCCTGGGCTTCGGCGAGACGCTTGCCGGCCTCGGCGACCGAGTCGGCCGGTGACTGCTGTTCGTTGGGCGCAGCCTGCTCGGTCGGGGAACGGGCCTGCTGCATGCGCGCGGCGAGCTTCTCGGCGTCCTGCTGCAGTTCGCCGCTGAGCTTCGTGTTCGCTTCGCCGGCTTCCTTGTTGCGTTGCGCCGCGACCTTCTCGGCGGCCTCGCCGATCTGCCGCAGCTCCGCCGACTCGGCCGGCAAAGCACCGCTCTCGGCTTTGCGCAACCGGTCGCGCAGGGCCTTCCACTCGGGGTCCTGCATCGTGCCTTCGGAACCCGCGTGCAGCTTCGGCGCGTCCTGCAGCTGGGTTTCGAGGCGGTCGCGGGCCTGCTGCATCGCCTGCTGGTCGGTGCCGGCGGCCTCTTCGCGCAGCTTCTGCGCCGATTCGCCGATGTTCTGCTGGCGCTCCTGGTCGCGCAGCTGGCCCTGCAGCTCGCGCGTGCGCTGCGTCAGGCTGCCGAGGTCGAACTCGCGTTCGCGGATGCCGGCAGTGCGGCCGGCCGCTTCGTCGGCGAGACTGCTCTCGAGCCGCTCCTGCTGGCGCAGCAGCTCCTGCACCTGTTGCAGCGCACTCTCGAGGAACGGCCGCCGCGTGCCGGACTGGCGCGCGTTGCGCTCGGCTTCGCGGCGCTCCGCGTCGCGCAGGCTCTGCAGCCCCTCGAGCAGCTTGCGTTCGGCTTCCGTGGGCTCGTTGCGCACGATCGAGTTCGTCTCGCCGATCAGATCGCGCTGCCGCTGCTCGAGCTCACGGGCCGTGGCGGCCTGTTTCGCGGCGAGCTGCATTTGTTGTTCGAGGTTCTCGACGGATTTGCGTTCGAGCAGGATGTTGAGCAACCGCTCGAGGTCGTCGACGACCTCCTTCTGCTTGCGCAGTGCTTCGGTGAACGCAGCTGCGGTGAGGTCGTCGCGGATCGTCGCGACGTCGCGCAGGATGCCCGAACGCTCGATGTGGGCGAGGCCCTCCTGCAGCAGCTTGACGTGTTCTGCTTTGTGCTCGCGCTCGTAGCGCTGCAGCAGCTTCTGCATCAGCGCCTGCAGGTGTTCGGCCTTGCGCAGGATGTCGTCCTGGTCGCGCCGCAGCTTCGCGACCGTGTCGGGGTCGGATTGAGCCGGAGCAGCCGAGACGAAGATGCAGCCGAGCAAGACGAACAGTGTCGCAGCGGCGAATCGCCGCACCCCCAGGCTCCAGCAGAGTGCGCGCCGGGATGCCGGGAGCCCAAACGACGTGGATGCGTGCATCATTTGCCTTTCGCCTCTTCGGTTCGGTTCTGCAGGTCGCGCTGGCGGTCGCGCAGCGCTCGGGTCACCTGGATCACGTCCTGGTAGTCGTTCCACTCTTCGAGTCGCTCGAGCAACTGCTTGAGCGCCTGCTCGATCTCGGCCTGCACCTTCAGCGTGCGCTGCACGAGCTCGATCCTCTCGTTGCGGTCGCGCGCGACCTGGACCTGGGCCAGCAGGCGCGAGGCCTCGGGCGCGCTCGTCGTAGCGAGGCGGTCCGCGACCGCCAGCATCGACAGGATCGGGTCCAGCGTGGTTTCCATCGCGCCAAGTGTACCCGATTGCCGCCGCTGCTGGAGATCGCGGTAGAAGGCCGGATCGAGGGCAATCGGCTCGCGCAGGGTGCTGCTGTGCTGTTTGAACAGCTCGATCACCTGCGCCGCATGCTGGCTCGTTTCGAGGCGGTTCCACAGGTGCAGGTCGAATGCCCGCATGAGACCGCGATGCAGGCGCTCGGTGGCACCCGCGATGCGGCCCTGACCGACTTCGACGCCGGTCAGCGATTGGGACAGCTGTGCTTCCGGCGTGTCGTCGACGGCCGCGATCTCCTCGAGCCGCGCGCGGCGGTCGGACTGGATCTCGAGCGCCGAGCCGACTTCTTCGCGCAAGCTGCGGAAGGTCCGGCCGATCACGGCCGCGAGCTGCGGCGCGTCGACGACCTGCACGATGCGCGGGGGCAGCTCGGTCGCGCCGGCTTGCGGTTGCCGGTTGTCGCGCAGTGAGAGCTTGAGCACGAGTCCGTCGTTGGCGCTGCGTTCGGCGCCCAGCAGGTCGCGGACTTCGAACAAGTCGGTGATCACGGCTCGCGTCGTGGTTTTCGTGGAGGCGGGCAGCATCGCGCGCTCGAGCGAGCGTTTGCTCGCGTGTTCGATCGCGAGGTCCACGGCCGAGAGCCCGAAGTCGTCGTGCGCTTCGAAGCGCACGCAGAGCAGCGCTTCGGGCAGCAGTGGCGTGCCTTCGTCGTCGGGCAGGAGCCAGCGGCCGACCGGCGCGTAGTCCTGCAGCGCCGAGATCGGATAGGTGCCCGGGTTCGGGTTGCGCAGGCCGCTGTCGGCGAGCAGCTCGATCTGGTAGCGGTCCGAGGACTCGACCGTGAAACGGCCGCATTGCACGGTCGACTGGCCGCTGTCGTCCTGCATGACGGTCGGCGTCAACTCGAGCCGCCGGCCGCTCTCGAGGAACACCATCGTGGCCTGGCGGACCGGCGCGGTGGTGGCGACCGTCAACTCCACTTCGCTGCCGACCAGCGCTTCGATCGCGCCGCCACCCTGCACGAACGGCTCGGCGCCCGTGTATGCCGGTGGGTGGATCGTCGCGCGCGGGGCGACGACCTGCGGCGGATGTACGGTGCGCACGACGACGAGGCGATCACCCTGGTGGTCGTCGCCGCCGTCGGCGTGGAATTCCCACGAGCCGGACAGACGCCGGAAGACGTGGCGGAAACGATTGCCGGGTCGCGCGGTCATCAACACCTTGCGCGTCTCGCCGGTGGTGCTGCCGTCGCGCCGGTTGCTGACCAGATACACCTCCTTCGGCACGCTGCCCTGGGCCAGCACGGTCACGTGCAGGTCGGCGCCGGCGGGCAGCGTCAGCAGCGTCTGGTCGGCTTGGTCTTCGCGCTGCAGGTCCGGCCCCGCGGGCGGCAGCTCGACGATCAGCGTCGTCCTGCGCGGATACTTGGCCGCGAAGCCGAGGTGGCGCAGCACGAAGGCCTGGGCCGTTTCGGGTGCGAGCGCTGTGCCGAGCACGAGCGTCGTGAGCAGCAGTCCGGCGCCGCCGAGCACGCGCGACGTGGCCCGCGAGTCGAACGTGCGGTCGAGCGGCAGCTGCCGCGCAGCTGCGGCGGTCTCGTCGAGCAGCTGTTCGATCATCGCGCGCGATTGGTTGCGCAGCATCGCGTCGTCGACCGCGTGCAGTTGGACGGCGGAGACGAACCGCTGGTGCAGCTCCGGGAACGTGCGTTCGAGCCATACCGCGAGGTCGACTTCTCCGATCGTGCGGGTGAGCGGGTAGTGCAGGAAACGCAAGCAGCCGAAGGCGACGAGCGCGAGCACCGTGGTCGTGTGCAGCAGGCGGATCGGCAGCGGCAGGTCGAGCCAGTGGTCGAGCGTGAAGAACAGCAGGATCGCACCGGCCGCGCAGAGCAGCGTGAGGCCGATGCCGTGCCACAGGAAGCGCTGGCGCAGGCGCCGCAGCTGGCCGGCCAACAGCGGGCGCAGCGTTGCGGTCACTGGATCTTGGGTGGGAACAACGCTCATGTCAGGGTCGGCGCGCTCGGAACGTGCCGGCAACCGGCGCTGGTGCTTGGAGGGAGCGAGCTCCCGGATGGTGTGCGAGTTCGGTTCAGCGTTGGAAGATGGGCAGGTATTGGAGCGGGATCTGCAGGATCAGCGTCGCGACGGCCGTCCCGAACGCGTCGCCCGGCCCGACCGTGCAGGGCCAGCTGCCGTTGCTGCGCTGCTGCTGCAGCAGCATGGTCTTGATCATGCGGAAGTACACCGTCCACTTGGGGTCGCCCGTGATGTAGTAGGCCTGCACCGCATAGTAGTGGCCGTAGAAGAAGAAGTAGTGGCCCTCGTTGTCCCTGCTGAAGCTGCCGACCGTACGGTCCATGAAATCGAGGGCGTCGCGGATGATCGGGCTGTCGTACTCACCCGCGGCGTAGAGCGTCGTGACGCCGGCCGCAGTCAGCGGGAACGTCGCTCGAGTGCCCTCGCGGATCTGGTATTTGAAGCTGCCTCCTTCGTCACCGTAGCTCTGGCCGCGGCCATAACCGTATCTCTGGCGGTCGTTGCTGCGCACCGCGCTGCGATAGACGTAGCTCTGCGCGTTCTTGATCGTGGTGATCGGTACGTGGATGCCGACGTTGCGTGCCGAGCGCAACGCGAGCACCTGACACACGGTGATCGACATGTCCGATTCGCGGGCGAAGGGCCGGTAGCGCCAACCGCCCTCCGAGTTCTGTGAGTCGACGATGAGATCGACCGAACGCTGCAGGACTTTCTTCACGGCTGGCTCCTCGACCATGCCGTAGACCTCGGCGAGGAACAGCGTCGCGAACGCATGGCTGTACATGCGCGTGCCGTTGGCCGTGATCTGGCCATCGTCCTGCGAACAGCTCAGCACGAATTCGAGCCCGCGGCGCAGCACGTCGCCATACTTGCCGCGATCGGGCAGGTGGCCGCCGGCCAGGAAGCTCATGAGCGCGAGCGCCGTCACGCCGACGTGCGGCAGCGGGCGGTCGTCGAGCGTCTCGTAGTTCGTGTTCAGCTTGTAGCCGACCAGCTCGGCCCAGTAGCCGTCCTTGTGCTGGTTCTGCGCGAGCCACTCGAGCCCGCGCGCGACCGCCTGCCGGAGCGGCTCGTCGATGAGTTGTTCGTTGCTCGTACCGCGGCGCTGTGGCTCTTGTGCCCCAGCCGGGAGCGCGAGCGTCGCGGCCACCGCGGAAAGGAAGGACAGCAGTCGGAGCGGTTTCATGTCAGGTCTACTTCTTGGGCGCCTTGTCGCCGAGCACGAGCAGGGATTGGGAGCCGCCGATGACAGTGTAGGGTCCTGCGGCGCCGAGCCCATGCGTGCGCCCGACAGCGCGGTCGAGCCGCCGGAACCGGTTGCCGTCGGAGAGTGCGCCGCTGCGGTCGCGCAGATGCAGCGAATAGAGCCGGAACGGATCGTTCTGCTGCGCGGCGCGGACGCCGAACGTCACGAAGTCGGCGCCGAACAGCGCCTGCGGCGTGACCTGGCCGTCCTCGCTCGTGAGCGGGACTTCGAAGGTGGGGCCGCCGCCGTCGACCGAGAAGCAGACGACACGGCGTCTGCTCCTGTCGACCAGGTCGCAGAACGCGATGATGGGCGGGGACTCGTTGACGAGCCACGAGGACGACCAGTTGAGGATCAAGACGTTGGCGCCGAGCTCGATCGCGCGCACCACCGAACCGTCCTTGCCCGACAACAGCACGACCTGCCCCGGCCTCTGCTCGCTGCCCTCGACGACCACGATGTGGTCGCCGTGCGAGGCCGTCATCAGCAGTTTGTTGCCCAGATGGCCGCGCCATTGCCACGACACCTGCCCGGCCGCGTCGATCGCGACGAGGCTCGGCGTATCGCTGGGCTGGGCACTGTCGACGGGCAGGAACACGCGTTCGCGGTCCGCGCAGATCCCCTGCGGGTAGAGACCGAGGGCCAGGCTGTCGGGTTGCAGGCGCAGGTGCGACCGCACCACGCTCGCCGCGATCGGGATCGTCTGCTCGGTAAGCCCCGTCACGGGGTCGAGCCGATGGATGCGCGCGCCGCCGTTGCTGTCGAGCTCCATGACCACGAGCTGGCCGGGGACCGGCTTCGGCCGCAGGTGGGTTCCGGGCAGCGTGCGCGTGAACAGGATGCTGCCCGACAGCGGTTCGATGCCGATCAGGTCGCTGTTGCCGTCCTGGACGCTCGCCTGCGCGAACAGATGCACGACGCCTTGCTGCACGCCGAGACAATCGAGGATGCGGCGCTTCTGGTTGGGCAGCTCCCAACGCAGCGCGCCGGTGCGGTAGTTGACGGCGAACACGCGCTCGAGATCGGGAACGACGACCGTGTCGCCACAGACCACGATGCCCACCGGGTCCTCGAGATACTCGATCGGCAGCTGGAACAGGATCGGCTTGCGATCGCCGGATGCCAGCACGTCGTATGCGAGCAGATCGTTGGTGGTGGTCTTCACGAACAACGGTTCGTCGGGCAGCGCCTCGAACCCGGCGGGACGCAGCACCGACACGAGCTGCAGCAACTCGCGTGGCGTGCGCGGAGCGATGCGGGCGATCTCGTCGCGCGGCACGGCGAGCGGCGGGATCGAGGACTCCGTTGCGAGTTGCGGCTGGAGCGCGTCGAGCACCGTGCGGTAGGTTGCACCCTTGTCGGCGGGCCAGTCGGAGGTCTCGCCGGCGTGTAGCTCGAGCCGCGCCGCCATCGCTCGCGCGAGACCGCGGTTGCCACGCGCGAGCGCCGCAACCAGGACACGGCGCAGGATGCCGGGTGCTGCCGGGCCGGTGCGCAGCGACTGGGCCAGGACGTCGCAGGCGACGACGAGGTCGCCCTTCTGCACGGAGAGATCGAGGAGCTGCGTGCGTGCTTTCTTGGCCGTGGGGCTGTTCGGAAAACGCAGGCCGACGTCCTGCAACGCCTGCATGTTGTCGCCGGCGGCGGCCGCAGCGGCTTCGGCGCGCGCCGCTATCGGCGCATAGATCGCAGCGCCGTGGGCCGCGATGAGCCGTTCGATGGCAGCCTGGGCAACGCCCGCCGCGGCGCCGTCGGGCAGCGGGACCCGGCCGAACTGCTCGAGCAGCTGCTGCCACAGCAGCACGGCGGTTGCGGGCGTCGTCTCCGCCAGAAGGGCGCGCTGCCACAGCAACCAGGCTCGGACGGGCACGTCGTCGCCCGGCGGGAAGTTCGCATCGCCGGCCGTCTGTTCGAGTCGATCGAGCTCGGCGCGCATGCGTTCGGGGTCGGACTTGCTGCGCGCGAGCACGAGGCTCTGCATCTCGATCCAACTGGCCGTGTCGGGTGCGGCCTCGCGCGCGTCGATCACCAGCTCGAGCGCGCGCCGGTCACCCAGGTCGATTGCTCTGGTGGCCGTAGACCGCGCGCGCTCGAACAGCTCGCGTTGCAGCGCCTGGCGCACCGGATGGTTCTTGGCCAAACCCTGCTTCTGGCATGCCTCGAGGCCGCGCCGGTAGAGAGCGAGGATCCTGTCCGCCAGCGACTGCGGTGGGGGCTTTGGCGAAGCGCTCCCCGGCGGCGGTGTAGTGGCCGGATCTTCGGCGAGCGGCGGCGAGTTGTCGGCCGGCAACGCGCCGAGCAGGCTCGCGAGGCGCAGGATCATCGCGGGATCGTCTGGCGTCTCCTTGAGCTGGTCCTCGACGCGCTGCTGCAGGGCCGGGGGATCGAACAGGATGTCGAGCGCGCGCTGGCGCAGCGACACGACGATGCCGTCGATCAGCAGCAGATTGCCGGGCAGCAGGTGTCTCGCATCGATCTGGTCGGCACGCGGCACCGGCGCGCCCGTGCGATCGAAGCCGAAGATGCGGTCGACGCGCGCGAACCAGACATGGTTGGCCGTGACGGCGGGACGTGGCTGCAGCAGGTCGTCGCCGCGCTCCGCGAGCTGCTCGGGCCGCACGAGCTGCCTCACTTGTGGCTGGGTCTGGGGGTTCGGGGGCTGCGGGCCCAGCAGCGCGTCGGGCCGCGCGCGGACCGCGATGGCACCCTTGCCGGCGAGAACGAACTCGTCGTCGAGAGCGCCGGCCAGCCACGCCACGCCGTTGTCCACGCCACCGACGCGGGCCTCGGCCGGCAAGCGCCACAGCTGCCGGCCCGTCTCGGCGTCGATGCCGAGCACGAACGCCGAATCGAGCGGCGTGAAGCAGACGACGCCATCGGCGACCACGGGGGCGTTGTTCGCGAAGTAGATGTTGCGATCCGCCTGGTTGTGCAACATGGCGCGCGGCATGCGCACGACTTCGTAGGCGCTGATCCAGCGCACGCGGCCGCTCGGCGCGTCGAGCGCGTAGGTGACGCCGAGATTCGTGGCGCCGTAGATGACGCCGCCCGTGATCGCGAGCGGCGACGCGGCGAACTCCATGCGCGCGTTGCCGAACATGTTGACGTCCTGCTGGCTGCTGCAGACCAGTTGCCGCCACTTCGGCTTGCCGGTCTGCAGGTCGTAGGCGGCGACCGCAAACGCGATCGCGCCCGAGCGGTCGTGGATCGGCGCGTAGACCGTGTCGCCGACGATGATCGGCGGGCCGCACGCGTCGTGGCCGCGGAAGAACCGGGTGCGCGACCCATCGAGCTCGTCGAAGTGCGACCAGACGAGCTTGCCCGTGCGGCGCGAGAACGCGAACAGGCGCCGCACCGGGATCTTGCTGATGATGCGGAAGCTCTGCTGGAAGTCGACGTTCTGGGACTTGTCCGGCACCTGCAACGCGCCGACCACGAGATCGCCGCCGCACGCGCATGCGAGCACCATGTCGTGGTTGATCTGTTGATGCGGGTCGGAGCTCCAGCCACCCGGGTCGTGCTCGCGCATCGGCGTCGGCGACTCCCAGGCGCGCGTCTTGCGCAGCGGGTCGAACGCGATCATCTCTCGGCCCGTGTTGACGAAGATGCCGTCGAGGTCGCCGACCGGGAACATCGCGAACTGGCCGATCTCGCGCTGATCGAAACCGACCGCGACGACGTCCTCGGTCCGTTGCGCTTGCGGTTTGCCGGCCGGCGCAGACATCGGCGTGCGGCCGTCGCCGCCGCCGCCGATGGCCGGATACCAGGTCGGATCCGAGCTCCGTGGCAGGATCGACAGCACGTCCTCGGCGCCTTCGAACAGGCGGTTCTTCTCGGCGCGGTTGCGGGCCGTGCGCGGGTCGATCAGCGCCTGGGCGCACTCGAGACGCGCCGCGGTGCGCCGTTCGTCGTCGCTGCCGATCCGCATCGCATCGAGCGCGCGCCGGTAGTGCCGGATTGCCGCAACGGCGTCGCCCTTCTCGAACGCGAGGTCGCCGAGATGCAGGCGCGCCTGGCGGCCGATGCTCGCGGTCGGAAACCGCTCGGCGAGCTGCGTGAGCTGGTCGAAACCGAGCTCCCACAGCGGATGGTCCAACAGACTGCCGGCCTCGCGGCGCACCGTCACCTCGTAGGCTTGTTCGGCGGCCGGCGAGATGTTCGCCATCGTCGTGACCACAGCGAGGTGCAGGCCCAGGAAGCGACCGGGCGAAACCGGTACTACACCGGCGTTCTCGATCTGCAGCAGCCGGTGCAGGCGTTCGACCGCGGCTTCGTGCGCACCGGCTTCGAGCTCACCGAGCGCCTGGTCCCACTCGTGGATGAAGTCCTGCGACCGGACCAGCGAGAACAGGTTGTCGTCCTGGCTCGTCGAGAAGTCGATCGGCCTCTCGAGCCTGCGCTCGGGCACCCGCTGGGCGAGAACGGAGACTGCAGGCAGCAACAGCGCCGCCGCGGCGAGCAGGAAGGTGCGCCCGGGGGCTCTCCCCACACGCATCAGAGGCTCGCAAACGCAGTCGCCCATGCTGGTATTCTGCATCGGATCGACAGGGAGCGCGACTGGCGGCCAGGTAGGTGTTTCACCCCGGGGCCCGGGCCCGTGGCTCTTTGGATCAGCAGGTTGAGGGTCCATGCGGCTAGACCAGGCGGGCCCGCTTGCGCAGCAGCCACTCGGCACCGAGCACGAGCAACAGGAACAGCAGCGACCAGATCGTGTCCCAGGCCGGACGCGTGCGCGTGTCCTCGCGGCTCTCGTAGGACTTGCGGTTCGCGAAGTCGCGCGCGAGATCGGCCGCGTCGGCGAGGAAGACGTAGCGGCCTGCGCCCTCCGTGCCGCCGCTCGCCGCCGCGATGCGGCGCAACGTCTCGACGTCCTGGCTCGAGTCCGACATCTCCTTGTCGGGAATGCGAACGAGCAGGTCCTCGCGCGCCAGCACGGCGTCGTCCTTGTTCTGGTTCGCGAACACGAGGAAGCTGTAGGCGCCCGGCACGTCCATCGTGAAGGTCGACTGGTAGGCCCCGGGTTCGTTGGGGATCGAGTGCAGTACGCGCTTCTCGACCTCGCCCTTCTGGCTGCGCAGGAAGATCGGCTGCTCGCTGGCGACGGCGGGCTGCAGCTCGGCGTCGTGCACGCGCAGCTGCACACGCACCTTGTCCCCGGTCTCGAGCAGGTTCTTGTCGATCGTGAGCTCGAGCAGGTCGTTGCGGCGCTGCAACCTGCCCTGGGCGAGGTGACGCACGACGTTGCGCCAGAACGCGTCCATGTAGGTCTCGGCGTAGGGAGCGCGCCAGCGCCACGTCTCGTCGGTCGCGATGAAGAACGTGTTGCCGCGCGGGAACGCGCTCACGACCGCGATCGGGCGCTTGCCATACGAGTTGCTGTCGGTCGGATGGCGCAACAGCACGGTGGCCCCGGGCTTGGCGCGCTGCACGGGGTAGTAGACGTAGAAGCCCGGCAGGCCCTCCTCCCAGAGCCGCCGGTTGAACGCGGGGTCGCGCTGCAACAGCAGGACGTCGTGCGGCTGCAGCGGATTCTCGAGCACGGGCCGGAACTCGTATTCGCGCGAGATCGGGTTCGCTTGCAACCACGAACGGTCCTCGAGCACGACGGGCAGCAGGTCCTGCAACGGCGTGTTGCGATAGCGCTCGGGCATCGCCGAGTCGCCATACACGAAACCGACACCGCCGCCGAACTCGACGAACTTCACGAGCTTCTCGAGCCACTTCTGGCGGAGGTCTTCGGTCGCGGCGATGCGTTCGGGCGCGACGTCGCCGATCAGGATCACGTGGTATTGCAGCAGCTCCTTGTCGGTGCGCGGGATGTCGCGCAGCGGCGGCAGCTCCTTGCTGTGTTCCTGCTCGAAGCGCGGGCTCGCCTCGAACAGGAAGGCCTGCATCTGGATGCTCGGGTCGACGCGCTTCAAGCTGTTCTTGACGTAGCGGTATTCCCAGCGCGGCTTCTCCTCGATGTAGAGCACGCGGATGCGCTCGTCGTTGACGCGCAGGAAGCGCGTGTCCTCGTTGTCGTCGACCTGGCTCTCCTCGGGCAGCGGGGCCAGCAAGAAGCGCAGCGTCCAGTCGCCGGGTTCCGTGAACGCGTGGAACACGCGCAGGCGCGTGCTCTCCCCGTCCGCGGGCAGCTCGCCGTTCGCCTGCGAGAGCGCCACGAACGGGCCGCCGTCGCGCGAGCCGTGCAGCTCGACGCGCGCGGGCTGGCCGTTCAAGCCCTCCGCGTGCAGCGTCACGTCGAACCCGACCTCCTCGAGGCACAACGCCTCCTTGGGTCCGGGTGGGCCGACGAGCCACGCGTTGCGCGGAGGCTCGGGATCGCCGACGCCGACCGTGTGGATCGGGATGCCGCGCAGCGCGTAGTTGCGCGCGACCTCGACGGGGTCGAGGCCCGCGTTGTTGCGGCCGTCCGAGACGAGCACGACTGCGTCGAGATTGGCTCCCGACGTGGCGGCCTGGTGCAGGTCGAGCGCGTCGCCGAGCGCCGTGCGGCTGCCGCGCGCGGTGAGCTCCTCGAGCGACCGGATCGGGGCCGGCTTGCGCTGCACGCGGAACAAGCGCACGTCGTGGGTTTCGCGCAGCTTCGCGAGCAGACCGCCTTCGCGGTCGAGCACGGTGCGCACGAGCTCCTCTCGCGTTCGTTTGCCGAGATCCTCGGGGCCGACGAGCTGCTGCAGCGCGTCCTGCTGCTCGGGCGCGGGGTAGCGGTCCTTGCGCTGCATGCTCGCGCTGTCGTCGACGAGCACGTGGACCTGGTTCCGCGTGCGCCGGAACGTCGTCGTCTCGAAGGTAGGCTGGAACAACAACACGCAGCAGAACGCGACGGCGAGCCAACGCAGCGCCGACAGCGTCACGCGCGTGGGTCGTTCGAGCCGCGTGAGGCCGCTGTAGGACCAGTAGACGAAGAGCAGGCTCAGGGGCACCACGAGCAGCGCGAGCACCCACGTGGGCGGCGCGTTCAGGAAGCGGAACGTCTCCTCGACGTAGGTCGAGGATTGCGGCGATTGCGGATCCTGCAGCAGGCTGGTCGTTTCGTGGACGTGGGGGAGCAACATCGCGATCAACTCCGCCGCACCGAGACGTAGCGCGCCAGCGCAGCCTCGCCGAGCACGAACAACAGGGTCAGCAACAACAGCGTCGGGCCGAGATCGCTGCGGTCCGGATCGTCGACCGCGGTCGTCGCGGCCGGCAGGCTGTCGAGCACGCTCTGCAGGCCGAGCGCATTCCGCGTCTGCTCGTGCGAGGCGTAGCGCAGGTCACCCTCGTCGGGATCGACGTTGACGGCGAACGGCAGCGACAGGGGTTCCTTGCCGGTCTCGCGGTCGAGCATCATGTCGAACACGTAGAACCCGGCGTAGCAGGTGTCGCCGTAGGGCGGCAGGCCATACCGTCCGCCGGCCAGCGGCTTGCTCTCCTCGGCGAGCGGAGACTTGGCGCGGCCGTCGCGTTCGGGGCGGTTGACTTCGACGTTCTCGGGGCGCGCGGGCAGCGAGCACGACAGCTCGGCCCCGACCGGTGCGTGGAACCGATCGACGCCCGGCAGCGCGAGCCACTTCACGAAGCCGTGCAGCAGCGGCAGCGCGACCATCGGGTCGTCGAGGCGGTTCCAGCGATCGGGCCGATACTCGGACGCGATCGCCGACGTCAGGAACACGCACTTGCCCTCGCCGAACAGACGCGTCGTCAGCAGCGGCGTCTGGTCGGCGTCCGTCAGGCGGGCCACGACGGTCGCGTCGGCAGCCAGCGTGTCGGCGGCGATGCCATACCAGCGCCAGATCGGATTGGCCTGGAAGACCTCGCGGTAGATCGGCTCCGCGAAGCCGGCGAACAGCGGATGCGCCGGCGCCGTGATCGTCGTCGTCCGCGGCATGGAGCTGCCCGGTGCGCCACCCATCGCACGCAGCAGGCGGAACGGCATCGGCCCCGGGCCGGCCGCGTGCAGGTGCAGGTTGTAGCTCTCGGCGTCGGTCTGCGGGCCGAACTCGACGAGCAGTCCGCGACCCGCCTGCAGCGCCTCGACCAGTGCCGCGGTCGCGCGCTGGTTCAGACGGTCGAGGTCCGCGAGCACCGTCACGTCGTAGTTCTTCGGCGTGCACTGGCCGCTCAGCAGCGCCAGCGCATCGACGGTTTCGACCGCGAACGTCGGCAACGTCGTGGGGTCGGGATCGAGCAGCGCCTGGAAGAGGTAGCGGTAGGACAGCAGCGGATCGCCATCGGCGGCGCCGTCGACGAGCAGCACGCGGATGCGGTCGCGCACCTCGACGGTCGCGAAGCGCTCGTCGTCGGCGACCAGCGCGTCGTTCGCG
>Ga0111539_10000558_pt1 | contig 47669 bp, 41 predicted proteins | sample RhiMethybrSRZTD1_FD_79667 | JGI IMG/M metagenome (GOLD analysis project Ga0111539, IMG submission 79667) | Populus rhizosphere microbial communities from Tennessee, USA - Rhizosphere MetaG P. TD hybrid SRZTD1 (version 2) (version 2) | ecosystem: Host-associated > Plants > Roots > Rhizosphere >... | reverse complement strand
GCGGGTAGCCTCCGCCTTGCGGCGGATGGCCGCCACCCTGGTTCCAGCTCATCGCGTCACACTACCGCGTTTTGCGCGCGCCGGTTCGCGAACGGGCCTCGTATGCATGCTCGATGACGCCGGCGACGAGCGACCAGTCGGCCCCGCGGTCGAGCCGCACGCCCACCCAGCCGCTCGGCCCGACGTAGGGCGGCACGAAGAAGATCTCGGGGTCGCTGTCGACCAGCATTCGCTGGGCGCCGGGCGGCGCGGCGCACCACAGCGCGAGCCGCCCGTCGCCGTGGTGGTCGGCGACGAACATCACGAAGGCGCGCTTGCCGCCGATGAAGAAGGTCGGCGCCCCATGGCTCGGCCGCTCGGTCGCGCCGGCGAAGGAGAGGCAGAGCTTCCGCACCTTCGCCAGCGCCGACGCCTTGCGACTCGCCATGCTCGATTCATACATCGCCGCCGAGCTGGTCGGCGATGAGCTTCCGGAGCAGCGTCCGGTGGCAGTGCGCCTCGTCGGTGCAGGCCGACGAGCAGAGGAGCACGACGCTCTCGCCGCCGCCGATGCGGCCGGCCAGGGCGCGCAGATGGAACCGGCCCGGGTCGCGGCCCATCTCGGTCAGGTAGCGGCGGCGGTACTCCTTCCAGTCGATCGCCTCCTGCTCCTTGCCGTAGTACGCCGCGTGGAGCTCGCGGCTGGGTCCCAGGTCCGGCCGCCACTCGTCCCAGGGCTCGTCCGCCTTGCGCACGCCGCGCGGCCGGTAGCGGCAGACCAGGACGCGGGTGCCCAGCTCCTCCGCGCCCGGCGGATCGTTCCAGCGCCGCGTCGCGATCCGCCCCGCCATAGCGAAAGCATAGCGGCCGGCTGGCTAGGCAGCGGCCTCGATCTCGTCGAACGCGGCGACCAGCTCCTCGAGGGACGGCCGGTCCGAGCGGCGTCCCAGGCCGCGCGCGATGAGCTCGCCCCAGGCCGACGGACCGCTCCACGGCCGCCGCTCGCCGCGCGCGATCGCGACGACCTGGGCACCGGCGCGCAGGCCGCGGTAGGGGTGATGTCCGCTCAGCCAGTGCGAGGCGAGCGCGCACAGCGAGAAGATGTCACCCGACGGATCCCACGACTCGTCGGGCGGCGCGTAGACCTGCGCGAACGGCAGCGCGCGGCGGGCGAGGATCGCGGCGCGCGGCGCCATCCCGGTCAGCACGGCGCCGCCGGCACCCGGCCGCGCGTAGATGACCTCCGGCTGCAGGCCGCCGAGCGCGGCGCCGGCCCGGTGCACCCCGGCGAGCACGCCGGCGATCTGGCGAACCACCTGTGCGACCGTGTCCGGGCGCAGGGGCAGCGCCGCGGCCGACAGCGGCCGCCCGCACGGCTCCTCCTCGACCACGCCGGCCAGGCCGCCGCCGAGCGCTCCGAGGTGCAAGAGGCGCGCGATGCCGGGCGCCGCCGCGATCGCCAGCCGGGGCGCCAGCTCGTCGAGCGCGGCCCGCTCGCTCACGGTGACCAGGAGCGAGCGCGACGGATGCGACCCGCGGTGAGCTCCGCGGTAGATGCCGGCCTTCGCGCCGGCGGCGCCGAACAGGCGCTCGCCGAGGAGGTAGGCGCTCATCGCCGGCCGCTCTCCGGGCCGAGGCCGAGCGCCTGGTTGACCACCGCGAGGAACGCGCGCAGCGAGCGCTCGGAGTCGAGGAGGTCCGGCATGACAGCGGCGCCGGCCGGCATCTCGCCGCCGTGCCCGACCCCGGTGAACAGCAGGCTGTCGCGGATGCGGATCTGCAGGCCGTCGAACCAGACCGCGTAGGTCGGGCCGCGCTTCCTGCGCACCAGGTGCGGGTCGCGCGAGGTGAAGGCGGTCGAGAAGGCCGGCAGATCGATCGCGATGCGGATGCCGCGCTGGCGCAGCTCGTCGACGAAGGTGTGACCGTCCGGGTGCTCGGCGTCGGCCAGGGCGCCGATGCGCAGGACGAGCCGCTCGAGCGGCTCGCCGGCCAGGATGCGCTCGTAGTCGAAGTAGAAGTCGCTCGACACCCGCGGCGCGCGCGGCGTCGCGCAGGAGGACCGCACCCGGCCGACGAAGACATCGACCATCCGGCGCAGCACCATCGACAGCCCGACCCGCGGCCGGCGGTAGACCGCGCCGAGGGCGGCGGCGCTGGAGCGCGCCACCCGGTCGACGTCGATCCCGCCCCGGGACAGGGTCAGCCAGACCTCTCGCGGCCAGGTTTCGAGCGGCGTCGGCGGCATGTCGCTTCTCCTCGCAACCGGGATGCCAGTCTCCGGGCCGCGCGAATTCGCCCACCTGCCGCCCGACACGCAGGACTTGCATCAGGGGCGCGCAGGAGGTCGCGCAGAAGCAGCCTGGTCGGCGCGGCGGTCGGCGCCACGCCGGTGGCAGCCGGCGCCACGCGGCCGGAACCCCGGCGTCAGCGGGGGATCAGCTGGACGACCAGCTGGATCTCGCCGGCGTCGGAGTTGCCCGGGACCATGAGCAGCATGAGGCGGATCGGCTGGTCGTCCTGCAGAGTCAGATCGAGGACGCGCTGCATCGACTCGGCCGAGACGTGGATGTGGCGCAGATCGGCCGACAGGCCCGGGTGCACCTCGAGGAGCCGGGTCTCCTGGATGTTCGAGCCCTCGACCACCGCCTTGGAATCGCCGGAGACGAACTGGGCGAAGGCGCGGTTGGCCAGGACGATCTGGCCGTCGACGTTGAGGCCGGCCATCGGCAGCGGGCTGAGGTCGTAGGCGGTGGCGGCGGCGCGCGCGTGGCGCTCGCGCGACGGGTCGGCGCCCCGGTCCGGCTTGGCGGCGCCCGGCAACGCGCGGCGCCGGCGGAAGCCGAGCATGTCCATCAGGGTGCGGAGCTCGTAGATGAACGCCGCCATGTCCTTCTGGCGGTCGGCCGGGTTCTTCGACAGCGCCTTCATGACCAGCGCCTCGGCGCGCTCGTCGATGGCCTCGCGCACGCGCTCGGCGAACGGGGGCGGCGGGGTGGCGACGTGGTGCTGCAGCACCTCCATCAGCTGGCCGGTGAAGGGCAGCGTGCCGGTGAAGATCTCGTAGGCCAGGACGCCCAGCCCGTAGATGTCCATCGACGGGGTCGGCGCGTTGCCGGTGATCCGCTCCGGTGCCAGGTACTCGGGCGTCCCGTCGACCACCTGCGAGGTGCGCGGCGTGATCGAGCCCAGGCGCGCCAGCCCGAAGTCGAGCAGCTTGACGTGGTGCTTGCGGCGCTCGCCGGGCGCGGTCGAGACCAGGAGGATGTTGTCCGGCTTGATGTCGCAGTGGACGATCTGCCGCTTGTGGATGTAGTCGAGCGCCTCGGCGATCTGCAGGATGATGTCGCACGCGGGCCGCATGCCGAAGCGGGCCTCCTTGAGGCGGCTCGACAGGGTCTCCCCCTCGAGGAGCTCCATCACCATGAAGGCGCCCAGGCGCGGGTCCTCGCCGAAATCGATGATCGACACCACGTTGGTGTGGGCCAGCGAGCTGGCCAGCTGCGCCTCGCGGTAGAAATGGTCGCGCGCGCGCGAATCGCCGGAGAACGCGGTCTGCATCAGCTTGAGCGCGAACGGCTTGCCGAGCTGGGTGTGGCGGACCTTGTAGACCCGGCCCATGCCCCCCTCGCCGATCGGCTCCTCGACCCGGTAGCGGTCGGCGATGATCCAGGGCTCCCCCTCCTTGGGCGGCCCCTCGCCGGTGAGCTGCACGATGGCGAACTCGGCGTAGGCCGGCTCGGAGGTGCTGTCGGCCGCCTGGGCGGCCGCCTCGCTCGCCGCCGCCACCGCCGCCGCGATGTCGACCGCCCCGGTCGGCGCCCGGGCCAGATCCCGTTCTCCGTCCGCGCCCTTGTCGGCCGCTTGCGGGACGCCGAACGAGATGGTCGGCGCGGTCCCCGCCTTGGTCGCATCGGGCCGGATGTCCATCAGGCTGATGCGCATTCCGCCCCCGCTCTCGCCCATCTATCGTTGGATCCTATACCGGATCGTGGGGTATTTGTTTCCAGGTGAATGACCGCCGGGCGCCCAGGAACCGCGACACCGCCCAGGTAGACGCATGTATCACCCTGCTCCGCGAGCTGGTCGCAGATCGCGAAGAGCTCTACCGGCTCGATCCGGCACGGCGGCGCGCGCTGCTCATCGCCGCCGGCGAGCTGTCGCGCCCCGAGCGCGACGCCCTGGCGGCGTCGGCGCGGGTCCGGCGCAAGCGCGAGCGGCGCGAGCGCAAGCGGCGCGACATCGCGCTGCTGGCCGCGACCGGCATGCGCGCCGCCCAGCGCGCCTCGCTGCCCCCCGAGCCGCCCCGGCTCCTCGCGGCCGACGGCGACGGCGACGGCGATCTCGGCCCCGAGCTCGCCGAGCCGCGCGCCTGTTACGTGTGCAAGCTCGCCTACCGTCGCGTCCACGTCTTCTATCACTCGATGTGTCCGGCCTGCGCGCGCCTCAACCAGGCGAAGCGGCTGCAGACCGCCGACCTCGAGGGCCGCGTGGCCGTCGTCACGGGTGCGCGGGTCAAGATCGGATTCCAGACCGCCCTCTCGCTGCTGCGCGCCGGCGCCCACGTGATCGCCACGACTCGCTTTCCGCGCGACGCCGCCGCCCGTTACGCCCGCGAGGAAGATCACGCCGACTGGGCCTCGCGGCTCGACATCCATGGCCTCGACCTGCGCCACACGCCGAGCGTCGAGGTGTTCGCCGCGTACCTCGAGGCCCGGCTGGCGCGCCTCGACTTCCTGATCAACAACGCCGCGCAAACCGTGCGCCGGCCGCCCGCCTTCTATGCCCACCTCCTGGCCGGCGAGGCGCGTCCGGCCGCCGGCGGCCCGGCCCGCGCGATGCTGGCGGCCCACGAGGCGCTGTGCGGTGATCTGCGCGGAGCCACCACCGGCGCCGAGGGCAGCATCGTCGCCTGGCGCGGCGGCGACCCGGCCCTGGGACTCCTGGCGGCCCCGGCGCTGTCCCAGCTGCCGCTCACGCCCGACGACGGCGACCAGGTCTCCTTCCGCCCGGGCGAGCTCGACCTGGATCTCCAGCAGGTCGACCGCCGGCGGGTGAACAGCTGGCGGCTCGCGCTCGCCGAGGTGCCGGTGCCGGAGCTCCTCGAGGTCCACCTGGTCAACGCGATCGCGCCCTACGTGCTCACCAGCCGGCTGCGCCGGCTCATGGAGCGGCAGCGCACCGACGACAAGCACATCGTCAACGTCTCGGCCATGGAGGCCCAGTTCTCGCGCAAGAAGAAGACCGACAAGCACCCGCACACCAACATGGCGAAGGCCGCGCTCAACATGATGACCCGCACCTCGGCGGTCGACTACGCGCAGGCCGGCATCTTCATGAACAGCGTCGACACCGGCTGGGTGACCGACGAGGACCCGCTGCACCACTCCGCGCGCAAGCAGGAGGTGCACGACTTCCACCCGCCGCTCGACGCCATCGACGGCGCCGCCCGGGTGCTCGATCCGATCTACACCGGGCTGGCGACCGGTCGTCACCCGTGGGGTCTCTTCCTCAAGGACTACCGCAGCGTCGAGTGGTGACGCGGTAACTCGATCGCGCAGGGGCTGCTCGATGGCCTGCGCGACGGCGGCGGAGGCTGCCGCCCCTCCGGCGCAACCCAGCGAGGACGGCCTTCCTCCTCGTGGCACGTCTCTTGATCTCACGTGCTGGCGAGGAGGCCAGGATGGCAAACGACAGGTCCTATACCGCCGGTCGGTTCGCGCTCGACATCGACGGCAGCATCGCCGGCTACGTGAAGTCGCTCACGGGCGGCAACATCAAGGGGGAGCTCGCGGTCCACCAGCTCGGCCCCGACAACGTGCAGAAGAAGCACCTGGCCACCATCGTGCACGAGCCGTTCACCGTCGAGGTCGGCATGGGCATGTCGCACCTGTTCTACGAGTGGATCAAGGCGTCCTTCGACAAGGGGCACGTCACCAAGTCGGGCGAGCTCATCGCCGCCGACTTCGACTACCAGGCCAAGAGCGCGCGCGTCTTCACCGGCGCGCACATCTCCGAGGTCACCATCCCCGCGCTCGACGGCTCGAGCAAGGAGCCGGCCTACATGACGGTCAAGTTCGACCCCGAGCGGATCCGCTACGAGCGGCGCGGCGGCGAGGTCCTCAAGGGGACCATCGGCACCGCCCAGAAGAAGTGGTTGTGCTCCGCCTGGCGCTTCGAGCTCGGCGGCCTGCCGTGCGGCAAGGTCGCCAAGATCGACTCGTTCACCTGGAAGCAGTCGGTCATCAAGGACGAGGTGGGAGCCTTCCGCGAGGCGACCAAGCACCCGGCCAAGGTCGAGGTGCCGAACCTCAAGGTGACGATCTCGATGGCGGACATCGTCGAGTGGCAGCGGTGGCACGAGACCTTCGTCATCAACGGCAACTGCGCCGAGTCGGACGAGCTGACCGGCGCCATCACCTTCCTGTCGCCCGATCGCCAGACCCCGCTGGCCGAGATCCAGCTCGACAACGTGGGCATCATCTCGCTGCAGCAGGCCAAGCAGGAGGCCAACAAGGAGGAGGTCGCCCGCTTCGAGGTCGAGCTCTACGTCGAGCGCATGCGGTTCGACTACTCGCGCGACAACGTCGACATGTGAATCGTCGCCTTCCCCTCAGCTGGTGACGATGTACTCGACGGGGTCGCCGGCGCCGTCGCAGCCGGGATCGTCCGGGTAGTCCTTGTCGCCGTTGTCGTCGTTGTCGATGCCGTCGGAGCACTGAGCCGGCGGCACCGGGTCGGTCTCGTCGCCGTCGGCCGCCGACTCGCAGCCGGGCTCGAGCGGGAAGTCGACCACCTCGTCGCCGTCGTCGTCGCCGCGGTTGAAGCAGGCCGGCAGCGGCGTGGGATCCTGTTCGTCGGGATCGGAGAGATCCGCGCAGCCGGGATCGAACGGGTGATCGATCAGGTCGTCGCCGTCGTTGTCCGCCTGGTCGCGGCAGGCGGGCAGCGGCTGCGCGTCGGGCGACGGCGCCGCGTCGCCGAGCGCGATGCGGTTCGAGCCGACCTGCGAGTCGACCTGGCAGGCGGCGGCGAGCAGGCAGAGGACCAGCGCCCGGCTCACCGGGTGACCTGCTCGAGGTGGCGGCGGTAGCTCGAGCGCGGGAAGCGGCGGGTGAAGCCGGCGAGACGATCGCGGGCGGCGGCCGGCTTGCCGGCGCGGGCCAGCGCCTCGATGGCGATCGCCTCGCGCTCCTCGACCAGGACGCCGTCCGGATAGCGGCCCTGGTGCTCCCCGGCGGCGGCGAGCGCGCCGGCGGCGTCGCGCGCGGCCAGCGCGGCCCGCGCCCGCTCGAGCAGCGCGACCTCGCTCGGCGGCGAGGGCGCTTCCGGTGGCGGCGGCGGCTCGGCCCTGGCGGGCGGCGCGGTGACGGTGACGGCGCGCTCGGCGCGGTGGGCGCGCGGCGCCGGTCGGGCAGGCGGCATGGGTTCGGGCGCCTGGTCCGGCAGCGGCAGCGATTCGACGACCGGCAGAGGCGGGCTCTCGGCGGCGGGCGCCGGCGCCGTCGCCGCCGTCGGTGGTGGAGCGGCCGCGCGCGTCGTCTTCCCGTCGCCGCCGCCGCCGCGTCCGCGCAGGACGAGGAAGCCGACCACCAGGAGCGCGACGCCGACGCCGCCCGCGACCAGGAGGAGCCGGCCGGTCCCCCCGCCGCCGCCGCGCGGCGGGCCGCCGCGCTCGATCCGCCCCAGCATCCGCTCGAGCGCGGCCGGGCCGGGCGCCTCGCCGCGCGCCGCCGCGATCATCGCGCGCAGCTCGAGCGGAGCGCTCGAGTCGTCAGCCAGGCGCTTCATGGCCGTCCCCTCATCGCAGCCCCTCGCTGGCGGCGAGCCGGCGGGCCGCCGCCTCGACGTGCTCGCGCGCGGCGCGCAGGCGCGAGTAGGCGGTCTGCAGCGGGCAGCCGACGATCTCGGCGACCTCGTTCATCGACAGCTCCTCGATCTCGTAGAAGACGAACACCGCGCGCTTGTCGTCGTCGAGCTGGGCCAGGATGGCGTCGAGCTGCTCGCGGGCGCGCTTGCGATCGACCGACTCCGGCTGCGGCGCTTCGGCGGCGCCGGCCTCGGGCGCCTCGGTCGGCACCTCGCTCCTGACGTGGGCGCGGCGCCGGTGCTCGGAGGCCGAGCGGTAGGCGATGCCGTACAGCCAGGTGCGCAAACTGGAGCGGTGGGCGAAGGAATCGAGCTTCTTCAGCACCACCATGAAGACCTCCTGCGTCACGTCCTCCGCGTCGGCCAGCGAGACGCCCAGCCGGCGCACGACCCGCCAGACGAACGCGGCGTTCTCGCGATAGACCTCGCGAAACGCCGGCTCCGGCGGGTGGGCGGTGGACTCCCTGGGCAACACGGGTCACTACTGTGCGGCAGCGGCCGGCCCGGATTATCAGGGAAAGTGGGCGCCGACGCCGATCTCCCCGACCAGCCCGATCAGCGACGGCTGGTAGAGGGGCTGGAAAACTCCGGTTTCGTCCTCGTAGCCGAAGCGGGGACGGCGAGCGGCCAGCCTCCAGCCGAAGCCGCCCACCAGGAAGGTGGGCCCGACGAGGTCGATCTCCAGGCGCGAGCTCACGACCGCATCCACCAGCAGCTCGTGGTCGCGCTGATTGCGCGTGAATCCAGCGCCTTTGGCGCTCATGACGCCCGCCTCGAGCCCGACGCAGGCGACCTCTCGCAACCAGGTCGGCCTCCGTCTCCAGATGCCGCGCCTCGCCCTGCAGGCGGCGGCGTGCCCGGCGATCCAGCGAAGAGTCGTCTCCCCGCTGTCGTCGCGGGCCGTCGACCGGGCGAAGGCAGCGAGCCCGACCTCACCTCGCCACCGCCCCGGCAAGGTGAGACCGAACGCCGCGCCGAGACCCGGCTCTTCACCAGGCAGTCGTCCGATCTCGCCCAGGAGCACGGTGTCGGCGTCTCCCTGCCATCCCTCGTCGTTGCGGACGTCCGACGGCGGCGGCGCGCGCTGGATGTCGGCGGCGGCCTCGACCACGCTCGAGTCGACCAGCATCGCGACCACCAGCGCGACGTGCTCGCGCAGGGGCGCGCAGCCGTCCTCGGCGACCTCGAGCGAGCGGCGGCCGAGGATGGCGCCGCGGCGATCCGCCGCCACCAGCTCGACGTGCCAGCCACCGCCGGGCCGGACCTCGGCGCGTCCCGAGATGATCGCGTCGGCGTCGGTCGCCGAGCCGACCGGCCGTCGCCGCGACCGGACCGCCCGGTAGAGCCCGCCGGTGTCGAGGCAGCCGTCGGACGAGCGCCAGACGAGCGCGACCGCCACCTCGCGAGCCGGCTGGGCTCGCGCCGGCAGCGCCGCGAGCCAGAGAATCAGCGCACCTGCCGGCCAGCCGACTCGCACGGCGGCGATTCTTTCATAAAGGAGGGCAGCTCACGCCGCTCACTGGCCATGCGAATCGCCGCGACCGCTCTGTGCGCCCTCCTCCTCGCCTGTCAGATCGAAGACGGCCGGTGGCCGGGTGGCCGGCCGCACGCCGCCGACGGCGGAGCCGCCGCCGTGCCCGACGCCGCGGCAGGAGAGGGCGATGCGTCCCCGGTCTGCGGCGGCTGGCGCCAGGTCCAGCTCGGCCTGGTCGACGCCGAGCTCCTCGAGACACGCCCGGTCAATAGCGATCGATCGGCGCGCATCCGCATCGAGCACGAACAGTGCCCGGGCGACGACCCCGGCCAGTGGTCGGTCGGCTTCACCCTCGAGAACGAGTTCGCCGTCATCACGCCGACCGTGTGGCGCTCGGCGCCCGACTGCGCGCGCCCGGAGATCGCGACCCGGGTGGTCACGGTCAAGTTCCTCTATCCCGGCAGCTGGAAGATCCAGACCGCCAGCGGCACGCTCACGGTGCCGGTCGGCGCGCCGCAGGGCGGCGCCTGCGGCTCGGCTCCGGCCAGCGCCTGCCAGCGCGACTGCGACTGCGACGGCCGCGACCTCTGCCTGTCGGGCGACGGGGTCCAGCGCTGCGCCGCGCCGTGCGAGTTCAACCGGGACTGCGGCGGCGACGGCCGCTGCGGCGACGGCAACGGGCTCACCTCGGTCTGCCGCCGCGCGCTCGACGAGTGCAACGACAACCTCCCCTGCCCGACCGGCTTCCGCTGCGACGCCGGCAGCTGCCAGCCGACCTTCCACCTGGCGCAGGACACCCGCCACAGCTGCGAGTGCGACGCCGACTGCGAGTCGCCGCTCCGCTGCGTCGCCCACTTCGTCGGCGGCGAGGACCAGTACTGGAGCAAGCAGTGCGAGGTGGTCTGCCCCAGCCCGAGCGACGCCTGGTGCGAGGGGCCGCACTCGTGCAACCCGGCCGCCTCGGTCGAGTACGCCGACGGCGTCTGCGCCTGGGTCGGCGAGTGAGCGACAGCGAGTGAGCGAGAGCGAACGCGCGGCTCAGCCGCGGCTGACGTCGACCCGCAGCGCGGGATCGAGCAGGTAGCGGCCGCGCTTGTGGATGAGCCAGGGCTTGAGGCCGCGGCGGCGCAGCTCGGTCAGCGCGACGTGCACCCGGTTGACCGCCGACTCGGGCATGACGCTCTCGCCCGGCCAGCCGGCCTCGCGCAGGGCGTCGAGCGAGAGCCCCTCACCGCGCGCCTCGCGGTGGCTCTCGACCAGGCGCATGAGCAGGCGGCGCAGGACCAGCCGGCTCGCCAGGTCCTGGGTGGCGCCGCCCGGGGCGATGAACCAGGTCGCCTCCGGCCCGACCACCAGCACGCCGGTCGATTCGCCGGCGCCCGCCAGCGCGGCGTCGATCAGTCGCACCACCGTGCGCGCGTCGTCGCACACGTCGAGCAGAGACCCGCCGGCGGCGAAGGGCGTCGCGCGCGCCTCGGCGACCCGGTCGCGGATGAACTCGCGGTCGGCTCCGGCGACCAGGGACAGGAAGGTGCGGAACAGGCCGAGCACTCCCATCGCGATGCGGTCGTCGAGCCGCTCGAGCAGCCGCTCGGCGCGCCGCTGGCAGGCCTGCGCCTCGTCGATCCGGCCCAGCGCGCCCAGCGCGGCTCCCAGACGCCCGAGGGCGAGGGCCATCGAGCGGACGTCGACCACGTCGCGCAGGGTCGCCAGCGCGCGCTCGTGACAGGCCCGCGCCTCTTCCAGCTCGCCCATCTCGTGGTGCAAGAGCCCCAGGTTGCTCAGCGTGATCGCCTCGAGCCGGCGATCGCCGGTGTCGGCCAGGAGGACGAGGGCGGCGTCGTAGGTGGCACGCGACTGGGCGATGGCGCCGCGCTCCTGGAGGAGAACGGCCAGGTTGGTCAGGAAGATGCCCTCCATGCGGTGCTGGCCGGCGGCGCGAAAGCCAGCCAGCGCCCGCTGGTAGTGATCGAGCGCATCCTGGTAGCGGCGGGCGTCGTGGTGGACCGCGCCCAGGTTGCCGAGGCAGCGCGCCTCGGAGGCCTGGTCACCGCGCTCGCGGTGGATGGCGAGCGCTTCCTGGTAGGCGGCGACGGCTGCGTCCATGTCGCGCTGCTGGTGATCGAGGACGCCGAGGTCGGCCCAGAGATCGCCCATGATGTCGGGATCGGCGGCGGCGAAGGCGCGCTCGAGATCGGCCCGGGCATCGGCGATGCGACCGCGCAGCTGGAGAGCCCGGCCGCGCAGCCGGTAGCCGCGCGCGCCGAGCGAGCTCGCCTGGCCGATGAGCTCGACCAGGCGATCCGACAGCAGGCTGGGATCGATGAGCTCGAGCGCGCGGCCGATGTCGCCCGGCTCCCAGGCGTCGCTCTCGAGGGCGTGGGTGAGCGCGGCGACCAGGTTGGCCTGGTCGGCGGTGCCGAGCCGATCGGCGGCGGCGAGGTAGTAGCGGGCGTGGCGTTCCCGCATCTCCGCCTCCCCCTCGAGCTGTCCGATCGCGTGGGCGCGGATGGCGTCGAACAGGGCGAAGCGGACCGCTCCCCCCTCGGCGATCCGGCGCAGGAGCGCGCGATCGCGCAGCCGCTCGAGGACGTCGAGCGCCGCCTCGTCCGGCTCGAGCGCGAGCACCGCGGTCGCCGCCTCGAGCGAAAAGCCGCCGCGGAACACCGAGCACTGGGCGTAGGCGCGCTGCTCGGCCGGCGCCAGCAGGCGGTAGGAGGAATCGATCGCCTTGTGCAGCGTCGCGTGGTGCTCGGCCGCGTCGCGCGGGCCGCGCACCAGGGCGTCGAGCGGCGCGTCGAGCTGTCCGATCAGGCCGTCGATGCCGAGCGCGTCGACCCGTGCGGCTGCCAGCTCGATGGCCAGCGGGATGCCCTCGAGGCGCGCGACCAGCTCGGCGACGGCGGCCGGATCGACCGACGGGTCCGGCGCCGCTCCGCCCCAGGCCAGCTGGACGAAGAGCTCGACCGCCTCGGGGCCGAGCGGCGAGACCTCGAAGGTGATCTCGCCGCTCAGGCGGAGCCGCTCGCGCGAGGTGACGACGAAGCACTGGTCCGGCGCCGCCTCGGCCCAGGCGCCGACCGTCTCCACCGCATGGACCGCCACCTGCTCGAAGTTGTCGAGCACCACCACCCCCGGCTCCTGATCCGCCAGGGCCGCGGCGATCCAGCGGGGGCACACGCCGCCGCTGGCGCCGAGCGCGCTCCACACCGCGGCGCAGATGCCCTGCAGGTCGCGCGCGCCGGTGAGATCGCAGAACCAGGTGCGCGCCGGCCGGCTCGCCCGCGTGAGATCGCTGGCGCGGCACAGCTCGAGCGCGAGGCGGGTCTTTCCGGTGCCGGGCGGCCCCCACAGCGTCACCATCGAGGCGCCCTGCCGGCACAGCTCGGCCAGCCGAGCGAGCTCGTCCCGCCGCCCGACCAGGGGGGTCCTGGGGCTCGGTATCATCATCCGTCGCCCGCCAGCGGAAGCTCGACCGGCGCCACCGACAGCGCGCGCTCGCCGCTCGACAGCTCGACCACCACCATCAGGCGGCCGTCGATCAGCCGCATCGGGGCCATCGGTGTGACCTGGCGCTGCTCGCCGTCGCGATTGCACCAGGCGCCGCGCACCACCGGGTCGGCGCCATCGACCACCACCACGCCGGTGGTGCAGCCGGCGTCGCGCGCGGCGTAGGTACCCGACAGCCCGGCGGCGGCAGCGGCCGACCAGCTGGTCGTCTCACCGGACGGCTCGACCAGCCGGCCCTCGGCGCCCGATTCGCTCCAGCTGGCGGCGAAGGTCCAGCCGTTCTTCTCGATGACGATCTGGTCGCCGGCGGCCTCGCCGACGAACCAGCCGGGATACGGCTCGACCGCCGGGTCGTCGCCGCAGGCGTAGCCGGCCACCAGTCCGTCATGCACCGTCAAGCCGATGGAGACGCCTCCGCCGTCCGGCTCGGAGATATCGGCGACGAAGCGGGTCGGCTCCGGCGGCTCACCACACGCCAGGAGCGGGACGACCGCAGCCACGAGGGGGCGCAACGCGAACATGGCAGCACACTCCTCGTTAGTGTGGAGAGCCGGTCGGGGTCGTCAAGCGATCAAGGCTGGGGCAGAGCCGCACGCTCCCGCTTTGCGATACTCTCGCTCCCATGCCTCGCACTCCTCGCTGCCTCCTGTGCTTGCTCGTCATGATGTTCGCCATCGCCTGCGAGAGGGGCGGAGACAAGCCGCGCTCCGAACCCGAAACCGAGTCGGCTTCGCCGCCGCCCGCGACCCAGCCGCCGCCCACCCAGCCGCCGCCGGCCGAGGCGGCGCCGCCGGCAGCTCCCGAGCCGACCACGCCCGAGGAGATCGACACCGCCCGCAAGAACGCGATGCTGGCCGGCAAGGACGCCGACGTCATCAAGTACTGCGAGATGGCCGGCATCAAGGGGCTCGGCGAGGGCGGCAAGGGAGACGGCCAGTCCCAGCTCGGCTGCGCGCTGGCCGCCTGTCGCCTCAATCAGCCCGACAAGGCCAAGGCGTGGGCCAAGGGGCTGCCCAAGGCGCTCAAGGATCAGGCCAACAAGATCTGCCTGGCCAACAAGGTCGTGCTCTGAACGCCAGTTGCGAGAATCAGGCGGCGGAGCGTCGCCTCGCCCGCCATGGTGCGAGGCATGCAGTCGTCGAAGGCGATCGCGATCTCCGCGCTGGTGTTCTCGCTGGCGGTGGGCCCGTCCGCGCGGGCGGACGTGGCCGACGGCGACGTCCTGGTGCCCGAGTTCAGCCGCGGCACGGTGGTCAACGCGCGCGGCGGCGGTGACCTGACGGACGTGGCGCGCTTCGCCCGCGGCCTCGACACGCCGATGGGACTCTGCCGCGGCCCGGGCGGCGATGTCTTCGTCACCGAGCACGACGCCGGCGAGGTCACCATCATCACCCGCGGCGGCGACTTCGCGGGAGAGCCGGCCTTCGCCAGCGGCCTGTCCGGCCCGGCCAGCCTGCTCTGCACCGAGGACCAGGTGCTGGTCACCGAGCTGAACTCGGCGCAGGTCACCGACATCACCGCAGGCGGCAACTTCGCCGGGGCGCCGGCCTTCGCCACCATCGATCGCAACCCGGCCGACCTCCTGGCCGGCTCCGACGGCCGCTTGTGGGTCACCTCGTTCAACGACGGGGTCCTCGACATCAGCGCGGGCGGCGACTTCCGCGGCGTGAGCTACGACGCGCCCAACGACCTGGCCGAGGACTCGTCGATCGCGATCACCGAGATGGACGGCATGCTGCTGGTCGGCAACGAGCACACCGACGAGATCGTGAACTTCACCGGCGGTGGCAACCTGAGCGGCGCGCCGGTGTTCGCCCGCGTGCGCGGCGTCATCGGATTGCGCGCGGTGCCGGCCACCGGGTGGCTGCTGGCGGCGAGCGAGCTCGACGACGCCATCTATCAGGTGGCGGCGGGCGGCGACTTCACGTCGGGCGCGGCGGCCTTCGCCACCGGTCTCGATCCCTTCGACGTCGCCCACCTCCTCTACATCGACGGCAGCGTCTCCGACCCCGACCCGGATCCCGACCCCGGCCCGGATCCCGATCCCGACTCCGACTCCGACTCCGATCCCGATCCCGATCCCGATGGCGATCCGGATCCCGGCGCCGACGACGGCGGCATGTCGTCGGATGGCGGGTGTGCGATGGCGGCGGGCGAGGGCAGCGGCCAGCCCGTCGGCGCCCTCCTCCTCTTCGTCGCCCTCATCGCAGGACGAGGGCGGCGGGCTCGCCGGGTGGGGCCAGCGCGGCCGCGATGAGCGCGACCCCGAGCCGATCGATCGCCCATTCGAGCGCGCCCAGCCCGCTCGCGCCCACCACCGGCCAGTCGATCAGCGCGGCGCGCACCGCCTCCGCCACCGCGACCAGGCGATCCCGCCCGCGCAGGCGCACGATCAGGCACTGGCGCCCGAGCGCCACCACCTCGACGTCCGGCATCGCCTGCGACAGGCTGGCCGCGGCGGACTCGTAGTCGCTGAAGTCCTCGTCGGGTGACGCGGTCACCAGGAACGGCCAGTCCTGATCGAGGACGGTCGGCGCGCCGATCGGACGATCGATCGCGGTCGGAATGTCGGAGCGCGGCGTGTCGACCACCTGGGTCGCGTCGAGATCGCCGGCCCACCTGCGCGCCGGCCCGTCGGGCAGCGGTCCCACCGCCCCCAGCTCGGCGAGCACGGCGTCGCCGTCGACCGGGCGTCGCTCCGGCTCGCGCTCGAGCATCCGCTCGATCACCGCGCGCAGCGCCGGCGGCGCCTCGGGGCGCACCAGCGCGAGGGGAACCGGATCCTCGAACAGGACCCGCATGCGGGCGACCGCCGCCGACCCGCCGCGAAAGGCCGACTGGCCGGCGACGATGAGATAGGCCAGGCAGCCGAGCGCGAACACGTCCGTGCGGGCGTCCAGGCGCGACTCGCCGCGCGCCTGCTCCGGCGAGTAGTAGCCGGGCGTGCCGACCAGCTGTCCCATGCGGGTCAGCGCCAGGTCGTCGACGCTGCGCGCGAGGCCGAAGTCGATGAGCACGACCCGCTCGGGTGGCAAGAGCACGTTCGACGGCTTGAGGTCGCGGTGGATGAGACCGAGCCGGTGCACGTGGCCGAGCGAGGCCGCCAGCTGGCCGATGATCTCCACCGCCTCCGCCAGGGTGCAGCCGCGGCCGCGCAGGTGGGCGCCGAGCGAACCGCCGTCGATCCACTCGGTCACCAGGTAGGGCTGCCCCTCGCTCTCGCCGTGCGCCAGGTAGCGGACGATCCCGGGGTGCTGGATCGAGGCGAGCAGCGCCACCTCGCGGGCGAAGCGCGTGCGCCGGTCCTCGGCCAGCGGGTTCATGAACTTCACCGCCACCGGCTCGCCGCTCGCGCGTTCGCGGCCGCGGTAGACCGTCCCCATCCCCCCTTTACCGACACGCGCCTCGACCTCGAACCGGTCCTGCAGCGACGTTCCGCTCCAGTCTCGCAAGGCTCGAGTGTCGCCGAGCCGCGATCGGCCGGCAACCGTCGCGCGCGATCGGCTAGGATCCGTCTCGTGCAGTCGCTGGTCGGGCGCCGGCTGGGCGACTTCGAGCTGGTCGGGGCGATCGGAGGAGGCGGCGGCGGCGTGGTCTACGCCGCCCGACAGCTGACCCTGGCGCGCGAGGCGGTGGTCAAGCTCATCGAGAGCCCGGCCGACGGCAGCGCGGCGCGCTTCCTGCGCGAGGCGCAGCTGGCCTCGCGCCTCGACCACCCGTTCGCCGCCCACGTCTACGCCTTCGGCGCCGAGAGCGACCTCCTGTGGATCGCCTTCGAGCGGGTGCACGGGACGCCGCTCGACGAGTTCCTCGCCATGCGCGGGCCGCTGCCGCTCGCCCGCCTGCTGCCGCTGTTCGACCGCCTGTGCCAGGTGGTCCACACCGCCCACGAGCAGGGCATCGTCCACCGCGACATCAAGCCGGCCAACGTGATCGTCGTGAGCCGCGCCGGCCACCTCCTGCCCAAGCTGCTCGACCTCGGGGTCGCGCGGCTGGTCGCGCAGCCGGAGCTGGCCAGCGAGGACATCGAGCGCTCCGAGGTGGCGGACGCCGCCCGCCTCGACCTGACGCGCGCCGGCGACCAGCTCGGCACGCCCTACTACATGGCTCCCGAGCAGTGGATGGCGCCGGGGGCGGTGGACGCGCGGGCCGACGTCTACGCGCTGGGCATCCTGTTCTACGAGGTCTTGACCGGAAGGCGCCCGTTCGAGGGCGATGGCCTGCTGGCGATCGCGCGCGCCCACGCGCGCCGCCCCCTGCCGCCGCTGCCCGAGCACCTGCCGGCCGGGCTGCACGCGGTCCTGTCGCGCGCGGTGGCCAAGCGAGCGGCCGACCGGTTCGCCACGCCGCTCGCGCTGATGGCGGCCATCCGCGAGGCGACCGAGGTGGCCGACGAGCTCGGCGAGCTGCCGCGGCTGTCGCCCGAGCTGCTCGAGTGGACGCGGCTCGACGCGCCGCGACCGGTGGCCGACGCGGTGATGGCGCTCGACGGCGCGCGGACCGGCGAGGCGGCGATCGCGGCGGCGCGCGAGGTGGGCGGCACCGTCGCCCACGTCCTCGGTGTCCTCGCGCTGGCGGCCGCCCGCACGGTCGGGCTCGGCGAGGAGGCGGCGAGCATCGATCTCGACGGCGAGACGGTCGCCGACGCCACCTGGTGGCGGGTCGCCCGCGCGGTGACCCATTCGTGGGCCGCCCGGCCCGAGCTGTTTCCGGTGCCGGGGCTGATCGACATCTTCTGGCAGCGCGACGGGGCCGCCGCCGACCGCGAGGGATGGAGCGCGCTCGAGTCGCTCGCCGCGGCCGACGCCGAACGACTCGACGACGCCATGGCGGCCGCCGCGGCGCTCATGCGCGCGATGAGCCCGATCGCCGATCTCCGCCTCGCGCTCGGCCGCAAAGGCGAGGTCGAGGACTGGAGCGGAGCGCGCGGCGGCCTGCGCGCGCCGCCCGCCTGCCGCGGGCCGATCCCGGCCGGGCAGGTCGTGCTGCTCGACCGGGACGGCGCCGTCGCGCTGGTCCTCTCGCCGCTCTGCCAGGCCGCCCCGCCGATGCCGGGCGCCGCGGACGAGCTGTTCCTCCTGTCGGGCCGCGGTCGCTCGGCGGCGCGTCTGCGCGCCCGGCCGATCGGCTACGAGCGTTCCGACCCCGAGCTCGGGCCGCTGCTTACCCGCGAGCTCGGCCTGCGAGGACTGTCGGGCGGCGCGGCCGGCGGCGACGAGCGTTCCCCCTACGCCGGGCTGGCCCCGTTCACCGCTGCCGACGCGGATCGCTTCGTCGGGCGCGAGAGCGAGGCCGAGGCGATGGCCAACCGGCTGCGGGTGGCCCGCTTCGTCGCGGTGGTCGGCGCCTCCGGCGCCGGCAAGAGCTCCTTCGTGCAGGCCGGCGTGCTGCCGCTCCTGCCGGCCGACTGGCGTCACGTGGTGGTGCGGCCCGGCATCTCCCCGATCGGCAACCTGGCCACCGCGCTCGAGCTGCCGAGCGGCGAGGGCGATCTCGGCGCCGCGATCCGCGCCGCCGCCGGCGGCCGCCCCCTGGTGCTGGTGGTGGATCAGTTCGAGGAGGTCCTCACGCTCACGCACGACCGGGCCGAGAGCGAGCGGTACGCCGCCGCGCTGGTCGACTCGGCCGCGGGCGCCGGCCAGCCGTCGCTCGTGCGGGTCGTGCTCACCCTGCGCGACGACTTCCTGATGCGGGCCGGCGGCCTGGTGGCGCTGCGCGATCGTCTGTCGCGCGAGCTCGAGCTGCTGACCACGCCGGCGCGCGACCAGCTGTGCCGCATCGTGCGCGATCCCGCCGCCCGCGCCGGCTACCAGCTCGAGGACGGCCTGGTCGACGAGATGGTCGACGCCGTCGCCGAACAGCCGGGCGCGCTCGCGCTCCTCTCCTTCACCGCCAGCCGCCTGTGGGAGCTGCGCGACCGGCGCACCCGCCGGCTCACCCGCACCGCCTACCTCGCGCTCGGCGCGGTCGGCGGCGCGCTGGCGCAGCACGCCGAGGCCACGCTCGACGCCATCGCGCCGGACGACCAGCCGGTGGTGCGCGAGGCCTTCCGCCACCTGGTCACCAGCGAGGGTACGCGAGCGGTGATGCGCAAGGACGAGCTGACCGAGATCCTGCCGGCCGCCCGCGGCGAGCGGGTGATCGAGCACCTCATCGCCGCGCGCCTCCTGGTCGGCGCGGACGCCCCGGGCGGCGTCGAGGTCGAGATCATCCACGAGGCACTCTTGACATCGTGGCCCCGCCTGGTCGGCTGGCGGCTCGACGACGCCGAGTCGCTGCGCCTGCGCGACCAGCTGCGCGGCGCGGCGCGCCAGTGGCACGAGCGCGGCCGCCAGCGCGGCCTCTTGTGGCGCGGGGACGCGCTGGTCGAGTTCCGCGCCTGGCGGCGGCGCTTCGCCCCCGCGCTGACCGGAAACGAGATCGCCTTCGCCGCCGCCAGCGAGGCAGCCGAGCGGCGCGCGAGCCGGGTGCGGCGCGGTGCGCTCACCGCCGTCGGCCTCGGGCTGGCGATCGCGGCCGGCGTCTTCTACTGGATGAACGCGCGGGCCGAGCGGAGCGCGGCCGAGGTGCGGCGGCAGATCGCGGCCACCCGCCTCGAGCAGGGCCGCAAGGAGTGGCTGGAGGGCCGCCCGCTCCAGGCGGTCGCCTACCTGGCCGCCGGCATCGACGGCGACCGGCCGCCGCGCTGGTTGCCGATCCTCGCCGAGCTCTCCCTCGAGGGCATACGCGCCCAGCGCCTGGTCCTCGAGCACGGCGCGCGGGTCGGCGCGATCCTCGCCACGGCGGACGGACGCACGATCGTCAGCGGCGACAACGACGGCACCGTGCGGACCTGGGACCGGGCGAGCGGCGCGCAGATCGCCACGGCGCGCATGGGCGGCCCGGTGCGCGACCTGGCCCCGGCGCCGCACACCGCGGCGGTGCTCGTCCGCCTCGAGGGCGTCGCGAGTGCGCCGATCCTCGCGCTCGACGACTGCCACGTGGTCGCCGAGGTCGGGCTCGCGGCCGGCGAGCCGGTCGCCGCGATCGCGCCGGCACCCGACGGATTCTGGCTGGGCGGCGCCCGCGGCCGCGTGGCGCGAATCGACGAGTACGGCGGGGCGCGCTGGTCCACCACCGGGCCGCTCTCGTCGGTCTCGCTCCTGGTCCCTCGCGGCGGCGGGGTCGTCGCGATCGGCGCGGACGACGACGCGCTCGTCCTGGCCGCCGGCGGCGCGGTCGTCGCCCGGCTCACCGGGCTCGGCGGATGCGGCCGCGCGGCGCTCCTGCCAGGCGACCGCATGGCCTGCGGCTCGCGCGACGGCGGCATCCGCATCCACGACCTCGCGCGCGGCGGCGCGCCGCTCGCCGTCTTGCGCGGTCACCACGACGCCATCCAGGCGGTCGAGGCCTCGCCCGACGGCAGCCTGGTCGCCTCGGCCGCCTTCGACGGTCGCCTTCTGGTCTGGCGGGTCGCCGACGGCATGCTGCTGGCCGCGCACGCGGGCCACCCGGGTGGCATCCACACCATGGTCTGGCGCGGCGATCGCCTCTACTCGGGCGGCCACGACAACGCGATCAAGATCTGGCGGCCGCTGGTCGGCCTCGCCGCCCGGCTCGACGGCCATCAGGGACTCGTCCGGCAGATCCTGGTCTCACCGGATGGCGCCGAGCTCATCTCGGCCGGCTCGGATCGCACGGTGCGAGTCTGGCGAGTGCCGCCCGGCCGGGCGCGCGTCGTCCCGGTCGGCGCCGGCGCGCGCGGCGTCGCGTTTGCCGGCGAGAGGGTCCTGGTCGCCGCCGAGGACGGCATCCACCGCTTCGACCGCGCCGGCCGCCCCCTCGACCACTGGCCTTCGCCGCCGCTCCGCGCCCTCGCGGTCTCCGGCGCGCGCGTCGCCGCCGGCGGCGCCGACGGCAGGCTGTACTGGTTCGGCGCGGACGGTCGGCCGGAAGCCGTCGCTGCACATCAGGGCGAGGTCACCCGCCTCGAGTTCAGCCCGGACGGCCGCGAGCTGGTCTCGGCCGGCGTCGACGGCGCGCTCCAGTTCTGGGACGCGGCCACCCGCGCGCGCCTGCGCATCGAGCGCCACCGGGGCGGCATCTGGGCGCTCGCCACCGGCCCCGGCCCGGTCGTCTGGTCGGGCGGTGACGATCGCCGCCTGGTCCGCTGGGAGCGCGGCCGCCGCGAGCCGGCCGCCAGCGCCACCCTCACCGAGTCGGTCAACGTCATCGCGCCGGCTCCCGATGGGGCTCGCGTCCTGGTCGGGCTGGAGGACGGCTCGTCCTGGCTCTACTCCGCCCGGCTCGACCGGCAGCTGCGCGCGGTCGGGGCGCGCGGCGCCAACGTCTTCGACGGCGAGATCTCGCCAGACGGCTCGCTCGCCGTGATCGCCGGGTACGACGCGATCCTCCGGATCTACGAGCTCGACGAGGGGCGCCTCATCGCGGCCATCCCGCTCTTCGCGACGCGCGCCTGGGCGCTCGACTACTCGCCGGACGGGGCGCAGGTGGCCAGCGTGTCACGCGACGGCGAGCTGGCGCTGGTCGCGATGCCGCCCGCCGCTCGCCCCGACGACCTCGCCTGCCGGACACCCTTCGTGATCGACGGCAGCACGCTGCGCGAGCGCGAACGCGCGCCCGGCTGCTCGCCGGCGCCCTAGCACTTGGCGGTGTAGGCGTACGCCGCCCAGGTCCCCATACAGGTGGCCCACCACCCGCCGGCGACCTGATCGAGCACGGTCGTGTCGAGCTGGCGAAGCCTCTCCCGCTTGAGCCCGAGCTTCTTCCCGTTTGCGTCCTTCTTGCCGTGCTTCATACCGCCCCCTTCCGTCCGATCCACAGTCTCCCATCCAACCCCGCAACATCAATCAGAAAGATCTGTGGGGCGCGCTACTGGCGATACCTCGCGACTGGACGCGCGCGGCGGTTCACGGGCGCAGGCAGACGCAGATCTGCTCGCCGGCCGGGTGCTGGCAGCCGAGATCGCCGCTCGCGCGATCGCAGCCGTTCTCGGTGCGGTAGGCGGCGCCGCACGGCGCGCCGAGCTCCTCGCAGACCTCGTCGCAGGTGCGGTAGGCGCCCTTGGTGTGGAAGGCGCAGGACTCGGCGTCGCCGCCGCAGTCGCGATAGACCGGCGCGTCGCCGAAGAGGAAGCGACAGGTCGCACCCGCGTCGGAGACGGCGTCCTCGTCGCTTCCGCACGCGACCAGCGCGAGCAAGAGGCCAGCCGCCCATCTCCGCATCGCCCACAGGATACAGTGATCGGCCAACCGATGCCTCCGGGGCTCCGCCTGCTGATGACGCTCGCGACGCTGGCGGCCTGCGCGGATCCGCGGCCTCCCGCGCCGGCCCACCGCGCGTGGGGGGGACGTGGACGGCAGGCCGAGCTGACCGCCGAGGTGACGACGCGATTCGCCTCCCGGCTGTCGGCGGCCTACCATGCGCGCGACCCGGCCGCGGCCGCCGCCCTCTACGCCGAGGACGCCGTCGCCGAGCGGGCCGGCGAACCGGAAGAGCGGGCGGAGGGGCGGCCGGCGATCGAGCGCGCGCTCGCGCGCAGGTTCAGCCGCTACCGGGATCTCCGCCTGGTGGTCGGACGGATCTGGGTCGGCCGCGAGGCGTCGGTCATCGAGCATGTCCTCGGCGGCACCCGGCGCGCGGCTCGCGGCAAGCCCGGCGGCGAGCGGCCGGTCGGGGTGGTCGGTGCCTTCGTGGTCACCTTCGACGGCGCCGGCCGGGTCGCGGCCCAGCGCCTCTACATGGACGAGGTCACCCTCATCGGCCAGATCGACCGGCGCCGCCTGCCGGACGGCATGAGCGTGCCCGAGGTCGCGACCGGCGTCGCCGACGGCAACGCGGTCCGGGTCGCGCGCGGCACGCCGGCCGAGCAGCGCAACCGCGAGACCAGCGCGCGCATCTGGGCGGCCCTCACCGCCCACCGGGTCGACGACGCGCTCGCCCCGATGGCCGACGATTACCTCTACGTCGATTTCGCTGCCCCGACCCCGCTCGACCGGGCCGCGACCCGGACCCTGGTCACCCGCTTCTTCGCCGCCGTCCCCGACCTGGTCTTCGCCGAGCCGCCGGTCGTCATCGCCGCCGGCGACGAGGTCGTCACCGAGGTGGTCGAGCACGCCACCTGGAACCGCGCGCCCATCACGCTCCACGCCGTCGACGTCCGCCGCTTCGCCGGCGGCCAGGTGGCTCGCGAGTGGCAGTATTCGAACTACCGCGAGGTGCTGACCCAGCTCGGCCCGGCTCCCCCGCCCGCGCCGGCCGATTGACCACCCGGACGCGTTGAGCGATCAGCGGGCGCAGGCGACCGGGAAGCCGCCCTCGGGCACCGCGCTGTCGCACACGCAGAACGTCCGGCAGGCGAACGGGCCGACCGAGACCACCGGGACGCAGACGAAGGCGCCCTCGCACTGGTTCTCCGGCCCGGCGACGCAGTCGCCCGCCTCCTCGCAGTCGTCGGTGCACAGGTCGGGCGGCGCGTCCTGGACGTGCAGGCAGACCCGGCTCGGGCAGTCGAGCGCGGGCGACGCCAGCGCGGTCGGGTCGCCGGGCTCGAGCCCGGTCGCGCAGGCGCGGCCCGACTCGGCGGCGTCGCTGCTCGGCCCGCGCGCGTCGGCGACCGCGCCGGCGTCATCGCCCGGCCCGATGCCGTCGCCGCCGTCGTCGTCACCGCAGGAGCAGAGCGCGAGGAGCAGGCAGGTGGCGATCAGGCGCACGCGCCATCATAGATCGGCGGGGCTCACGAACGTGTAGCCGAGGGCGCGGATCCCATCGACCGTCTCGCGCAGGTAGTCGAGGTCGAAGAACGGGTGGAAGTAGAAGCCGGCCACGCCGTCGCGCACGACCAGGTTCTTCTCCGCCGCGTTGATGATGTCTTCCGGGAAGCGGGGCGGGAAGATGTAGAACCAGTCGGGCTCGATGTTGCCGAGGTTCTCCGGCAGGACGCGGGTGCCGTACACGTCGCGCACCGGGTAGGGGAACAGCTGCCCGAAGATGATGCCGTAGTTCGGCGCCTGGTTGCCGAGCACGCCGGGGAAGTAGAGCGTCCGCTCCCAGCGGGTCTGGAAGGCGGCGGCCGCCGCCTGGTAGCCGGCCACCGTGCCGGCGTAGTGCGGGAACTCGAAGATCGCCGGCGCCGGCAGCCCGGCGCGGCGGAGCAGGCGGCGCGCGGTGGTCATGCGGCCGCTCGCCTTGGTGACCGTGTCGTTGGGCAGCGGGCCGCTGTAGTTGAGCGTGTGGTCCGCGTTCTCGATGACCCGGTAGAACTCGCTGTCGTCGCCGGTGACGGCGGTGTAGGGGTTCAGCCGGCGGCCCGACTGGTGGGTGTAGCCGTGCATCACCATGACCCCGCCGCGGGCGATCATGTACTTCAGCGCGGCCGCCACCTCCGGCGCGTTCTCCATGCGGATGCTCTCGGCGACGCCGCCGTTGTAGTAGCCACGGGGATCCTCGTACTGCGCCACCACCGCCAGGCCGAACGGGATGCCCTCGCCGTAGAGGTAGTCGGCGACCGCGCGCAGCTCGTCGGGATCGTTCTCCGGCGAGATGTCCTCGAGCCGGAGCAGCATCCGGTGCCGCTCGGGGGTCGCGGGCGCCAGGGCGTCGAACAGGAGGTCGGCGAAGGCCAGGTAGCGGTCCTCCTCGGTCATGTAGGTGAACGGGAGGTCGGCCACGTAGGTGAGGTTGTCGGCGCGGATCGCCCAGGGCACGGTCAGCCCGTTCTGCCGGCGCGCGGTGGCGAGCACGGTCGCGGTCGCCGGGGCGTCGATCGCCGTGCCGAGGACGCCGCTGGCGTTGCCGCCGAAGCGGGCCAGCGTGCGCCCCTTGTAGAAGACGGCGTCGATCGGGTCGAACTCGAGGGCGATCCAGTGCCAGCCGTATTGCGCGATGAAGGCGTTGTAGCCGGCGCGGGCCTGCAGCTGCCAGATGTTGTAGAACGACCAGATGATCGGCCGCGAGGTCGCCAGCACGTCGTCGAGCAGGCAGCTGGGCAGCGGCTCGTCGTAGGTCGACCCGAGGTAGATGGTGGCGTCGTAGGTCTCCAGCTCGCCGCAGTCGTAGCTGGTGGCCGGCTTGGCGATCCAGCCGCCGAAGTGACTGGCCAGGTTGCCGGCGCCGATCGCGTAGAGCTCGCCGAGCGCGCCGTAGGGCCCGCCGATGTCGTAGAGGACCAGGGTCTGGAGCGGGCTGGCCGGGTCGATGCCGATCGCGCTGGCGACCGGCGGCGGCTGGCTGCCGGCGGGGAGCGCTGCGGCGGCGCGCAGCACGCCGTCACCGGGGGCGGGGTTCCACACCGCGGCGGCGGCCGCCCCGCGCTCGCCCGACGAGCGCCCGTGCGCGCGGTCCGCCGGCGGCTGCGCATCGTCCGTGGTGTCGTCGCCCGGCGGCGGCGCCGCACAGGCGGTGACGAGCGTGATCAAGGCGGCAGCGGCGGCGGTCCTCAGCGACATCGTGTTTTCCATCCCGGGTTGCTGCACGCGATCCGGCAGTCGGACGCGTAGTCGTCGTAGAGCAGGCGCGCCGCCCCGCCGCGCGCCGGGTCCATGTAGTCGAGCACGGAGAAGGCGACCATCCGCCCGGCCACCGCTCGCTCGGCGCTCAAGCTCTCGCGCAGCGTGGCCGGGTGCATCGGGACGGCCGCGAAGGGGCGGCTGTCGAGCGGCGCGCCGTGCACCTGGCGGAACAGCTCCACCACCGACCACAGCTCGACGCCGCGCGCACCGGCCAGCGGGCGCAGCGCGGCCAGGTAGCCGCCTGCCATCTCGGCGGTGCCCCGGCCGGAGCCGACCCCGTCCTGCAGCATGACGATGTCGACGCTGCCGTCGGCCAGGAGCCCGTCCCAGAAGCGCGCGTGATCGCCGGGCTCGAGCGCGCCGGTGAAGAAGGGTGCGATCGCGATCGGCCTGCCGGGCGCCAGGCGGCGCAGCGCGGCGGCGGTGCGCGCCAGGTGGGCGCGCAGGATCCGCTGCCGCTCGGGGCGCGACCAGGTGGCGTCGTCGATCTCCTGCGGGATGTACCAGCCGGCGCAGGCCGGCGAGGCGGTGCACAGCGCCGCGAGTGCGCGGGCTCGCCGCCGGTCGCCGAGCGGCGGCGCAGGCCGGGTGGCGGCGGCGGCGGCCGGCCAGCTGGGGTCGCGATCGAGGCCGAGGAAGACCTTCATGTTCATCGCGGCGGCGGCGGCGATGAGCGCGCGCACCGGCGCGCGACCGGCGCGCCCGTCGTAGGGGCCGTACTCGTCGCCGGTGAACTGCACCACCACCAGGTCGACGCCGACCGCGCGCAGGAGCGAGAGCGCGCGGCGCCAGGCCGCCTGGTCGTAGGCCAGCTCGCGCTGGCCGAGCTGGACGAAGCTGCCGTCGAACCCGCGCGGACAGCTGCGGGCCGGATAGACCGGGGTGGTCGCCGGCGCGCCGGTGCGGCCGGTGGTGCAGCCGAGCCCGAGCGCAGCGGCGGCGCCGATCACTCTGTGCATCCCGGTCATCGTCTGGTCACGCCGCCCGCGCAGCGAGCGGCTCTGGCTCGAGCAACAGGGCGATGCGGCGCGCCGAGTGGCCGTCGCCGTACGGGTTCACCGCCGTCGCCATCGCGCGGTAGGCGGCGGGATCGCGCAAGAGCTGCATCGCCTCGCGGTAGATGGTCGGCCCCGAGGTGCCGACCAGCCGGGCGACGCCGGCCGCGACCCCTTCGGGGCGCTCGGTGACGTCGCGCATGACCAGGATCGGCTTGCCGAAGGTCGGCGCCTCCTCCTGGACCCCGCCCGAGTCGGTGAGCACCAGGTGCGAGCGCTCGAGCAGGGCGACGAACTCGAGGTATCCGAGCGGCGGCAAGAGGACGATGCGCTCCTCGCCCTCGAGGATGGCGCGGGCCGGCCCGTCGACGTTCGGGTTGAGGTGGACCGGGTAGACGACCAGGACGTCCGGGTTTTCGCGGGCGATCTGCCGCACGGCCTCGAGCATCTCGGCGAGCGGGCCGCCGAAGCTCTCGCGGCGGTGCGCGGTGACGAGGACGATCCGCTTGCCGGCCGCACGCTCCTCGGCCAGGCCGGGCACCGCGACCGGCCGCTGGCGAATGCGCTCGCGCACCGCCAGCAGCGCATCCACCACCGTGTTGCCGGTGACGTGGACGCGTTCCGGCGCCAGACCCTCGGCCAGCAGGTGATCGGCGGCGCCGCGGGTCGGGGCGAACAGGAGGTCGGACATCTGATCGACCATGCGGCGGTTGAGCTCCTCGGGGAACGGCGAGGCGAGGTCGCCCGAGCGCAATCCGGCCTCGACGTGAGCGACCGGCACCCGGGCGTAGAAGGAGGCCAGCGCGGCGGCCATCGCGGTGGTGGTGTCACCCTGGACCACCACCCAGGAGGGCTGGACCTCGGCCAGCGCGCCCTTCATCTTCACCAGCGCACGCGCCGTCAGATCTTCGAGTGTCTGGCCCGGCATCATGAGATCCAGGTCGAGGTCGGGCGCGACGCCGAAGACCTCGAGCGCCTGGTCGAGCATGGTGCGGTGCTGGCCGGTGGAGATGACCACCGGCGCCAGATGGCGGCTCTGGCGCAGCGCGAGGATGACCGGCGCGAGCTTGATGACCTCGGGCCGGGTCCCGACCACCACGGCGACCTTGCCGCGGGTCACGACACCAGCCTCACCGGCTGCTCCTCCTCGACCGCCGGCACCGGCGGAGCCTGGCGCGCGGCGAAGAGCTCGTCGATGGCCTGGACGATCTCCTGCACGCGGCACGGCCAGCCGATCAGGCGATCGACCCCGAGGGCGCGCAGCGATTCGACCGCGCGCGCGCTGGCGTGCCGGGTGACCAGGACGATCGGCACCCGGCGCGGGCTCGCCGCCAGCCGGACCAGCGCCTCGAGGACGCTCGACTGGTCGCGGTCCAGCGCGGCCACCAGGATGTCGGGCGGCGCGCCGGCGCGAGCGAGATCGCGCGACCGCAGCACCCGGGTCACCGTCCACCCGCGCCCCTCGAGCGCGCGCGCCAGGACCAGCGCGGCCCGCTCGTCCGGCTCGATCATCGCGATCGTCTTGCTCCCGCTCATACTGCCTCCTCGTTGCGATCTACAGCGCCTGGTCTCCCGGCCGTGACGCGCGGCTCCTCTCCGGCGAGGACGCGCCACGCGACGGCGCGATCGATGAACAGCTCGGCCACCTGGTTGGCCAGGAGCGGCGTCGGACGCGGGGCCGCCAGCACCAGGCCGCGCCCGTCCGACTCGCACACCCGGATCTGGTGGCGCAGGACCAGCTCGGGGGGCAGCTCGCCGGGCGGCGCCTCCTCCTCACCCTCGATGAGCTCGATGTCGAGCCCGAGGGCGATGGCGCGCAGCCGGGCCGCCGCTCCGGGCCGGATGCGCTGCGACGCCTCCAGGTGATCGATGGGCGACAGCCCGTCGTCGGATCCGGCGCCGCGGATCTCGTCGACCGCCAGCGACAGGCTGGAGTCGCACAGCAGCGCGGCCAGCTCCTCGCCCTCGATCCCGGTGGTCTGCAGGGCGCCGCCCTGCGGCCAGGCGCGCCGGCTGGCCAGCGCCAGGGCGATGCGCACCTCGAGGCCGGGGGCGAGGGCGCGCGCGACCGGCGCGCCGCCCAGCCGTCGGCTGACTTCCTCGAGGACCAGCGGATGGACCGGAGACGGGCAGGCCAGCACCGTCACGCCGTCCACCATCACGGGCGCCAGCTGGTAGAAGAAGGCGGTGCCGTAGCCGATCGCGCGCAGGGCGGAGATGGAAACCTCGGCGGGGGCGACGGAGAGGTAGAGCAGGCGCGGCGCCGACAGCGCGGCGGTCACGTCGGCCGGCGCCACCATGCCCCAGCGGACCAGGAGCTCGCCCAGCCGCTCGCCGGTCTCGAGCTGCTCGTCGAGGGCGACGTCGAGGCTGGCGGGATCGATGCAGCCGCGCGCGACCAGCACCTCGCCGAGCCGCGGCGACGGCGCCCGGCCGTCGTCGAGCAGGCGGCGATAGGCCCGCCAGCGGGCCCGGCGGATGGCATCGCGCGGGGCGAGCGCGATGAGCACGGGCGCTCCCATGTGGCTCGACAGTCGCGCGATCTCGTCGGCCTTCGGGACGCCGGGCATGGCGATGACCGCACGGCCGTTCGGAGTGATCGAGATGGGCAGCGCCTCGAGCTCGGCCGCCTCGGCCTCGGGCAGCTTGCGCAGGAGCGCCAGCGGGACCATGTCGGGGCGCGGCTCCGCCACCGGCATCTCGAGCTGATCGCCGAGCGCCTGGATGACGGTGCGCGACGGCAACATGCCGGACGCGGCGATGACCTCGCCGAGCGGGAGGCCGGTGCCCGCCTGCAGGCGCAGCGCCTCGTCGAGGTCGGCGCGGCTGAGCTCGGCCCGCTCGATGAGGAACTCGCCCAGGCGGCGGTGCTGCGCCGCCAGCACCTCGACGCTCGGATAGTGGTGAGCGGTCTTGTTCCAGCGCAGCGGGGTGCCGGTCCACCAGTGGTGGACGTACTGGCGCACCGCCCGACCGGTCGCCGCCAGCCCGATGAGGTTGCCGAGGATGAGGCGCGGCACGCTCATCAGCGCGTGGCCGGCGCCGTAGAGGCGGCCGACGAAGCTCATCTTCATGGCGGCGCGCCAGATGAGGAAGAAGAGGTTGGTCGCCAGGAGCACCCAGACCAGCGAGTAGGGCGGCGCGATGGAGGCGCCGGCCGCACCCTCGACGCCGATCAGGGAGAGCGCGCTGGAGCCGAGCATGTAGGCGAAGAGGCCGTAGGCCAGCACCAGGAGGAGGTTGGTGATGAGCGCCTTGCGATCGCGCCAGAGGCAGTAGCGGACCGCGGCGGATCCCTGCCAGCCGATCTGGCGCCAGGTCTGCAGCGTGATGCCGGTGACCCAGCGGGCGCGCTGGCGGACCGAGGCGCGGAAGCCGGCCGGGAAGTACTCGCGGGTGGCGATGTACTCCTCCTGCACGACCGTCCGGGTGCCGCCGAAGAAGCGGCGCGGGACCTCGACCTTGCGCTGGAGCGAGCGGCAGGCGAAGTGGACCTTCTTGCCGGCCAGGCGGAACTTGAGGCCGACCTCGTAGTCCTCGGTGAGGCTCTCGACGTGGAACGGGTTCTGGTCGTGGGCGAGCGCGATCTCCTCGAAGGCGTCGCGCTCGAAGGCGCTGCCGACCCCGGCCGAGGGGACCAGGCCGCCCATCGCCTCGCGCACCAGCATGTCCTTGAGGTGGAACTCGGCGAACTCGTCGATGTAGGTGGCGGCGACCAGGTCGCGGTGGCGCAGCTTGAGCGAGAAGACCGGGGTCTGGACGAACTCGTACTGGGGGATGAGCGTGGCGTAGAGCCGGAGCGCGAGCGGGTGGATGACGTCCTCGGCGTCGTGCATGAGGAGGATGTCGAAGCGGCGCCCGCGGCGGCGCTCCTCGAGCACGATGCCCTGGTAGATCCAGTTGAGGCAGTCGGCCTTCGAGGTCGGGCCGTCGTGCGGCACCACCACCTTGTGGATGTTCGGGTAGCGGCGGGCCACCGCGGAGACCTTGCGCTGGGTCTCGAGGTCGTTCTGGTAGGTGCCGCAGAAGATGTCGTAGAGGGAGGTGTCGTAGTCGAGGGTCCGATGGTTGTGCTCGAGCATCGACTCGATCACTTCGGCCTCGTCCCAGGCCGGCACCATGATGGCGATGCGGCGCGGCGGCGCGGCCGCCAGATCCTCCCAGCCGATGGTGCGGCGCTGCCGGCGATGAAGCCCGCGGGCGAAGTACTGCAGGTCGATGGCCATCTCCTCGATGCCGTTGACCAGGATGCCGGCGGACACCGGGATTGCGATCGCCTGGGCTGCGAGGTCGAGTACGGCGATCGACATCTAGAACTCCACGTAGGTGGCGGCCAGGACGCGGAGGTCCATGTAGTCGAGCGGGTCGGGGGCGGGATCGAGGTTGTCGCGGCCGAGGTAGCGGCCGACGTGGACGCCGGCCAGGAGGTCGAGCGGCGCGGGGCCGCGCAGCCGCCAGCGTGGACCGGCGCCGGCGTCGACGAAGTTGTCGTAATAGTCTCCGTTGCGATCGAGCGCGCCGCGCAGCTCCCAGAAGGCCTGCCAGGCGACCGGCCCGGTCTCGAGGTAGCGCAGCGACTGGCGGGCGCGCGCGAAGCCCTGCACGTCGTGGTCGAAGCGGCTGGTGTAGATGAGCTCGCTGTAGAGCTCCTCGCAGCGCGGGCTCGGGTGGTGCGCGGCGTTGCACGGCGCGGTCTCGAGGGCGATGAAGCTGCCGGCGCGGGCGTCGAACGCGACCGGGTCGCGGCCGTCGTCGATGAGCGGCAGCGCCGGTCCAGCCTGGGCGAACAGGCCGAGCCGGTTGCGCCACAGGCGCAGCAGCAGGCCGGCGCCGGCCAGCGCGGTGTTGTCGGCGTAGACCGACGGGGCGCCGGTGCCGAGGCCGCGCGACGCGGTGTCGCGGGTCGCCTGGGCGTAGGCGTAGACGCTGAGGTCGAGCCCGGCGGTCAGGCGGCGCAGGCCGCGCAGGCGAACGGTCGGGACGACGTCGCTGTTGTCGGCGGCGCCCTTGCGGCGCGACCAGCCGAACGACTCGGCGTAGAGATCCGCCCACCAGGGCGAGGGCAGGTTCGACAGCTCCTGGTCGGCGCGGCGGGCCAGCTCGGCGTCGGTGCCGCGCGAGGCGGCGGCGAACTCGGCGCGCGCGGCCGCGGTCTCGCCGAGCGCGAGATGAGCGTAGGCGATCTCGAGCGAGACGCGCTGCGGATCGGCGCCCGCGCGGCGCGCGGCCTCGAACGCCTGCAGCGCGCCGCCGAGGTCGCCGCTCGCCTTCCTTTGATATCCGGCAGAGAGCCAGGCGGTCGCGACGCGTTCGTAGGGCGCGGTGTCGGCCCGCGCGGTGGTCGGGCCAAGAGCGGCCAGCCCGATGGCGATCGCGACGGTGCGTGCGAGGGCTGCTCTCGGTCGGTTGTGGTGCGTGTCCATCCCTCCATGCACCACCTTCAATACGTGTGCCAGGGCACACTTGTTATGCAGCGCTACAGAACAAATATGTGAAAGAACTGTACAGCTCTCGCCCGCTGAATCTGCGGGCGCTGGCCTGCGGCCTGGAAGCCCGCGCGGCGACGGGCTGAACCTCGAGGCGCCCCTCGCCCGCCTCGTCGCCTGCCCGGCCATCCGCGCAAATTCAGCTCCGACCGGTGCGCCGGAGCTCGCCGTAGGCGAGGTCGTGTCGCTTCCATTCGCGACACGGCTGCCCTGGCGACTCGGGGTGACTGGTGAGGACCGTCCTCCCCACGATTATCACCAGTCTGCGCGCAGCCGTTGCGCTTCGCGCAATCTCTTCGGTTGCAAACGCGGGGCTACATCAGAGCGGCGCTGTCCACGTCGACTGCGCGCGCGGGCCGACAGGGCGCGAGCGAGGCGATCGATCGCGTTCGGTCGGGCGAGGCGCTCTCGGCCCCGCTCGCGCTCGGCGCACCGGCCAGCTGGTAGAGCGCCGCCCTCATCGCCAGCCCGGTCACCGCCGCCGCGGCGACGAAGACGAGAGCGAGGAGGAGATCCATCACGACGTTTCTCTGGTTGCGGACGAGGATGATTTCGAGTCGGTTGTGCGTCATGGCTTCGCGAGACGTCGATTGCACCGCCCATGCCGCGCCCAAGCCGGCGAAAGCAGCGAGTAGAAAGTGTCCGTCACTGTCCGGACGGACGTCTTTCCGGACACCCGGCCGGACACGTGACCGGCGCGTGACGTACCGCCGTGTGCGATGACGTGCGCGCCTGGTCGCACGCGGTCGACGGCAGCCACAGCCCGCCCGTATGCTCCGGCGCATGACAGAGAGCAGCGACGAGACTGGTTCGAACCGGCACGGCTGGCCCGAGCCATGAGGCGCGGGCTCTTCATCGGCGCGCTCGCGATCGGCGCGCTGGCGGGCTGCAAGCGCGGCGACGAGGGCGGGGCGGGCACGGCCGTGCGCGGCGCCGCCGGCGACATCGCGCTGGTCGGCGCGACGGTGGTGCCGATGGATCGCGAGGGCACGCTGAAGGATCAGACCGTGCTGGTGCGCGGCGCGGCGATCCTGGCGGTCGCCCCGAAGAGTCAGGTCGACGTCGGCGCCGCCACGGTGGTGGACGCGCACGGCAAGTGGCTGGTGCCCGGGCTCGCCGACATGCACGTCCACATCAGCGAGGAGGGCCAGCTGCCGCTGTTCCCGCTGAACGGGGTGACGGTGGTACGCGATCTGTTCGGCTCGCCGCGCAACCTCCGCTGGCGCGAGCAGATCGCGCGCGGTGCGATGGCGGGACCCACGCTCGTCCAGGCCGGTCCGATCATGGACGGCGATCCGCCCACCTGGCCGGGCAGCGCGGTGGTGACCACGCCGGAGGCGGCGCGGCGCGAGGTGCAGGCGCAGAAGAAGGCCGGCTACGACTGGATCAAGGTCTACAACGGGCTGAGCGCGGAGGTGTACCAGGCGATCCTCGCCGAGGCGAAGGCGCAGAGCCTGCCGGTCGGCGGCCACGTCCCCAAGGCGGTCGGCATCGAGGCCGCGCTGCGCTCCGGCCAGCGCTCGATCGAGCACCTCGACGGCTACGTGCCCTTCTTCGGCGAGCCGCACGCCGACGACGCCATCGCGGCCGCGACCGCCAAGCTGCCGGTGTGGAACTGCCCGACGCTCATCGTCACCGAGAACTTCGCGCGGCTCGACAAGCCGGAGTCGCTGGCGAAGACACGCGGACTCGAGATGGTGTCGGCCAGCGTGCACACCTCGTGGGACCCGAAGAACGACTTCCGGCTGGTGAAGTTCACCCCGGAGATGTACGCCGAGGGTCGCCGGCGGAACGAGATCCGGCGGGCGCTGGTCGGCAAGCTGATGCGGGCCGGCGCCCGGATCGTGCTCGGCACCGACACCGGCAACCCCTACGTGGTGCCCGGCTTCGCGGTGCACGAGGAGCTGAAGCTCCTGGTCGCCGCCGGACTCACGCCCTGGCAGGCGCTGCGCGCCGCCACCATGACCGCCTCCGAGCTGCAGGGCACCCCGGGCGCGTTCGGTGCGGTGAAGGCCGGCGCGCGCGCCGACCTCTTGCTGGTCGATCGCGATCCGCTGGCCGACATCGGCGCTCTCGCCGACCCGCCGATCGTCGTCGTCCGCGGCAAGCTCCTCCGCCGCGCGGAGCTCCTCGCCGCCATCGACAAGGCGAAGGCCCCGACCGTCGCCGAGCGGCTGGCGGCGCTTCCCGCGCTCGAGGCAGAGGGGACCGCCCTCGCCTCCGCCCGCTACGACGTCCTGCTCAACGGGCAGCCGATCGGCGGCGAGCGCGCAGTCCTCTCCCGCACGCCCGACAAGACCCGGGTGGTGCGAGGCCAGGTCGCGTTCGACGGCAGCGGCAGCTCGAGCTACCGCGCCACCCGGGACACGCTCGAGCTCGAGGGCGAGGACCTGCCCGGGCCGATCCGCGTCGCGCGCCAGGGCGACAAGGCGGTCGCGACCCCGAAGACGGGAGACCCGGTCGAGCTCGCCGCGCCGGCCGACGCGGTCGTCGCTCCGCAGGCCATCGCCGAGTTCACCTGGTACGCCGACATCCTGGCGCCGCTCGCGGTCGGCGGCTCCCGCACCATCGACGCGGTCGAGGTCGTCACCGACAACGGCCTCCGCCTCGACCCGGGCCGCTTCACCTTCACCCGCAAGCCCGACGCCGGCGGTCGCCGCGTCTACGACCTCACCGGCACCCACGGCAAGCTCACGCTGACCGGCAGCTTCTCGGTGGACACCGACGGGGTCCCCCGCGAGATCACCCTCACCCTCAAGTTCGGCACCTTCGTCATCCGCCGGGTCGACGACTCCTCCCCGCCCGCGGCGCCATGAAAGAAGACTCGCCGCCGCGGCCACCACGGCCACGAGCGGCGAGTCCGGGGCGGGCGGTGTCGCGACCTCAGACCTTGCGCGACACCAGCTTCCACAGCCCGATGACGACGCAGGCCCCGAGCAGCGCCACGAAGAAGCTGGCGATCAGCCCGTTGTTGCCGGCGCTGTCACCCATGACCGCGCGGGTGATGAAGCCTCCGACGATCGCGCCGATCACGCCGATGATGATGTTGGCGAAGCCGCCCTGCGCCCGATCGGTGCCCATGATCTTGCTCCCGATCCAACCCGCCAGCGCGCCGATGATGATCCACATGATGATGCCGTATGCCGGATTCATGTTCTTGTCTCCTGTGGCCGAAGTCCTGGACTCCGGCCCCGCGCATCGACGATGCGTCGAGCAGCTCGGACGTCCCTGCTCTACCCGCTGCAATGAGGGTGCCGGCCGGTTCGTCCCGAAACGACACAGCTCCGGCGGATCGTGGCCGGCGCTTGCGAGGCAACCTGACGCACCCGTGGCTGCGATCGCGCCGAGGCCGCGCAGCTGCGCGCGGCATCGACTGATTCCTGGTCAGGGTGATAGCGTCGCCGAGCCGTGCCCACCCAGCACCTCGAGCGCCGCCTGGGGCTCGATTCCGCCGTCGCCGTCATCGTCGGCGAGGTGATCGGCGTCGGCATCTTCCTCACGCCGGCCGGCATGGCGCGCGAGCTGGGATCACCGCTCTGGATCCTCGCGGTATGGATCGCGGTCGGCGCCGCCACGGTCTGCGGCGCGCTGTCGTACGGCGCGCTGGCGGCGCGCTTCCCCGAGGCGGGCGGCGGCTACGTCTACCTCCGGCAGGCGTGGGGTCGCGGCTGCGCGTTCCTCTACGGCTGGAAGAGCATGCTGGTCCTCGATCCCGGCCTCACCGCGGCGTTCGCCGCCGGGCTGGCGGCATACGTATCGTTCATCGTGCCGCTCTCCGCGCCTGGCGAGAAGGCGGTCGCCATCGCCGCCGTCCTCGGCCTCGCGCTCGCGAACGTGCTCGGCGCCCGGGTCGGCCCCGGCCTCCTGCGCGCGGTCGCCGCGCTCAAGCTCGGCCTGCTGGCGGTCATCGTCCTCTGGGGCTTCCTGTCGGGACGCGGCGACGCCGCCCACTTCGTCCCCTTCGCCGGGCGCCGCCCCGGCTCGGCCGACCTGCTGCCCGGCCTGGCCACCGGCCTCCTGGCCGCCTTCTTCTGCTTCGCCGGCTTCTGGGACGTCGCCAAGCTGGGCGCCGAGGTCCGCGATCCCGCGCGCACGCTGCCCCGCGCGCTCGCGCTCGCCATCGCGATCGTGACCGCCGTGTACCTGTCGGTCACCGCCGTCTTCGTCTACCTGGTCCCCATCGAGGCCGCGCACTCGGCCGACGCATTCGCCGGGCTGGTCGGCGCCTCGCTGTTCGGCTCTGCCGGTGGCCGGCTGTTCGCCGCGGTCGTCGTCGTCGCGGTGCTCGGCAGCCTGGCCGCCGTGCTCCTGGCCGCGCCGCGGGTCTACCTCGCGATGGCGCGCGACGGCCTCTTCCTGCGCTCGATCGGCCAGCTCCACCCGCGCCTCGGCACCCCGGTCCGGGCCACCGCCATCCAGACCGCGCTGGCCTGCACGCTCATCCTCCTCGGCAACTTCAACGAGATCGTCGGCTACTTCATCTTCGTCACGTTCGCCTTCGTCGCCCTCACCGTCGCCGGCCTCTTCCGCCTGCCGCGACAGGCCCCCGGCGCCTACCGCGCACCCGGCCATCCCTTCACCCCCGCCGCCTTCCTCGCCCTCCTGCTCGTCCTTCTCGTCCTCCTCGCCGCCGGGAGCCCCCGGCAATCGGCGGCCGGCTGCCTGGTCGTCGCTGCCGGCATCCCGGTTTACCTCGTCGTGTCGCGGCGACGCGCCGGCCGGGCGATTTCGCCTTGACTGCGGCCCGCGCAGGCGGCTTGATGCGCGCCGATGAGCTGCGCTTCCTCGGGCCAGACGCTCGGCGGTCGAGTGCCGGCATGGAGCGCGCTCGCCTTGACCGCCGTGCTGGGCGCGTCGTGCCAGATCGGGACGCCGGAGCCCTGCAGCGTGCAGTGTGGACCTCTTGCCAGCTGCCCTGAGGGCAACGCCTGCATGGCCGACGGCTACTGCCATTCCCGCGAAGCGCCGGGCGAGCTGTGCAGCGCGACCCCGGCGGCTGACGCTTCCCCCGGCGAGCTCGACGCCGCCTCCGCGACCCCGGATGCCGGCGGGCTCGCCCTCGACGAACCGTGCGCGGACGGCGAGCTCTGCGCCTCCGAGCTGGTCTGCGCCGACTACGGCATCGGCGGCTCGCACTGCAAGCCGACCTGCGCCGGTCCCGACGACTGCCCCGGCCCCCGCGCCCGCTGCAGCCGCACCGACGTCGACACCTCTGCGATGATCTGCAGCTCCAACTGCGACCCGCTCGTGTCCGACTCGTGCAGCGCCGGCGACAAGTGCGGCCTCGGCCGCGCCCCCGACGGCAAGCTCGACGTCAACTGCATGGCCCACGGCGGCAAGGCCTATCACGCGACCTGCGCGATCACCGCCGACTGCGGCCCCGGCCTCATCTGCGTCGGCGTCGATCCCAACAAGCTGTGCGAGCGTCTGTGCGTGGTCGGGGTGACCGACTGCGGCACCAGCTCGAGCTGCACCACCGTCTCCGGCGACAACCTGCTCGGCGGCGTCGAGTACAGCTACTGCCAGCCCTGACGCCAACGCCTTCGTCTGCCGCGGCGACCAGGGGATCGCGACCCTGAGCGGCGACTGCGACAGCCTCGAGTACGGCGACCAGTACTCGATGATGGGCGGCGGCCCCATCCACCAGCTCAACCACTGGGAGAAGGTCAAGCTCGGCTGGATGGACGCCGGCGACATCGAGCGCGTCGAGGCCAGCGGCAGCTGGTCGATCGCCGCCGCCAGCGCGCCGGCTGGACGGCGCGGGCTTCACATCCACCGGATGGTCGACTGCGTCGCGCGCGACTACTTCGTCGAATATCGCCCGGGCGCCGACTTCGACACCGCGGCGCCCGAGCCCGGCGTGCTGGTGCGCCTGGCCCCCGGCGACCCGGCGGTCGGCAGCCGCTCGCACCTCCTCGACATGACCCCGGTGACCGGCGGCGGCGCGACCGATCAAGATCGCGAGCACGGCATGACCGACGCCGCCCTCCCGGTCGGCGCCACCTACTCCGACCCCGACGCGGGCGTCGCCATCACCCTGACCGGCGCCTCGCCCGAAGAGGCGGAGGTCTCCGTCCAGATCGAGTATCGCCTGCCGCCGCACCTGGGGGTTGGCTGGGATCCGCGCGTGGCCTGGTTCGCCGACCCCGACCTCACCATCCCGGCCGTCACCACGAGCGATCCCGCTCTCGACTACGAATGGGGCACCGGCGCGCCTCTCCCGGAGGTGCCGGCCGACGGCTTCTCGCTCCGCTTCGACGGCTTCCTGGCCCCCGCGAGCCAGGGCCTGTTTCGCTTCGTCACCATGAGCGACGACGGCGTGCGCCTCTGGGTCGACGACCAGCTTCTCATCGACGCCTGGGTCATCCAGGCCGCCACCCGCAACGCCGCCGATCTGCGCCTCGGGACCGACCGCGTCCACCGCGTCCGGCTCGAATACTTCGATCACGGCGGCGAGGCGTCCCTGCGGCTCGGCTGGCAGCAGGACGGCTCGGCCTGCCAGGTGATGACCTTCTCCGCCCCGCCGCCCGACGCCGACTCCGCCGAGCCCGACGAGATGCTCGGCGGCTGCGCCACCACCCGCCCGTCCGGACTGCTGGCCAGCCTCCTGCTCCTCGCCGCGACCGGCCTCTACCGCATGCGCGCCCGCCGCGCGCGCCGCTGAGGCTACCCGCGCGGTTCGATGCAGCGCCCCGGGATCTGCGTGCAGCTGGAGTTGACGCAGTGCGCGCACGGGCAGTCGGCGTCCCGGCTGCAGGGGAGCGGGACGCAGCTGTGCCAGTCGCGTCCTCCCTGCAGCGGCCCCTCACCCGGCGCCGGTGGGCGACAGGTTCCGTAGTCGGCGCAGTCCCAGGCGGCAGGACACAGGCGCGGAGCGCAGCGCCCGTCGCCGCCGCAGGCCCATCCATCGGCGCAGCCGGCCGTCTCGCAGCGCGCTTCGCAGCGGTGGCCGACCTCGCAGCCGGACCGGAACGCGTTGCACGCCTCGCCCGTCTTGCAGTCCGAGTCGGCCTTGCACTGTTCGACCCGGCTGGGCGGAATTCCGCAACCAGGGTCGCTCGAGGGCGGCGCGGGCTCGCAGATTCCTCGTCCGTGACACTCGGCGACCTGGTGACACCCCGCCTCGGTCACGAACACGAACCCAGCAGCGCCAGCCCGATCCAGGTCGCCACCCGCAACGCCGGTCGAGGCGCGGAGATCAGGCCATCCCACATGGCGCGAGTATAGGGGTATCCCGTGGCAGCTCTATACTCTGTGCATGCGCCCCGCCGTCCTCATCGCACTCGCTCTCGCCTGCTCCGGCCCTACGGCTCGCTCGAGCCAACAGGCCCCGCCATCCGAATCCGCCCCGGCGGCGGATCCGGCGCCGGCATCGACAGCGTCGAGCGAACCGCAGCCCGGCGGCACCCACTTCGCGGATCCGCCGCCTCCTGCCCAGGCCCCGACCGCCGTCGCCGATGGCACGCCGTTTCCTGCCGGCGGCGGCGGCGCGACCGGTCTGCATTACCTCTCCGATTGCTCGCTCACCCACCCGATCGCGCGCGACCCCTGCTCCGGGGCCGCCCCGTCCGATCGCGGCCTGCGGAGCTGCGCCTCGCTCGGCGTCGCGCGCGGCCAGGCGTGCGCGTCCTCGTCGCCGAGCTGCACCGTCGCGCGCACCTGCCCGGACGGCCACCAGGCGAGCGCCGACTTCCTCGTCTGCGCCGACAAGACGCCGGAGCGATGCTTCACGCGCTCCTCGCGCCGCTACAAGAACGAGGTGACCTATCTCTCGGCCGCCGAGCTCCGCGACCTGGCTCGACAGATCCAGGCGCTTCCCCTCGCCACCTTCCGCTACAAGGATCAGGTCGGAGGTCGCCCGCGTCTTGGTTTCGTCACCGAGGACGCGCCGGCGGCGCCGTTCGTGTCCGCCGACGGCAGCACGGTCGATCTCTACGCATTGCTCGCCGCCTCCATCGCAGCGATCCAGGCGCAGGACGCTCGAATCCGCGCTCTCGAGGAAGCGGTGCAGAAGTGTCGGGTGGCTCCGCCCCGGTAGACGGTCGTGTCGCGGCGGGCGGCCCATCGTTTGCAACATGTCCCCGAACCCGTGACTCGCTCACGGAATGCCACCATGCTGCGCTGTGAACCCTGGGGTGGGCGGCCCCCGCCGGGGGGGCGTCGCCCTCGGCGATGCCCGCTCCTCCTGGTCCTGTGCATGGCGTGCAGCGGCACCGTCGCGGGCAGCGGCGCGGACGGCGGCGCCGGCGGGGACGCCGGCGTCGGCGCGCCCGACGCCGATCCCGGTCCCGATTTCGACGCGGTCTTCGGCCTCGATCGGCTGCACGAGATCGACATCCAGGTCGACGAGAGCGATCTCGATCAACTCGAGAACGACCGCGAGAACCGCGTGCCGTGCACCATCACCTTCGACGGCACGGTGATCGCGAACGCCGGCATCCGGCAGAAGGGCGGCTACGGATCGTCGTCCACCCTGGACGGCAAGCCCGGCTTCAGCGTCAAGTTCAACGAGTTCGTCCCCGGTCAGACTCTGTTCGGGCTCCACAAGCTCCTGCTCAACAACGCCCAGGAGGATCCGACCTTCCTCAGCGAGCACATCGGCTACGAGGTGCACCGGCGGGCCGGACGGCCAGCCACCTTCACGGCGCACGGCATCGTCACGCTCAACGGGTTCACCTACGGCCTGTTCGTGGTCAAGGAGGCGGTGGCCGAGGACTTCCTCGAGCGAAACTTCGGCCGCCCGAACGACCAGGGAAACCTCTACGAGGGCTTCTACCACCCCGACGACCAGTCTCTGGGCGACTTCGTCAGCCACCCGGAGGAGCTCGACCTCAAGGACGAGATCGAGGAGATGCGCACGCGCGACGACGTCGAGGCGCTCGCCGCCGCCATCGCCGACTCGCCCGACGCCGAGTTCGAGACCTCGGTCGGCGCCCTCCTCGACCTCGACAGCTACCTCACCGGCTTCGCCCTCGACGCCCTGCTCGGCTACTGGGACAGCTACGCCTTCTTCCTCAACAACTACTACCTCTACCACGACCCCGGCAGCGGCCGTTTCGTCTACATCCCGCACGGAATGGATCAGCTCCGGTACGACGGGTTCGACCCGGCGAGCTACCCGATGGGGCGGCTGGCCCAGCGCGTGCGCGACATCCCGGCGCTCGATGCCCGCTACACCAGCGAGCAGGCCCGCCTGCTCGACCAGGTGTGGGACGTCGCTGCCCTCACGGCCCGCATCGATCGCGCGGCGGCGACGATCCACTCGACCACCCGCAGCGACGAGCGCACGGCCGCCGATCTGGCCAGCTTCGACGACCATGTCGAGGAGGTCCGCCAGTCCATCGCCGCCCGCGCCCCCTGAGCGGTGATACCCGTTGCGTTCGCCCCGCGCTGCGCCGCAATGAACCGCAAACGACGTGGTAGGGTGTCGGCGTGGCGATCGGACGGCTCGAGCGAGTCCTGTACCGCGATCGAATCGTCATCTCGATCGCGCTCGCTCTGCTGACCGCCCTGGCGTGGGTGCAGATGGTCATGCCGGGCGAGCTGACTCCCGGCATGGAGCGGCTCCATCCCTGTTGCGGCGCGAGCTTCGCCGTCACGTTCGCGATGTGGGTCGGGATGATGGCCGGCATGATGATCCCGTCCGCCCTGCCGATGGTGCTCACCCACGCCGCCATCGTGCGCCGCCGGGCGCCCGCGCACGGGACGCCCTTCGTCTCGTCGGGTCTGTTTCTGAGCGGGTACCTCCTGGCCTGGAGCGGCTTCAGCTTCGTCGCGGCCGCCGCGCAGGGACTGCTCTACCGGACGTCCCTCCTCGACGGCCGCACGCTCTCGGTCGGTCCCTGGCTCGGTGCCGCCGCGCTGCTGGCCGCCGGGCTGTTTCAGCTGTCCGACGCCAAGCGCGCCTGCCTCTCGCAATGCCGCGCGCCGGTCGGCTACTTCATGACCGACTGGCGGTCCGGGCGCGCCGGCGCCGTCGCGATGGGGCTGCACCACGGCATGTTCTGCATCGGTTGCTGCTGGCTGCTCATGGTGATCCTCTTCGCGGTCGGGGTGATGAACATCGTCTGGGGTGCCGCCATCACCATCTTCGTGGTGGCCGAGAAGGTCCTGCCGTGGCCGCGTCTCGTGGTCGGGGCGGGCGCCGCCCTGTGCTTCCTTGGCTCTGCCGCGCTGCTCTGGCGCGCGCTCACCGGAGGATGAGAGGAATCGATGGAATCGACGTTCGAGTGGAATCTGTCCGGCTCGTACTACGAGGTCTGTAACTGCGAGGCCATCTGCCCCTGTCGCCGCAGCGGCGGCAAGAAGGCGGGGCGCCCGACCTACGAGAACTGCGACTTCGCCATCTCGTGGTGGATCCAGAGCGGACGGGCCGGCGACCTCGATCTCGCCGGCCTCAAGGTCGTCATGATCGGGCGCTGGGAGCGGACCGACGACGATCCCTGGCACGTGACCCTGTATGTGGACGAGCGCGCGACGCCACAGCAGAAGGACGCGCTCGCCGCGGTGTTCCTCGGCCGTGCCGGCGGCCATCCCCAGCGGAGCTACGCGACCAACATCGTCGAGGTCCACGAGGTGAAGAGCGCGGAGATCGAGCTCGATCACGCGCGCGGCGCGGAGAAGATCGACGTCGCGCCCTACCTGAAGGTGCGGACGCGAGAGATCGTGCCGCACGCGGACACCGTGAGCTGCGGCATCCCGGGCCACGACCACCCCGGGCAGGAGATACGCGCCGAGATCTTCCGCTACCAGGACGGGTTGTACGACTGGGACTTCCGCGGCAAGTGCGGCTTCGCGACCGAGTTCGTCTACTCCTCGCAGGATTAGAAGGCTGGTACCTTCCGCGCATGGTCCGGGTACTCGCAGCGGCGCTCGTGCTCCTCTTCGCCGCCTGCGATGAGCCGGCCAGCAAGCCGCCGGCCGCACAGACGAAGGCGAAGGCGAAGGCGGCCGGGTCCACGCCGGCCGCCGCCGTGGGCGCCGCGATGGGCGAGATGTCCGCCTACAGCGAGAAGGTCTTCGCCATCGTGCGCAAGAACGGCAAGAACTGCGATGCGACCGCACAGGGCCTCGCCGAGCTGGCTCCCACCTTCCGCGAGCTGGGACCTCGCATGATGGCAGTCAAGACACAGATGGCCTCGCTGCCCGAGGCCGAGCGCGAGGCGATCAAGCGCGAGGCGGATCAGCTCGCCGAGCGCTTCCGGGCGCGGATTCCCGACATGGACGAGCTCGAGCGAATCGCCAGGGAGTGCGAGAAGTCGAGCCCTGCCTTCGCCCGGGTCGCGCCGCAGGTGATGTTCATGAAGAAGAAGTCGTCCGCCTCCGAGTGAGACGCAGCGCCGTCGGCGCCTCGCGCGCGCGCCGTTTCAGGAAGCCGGACCGTTGTGGCCCGGGCTGCCGCCGAACATGTGCCATCCGTCGAGCGTCGGGTCGGCGACCGCGAGACCGACCACGTAGCCCTTCGCGGTCGTCGCGTAGACCCAGCCGCCCGCGACGATCGGCTGCGCCACCACCGGCTGGCCGAGGTCGTAGGCCCACAGCGTGTAGCCGGTGTCGACGTCGACGCCGTAGAGCTGGCCGTCGCTGGTGGCGACCACCACCGCCGCGCCGGCGAGCGCGACAGCGCCGAGCGACCGGCTGACCGGCGCCGCTGCGAAGCGGCGGGCCCAGAGCGGCGCGCCGCTGGCCGCGTCGGTCGCGCGCAGCTCGCCGGCCATCGCCACGTAGCGGACGCCGCCCATGACGACCGGCCGCGAGCCCTCGAAGGCCCACAGCCGGGGCCAGCTGTCGAGGTTGACCGGCACGTCGGCCGCCTGCCGGCCGCCCTCCAGGACGTGGTGCTCGGCGAGGACGGCGCCGGTCGCCGCCGACGCCACGATCTGCTCTTCACTCTTGCCGCGGCGGCGGGTGACGAACAGCCGGTCGCCGGCGATCCACGGCGCGGTGGTGGCGCCGAGCCGCCTCGACCAGTCGCGACGACCGGTGGCCGCGTCGAACCGGTAGGTGACGCCGTGGATGGTCGACGCGTACACCGCGCCGCCGGCGACGACGGGTGCGGCGAGGAGCTCGCCGCCGACCGAGCGGCTCCACAGCGGGCCGCCGTCGCGGGTCCGGAACGCGCTCAGCATCGAGTGGCCGCCCGGCGACGACGGGTGAGCGGCGAACACGCGCTCGCCGTCGACCGCCACCTGGGCCAGGGTCGGGTCGCCCAGCCACCGCGACCACAGCTTCTTGCCGGTCTTCGCGTCGAGGGCGAAGAGCGTGCAGCTCTCGGTGTTGAAGATCACCCGGCCGTCCTGGTAGACCGCCGCGGTCGGGCCGTTGTCGTCGAGGCCGGTGGCGGCCCATTCGATGCGGCCGGTCTCGGCGGCGAGCGCGTAGAAGCTGTAGTAGGCGAAGCCGCCGGTGATGTAGATCCGGCCGTCGCCGAAGGCGGCCGCGGGGAGCTGGCTCGATTCGGGGATCCGCGTGACCCAGCCGGTCGCGCCGCCGGGCGCGGCGATGTCGGCACTGCCGCCCGCCGCCAGCTCGGGGATCTGCAAGCGGACCGGCCGGCGATCGCGCCCGAGGTCGAAGGGCGTCACCTGTCGATCCGGCGACGCGCCGGTTCCGGCGGCGGGCGGCGGCGGGATCGGGCCGGCCAGATCGACGCCGGGCGACAGGCGGGCCGCCGCCGGCCTCGCGCTCAGGCTCGCCTGGTTCGCGGTGTGCGACTCGTCGCGGTCGCCGCAGGCAGCCCAGCTCAGCGCAGCCGCCGCCAAGGCGGTCCGCGCGCGCGTCATCCTGATTCGCATGGATCACTCCGCTCGCTTGAGGTGGAAGGGGTAGCGCACCGCGACCGGACCGCCGCCCGGGGCCGCCGGGAACTGGATCGCGTCGATCGTCTCGGCGACGCAGCTCTCCAGCACCGGATCGCCGATGCCGTCTGCGGTCGATCCGCTCACCCGGCCGTCGGCGTCGATGGTGAACGCGGCGGTGACGGTGCCTGCCAGATCGTGATCGCGCACCAGCGCCTTCTCGTAGCAGTGGCGGATGGCGGGTAGCTTCCGCCGGACGTAACGGCGGATGAGGTTCTTGTCGAGGTCGCCGGTCGCGACCGCGGCGCCGATCACCACGGTCGGCTGGCTGACCGACCGTCCGCCCAGGGCGGCGCCGTGAACGCTGCCGTATGCGACCCCGCCGCCGCCGGCTCCAGAGCCGATCATGCCGTACCCCCAGGCGCTGCCGCCGCCGTTCCCCACGGCGTGCGCGACCCCCTCGGGCACCTCGACCGGCACCACGACCCGCACCGCCTGCCCCTTCAGCTGCTGCGATTCGTCGACCGCGACGAAGGAGGTGTAGGCGGTGACCAGCCGGTGCTCGAGCCCGAGGCGGGTGACCTCGGCGACCGCGGCGGGATCCTCGCCGCGGCTGAGACGGCGATCGAGCTCGGCGATCCGCCGGCGCGCCCACACGGTGGCGACCGCCTGCCGATCGCTCTCGGCCGGCAGCACGACAGGAATCGTGAACGCGACCGGCCGGCCGGCCTGCCGCCCGCGGACGGTGACCTCGGCGTTTCCCGCCGCGCGGTAGCGGCCGGCGATCACCAGCGGCTGGCCGACGAACAGATCGGGCACCGCCGCCGGCGCCAGCTCCTCCACCGCCAGCCCGTTCCAGTCGATCTCGATGTCGGTGAGGGCGGCCTTGTCGATACGGCGGGCGAAGCGCGCGACCACAGCGGCGGTGTCCTCGTCCGGGCGCACGAAGTGGGCCGCACCGCGGCCGGCCAGCGCCATCTCGTCGAGGAGGTAGCGGTTGATCGCCGAGCCGACCCCGAACGCGAAGAGCCGCGCCTCCCCCATCCGCTCGCGGACCCGGGCCAGGATGCGATCCTCGTCGCCGACGTATCCGTCGGTGAGGAAGACGACCAGGCGCAGGCGCGCGGGGTCGTGCGCGACCTCGAGCGCGGCGTCGATCCCGGCGGTCACCGCGGTGCCGCCGCCGGCCGTGAGCGCCTCCAGCCAGGCCAGGGTCAGCTCGCGGTTGCGCGGCCGGTTGGCGATCGGCCGCGGCCCGAGCGCGCTCGCCGCATCCGCGAACCGGACGATCTGGAAGGTGTCGTCGGGTCGCAGGCCACCGAGGATGCGGCGGACGACCTCCTTGCTCTTGGCCAGCGGCGCGCCGGCCATCGAGCTCGAGGTATCGAGCACGAACACGATCTCGCGCGCCGCCACCTGGTCGTCGGCCAGGTCGAGCGGCGGCTGCGCCAGGAGGAAGAAGGACCCGCCGCGCGGCCCGGCGCGATCCGCCAGCACGGCGAGCTCCGGCGCCGCTCCGGCCACCCGGTAGCGGAGGATGAAGTCGCGGTTGGGGATCGAGTCGGAGGGATGCAGCGACACCGCGGCGCGCGCCCGATCCGACCCGCGCGCGATCTCGATCCGGTGCGACGGCGACTCGAGGCGGCGGATCGGCACGCCGGCGTCGATCTCGAGCGAGAGCTCGATGTCGTGACGCGACCGCAGGCCGGGCGGCAAGACCGGCGGCTGGACGTTGGCGGCGTTCGCCGCGCTGGCCGCCGGCAGGTAGCGCGGTGGCGCGACCATCGGGAAGACGAGCTCGTAGCCGCCGGCTTCGTACCGGAGCGGCTCGACGTAGCGCAGCGACACCTCGATCCGCTCGCCCGGTGCGATGTTGGCCACCTGCTGGCGGAACAGGTTCGGCCGCTCCTGGTCGAGCAGCGCGGCGAGCTGGCCGCGCGCGCGGGCCCGCTGGTAGACCAGGCGGGCCTCCTCGCGCCGCCGGATGGACCCGCGCACGCTGCGCCCCCCGTGCGAGATGCTCATGTCGTGGACCGCCGCCTGGTCGGGCAGCGGAAACAGGTAGACCGCCTCGATCGGATGGTCGTACGGGTTGTGGAACACCTGGGTGACCTCGGCCTCGGCCAGGTAGCCCTCCACCCGGATGCGCGCACGCGTGTGCTCGAGCGGAAGATCGACCGCACGCTTGCCATCGACCGTCCGCAGGCGCCCGCCGACCGCCGCTTCCGCGCCGCCGGCGGCGGCGTCTGGATCGAGCCCCTTGCTTACACCTCCGGCGTCCGGGCCGACCGCAAGCGCGGCCGCCGCCACGATGAGAGCGCGCATCGTCACCTCCCGGCGCCGCCTCGCGGCACCGCGCAACTCGTTCATGCACTGAGACACCGCACTCGCCGGCCGGTTCCCGCATCGTCGCAATCCCCCGCGACCATGCGTCCCCGCCCTCATCGTGATACAGCTCGCTCATGCGGGACCCCGCCGAGGTGCTGGGCTTCTTCGCGGAGGTTCGCTCGTCGTACATCCGCACCCTCGAGCACGCCATCCGGCTCGAGCGGGACAAGAACCCGGACGCGCGCGTGTTCCAGGAGGTCGTGGCGAAGACCGAGGACCACAGTTACAAGACCTGCTGGGACCTCGCCATCGAGCGGAGCGACGGGCAGCTCGAGCCGGTGCTGGTGGAGCTGCACGAGTTCCTTCCCTGGGAGCCCGCCCGGATCCGGGTGGGCAGTCTCTCGGTCCTGATCGAGCCATTCCTCTGGCACGTCTGTTCGCTGGTCGTCCGCCCCGCGCCGGCCGAGGAGACCTGGAGCGCGCTCGGGCAGTGGTTCGACCGCTGGTTCGACCGACCCCAGCAGCCCGGCGAGCGGTTCCGCAACGCCGTCCACTGGATGAACGACCCCGAGCTCAAGCACGGACATCTCTGCCTGCAGGTCGATCTCGGCACCGCACCCGCCGACGCGCTGATCGATCTCCTGGACACCCTCGGGTCGATGGGGGCGACCAGCGCCGCCGTCTACACCGCCCCCGACTACGCAGCCACCGACCCGGATATC
>Ga0111539_10000556_pt1 | contig 47801 bp, 53 predicted proteins | sample RhiMethybrSRZTD1_FD_79667 | JGI IMG/M metagenome (GOLD analysis project Ga0111539, IMG submission 79667) | Populus rhizosphere microbial communities from Tennessee, USA - Rhizosphere MetaG P. TD hybrid SRZTD1 (version 2) (version 2) | ecosystem: Host-associated > Plants > Roots > Rhizosphere >... | reverse complement strand
TAGGTGTAGGCGCTGCCGGCGATCGGAATCATCGACGCGAACTCGGCGTAGCAGAGGCCGGCGAACAAGCAGCCCACTGCCGCCACAATGAAGGCAATCGTGACCGATGGCCCCGATCGCTCGGCGATCGCTGCTGCCGTCCGCACGAAGATGCCGGCGCCGATGATGCCGCCGATACCCAACGCGACGAGCGACCAGCCGCCCAGCGTCCGCTTCAGCGTGCGCTCACCGGTGGCCCCGGCCTCGGTCAGAAGACGATCGATGGACTTTGTCCGAAACAGTGAACCTGCCACAGTCCCTCCGTGTGCGACGACTATACGCGATGTTGCTCTATCCGCTGCAGATACGCTGCCACGCGTGCCTGCGGGTTTCCTTCAGTCAACAGATCACCGATGACCGCGACAGAGGTCGCCCCGGCCTGAAGCACTGACTCCGCCGTATCGAGGGTGATGCCGCCAATCGCGACGACCGGAATGCCCTTGGCCAACCGCACCGCAGTGGACACCAGGTCGAGGCCGACGGCCGAGTACCCCGTGTTCTTGGTCTTCGTTCCAAACACCGGCCCCACTGCCAGATAGCTGATCGGCTCACGAATCGCGGCTTCGATCTGTGGAACGCTATGCGTCGAGAAGCCAACGATGCGATCTGGCCCGACCAGACGGCGTGCGTCGGCCGGTGGAAGGTCGTCCTGTCCCACATGAACACCCTGCGCGTTGGCCAGTACGGCGAGATCGGCGCGATCGTTGACGATCACCACGGCCGCGTACGGCACAGCCAAGCGAACGATCTCATCGCAGAGGTCCAGAAACGTCGCTGAGGATTGCTGCTTGGCGCGAATCTGCAGGAGTCGGGCGCCACCGTCCAGATAGGCGCGGGCGAGATCGGGCGGCGTCCACCCGACGCGAGCCGCCATGTCCACATCGACGATGGCGTGCAGACAGGACCAGGCACCAGGGACCAAGGACAAAGGACTGACTAAGCGCTCTCCGCGAGGCTGGTCTTCTTCTGCTTGGGCATGAAGCGCTCCATGAACCCCGTGCTGAGCCGGCCAGCTTGAAAGTCGGCCTCGTTGAGGATCTTCAGATGGAGCGGCACTGAGGTTCGGATGCCCTCGATGACGGTCATGTCGAGCGTGCGCCGCATGCGCGCGATCGCTTCCTGACGATCGCGTCCATGAACGATGATCTTCGCGATCATCGAGTCGTAATACGGCGGCACCGTGCATTCGGCGTGCGCGAACGTATCGACGCGGACGCCTGGCCCACCGGGAACGCTGAACGCGTGAATCGTGCCGGGAGACGGCGCAAATGTCTCCGGATCCTCGGCGTTGACCCGGCACTCGATGGAATGCCCGGTAAAGGTGACCTCGCTCTGCTTGAACGAGAGACGCTCGCCGGCCGCAATCCGGATCTGCTCTTTCACGATGTCGATGCCGGTCACCATCTCGGTAACGGGATGCTCGACCTGGAGACGCGTATTGGTCTCCATGTAGTAGAAACGGCCCTCGGCATCCATCAGGAACTCGAACGTCCCGGCGTTCGTGTACTGCACGGCCTTGGCTGCATCGACGACGATGCTGCCCATCTTCTTGCGGATCTTGTCGCTGAGCGCCGGCGACGGCGATTCCTCGATCAGCTTCTGGTGGCGGCGCTGAATCGAGCACTCGCGCTCGCCGAGGTGCACCACGTTGCCGTGATGGTCACCGATGATCTGGAACTCGATGTGACGGGGATTCTGCAGGTACTTTTCGACGTAGACGTCGCCGTTGCCGAACGCGGCCTCGGCCTCACGCTGGGCGGTGCGAAGTGCGTTGGGCAGCTCGCCGGGGTTGTTCACGACGCGCATGCCGCGACCCCCGCCGCCGGCCACGGCTTTGATGATGACCGGATAGCCGATGTCTTTGGCCACCTTGAGGGCCTGCTCTTCCCCGGTCACCGGGCCGTCGCTGCCTGGCAGCATCGGCACGCCAGCCTTCTTCATCGCCTTTTTGGCTCGCGCCTTGTCGCCGAGGAGCTTGATCACGCTCGGGTCAGGACCAATGAAGCGGATGTGGCAGGCCTCGCAGACTTCGGCCAGATAGGCGCTTTCCGACAGGAAGCCGTAACCGGGATGAATGGCATCAGCGCCGGTGATCTCGGCGGCGCTGATAATCGCCGGCACGTTCAAGTAGCTCTCCGCGCTTCGCGGCGGGCCGATGCAGACGTCCTCGTCGGCGAACCGGACGTGCAGCGAGTTCTCGTCGGCCTCGGAAAAGACGGCCACGGTCTTGATGCCCAGCTCGCGGCAGGCATGGATGACGCGCAGCGCGATCTCACCGCGGTTGGCGATCAGAATCTTTTTAAACATGGGGTTTGATGGCGAAGAGCCGCTCGCCGTAGTGGACGGCCTGGCCGTTCTCCACGTAGACCTTGACGATTTCGCCGTCGATGTCGGCGTTGATCTCGTTCATCAGCTTCATCGCTTCGATGATGCAGAGCACCTGACCCTTCTTGACGACCTGCCCGACGTCGGCAAACGGCTTCGCCCCAGGCTCGGACTGCCGATAAAACGTGCCGACGATGGGCGACTTCACGATCGCAAGGTCGATGTCCTCGCTGGCCGGTGCCAGCACCGGCGTCGGCGCAGCGCCGTCGTTGCCTGACGGGACTGCGGCGGCAACTGGCGGCACGAACGTGACCTGTGGCAGCGGCGCCACGGCGCCGTTCCACTGATTGCCCGTGTTCTTGCGGAGCCGTAACTTCACGCCGTCCCGTTCGAGCTCGAACTCGGCCAGGTCGTGCTCGCGCATCATTTCCAGAACTTGCTTGATCTCGTCTAGATCCATTCAATCTATCCGCAGACCCGCAAGTCGCGGGGCACAGACGTCAGGACTTCGCACCCTGTCTCGGTCACCAGGACATCGTCCTCAATCCGGACTCCACCGAAACCGGTCAGATACGCCCCCGGTTCGATGGTGAAGACCATCCCCGGCTCGAGCCGCACGGGTGGGACGTCTGACCGCGGCTTCGAAACCCGAGGTTCCTCGTGCACGTCGAGCCCGAGGCCATGACCGGTCCCGTGCCCGAACGCCTCTCCTAATCCATGCCCGACGAGCACCTGGCGCGCGGCCGCATCGACGTCGGCCGTCGTGATCCCAGGTTTGACGGCTTCGATCGCCGCCGTTTGCGCATCCCGAACCGCTGCATGGAGTCTGAGGGCGTCTGGTGACGGCTGGCCGACAGACACGGTCCGAGTGAGGTCGGAGCAGTATCCGTCCAAGACCCCGCCAAAGTCCAGCACCACCAGGTCGCCAGTGTGCAGCGTCCGGTCACCCGCCCGGTAATGCGGAAGGGCTGAATTCGGGCCGGAAGCCACGATCGTATCGAAGGCCGGCCGCTCGTACCCGGCCTCTCGCAGGGCCGACTCGATCACCGCAGCGACCTCGCGCTCGGCGATTCCTGCCCGTACCGCGCTCATCGCTTTCCCAGCGACTGCGGTCAATCCTTTCGCGGCCTGACGAAGAACCGTTACCTCCGCGGCATCCTTGATGGCCCGGAACCGCTCGACAAACCGCTCGGTGGACCGCAGTGTGATTTCCGCGCCGCGCGACTGCCAGGTTCGAATCAGCCACTCTTGACGGGCAACGGTCAGGTGCCCGGCTTCGATGCCAATCACCCTCCCGGGCAACGCCATGGTCGCTGCGACGAGCGCTTCGTCATAGCTGTCGGGCACATCGACGATGCCGAGACCGGGACAGGCGGCCGGGGACTCTTGACGCGCTCGAACCGACTCTTTGTACCGAAAGTCCACGAGGAGGTGCATGCCGGTCCTCGTCAGAATCAGGGTCCCCGCCGTCCCGACATGATTGGCGAGGTAGCGGATGTTGGCGGGCGTGGTGACGATCAGCGCGTCCAGACCACTCGCGTCGAGCGCGCCGCGAACGCGCAGGTGACGCGCCAAGAGGACGTCAGATCCCGGCAACCCGAGCGGCACGTTCCTCGGTGATGACTGCCAGCCAGGCTTCGAGCTCGGCGATGACCGGATCAAGGGGCGATGGCGGCTCGACGGCTGGACTCGGCTCATGTCGAGGAGCCGGTGTACTCGCACGCCGTCTTTCCTCGATATCAGCGAGCTCACGGACCGCGGTGAGATTATCGGGAGCCGCCTTGAGCACGTACTCGAATTCGCTGACCGATTCATCGAAGCGGCCCATTTCGAGCAGCGCGCGTCCGAGCGTGATCCGAGCCGAGAGGTAGGCGGGATGTTGTGCCAGGCCGGCCCGGCACACGCGAACTGCCTCGTCGAACTCGCCGGCCCGCCGGTGTTCTTCTGCAAGCTGCGCAAAAGCAATCGACGCCGGATCCTTCTGGATCCGGCGTCGAAGTTCTTCAATCCGCGAGTTCACCACGCGGGTGATTATGGCACGGCGATCGCGATCGGCTTGGTCACCGTCGTGGACATGCCCCTGCTGTCAGTGACCGTCAACGAGACGTTGAACGTGCGGTCGCGTGTGTAGACGACGGCCGGCGGAGTCGGGCCGGTGCCATACGTGCCGTTACCGAAGTTCCACTCATACGTCACGATGGTTGCGCCGTTGTGTGCCTTCGACTTGGTGCCATCGAAGAAGACCTGGTCGAAGATCAACGGGTCGGACGGCGAGAACGTGAAGTCTGCCGTTGGCGCAGCAGCCGCAGCGACATTCACGACTCGGCTCAGGGTTCGGTGCGTTCCGACTGGCGCCGTCACTGTCAGCGTCACGAGTTGCGGGCCCTCAGTCTCGAACCGCTTCGACGGGAATCGACCGGTGTCGGTCGAACCATCGGGGAAGGTCCAGTCGTAGGTGCAGACCGATCCGCACGGCTGCCCGCTCAGTGCCGAGGCGCTCGCGTCGAACCTCACCAACTCGAACATGACAGGCGCGGTCGGGGTGAAACTGAACGACGGCACTGGGATATCCGGGCCGAGCACTTCGATGATCAGCGACGTGCCATGCGCGTTGACGCGATCGCCCGCCTCGATGGGCGTCACGATGATCGTCACCGCGTTGACTGCCTCGTTCATTCCTGGGGCGACATATGTAGTGGTCGCCGCCCCGTTGCTGTTGGTGTTGACTTCAGTCGCCGTCAAGGTCCCCGCACTCGCCTCGAGGAGCAGACGCCGGTTGGCCAGTGGCGTGCCGTCCGCGTTGCGCGCGAGAACGCTGATGGTGGACATAGAGCTTCCATCGCGCGACAGGATCTGCGGCGCTGCCGTCACCTGCAGAGACTGTGCGAAGCCGGACGGCCCGGTCAGCGTGGGTGCGTCCTGCTTGTCCACCGCGCAGGCGGAGGCAAATGCCGCGATCGCGAAGATCACAGCCCTGTGGCGATGAAGCGTTCCGAATCGGCTGCTGCGTTCCATGTTTATCCCTTAGTCCTCGTCGGCAAAGTCGCCGAAGTCCACGCCCATGTATCCGGTGACGCTGATGTCGTTTCCGGCCTGGTCGTGACCATAGAAGGTGATTTCGGCGATCGTCGAGATGATGTCGAGGTTCGGACCGAGCGCACGAAGCGGTGCTTCCTCCTTAGCCGAGTGACGCACGAGCTGAAACGCCCCTTCGTTTGTGCCCGTCGCCGGCACCGTCATCGTGAATGCCGAATCGAAGGCGTACGGAACGTCCACGCCCGGGACGTTGTGGCCGTCTGCCCGGCGATAGTTCACGTGGTACCGGGTAATGGTCACGGCGTTGAGAGGGCTCGGCGACAACGGTTCGGATATCGAACCGGGATCCCGGAGCTCGAGTCTCATATCCACCGTGGCCATGTCGTTGAACGTGCACGGGAACTGCACCGAGCAGGGATCGGATGTTCTCCGCACGTCCGACAGCAGCGTGTTCTGGTCGTCATTGACCTGCAGCTGATTGATCACGAGTCGGACAGGCGAGCGGCCGTCGCGAACGAACTGACCGCCGCAACCGGTGGCCGCCGCCGAGATGGCGACCGCGCCGAGCCCCGCCAGCAATTTCTGAAGATTCGCAGTCACAGTCACTTCTCCCCTACAGCCTCGAGACCTTGGGCGTAATGAAGATGAGCAGCTCGCGGCTCTCATCCGAGAACTCGTCGCGGCGGAACAGCCAGCCAAGCAGCGGCAGGCGGTGCAACGCCGGGGTCCGGTCCTGGCTCGTCTGCTCGCGGCTCACGTAAATGCCGCCGATGACGGTGGTCTCACCATTGCTGACCAGCACCTGCGTCAGCGCACGCTGCGTGTCGATCGGCGGGATGCCGTTGACCGCGCGGCTGAAGTCGGGCGATGAGTTCTCCATCGCGATGCGCATGATCACTGTGTTGGCGGCGGTGATCTGTGGCGTGACGCGCAGAGTCAGAGCGGCGTCGCGGAACGACACCGTCACGGTGTTGTTGGCGACGGTCTGAATCGGAATCTGGATACCCTGCGTGATCTCGGCTTCGATGTTGTTCTGCGTCGAGACCTTCGGCGTCGAGAGGATGCGGCCCTGGCCGGAGCGCTCGATGGCCGACAGCGCGACGTCGAGATTGAGCGCGCCGTTGATCGAGCCAAGCGCCAGACCGGCGGCGCTGCTCGCGCCGTTGATCCCGAGGTTCACGGCATTGCTGACCGCATCACCACCAGCCGGACCCTGCGCCAGGCCAGTGCGCCCACCCAGCTGCACCTGATTCGGGAAGGTCGTGGGCAGCGTGTTGCCGAGCGCCGGAACCGCCGAACCGTTGAAGCCCCACTGCACGCCCAGGCGGCGCGCGAACTCACGCGTGGTCTGGACGATGCGCGCTTCGATCTCGACCTGCGGCTCCGGACGATCGAGCGTCGTAATCAGCGCCGCGGCGCGCTCGAGGCGATCGGCCAGGTCCTGGATGATGATCGTGTTGGTCCGGTTGTCGAACTGGATGGAGCCGCGCTGCGACAGGATCGTCGTCGTGATCAGCTCGCGCAGATCCGCAGCTTTCGAGTAACTGAGCGACCGCGTCAGCACCTGCAGCTCACCGGCGAGGGCCTGCGCCTCCGACAGTCTCCGCCGCTCTTCTTCCTCCGCCGCCAGCACCGTCAGCGGCGCGACGCGGACGATCGTGCCATCCACGTTGTAGCCCAGTTTGTTGGCGCGCAGGATGATGTCGAGCGCCTGATCCCACGGCACGTCGCGCAGGGCCACATCGACGGTGCCCTGAATCGACGGATCGATCACGAGGTTGAGACCGCTGATCTCCGAGAAGGTGCGGAGCACCGCACGAAGATCGGCGCCCTGGAAGTCGAGGCTGACGGGATTGCCGGTATAACGCGCGGCCTGCGCGGCGGGCTGCTGGGGCGCCTGCGCGGCCGGCGCGGCCTGCACCTGCGCGGCTGATGGACCAGCCTGCACGGCACTGGGCGGCGCTTGACGAAGCGCCGGCGCGGCCGGTGTCTTCAGCGCGGCGATGGGATCGTTGACGGGCTCATCGAAGACGAGCGTCAGGTCGTTGCCATCGTTCGACGTTTCCACACGATAGGCGGCGGCGCGGGTCAGGTCCACAGTGACCTGCGTCAGCAGCGGCGACTTCGGGCTCGCGCCAATGCGCACGCGATCGACCGGTCCCTGCTTGATCGAGGTGACGTTCGGCAACGCCGAGGTCACGTTCGGCATATCCAGCACGAGCCGCGGCGTACCTTCCTTCGGCTCCTGGATACTGGTGGTCATGAGCTTGGCAGTGCCGAGCAACGTCAGCGCCGTCGCGTTGCCGCGCTTGGCCACGCGGATGTCGCGAATCGCGGACGAGGGTCCGGCCAGGTTGATGACGCCTGAATTCACGCTCGGCGTCGCATCGACACGATCGGCCTCGACGTAAATGACGTTGCGGGCGCTGCGCACCCGCGGCCGCATCGGCTGATTCAGTGTGAGTCGCACGCGCGCCACCGTTGCGCCGTCAAACGCCTGCGAGTTCTCGACGCGAACCGCCGCGATCGGGTGACGCGGATCAGCGGTGAAGCTGTCTTCGAAGCCAGCGGTGACGACATCACGGAGCTCGACGACGAAAGTGCGGGCGTCCGGCTGCGAGGCCACGTAGGGCACCGGTGTGGACGCCTCGATGGCGAGCACCCCTGTGCGGCCCTCCAGTCGCGACGCGATGCGCTTGAGGATTGCCGCATCGGTCCGCGCCCCTGCGGCTCCAAGAGGAGCCATCGTGCCAGCCGCCATCGCCAGGCACAGGCCGAGAAGCATCGAGTATCGGTACATGGTTACTTGGCCTCTTCCGTCTGTCGGAGCAGCTTCCGCACTTCACGCTGTTTCTCCAGCGAAAGCGGATCGTTGACCTGCTGCAGGATCACCATCGAGTCCTTCGTGATTGTTCGAATCAGGCCGTCGGACAGCTTGTCCCCGACGCGGACGATGTAGTTCTTCGAGTCGACACCCTGCAAGATGCCGACGAAGGCACCTTCACTCGTGACCACTCCGCGCAGACTGACTTCGGAGGTCCCGAGTCCGCTCAGGCCGGCGACCTTGGGCCCGTTATGCGAATCGACGCCCCGGCGCAGCAGACTGACGAATGGATCACGCCGCCCTTCCGGGTTGTAGGCGAAGCCCTGCGGCTCGGCCGCGCTCTCCGCCTTTTCGGCCACGGTCGGCGGCGCTGCCGGCGTTGCTCCCGGCGCAGCCGGTGTTGCCGCTCCCGGCGCAGCCGGTTTCGCCGCTGGCGCGGGGGCAGGCGCTGGTGCCGGTGCCGCCTGCGCGTTAGCAAGCGTCGCGACGAGCGCGCACGAGATGAACGTGAGTGACAGTATGCGCATCGTCGTCACTCCGTCTTCTTCGGCGCCGCCGGCGCCGCACCGGGTTTCGCACCGGGTTTCGCAGCCGCCTTCGCCGCTGCCTCTGCCACTTCTTTCTGGTCGAGCAGCACGAAGGTCATCGCCGTGCATTCGGCGGTAATCGTCGAACCGTCGGCCGGGTTGGGACGCGCCTCGATCTTGATGTCGCCGACGTTGATGATGCGTGGGAACTTGCTCACCCGCTCCAGGAACGAGCCCAGATCGTGATAGTTGCCTTCGAGCTTCAGCCCGATGGGCCACTCGGCGTGCAGCTGCTTCTTCGCCACTGCCTTCGGGGCAAAACCGAGAATGGCGAGGTTCGACTGCGTGGCCATGGCCTGCACCCGGCGCAGAAGATCTGCAACGTCCTGCTCTTCGGGAAGCACGGCGCGCAGTCGGTCGAGCTGCGCTTCGAGCGAGGAGACGTCGCGACGGAACTCGGGCAGGCGCTTCGCGGTCGCGAGACCGCGATCAATCTCCTGGCGGAGCTTGGTCAGCTGGGCGCGGCGCTGATCGATGCTGGTTTGCGCATCTCGCGCATAGAAGTTCCAAAACGCACCAGCAGCCGCAGCCGTCAGCGCGACAAAGGCGCCGACCTGGCCATACCACGGTAGCTTGCTGAGGCTTACGTTGATTGCCACGACCTACTACCTACCCCTCTACTTCCGTTACTTCCGTACCGGCGCGGCACCACGCCCGCCTTTGCCCTTGGGCGCCACACCAGCGACTTGTGCTTTCACCGTGAAGCGAATCGTCTCGACCGCCGGCTGACCAGGACGTGCCTGCTGCGCACTCGACGAGGTGTCCACCTCGCTGTTCACGATGTCGATCGGCTTGATGAGCAGCGGATTCGTGCCGAGGTTGTTCACGAAGTCCGACAACGCGATGAGCGTGGTGCTCCGGCCCTGAATCGTCAGCTCGGGCCCGTTCTGCACCATCGAGGTCAACCACAACATGTCAGGGAGGCTGCGGCTCACGTGATCGAGCAGCTGCACCGGGACGCTCTGTCCGCCGCGAAGTTGTTCGATCAGCTGTACGCGCTGCGTGAGCTGACCGCGCCGCGCTTCGAACTGCTGCACTTCCGAGAGGAGCGACCGCAGCCGGGTGGCTTCGGCGTTGCCGGCAGCGATCTCGCGATCGACACGGGCGGACGCTTCGTTCAGCGTCCAGTACCAGTAGCCGATGCCGAGCAGTCCAACGACGAGGATGAGACTGCACGCGACCGTCAACTTCTGGCCGATGTCAAAGCTCGGGCCGGCGAGGCCCTTGCTGCGAACCTGCTTGCGCTCGACGCCGAGGAGGTTGATGCGAATCATCGGTCGCCCACCTTTCTCAGCGCCAGACCGACGGCGACAGCGGCCGTCGAGGCATGTTCAACCGCCTCTCCGCCCAGCTTCTTGGTGTCCCATGCGATGGCGCGGAACGGATCGAACTCTTCGACCGGCGCGTTGAAGCGCTCCTGCAGCATCTCGCGGAAGCCGTCCACGCGCGACGCGCCGCCGCTCAGCATGATCCGGTCGATCTGCTCGGACGCGGCCGTGGCCTTGAAGAAGTCGAAGGTCTTTTGAATTTCGAGGAGCACGTTCTCGGTGACCGCGCGAAGCACCGGCTGTGCCTCTTCAAACGACGCGCCGTCTACCGGGATGCCTTTCTTGAGCTGTTCGGCGGATTCGAAGGGTAGATCCAACTCCTTCTGCACAGCCTCCGTGTAGGCGTTACCCCCCATCGAGATGTCGCGGGTAAAGACTGACTGGTCGCCCTGCAGAATGTTGATGTTGATCGCGCTGGCGCCGGCATTGAGGAGCACGACGATCTGGCCGCCCTCGAGACCGTAGTTGACGTCGTAAGCGTTCTGCAGCGCGAACGCATCGACGTCCACGATCACCGCGGACCGTCCGGACTGCGCGATGACGCCGGTGTAGTCACCGATCTTTTCTTTCTTCGCGGCGACGAGCAGCACTTCCATGCTGCCGCGCGAATCAGGACCGGTGCCGGGATCGAGAATCTGATAATCGAGATTGACGTCCTGGATGTCGAACGGGATGTACTGCTCGGCCTCCCAGTAAATCGACTCGTCCAGTTCCGACTCGGTCATCACCGGCAGCGTGATCTTCTTGACGATCACGGCGTTACCGGAGAGCGAGGCGCAGACGTCCTTCGCTTTGAACGCTTTGTTGTGCTCGAAGACACGGCGGATCGCATCCGCCACGGCGCCGGCATCGATGATGGCGCCGTCAACGATGGAATCCGGAGGCACGGGTTCGCTGCCGAATGCCGCCACCCGGAATCCTTTGCCGGCTGGCTTCAGTTCGACCGCTTTGACGGCGCTCGATCCGATGTCGAGCCCTACGACGGCCTTGGTTCTACGAAACATACATTGGTCTTCGGCGTCGGTCTGCTTTACTGCAATCCGGATTCACGGCTTCTCACACCGACATCCGGAGACCGAAGTCCGGAGACCGGGGAGGGCCAAGATCGAAACCGCAACCGCTGTGCCATCAGCTGAGCCTCGCGATTCTCCGGATTTCCGGCGCAATCGCTGACGTGATGCTGACGAGCCGTCAGTGGGTGTCGGCGCCCCGATCACAAAACCGTGAGCGACTCACAAATGTGTCGATCACCGTCTGCCGGCTCTGCGCTGACAGCCTTTTTATCGGCACTTTTCGTGGGCTCGATACCAAGGCCGGGCTGGATCGAGTGGGTCAAAACGGAATGGAAAAGCTCAGCTGTATGAGCCTGGACAAGCTCGATTTGTGGCATACATGAAGGCCCACTGGGCTTCAAGTTTCGGAGGCCTCCAAGGCTGTAGCCCGATCCGGGTTGTCCCGCCTCGCAGCATGCGTGTTCAGTCTCTGTCTCCTTATTGCGCACTCAGCCTTTGCTCAGGGTCAGACGGCAATCGCCGGCAAGAACATCCCGCAGTACATCGTTCAGGGCAGCTGGAGCTCGCCAGTGACCCACAAGCTGCTGCTCGAAGCTGGCGGGACGATCACGCCGCAGGACTTCCATGGATACCGTCGGCGTCTCCACGACGCAGTTCGCGACCGGCTGCAGCCAGCCGGCATGCCGACCACGTGGGATCCTCAACGGCCGTATGGCTACAACCGCAGCGATCAATCGAACCATCGCGCACGGCGTCCTATGTGACCGGCACGCACAACGTGAAAGCCGGGTTCACACTGATGCACTCGTGGCGCTACACCGCGCAGGAAGGTAAACGACTCGGTGAGCCTCCAGCTGCGCAACCTGCAGCCGTTCCAGATCACCCAGTTCGCCACGCCGATTCAGTTCCAGCGTGGACGCTCGATGAAGGCGCCGATCTCGCCGTTCAACTGCACATGATCTCGAGTGGTGCAGGCGAGACGGTCCGGCCAAGCATCGGACTCTACTTCTCAACGACGCCGCCCGTTCGCACACCGATCGCGTCAAGCTCGAATCGAAAGTGATCGACATTCCTGCCGACGCTCACTTCAACCTGGCGGTGCTGCTTGGCCCCCGCAATCAGCTCGATGAAGCGATTGCCCACCTCCGACGCGTCATCGAGATCAGCCCTCGTCACGCAGATGCGCACCGCAATCTGGCAGTTGGCCTAGGCCTGCAAGGAAAGCTGGACGAAGCGATCCGGCACGACCGCACGAGCCTCCGCCTGCAGCCACGGTCGGCCGTGACCCGGGACCATCTCAATGCCCTTTTGAAGGCGGCTGGAAGGCCGATCTCCCCCTAATTCGGTTGGCTTCCGTGCAGCTCGACGTGGTACGTCGCTTGACTCCTCCGACAACTGTCCGTATTATTGGGGTTTACGGTCGTTGGCCCACGTCTGTCCATAGATACGGGGCATGGCGAATGTGGACGGAGAGGGTCGGAGTCCCACTCACGAAGAGTTCGGTGAAGGAATCCCTTATTCATGCGTACGTTCGTGGCAAGCGCGAAGCGCGCAGATACAAAGTGGCACGTCATCGATGCGAACGGCAAGGTCCTTGGCCGCGTCGCGACGCTGACTGTTCGTCTGCTGCAGGGCAAGCACAAGGCGAGCTATACCCCGTTCATCGATACGGGCGACCACGTCGTGATTATCAACGCGGGATCGGTCAAGCTGACTGGCCGCAAAGAAGAGCAGAAGGTGTATCGCCGGCACAGCGGCTATGAAGGTGGCTTGCGCGAAGAGCGAGCGGTCGATGTGCGGAAGCGACAGCCTGTGCGTCTGGTCGAAGAAGCGGTGCGCGGCATGCTTCCGAAGACGAAGATGGGCGATGCGATGTACCGCAAATTGAAGGTCTACGCGGGTGCGGATCATCCACACGCCGCACAGCAGCCACAGAAAATCGAGGTCGCCTAGCTTTGGCAAACATCGAATACTACGCAACCGGCCGCCGCAAGACTTCCACCGCGCGCGTCTTCCTTCGTCCCGGCACGGGGACCATTACCGTCAATCATCGTGAGTTCGATAAGTACTTCACGACCGATCAGCTGCGCACGCAGGTACGTCGTCCGTTGCTGCTGACTGAGACGGGCGAGAAGTTCGACATCCTCGCGACGGTGGGCGGCGGCGGCGTGAACGGTCAGGCCGGGGCCATGCGGCTGGGCATCTCGCGCGCGCTCGTCGAGTTCAATGCCGAGTTGCGGAAACAGTTGAAGAAGGACGGACTGCTGACGTCTGATTCACGCGTCAAAGAACGCAAGAAGTACGGTTTGGCTGGCGCCCGCAAACGGTTCCAGTTCAGCAAACGGTAAGGGAGGGATCTGTTGTCCGGGATTGCGATGAAGGATCTGCTGGAGGCCGGGGTTCACTTTGGCCACCAGACGAAGCGGTGGAACCCGAAGATGAAGGAGTACATCTTCGGCGAGCGGAACGGCATCTACATCATCAATCTGAACAAGACGGTCAAGAAGTTCCGCGAGGCCGAAGAATTTGTCACCGACCTGGCCGCGAATGGACGCACGGTCCTGTTCGTCGGCACCAAGCGCCAGGCGCAAGACGTGATCTCCGAAGAAGCGCAGCGCTGTGGGATGTACTTCATCAACCAGCGCTGGCTGGGTGGGCTCCTCACCAACTTCACCACCATTCAGCGCAGCCTGGGCCGGCTCCGCGACCTCGAGGCGATGGCTACCGACGGCCGTTACGACACGCTCTCCAAGAAGGAGATCGCGCGCGCCGAGAAGGAGAAGCGGAAGCTGCTGAAGAACCTCGAAGGCATCCGTCAGATGTCACGGCTGCCCGATGCGGTCTTCGTCGTGGATACGCGCAAGGAAAAGATCGCCGTGGACGAGGCGCGCAAGCTGAAGATCCCCGTCATCGGTGTCGTCGACACCAACTGCGATCCCGATGAAGTGGACTACGTCGTTCCCGGGAATGACGATGCCCTGCGCGCGATTCGGCTGTTCGCGTCGAAGATTGCCGACGCGGTGAGCGCCGGTCGCGGCATGCGCGAATCGCGCATCGCCGAAGAAGACGCGGCCAAGGCCGAAGAAGCTGCGGCGCAGGATGCCGCGGCCCGGCTCACGCGAGCCGTACGGCCGCAGCGGCGCGAACCCACCACGGCCGGCGCCTAACCAGTCGGTCTGACCAGTTGACGCGCCGGCTGAACAGCCGGCGCTTTGTTTGTACGGAGACGGAGTTACGGAGTCATGGCAGAGATTACGGCGGCATTGGTGAAACAGCTCCGCGACAAGACGGGCGCGGGGATGATGGAGTGCAAGGCGGCGCTGACCGAGGCGAACGGCAACATGGAGGAGGCGATCACGCTGCTCCGCAAACGCGGTCTGGCTTCGGCGGCCAAGCGTGCCGGGCGAACGACGTCACAGGGTGTGATCGGCAGCTACATCCACATGGGCGGCAAGATCGGTGTGCTCGTCGAGGTCAACTGCGAGTCGGACTTCGTGGCCCGCACCGACGACTTCACGAATCTCGTCAAGGAGCTCGGCATGCATATCGCCGCCGCGGCGCCGCGATGGGTGCGCCGCGAGGACGTCCCGCCCGAGGAAGTCGAGAAGGAGAAGGCGATCTATCGTGGACAGATGGAACAGGAGAAGAAGCCTGCCCATGTCATCGACAAGATCATCGAAGGCAAGCTTGGCAGCTTCTACTCGCAGTTCGTGCTCCTCGACCAGCCGTTCGTGCGCGATGACAAGATGACCATCACCCAGCTCGTGGCTCAGGCCAGCGCGAAGACCGGCGAGAACGTCCAAGTCAGCCGGTTCGTCCGCTTCCGGGTTGGCGAGGGCGCCGAATAACTGGTTGGTGGTTAGTGGTAGGTGCTTAGTGGTGGGTTCGCGGGGCAACCAACTACCAACCACCAACCACCAACCGATATAATCGCGGTCCGATGTCGTCTGAAACCGTCACGCCCACTACGACTCCGATCTACAAACGCGCGCTGCTGAAGCTCTCGGGCGAAGCCCTGATGGGTGAGCAGCAATTCGGCGTCGATCCCGCAGTGGCGACGCGCATTGCGCGCGACGTCGGCGAGATTCAGAGTCTCGGCGTCGAGACGGCGATCGTCATCGGCGGCGGCAACATCTTCCGCGGGCTGGCCGCCAGCGCGCGCGGGATGGATCGCGCCACCGCCGACTATATGGGCATGCTGGCGACCGTGATCAACGCGCTGGCGCTGCAGGACGCGCTCGAACAGCAAGGCATCAACACGCGGGTCGTCACCGCGATCGAGATGCGCGCCGTGGCCGAGCCGTTCATCCGCCGCCGCGCCATCCGTCACCTCGAGAAGGGCCGCGTGGTCATTTTTGCCGCCGGCACCGGGAACCCCTACTTCACCACTGATACGGCCGCCGCGCTTCGTGCGATGGAGATCAAGGCCGACGTCATCCTCAAGGGCACCAAGGTGGACGGCATCTATACCGCGGACCCCATGCTCGACTCCGCGGCGACGAAGTACGAGTCGATCTCGTACCTGCAGGTGCTGGAGCGTCAGCTGAAAGTGATGGACGCCACCGCGATCTCGCTCTGCATGGACAACAAACTGCCTATCGTCGTCTTCAACCTGCGCCTGCCTGGCAACATCCGCAAGGTGGTGCTCGGCGAGGCGATCGGGACAACCGTGTCGAACTGAAACGCATATGGATTTCAACGACCTTAAAGGCATGTTTGCGGAAGTGAAGACGCGCATGGACGCGGGCATCGAACGTGTCCGGCGTGACATGGCGCACGTGCGCACCGGTCGCGCGACCGTCGGTCTGCTCGACGGGATTCACGTCGAGGCCTACGGCGCCAAGATGCCGATCAATCAGGTCGCGACGCTGTCGGTCCCCGAGCCGGCGCTCATCGTCGCGCAGCCGTTCGATCCGTCGGTCATGGCGGCGATCGAGAAAGCGATCCGCACCTCCGACCTCGGGCTGAACCCGTCCAACGACGGCAAGGTCGTCCGCATCCCGATTCCGGCGCTGACCGAAGATCGCCGCAAGGAGCTGTCACGCCACGTCCACAAGCAGGCCGAGGAAGGGCGCAATGGGGTGCGCCAGGTCAGACGCGATGCCAACGAGCGCCTGAAGAAGCTGCTCAAGGAGCACAAGATTTCAGAAGACGACGAGCGGAAGGGCCTCGATCACGTGCAGAAGATGACCGACGATCACGTGAAGTTGATCGACGATCTGCAGAAGAAGAAAGACCAGGAGTTATTGGGCCATTAATCGCCGAACGACACGCCCAGTGCTCGCGCGGTGAGCAGCAGGTCGTAGTCGAGCGGCACGGTCTTCGTCTTCCCCACCACTTCGCCGAGCGGGACAGGCACAAGATCGGGCGGATGGTTCGCCACCATCTTCCCGAACTGCCCTTTCATCAACAGCTCCACCGCCTTGCCGCCGAAGCGGGTCGCCAACGTGCGATCGAACGCCGTCGGCGATCCGCCGCGCTGCAGGTGACCGAGCACGACATAGCGCGTTTCCTTCCCCGTCAATTCTTCGAGCTGCGCCGCACAGCGGATGCCGATGCCGCCGAGACGCTCGGCGTGACCGCCGTGCGCGGCCTCGATGAGAGTCACTCCGCCGTCCTTCGGATGCGACCCCTCTGCGACGACGACAATGCTGAACCTGGCGCCCAGCTTGTCGCGATCGCGAATGCACTGCGCCACGCGTTCGAGGTCATAGGGAATTTCAGGAATCAGGATCACGTCCGCGCCGCCGGCCATGCCGCTGTGCAGCGCGATCCATCCGGCGTAGCGGCCCATGACCTCGACCACCATGATGCGGCGGTGGGCTTCAGCCGTTGAGTGCAGCCGATCGATCGCATCCGTCGCGAAGCTCACGGCCGTGTCGAAACCGAAGCAGCTGGTCGTGCCGACGATGTCGTTGTCAATCGTCTTCGGCACGCAGACGAGCGGAATGCCCTTCTTGTAGAACTCGTACGAGATCGCCAGCGTGCCGTCGCCGCCGATGCAGACGAGCGCGTCGAGCTCCATCTGCCCAAACATTTCGACGACGCGATCGCCGTAGTCGAACGTGCCCCCTGGCGTGACGATCGGCTCGACGAACGGGTCGCCGCGATTGACGGTGCCCAGCATCGTGCCGCCAAGGCGGAGAATACCGGTGACATCACGCGGCGTCAGGATGCGCGATTTCTCGGGATAGATGAGGCCATCGAAGCTGTCTTCGAGACCGATCACCTGAATGCCGGCATTGCTCGCCGACTTGACGACGGCGCGGATGACGGCGTTCAGACCGGGAGCATCACCCCCGCCGGTGAGTACCCCGATTCGCTTCATTCTGGGCATCAATGTGGGACGTCGACGTGCCGCGCCTGAACGCGTGAATTCGAGTATAGCTGACGCTCGTGCCGCCGAGGTGAAGATGACAAAAACGGCGGGCGTGTCGATTGCGGCGACCCCATCCGGATGCTAGACTGATTGTTGGCACTGGTCACGACTCGCGCGCCAGTGCGTTCAGCGAGAGATGTGGGCGGCTAGCTCAGTTGGGAGAGCGCCGCGTTCGCAATGCGGAGGCCGCGGGTTCGAGCCCCGCGCCGTCCACCATTCGACTCGTCTGCGTCCACCTTCGGCGGACGCAGACTCGCTCATGGCAGGCCGCAGACTCGCTCATGGCAGGCCGCAGAGTCGCTCATCGCAGGCGCAGAGTCGCTCATCGCAGGCCGCAGACTCACTCATCGCGAGCCGCACGCCCGCTCATAGCAGGCCAGTCAGTTCACGTCCCTCTCGAACATCAACTTCAACGGTGCCGCGCCAAGCACCATGAGAAACCCGAACGCCGCCCAGCCAGCGAGGTTCGCGGCCTTGAAGCGCGCATGCTCGCCGGGCTGCAGCACCACATCGTGCGTCTTCCAGAACAGCGTATTGTGCGCGCGCAGCCGGTGTGGACCTGCAGGCAATTCGTGCGTGACCGCCTGACCGTTCTTCAACACCGCGATCTCCTGACCATCCACCGACACATAGATCTCGCGAACGCCGGCGTCGTCGGCCGATTGGCGGGTGACCGTAATGCACGCCACGTAGTTCATGCGTCGAGCGGTCGTGTGCAGCGACGACCCCTCGAGGCCGCTCGGCGGCGGCTGCGTACGATTTCCTGTGTCGCGAAGAGCCTCGATGTGCACGTGCCGATACTACCCGGAAGTAGCGCAGTCGAACTCTTCCATGCACAATTGAGAGATCTTGAACGGTGTGCGAATGCCGCTGGGCCGTGCGCATCTGCTCGCGTCGATGGTGATGCGCGAGGTGCGCCGTGCCGGCCTCCCCGCCGATGACGTCCTGCCGCTTGGCAGTCTGCGTCGATGGGCGCCGGACATCGGCGACGTGTCGCTGCTCGCCGTCGCACAACCCGCGGTGCACCATCAGGTGCTCGACGGCTTTCTCAGGCTTCCACCCGTCACCGCCGTGCTCGCGAAGCTGCCGTCGAGCGTCGAGGTGGCCACCGAGCGCGGCCGCGTCCGGCTTCACGTGACGGCGCCTGAAGACGCCGGCGCCGCGCTCGTCTGGCACACCGGCACGCGCCGGCACACGCAGCAGCTGCAGGCCCGCGCGAGCCGGGTCGGGCTCGTTCTGAGCGACGGACTTCTCAGTCGGCCGAATGGCGCACTCGTGTCCACTCCGGACGAAGAAGAGGTCTATCGACGTCTTCAGCTGCCGTTCATCTCCCCGGAGCTTCGCGAAGGTCTCGACGAGATTGCGCGCGCGGCAAGCGGAGAGTTGCCGGTGCTGGTCGCGCCGTCCGACATCCGCGGCGACCTGCACATGCACAGCACGTGGAGCGACGGCCGCGACAGCATTCAGCACATGGTGCTCGCCGCCAAACAGCTCGGTTACGAGTACGTCGCCATTACCGATCACTCCGAACGTGCATTCGCGTCGCGCAAGCTGCTGGCACTGGAGATTCCCATTCAGCGCGAAGAGATCCTGGCGCTGCGTTCCAGGATTCACGGCATCGAGATCCTGCACGGCATCGAAGTGGACATCATGCCCGACGGATCGCTCGACTTCGACGACACGCAGCTCGAAGGCTTTGACATCGTCCTGGCCTCGCTCCATGACGATCGCGGCGACGATGGCGCGCGGCTGACCGATCGGTACGTGCGGGCGATGATGAACCCCATGGTCAACGTGATCACGCATCCCGCCAACCGATCGCCGGCGCTCTCGAACGGCTACGACCTCGACTACGACCGGCTGTTCGCGGCCGCAGTCGCCACCGGGACGGCCCTCGAAGTGGACGGCGCGCCGGGTCACCTCGACATGGACGGCGCGATCGCGCGACGGGCCGTCGAGGCGGGCGTGACTGTGACGATCGACAGCGACTGCCATCGTGCCGAGGCCCTCGAGCGGCAGATGCGGTTCGGCATCGGCACAGCCAGACGAGGCTGGGTGCAGGCCGCTCACGTGCTGAATGCGCGCAACGTGGACGCGGTGCGTGCGTTTGTGGCGCGCAAACGCAACACCGAACGTGCTGGACGCTGACGACCGGACGCCGCGCTCGCCACTGCTGCTGGTCGCCACCGCGTGTGTGGTGGCGACCGTGGCATTCTGGGCCTACACACGGACGCTGCTGCCGGGCGTCGATCTCGGCGACACCGGAGGATTTCAGGCCGCGGTGCTCTGGCCAGAACAGAGCGCACGCCGTGCGTATCCGCTCTACTACACGCTCGCGACGCCGTTCATCACGCTCGTCAGCGCAGAGAATCCTGCCCGCGGTCTCAATCTCTTTTCGGCGATCTGGGCGGCAATCGCCGTAGGCCTGCTTGCTGTGGCGACCGGACGGCTGACGACGTCGGCCCTGGCTGGTGCGGCATCGGGGCTGCTGCTGGCGTTCTCGTTCACGTTCTGGACGCAAGCGATCATCGCCGAGGTCTACTCACTGCACCTGGCGCTCATCGCCGGATGTCTGCTGGCGCTGCAAGCGTTCGCGTCGAGTCCGACCACTCTGCGCCTGGCCATCTTCTTCGCGCTGTATGCGGTCGCCTTCGGCAATCACCTGGGCATGATCCTGTTCCTCGTGCCGTTCACGGTCTTCCTGCTGCAGGTGCATCCGCGGCCGCGCGAGCTCGTGATGCCGTCTACGATGCTCCTCGCGATCGTCATTGCCGTGGCGGGCGCACTGCAGTACCTGCCCACCTTTCTGTTTGTCTGGTCGTCCATCGACGCGCCTGCGCAGTGGAGCGATCGCGTTGCCGCGTTCTGGCTCGACGTCACCAAGGCGGACTGGCGCGAGGAGATGGTGCTGGGCGTCCAGTCGAGCCAGATGTGGAATCGGCTGCAGATGTGGGCGTGGGACGCCCGCCAGCAGTTTGGCATCGCCGGCCTCGCACTCGCGGCGCTCGGCGCCGCGCGCGTCTGGTCGCTGTCGCGGCCGTGGGCGGTCTTCCTGTGGCTGGCCTACGCAATCTCAACCACGTTCGCGCTCACCTACAACGTCGGCGACACGCACGTGTTCCTGCTGCCGGGTCACTTCCTGATCGCGCTCGCCATCGGCGTCGGCGTCGCACATTGGCGCAGTGCACGCGTGCGACAGGTGCTGACCATCGGCGCACTCGCTTTCGCCGTCTGGCGCGGGTGGGATACCTGGCCTGCCGTGGATCGGCACGCCGATCGCCGCGCTGATGCACAGCTCGCGCATCTGGCCGAAGGCGTGGACGGGCGGAGTGCGCTGCTGGTGTCGAAGATGGACTGGCAGCTCGAGAACGTGCTGCTCTATTCGTCGCGTTACGAGCGGCGCGACCTCGCCTGGGTGCGGCTCGATGACGTCCTGCTCCACTTTCCGTATCTGGTGCGGGACAACCTCGCCGAGTCGCGCGACCTCGTACTGACCGCGGACGCCGCGCGAGGTGTGGTGGCGGCCTATGCGAACCAGTTTCCGCTGGTGCTCGATCAGACGCCGGCGCCTGGCCTTGCCGAGATCGTCTCGCGTATTCCGCGGGGCACCCCGTACGTGCTGACCCTGCTGCTGCCCGCGCCAGGCGGCCGGACGATCGATCCCGAGGACTTCTCGACCGGACTGGCCGAGCTTGCCGGCACGCATGTCCCCCCGCGGTCCGAGGCCTCGTACCAGGTGTGGGCTGGCAGCCACGGCGAGGCACCGACTCTGTATCGTTCCTCGGCTCATCCGTTTCGCACCGACGTCCTGATCGGCGGAGAATCCTTCACGATTCGCATGGATTCGTGGCTTCCGGAAGACACGTTCCGACGTGGCGGCTTTGCCCACGTTTTGCATGGAAGACAGCATGCCCTCATCGCAGAACGCGGAATCAGCCTGGTTTGGCTTCAACGCGACGGCTCCCCGGCGACGTATTACGGCGCCGGTCTCTATACGCCGGAAGCGCGCTTCCGTATCCCCGCCCCATCGGCGCACCTCGCCCGGAACCAGTAGACTGGCAGTGATGCGAACGTTCCTGATTGGCGTGAGCCTCTGCCTGCTGGCGCTGGCCCCTGCACCGGCGGCCCAAACGCCTGATGCCCTGGCCCGCGCACTCCAGAAGCGGTATCAGGGCATCCGCGACTTCTCCGCGGATTTCGTTCAGGTCTATCGCGGTGGGGTGCTCCGCACTAAAACTACCGAAGAGGGCAAGGTCTCGATCAAGAAACCCGGCCGGATGCGTTGGAACTACGTCAAACCCGAGAAGAAAGAGTTCGTCGCGGATGGCACGAACGTCTATTCGTACATCCCGTTGGACCAGCGGGTGATTGTCAGCCCGGTTCCCCCGCCGAACGAGGCCACGACACCGGCGCTCTTCCTGGCCGGCAACGGAGACATCGTGCGCGATTTCACGTCAGCGGCGGCCGAACCCGCGGTGCCAGGCACCGTGGCGGTCAAGCTGACGCCGCGCAGCAACGACCCCGAATTCGAATACCTAATCGTCAGCGTGGATCCGAAGACCCTGCAGATCCGGGCCCTCTCGACCCTTGACCGACAAGGGGGGCAATCCACCCTGACGTTCACGAACCTGCAGGAAAACACGGGAATATCCGATAAGGCCTTTGAGTTTCGCGTCCCCAGGGGCGTGGATGTCATTAAGAATGGCCAACGCAACTAACCGACTGTTCACCCCCGTTCTCGTGGCAGCCTTGCTCGCTGGTTGCGCCACCTCAACCGCGTTGCGGAACGGCAAGAATGCCGAGCAACTCCAGGACTACGACCGGGCCATCGTGGAATACACGAAAGTCCTGCGAAGCGAGCCCGATAACCGCGAAGCGAGGCAGCTCTTGGAGCGGGCCCGGGTCCGCGCCGCGGCCGACCATTTCGCGCGCGGGCGGCGGCTCGAGGGAGGGGGTCGGCTGGATGAAGCGCTCGTGGAGCTGCAGCTCGCCTCGGAGCTCAATCCCAGCAACCAGGATATCCGCGATCTCCTCGAGTCCGTGCGCACGCAGCAACGAAACAAGATCGCCATCGCCCGGGATGGCAAGACCGGACTTGAAACGCTCATCGAGCGGACGCGCAACCTCACGGCTCAGGGTCAGGAACTCCCTGGCGACCTTCGCCTGCCGGCATCGCTGACCTTCCGCGACGCACCGTCTCGCGACGTGTTCACCGCGATCGCGAGGTTCGCCAACATCAACATCACCTTCGATCCGCAGTTTCGCGATCAGCCGGTCACGATCGATCTCCGCGAAACCACGCTCGACAGCGCGCTCCAGGCGCTCACCGCGACCACGCGCAGCTTCTATCGCGTGAGCGGCCCGCGGTTCATTACCGTCGTTCCGGACACGGCAGCCAAGCGCCAGGAGTACGAAGAGGAAGTCGTCCGCACCTTCCCGCTCAGTAACGCCGATCTGAAAGAAACCGTCGATCTGCTGCGCATCGTCATCGACGCACGGCGCCTCGCGCCAGTGACTGCCACCAACACGATCGCCATCAAGGACACACCGGCGCGTGTCGCGGCAGCCGGCCGGCTGATTGCGGCCATCGACAAGGCGAGGCCCGAAGTCGTGATCGACGTCGAGCTCCTCGAGATCGATCGCACGCGGCTGAAGGAATACGGCCTGCAAATCGCGTCACCCAGCGCCGACAGCTCGACCGGCCCGACGGGCATCAACGGCGCGGTGGACGTCAACCGTCAGAACCTCACCCTGCGCGACCTGCGCAACCTGACGCAGTCGGACGTCTTCCTCACCAACGTGCCGGCGCTCTTCTATCGCCTGTTGAAGCAAGACACGAATACGCGCATTCTGGCCAACCCTCAGCTGCGAACCTCGGAAGGCATGCCGGCGCAGGCGAGATTCGGCGAGCGCGTGCCCGTGCCGGTCACGACGTTCTCGCCGATCGCCACTGGCGGCATCAGTCAGCAGCCGATCACGTCGTTCAACTACGAGAACATCGGCGTGAACATCGACATCACGCCTCGCACCCATCATGACGATGAGGTGTCGCTGGCGCTGAAGCTCGAAGTCAGCAGCATCTCCGGCGCAGGGTTTGGCGGCCTGCCGACTTTCGGCAATCGCTACGTCAGCACGGTGATTCGCCTGCACGACGGCGAGACCAACCTGCTCGCAGGCCTCATCCGTGACGATGAGCGCCGTGTGCTCTCGGGGATCGTCGGGCTGAGCGATCTGCCTCTGGTCGGCCGTCTGTTCGCCCACAACCGCAAAGAAACGCTCGAGACCGACATCGTCCTGACGCTGACGCCTCGCATCGTGCGGGTGCTCGATTTGAGCGAAGAGGATCTCCGGCCGTTCCGCGTCGGCCGCGACGGCGACGTCACGGTTGGCCCTGGCGGTGTTGTCCCGCTTCCGCTCCCTGTGGAACTGCCTCCACCGCCTACGCAGCCCGCGCAGCCGCCGGCACAGCAGCCGCCGCCCGCGCCGCAGCCGCCGGGCACGACCGGCACCTCGCCGATCCGTCCGCCGACGGGTCAACCGCCGACGCCAGAGAAGTAGGGCGGGTCTTGCTCTTCAGACCCGCCGGGCTAAAGAGCCTTTCGGAAAGCTACGAGTCGTTCGACTTCTTCAAAACCTAGGGCCTTGTGTGCGTCGATGCTCGACTCGTTCCAGAGCTGCGTGTCGGAGCCGAGCTCTGTGCATCTGCTCGCCCTGCCCCACTCTTCCGCGGCTCGCATCAATGCCGTGCCGATGCCACGCCGTCGATGATCTGGTTCGACGTACCATCCCTCGACAAACGCGACGCGATCGGTCGCGCAGCCCTCGGCACGTGAACGGATCGACAGCTCGATAAACCCCAATGGCACTCCTGAGCCCCCACACGCAACGAGCACCGCCAGAGGCTCCTTCAGGTCGCCAGAGAAGAAGCGCGCGATGTCCGAACCATGACTCGCTGATGCGTCCGGCCACAGCGCCATGCGCATACGCTCCCACCTTGGGGCGTCAGCGCGTTCGACCGGTCGTATCAGCATTGCCTGAGCCATCGAGAACGTGCGTGATCGAAACGCCCCGCTACCAGATACTCACACGCTCCTGTGGCGGCAGGTAGAGTTTGTCGCCCGGCTTGACGTCGAACGCACGGTACCAGGCGTCCACATTGCGAACCACGCCGTTGACGCGTTGCTCGGGCGGGCTGTGCGGATTGTTCAACAGCCGTTCGCGCAGCGCGTCCTCGCGCAGTTTCGAACGCCAGCTCTGTCCGTACGCCAGGAAGAAACGCTGATCGCCGGTGAAGCCGTCAACGACCGGCGGTTCGCCGTGCTGCGCGACGTATCGTCGATACGCCGCGTACGCCATCTCGAGCCCACCTAAGTCACCGAGGTTCTCTCCCATCGTCAGCTTGCCGTTCACGCGCGTGCCGGGGATCGGCTCGAACTGGTTGTACTGCTTCTCGAGTACATCGGTGCGTTTGGCGAATTCAGCGGCAGCTGCAGGCGTCCACCAGTCGCGGAGACGACCGGAGGCATCGAACTGTCGTCCCTGGTCGTCGAAGCCGTGCCCGATTTCGTGGCCGATCACGGCGCCAATCGATCCGTAGTTAACCGCCGGGTCCGCGGCCGGATCGAAAAACGGCGGCTGGAGAATCGCGGCAGGAAACGTGATCTGATTCATCAGCGGGTTGTAGTACGCGTTCACGGTCTGAGGCGTCATGGTCCACAGCGCCCGATCGACGGGCTTGGGCAGCCGCGCGAGATCGAGCTGCCACGCAAATTCAGCCGACCGCATCGTGTTGCCGATCAGATCGCCTCGATCGATGCGCAGTGGCTCATAGTCAATCCACTTCGACGGATATCCGATGCGAGGATCGAACGCGGCGAGCTTGGCGCGGGCCTGCTGTTTCGTCGGCTCATCCATCCACGTCGATGCGGCGATCCGAGCTTCGAGGCCGGCCCGAAGGTTGGCAATGAGCTCCGACATCTGCCGATTGCTCTCGGGTGGATAGTGATGCTCGACGTAGATGCGCCCGACGGCCTCGCCCAGATTGGTGTTGATCAATTGAACGCCGCGTTTCCACCGCTCGCGCTGTTCGGGGATTCCGCGGAACGCAGTCGAGAACATCTTGAAGTGCGCGTCATCGAACGCCTTCGGGAGGTACTCGGCATGCGTCCGCACGAAATGAAACGTCAGGTACTCTTTCCACGTGGAGAGCGGCACGCTGTCGAGCATCTTCCCGACTTCGGTAATCGCCGTTGTCTCCATGGCGACGACGGTCGCGACATTGGCGAGACCTGCGTCCTTGAGAAACCCTTCCCACTCGAACTGGGGCGAGAGCGCGTTCAGCTGGGTGCGGTTCATCGGGTTGTAGATCTGTTTGATATCCCGCCGCCGGGCCGGCTCCCAATACACCTTGGCCAGCGCGGTCTCGAGGTCGATCAGGCGTTCGGTCTTCGCGTCAGCGTCAGCAATCCCTGCGAGCCGCGATACGGTCACGATATACGTGCGATAGGCGGTGCGAATCGCGTCGTAGCGCCCGCCAGTCAGCAGGTAGTAGTCGCGACCCGGCAGCCCGAGACTCCCCTCTGCCGCGGCCGCAACATAACGAGTGGGATCGGCAGGGTCCGGAAGGATGCCGACTTCGACCGGAGTTGCGTATCCGGGAGTGGCAAACAGCTTCAGCAGATCCGCGCGGTTGCGGACCGCGTCGATTGCCGAGAGATATGGCTTCAGCGGAGCCGTGCCGTTGGCTTCGATGGCCGCGGTGTCCATCCAGCTTGCATAGAAGTCGCCGACCTGGCGACCGGCGCGTCCGCCCCGTTCCGGATTGCGGGCCAGGTCTTCGACGATCGCGCGAACCTGCTGCTCCGCTTCTTCGACCAGAAGCACTGACACGCCCGCGTTCGTCCGATCCGCGCCGATCTCTGTGCGCTTGTCCCAGCCGCCGTTGACGAAGTGCCAGAAGCTGTCGCCCGGTTTGACGGATCGATCCATCGCGGCGAGATCGACGCCCCAGATGCCGTACCGCGGCTTCGCCACCGCACCGCGACTGCCCGACTGTTGTCCGATCGAGGGAACTGTGGCGACGAACAGCAACAGAACAACGAGCATCACTTTACGAGTCATCTATTCCACCTTCGCGACCTTGGCTCCGAGTGCCAGGAGACGATCAACCAGTTGACTATAGCCACGCTCGACTGTCTCGAGCGGCGTGACGCGCGTCTGGCCATCGGCGGCGAGACCAGCCGCGATCAACGACATGCCGGAACGCAGATCGCGGCTGTCCAGCGTGCGGCCGCCGCGCAATTTGGTCGGACCTGTGACGATGATGCGATGCGCGTCGGCGAGGAACATGTCGGCGCCCATGCCGCTCATCTGCTCGAGCGCGAACAGGCGCAGTTCGTACATCCAGTCGTGCACGAGCGTGCGGCCTGCGGCCTGCGTGGCGAGAACGGTCACGAGGCTCACCAGGTCGCTCGGAAACGACGGCCACAGCCCCGTCGTGATCCGCCGAACCGCGATCGGCGTTGACGGCTTGACCTCGAAGACTCCGGTGCGCATCCCGCACTGGACGTTCATTCGCTGCATCACCGCGGCAACCACCTCGATGTCTTCCTCGCGGCATCCTTCAATCGACATCTCGCCGCCGGTGATCGCGCCGACCACTGCCCAACTGCCGGCTTCGATGTAGTCACCGCCAAGACGATGCTGTGCGCCGCGAAGCTTCGGCACACCCTCGATCCGGATCTTGGAGCTGCCGATGCCGCTGACCCCAGCACCCATCTTGGCGAGGAACTGGCACAACTCGACGACGTGCGGCTCGGTGGCCGCGTGCCGGATCTCAGTGACGCCTTTCGCCGACGCCGCGGCGAGGAGCGCGGTTTCGGTGCCGGTGACCGACGCCTCGTACAGATACATCGATGCACCGGTCAGGCCGCTGTCAGGCGCTTCGAGCACGTGATCGGGACCTTTTCCCTCACGAGCGCCGAGCGCCTTGAGCGCTTCCATGTGCGTCGAGATCGTGCGCCGCGCCGGAAAGTCTCCGCCTGGCGGCGCGATGTGGGCGCGGCCGGTGCGCGCCAGCAGCGGACCGAGCAGCAGGACCGATCCGCGAAGCCGGCCGACGAGCGAGCGATCGGGAGAATCGGTGCTGACCTTGGGCGTACGGATACGCAGCGTCGTCGTGCCGATGCCGTCCACTTCGGCGCCGAGGTCGAGCAGCAGCCGCGCCATCACCTCGACGTCGCCGATGCGCGGCACGTTGGTGATGACGCACTCTTCCTCGGTGAGGAGGCAGGCCGCGAGCAGCGGCAGCGCCGCGTTCTTGTTGCCCTCCACGGCGACACGGCCTTCGAGCCGGTGCCCACCTTCAATCAGTAGTGTTGACATCAGCCCTGTGCCTTCGTCAGAAACTCTACGTCCGGATCGACATCGAAGCCGACGAAGATCGGCTCCGGCCGCAGCCAGACGCCAAAGCGATCGGCGACGCCTCGCTTGACCTCACTCGCCAGGCGCAGAACGTCGGCGGCGGTGGCCCCGCCGAGATTCACCAGCGCGAGCGGGTGTTTCGTAGAGATGCCGACTGCCCCGTCAACGTGACCCTTGCGGAATCCCGAGCGCTCGATCAGCCACGCCGCCGGTATTTTGACTCGCCCATCGTCCACCGCGAAACACGACGGTCGCTCGCCGGCAATGGAGGCGACGCTCTCCACATCCCTCTCGGTCACGACGGGGTTCATGAAGAACGAGCCAACGCTGCGCGAGTCGGGATCGCGAGGATCGACGACCATCCCCTTCGATCGCCTGATGCTCAGGACTGCGTCGCGGACGATGGCCAGTGTCGGATTCGAGATGTCAGCCCGTTTGAGGTAGCCGGCCACATCGGCATAGGCCGCCGTCGGTGGTCCTGGCCGGAGACGAAACGTCACGTCGCACACCACAAAGCGGTCACAGTCCGCAGCTTTGAAACGGCTCATACGATACGCGAAGCCGCACTCTCCTGAACGCAACGACCGCAGCGTGTGCTCCACGCAGTCGTACACGGTGACGTGTTCGATGGTGCTCGAGACTTCCTGACCGTATGCGCCGACGTTCTGGATCGGCGTGCCGCCCACCGTGCCGGGAATGCCGGACAGACATTCCAGTCCCGCCAGTCCTCGAGCGACCAGCGTCTCGACGAGTCCGTCCCAACTCTCGCCAGCGCCCGCGGTGATGAGTGAGTCTTCGCCGTCTGGTGCTGTCGAGACTCCGCTAATTCCGATCTGCAGCACGAGTCCGTCGAAGCCGCGATCTGCGATGACCACATTGCTGCCACCACCGAGTACGAACCACGGGATGCCCTGCTCGTCGCACCAGCGACGTGCCGCGGCAACGTCCTCGGCGCTCTCAGCGCGGACGAACCACCGCGCGGCGCCACCCACTCCGAGGGTGCCCAGCGAGGCGAGTGCCACGTTCGCGCGCGGCGTGAGCTCTGTCCGCCGGAGCCTTGGCGTAGGCGGATCCTTACTGGAGCGCAAGAATCGAACCTTCCTGCGCGATCAACGCCGACATCGCCTGGTGCCTCGTGCAGACCTCGAACTCGATCCAGTCGCCGGGCGCGAGCTGGCCGGCGATCGGCAAGTCGGCCGTGATCACCGTCGCGATCTGCGGATAGCCTCCGGTCGTCTGCCGATCGGACATCAGCAGAATCGGATCACCCGAGGGAGGCACCTGGAGTGCACCAGCAAACGTCACGTCCGAGATCATCTCGTGACCCTCGACCCGCGGGATCGTGCCGCCGACCAGTCGGTATCCCATGCGGTCGGACTGCGAGGAGACCGTGAAGCGCGTGCGCTGCAGCACGTCGAGCGCGGCGGCTGGAAAGTCGTCGAGTTGCGGACCGGGAAGCACCCGAACTTTGGCGCCGCCGGTCACCGTTCGCGGCGGAACGCTGATCACTCGCCAGGGACTGACCGTCCGTTCTTGCCCGAGCGAGAGACGCTCGCCTGCGGCGATCGCGCGGCCATCCACGCCACCAAGCCCGGCTTGCGTGTGCGTCGCACGGCTGCCGAGCACCGGTGGCACAGTAATGCCACCACTGAAGGCAATGTACGCGCGAGCCCCTTCGCGCCGCTGACCGAATCGGAGCACGGCGCCCGCCTTGCACCTGATCGGCCGATGGAGCGGCACGTCCTCCGCGTCAAGACGGGCGCCCAGGTCGGCACCAGCAACCGCGAGCACCGCGTTGTTCTCGATCCTGATCTCGGGTCCTACGAGCGTGACCTCGAGCAGCGCAGCGCTCTGCTCGTTCCCAACGAGCGCGTTGGCCACACGATGCGACAACCGGTCCATCGGTCCGCTGACGGGCACGCCAGTCGCCTGATGTCCCCATCGCCCATCGTCTTGAATCGTGGTGAACAGGCCGGGCCGCAGAATCGTGATCGAGCGGCCGTAGTGTCCGCCTTCAGGCGGACGTCCACCCGTCCGGCTGAAGCCGGACACTACGGATGAACTGATCTTGTCGGGAACGAATCGGACCGTATCACCTGGCGCGAGCAGTGAGGCCGGCAGGCGATGCGGGTTGAACAGCGAGACGGATGTGCGACCAATCAGGCGCCAGCCGCCTGGAGAATCGCGAGGATAAATGCCGGTTTGCCGCCCGGCAATTCCCACCGACCCGGCCGGCACCTTCAGTCGAGGCGTCGCGTGACGCGGCATCGCAATCGTCTCGTCTACCGTGCCCATGTAGGCGAAGCCGGGCAGGAACCCAAGCATGAAGACCCGATAGCGGCCGCTGGCGTGGAGTGCCACAACCTCGTCTGCGGTGACGCCGGCAAACGCGGCGACCTCGCGCAGGTCAGGTCCCATGTCACCGCCATATTGCACGGGGATGACGACCGTCTTACCTTCCGAGCTATCCGGCGCGGCATCGGCAGCTCGCGTCAGCGCGTCGCGAACAGTCTCGACGTCAATGGTAAGTGGATCAAAGTGGACGGCCACGCTGCGATAGGCCGGCACCACATCGCGAACCCCCGAGAGTCCTGCGCGGCGAACGGCGCCGGCGATCGCGACCGCGCGTGCATTTACTGAGACGTTGATGACCTCGTCCAGCTCCAGCAGCAGCGCCGAATCCCCGGCCTCGCGAATACGCATCAGCGGTACGAATTACTCGCGAAGTGCCTGCAGAAGCTTACCGTGTATGCCGCCGAAGCCGCCGTTCGACATGAGCACGACCACGTCGCCGTCTCGCCGTTCGCGGACGATGGTCGAGACGATGTCCTCCACGTCGGGAATGTGGCGGGCATGGCGCCCGTCACGGGAGAGGTCTTCGACGAGCTGCTCAGCCGACAACCGCTCTGCTTCGGGAAGACTCGACCGGAAGACGGCGGCCACAACCACTTCGTCGGCGGCGCTGAAGGCTCTGGCAAAGTCGGCCTGAAAGACCCGGCGGCACGATGATGCCGACCTCGGCTCGAACACGGCCCACACACGTCGGCCGGGGTAGCCGGTGCGAAGCGCGCTCAGCGTTTCGTGCACGGCGGTCGGATGATGAGCGAAGTCGTCCAAGACCGTCACGCCGTTGGCCACGCCAACCGTCTCGAGCCGGCGCTTGATGCCTCGGAACTGTCGCAGTCCCTCGGCGAGCGTCTGCGGTGACAGACCCACCTGCGTCCCTACCGCGATCGCCGCAAGCGCGTTGCGGACGTTGTGGACGCCGAGCAGCGGCGACTCGAACCGGCCGAACAACTTCCCCTGACGATGGACGTCGAAGCGGGTCACCCCGTCGCGATGTTCGATGGCTGAGCCGCGCCATGTCGCCGGCTCGTCCACCCCAAAGGTCTCGACCGGGCTGACCGCGGTCGATTGGAGCGCCCTCGCATGGGGGCTGTCCGCGCCGAGCAGCAGCAGACCGTTGCGAGGCACGAGCCGCACGAGACGACGAAACGCGACGAGCACGGCTTCGAGGTCGGCGTAGATGTCGGCGTGATCGAACTCGATGTTGTTGATGACGGCGACCTCGGGCAGGTATTTGAGGAACTTCGCCGTCTTGTCGAAGTAGGCGCTGTCGTACTCGTCGCCTTCGATGACGAAGTCCCGCCCCTTTCCCACGCGGTAGCTCGACCCCTGCGCTCCGAAATTGAGCGCAATCCCGCCGACGAGCAGCGATGGATCGAGTCCGCCGTGCGTCAGCAGCCAGCCCGTCAGCGATGTCGTCGTGGTCTTGCCGTGCGTCCCTGCGAGGACGATCGAGCGTGCCCCCCACAGAAACTGATCGCGAATCGCTTCCGGGAGCGAGCAGTAGCGCAGCTTCCGCTCGAGTACTGTTTCGAGCTCGGCATTGCCGCGGGAGATCGCATTCCCCACGACCACGAGATCGATGTCGTCCGTGATGTTCCCCGCGGCGTAGCCAGAGAACGTCTTGATGCCTTCCGCCACGAGGAAGTCGCTCATCGGCGGATAGACCTGCTGATCCGAACCCTGGACATCGTGGCCGCGGCTCTTGAGGAGCGCCGCGAGCGTGGCCATGGCCGTCCCGCAGACGCCGATCAGGTGAATGCGTTGACGATCAGGCAACGGCGGAATCCTCGACGACGACCCGTGGGCCTGGCTTGGATTCAACACGCACGTCCACACCGAACGGCAGCGTCCAGCAGGGCCCGCTGGTATGTCCGGAGGGGAATCCGAACAGCACCGGCCCAGGGAACCCAACGGTGAGGCGAGCGATGACTTCTCGCGCAGTGAGGGTGCCACCCGGCTCGTCGCACCCTCGCATCTCGCCAAAGATCAGCGCGCGGGCCCGGCCCAGAATGCCGCTGAGCCGCAGCTGCGTCAGCATGCGGTCGATCTTGTACGGACGCTCGTTCACATCCTCGAGAAAGAGCACGCAGCCCTCTGGCGGGTCAAAGGCGAACGGCGTGCCGAGCGAGGCGATCAACTGCGCGATCGTTCCGCCGTAAAGCGGCCCCTGCACCTGACCGGGCCGCAGCGTCTCGAGACCATCCGGAGCGAGTTCGAGTCCCGTGCCATCGCTCGTCAGCGCAACAAACGAACGCTCATCGTAGCCGGCAGCGCCGCTGGCCAGCCGTCGTTCGAGCATCGGTCCGTGAAGCGCGCTAATCCCGCATGCGCACGTCAGCCATGAAAGCACTGAGGTGTTGTCGCTGTAACCGATGAACAGCTTTGGTGCAGCCACAACCTGGGGTGCATGAAGCAGCGGAAGCAGGTGCACGCTGCCATAGCCGCCGCGCACGGCAATCAATGCGGCAACCGACGGGTCGTTCCAGTGCTTCATGAACGCGTGGGCCCGCACGTCGGCGGGCCCTGCGAGGTACATCGACTCGGTGGCAAAGACCGAGTCGTCCCAGGTCGGGACGAACCCGAGCCGTGTCAACTCCAACACGCCCCGATCGAACTCATCGCGCGTGAAGGGACTCGCGGGCGCGACGATAGCAATCCGATCCCCTGGTTTGAGCGGCCGCGGCTTTCTCATCGAAACAATGCCCAATGCCGAATGCTCAATGCCCAATGCTCAACATGAAGGCATGAGTCTGTCCGTGGTTTCCATTGGGCATTCGGCATTGTGAATTGGGCATTGAGCATTGGTCAGGCGAAGCGGGCCATTTCGTCCACGATACGCTGGTGTTCGTCGCAGCCAAGCACGTGCCGGAGCTGGGCGCGCTGGTTCATCGCCACCGGTGCGGCGAGGAACCGCTCTTTGGCGAGCCGGCCGCGCTTCAAGGCGTCTTCGAGACGCTTGTAGGGAATCACGTCCTGCTCGACGGCACGAACCAGCGCCTCGAGCGTTGCCGCCTGCACGTCCACATCTCCGCTGCACACCAGCAGCGCATCGCAGCCGGCGGCAATGGCCTGCACCGCGGCATCAGGGACCGAGTACGACTTGGCGATGGCTTTCATCTCCAGGTCGTCGCTGAGAATGACGCCCCCGAATCCCACCTCGTCGCGCAACATCCCCTGGACGATGCGCCGCGACAGTGTGGCGGGCTTCTCCTCGTCGAGCGAGGGCACCAGGACATGAGCGGTCATGATGAAGGCCACGCCAGCCTTGACGGCCTCACGGAACGGCACGAGCTCCACGCGCCTGATGCGATCAGGCGGATGCTCGACGAGCGGGAGCTCCAGATGCGAATCCACTGAGGTATCGCCATGTCCCGGAAAGTGCTTACCGCACGCCGCGACACCGTTGCTCTGCAGCGTGTCAATGATCGCGGCACCGAGCCGCGCGACGCTGCCGGCGTCCTCGGCGAGTGCGCGGTCGCCGATGATCGGATTCTTCGGGTTCGTGTGGATATCGAGCACGGGCGCGTAGTCGAGCGTGATGCCGACGGCGCGCAGCTCGGTGGCGAGCGCCTTGGCAAATCGCCTGGCCAACCCTTCGTCACCGCTCCGGCCCAGTGTGGCCATCGGCGGCCACACGGTGAACGGCGCCTTGAGACGCGCGACCCGTCCACCTTCCTGATCGACGCTGACCCACAACGGGAGTCCCGAGGCGAGTGTCTGCGCATCGTGCGACAGCTCGGCCACCTGCTCGGGCGCCTCGATGTTGCGCGCAAAAAAGATGACGCCGCCCAGCGAGAACTCGCGGGCGAGCGATCGCATTTCGGGAGTGACGGTCTTGCCCGGCAGGCTGCCGATCAGTAGCTGACCGATATCGCGGCGGATGTTACTCGGCACGTGACCATTATAGACAGCGTTTTATAATCCTCCCGTGCGTATCGTGACCTCGGCTCCCACTCGCATCGACCTCGCGGGAGGGACGATCGACATTTGGCCTCTCTATCTCTTTCATCCCGGCGCGCAAACGCTCAACGCCGCGATCAGCATTCGTGCGTCGGCGCGTCTCGAGTCGCGCGACGACACGCGGATCGTCATCCGCTCGGAGGACACTGGCGCTTCCCTCGAGGCGGAGGACTGGCGTGAGCTGTGGGATCGCAAAGAGCTGCGCTTGCTGTCCTTCCTGGTGCACTTCTTCGAGGCGCGCGGCATCACGCTCACCACCTCGTCGCAGTCACCGGCCGGCGCCGGCATTGCTGGGTCGTCGGCGCTCAACGTCGCCGTGTGCGCGGCGCTGGCGGACTGGAAGCGCGTGCACTACGACCCGGAAGGCCTGCTGCAAGTCGCGATGAACGTCGAGGCACGCGCGATCAATGTGCCGACGGGCCTGCAGGACTACCGCCCGGCGCTCTACGGTGGCATCGCCGCTCTCGAGCTCGAGGCCGATGGCGTCAAGCGCATTCCGCTCAACGTCGATCTCGCCCAGCTCCAGCAGCGCATCGTCCTCTGCTACACCGGCGAGCCGCGGAACTCGGGCACGAATAACTGGGAGATCACCAAACGCCACATCGACGGCGACCGGTTCATCTTCGACTGCTTCGAGCGCATTCGCGACACCGCAGCAGACATGCGCGAGGCGCTCCAGCGCAGCGACTGGGACGCCGTCGGCCGGGCGATCGCACGCGAGTGGGAGAACCGGAAGCAGCTAGCGCCAGGTGTGACGACCCCGGCGATCGACGATCTGATCGCCAGAGCCACCGCCGCCGGGGCGACGGCGGCCAAAGTCTGCGGCGCTGGTGGAGGCGGCTGCTTGTTCTGTTACGGCCCGCCGGCGGCGCGCGAGGCGATCGCGAACGCTCTGGCTGGAGGAGGCGCGCGGCTGCTCGACTACACGTTCGAGCGCCACGGGCTCGCGCGTGGATAACAAGTCCATCGCGCAGGTGCTGGCGCAGATCGCCGACCTGCTCGAGATCAAAGGCGACAACGCGTTCAAGATTCGCGCGTATCGCTCGGCGGCCGACGTCATCGCTACCTGGCCCGACGCGGTCGTGCGCATGGACGCGCAGCAACTGCGCACCATCCCCGGCGTCGGCAAGGATCTCGCCGCGAAGGTCCGCGAGCTGGCTGAAACCGGCGCCTCTCCGTATCACCAGGAGCTGCTGGCGGAGTTCCCGCCAACCATCCTCGACCTGCTTCGGCTGCAGGGCGTCGGGCCCAAGACGGTGGCGCTTCTTTACTCCACCTTGAACGTCTCGACGCTCGAGGGCCTGGCCACCGCGGCCAAGGAAGGCCGTCTTCGCTCGATCAAAGGCATGGGCGCGAAGAAGGAAGCGCAGATTCTCAAGGCGATCGAAGAGCGCGCCAAAGATCAGGGCCGGCATTTGCTGACGGAGACGGCAGCCACAGCCGCCGACCTGGTCTCGTATCTGCAGAGCCACGCGCCCGATATCGAGTTCATTCCGGTCGGCAGCCTGCGCCGCGGCTGCGAGACCTGCGGCGACATCGACATCGTCGCCGTCGGCGGCGACGAGAAACTGATGGACCTCTTCGTGGCGCATCCGAAGGTGGAACAGGTACTCGGCCAGGGCACGACGAAGTCCAGCGTCAAGCTGGCCGGCAGCTATCAAGCTGACCTGCGACTCGTTCCGCGCGAGAGCCGCGGCGCGGCCATGCAGTACTTCACCGGCTCGAAAGCGCACAACATCGTCGTCCGTGACCGCGCGATTCAGCGTGGTTTCAAGTTGAATGAGTACGGCCTGTTCACGTCCGACACGGACGAGAAGATCGCCGGCGACACAGAGGAAGGCATCTATCAGGCGCTGGGCATGGCGTGGGTCGAGCCCGAACTGCGCGAGCATCGCGGCGAAATCGAAGCGGCGGTCGCCGGAACGCTGCCCACGCTGGTGACGGTTGGCGACGTGCGCGGCGACCTGCACATGCACACCACGGCCACCGACGGCAAGGACGACCTCGAGTCGATGGCGGCTGCGGCGCACCGCCTCGGCCACCAATACATCGCGATCACCGATCACAGCCAGGCGCTGGCTATGGCCAATGGCCTCGATGAGAAGCGGGCGCTGGCGCACGCCGCCCGCGTTCGCGCGCTCAATGGACGCTTCGAAGGCCTGACGCTGCTCGCCGGCATCGAGTGCGACATCCTCGGCGATGGCCGCCTCGATCTCGCCGACGACTGTCTCGCCCAGCTCGATCTCGTCGTCGCGTCCGTCCACTCTCAGTTCACGCAGGATCAGCAACAGATGACCGATCGCATCCTGCGCGCGCTCGAGAACCCGTGGGTGGACGTGCTCGGCCACCCGACCGGCCGACGTCTGCTCAAACGCGAGCCGGCACAGATGGACATGGCGGCTGTCGTCGCAGCAGCCAAGGAGCGCGGTGTGGCAATGGAAATCAACTGCCAACCGGAACGCCTCGATCTCAGCGACAGGCACGCGAGGCTGGCCCGCGATCGCGGCGTGACGCTGATCATTTCAACGGATGCACACTCGGTCGCCGCGCTGGATCGCCTGCGCTGGGGCGTCCAAACGGCGCGGCGCGCGTGGGTCCGCCCTGAAGACGTCCTCAATACCCGGCCGGTGGACGAGTTCCGCAATCGGCTTCGCCGCCATCGAAAGTCGTAACCGTGGCCAAGACCCCTGCCGGGTTCGTCTCGCTAAAATCGCTGAAACAAGGCGGGCCCGATGCTGCGTCTGCGCTCGCCGAAATCCGCCGCATCTACTTCAAGACGACCCGTCAGACGATCGATCACGACCTCGCGCACGCCATCGAACTGCTCAAGAGCCTGCCGGATGAGGATGAGCGTGAGAAGGCGACCGTCTACATGCAGGGACTCGCGGAGATGCAGCGGAACTGGGCAAAGAAGAACAGGAGGAAGTGATGCACGCACGGCCCCTCGTCCTCTCTTCCCTCATTGCGACGGCGGCCGGTGCGATCGTTGTGGCGGGCCCAGGGCTGTTGGTTCCGGCGCCCGACACGCCGGTGCGCGTCGGTCCCGCACCGAGCAATGTCGCAATCAGCGACGTCAACAGCGACCGTCTACCCGATGTCGTTGTGACGCATGCGCAACGACGGGTGAGCGTTCTTCTCGGACAAGGCGACGGCCGATTCTCGCTCGCCCCTGGTGGCACACTCGACGTTCCAGAGAATGCCAGCGAGCTCGCGCTGGGTGACCTGAACGGCGACAGCCACGTGGACCTCGCGCTGGCGAGTCACGAGAGCTACAACGTCGTGCTGTTGTACGGAGATGGACGCGGCAGTTTTCGCCCTGCGCCGGGCTCGCCAGTCGTCATGAAGGACGGTCGTGAGCCTCACACGCATGGGCTGCGCATCGCTGACGTCAACAACGACGGCACAGCCGACCTCATTACCGTGAACAGCAACGATGACAACGATGTCGCGATCATGCTCGGTGACGGTCAAGGCCGATTTACTCGCGCGCCAGGGTCGCCCTTCGCCGTCGGTCCCGGTCCGTATCCCCTTGCCGTGGGCGACCTCGATGGCGATGGTCGTGTGGACTTTGCCGTGACCAGCACCGGGTTCAGAACAGGACCTGTGCCGGCCCTTCCGGGCGACCGCTTGACGCTGCTGTTCGGCGACGGGCGAGGTGGTTTCCGTCGAACGGACGTCCCGCTCAAACGTGGCCACACGTGGTTCGCTGCAATCGGCGACGTCAACGACGATCGCAGGCCGGACATCGTGACCTCACATGGCAACGGTCCATTGGTGAGCGTCTTACTCGGCAACGGCCGCGGCAGCTTTGCCGAAGCCGATGGATCACCATTCGACCTGGGACAGCAGGCGCATTACCTGGCGCTCATCGATCTCAATCGCGATGGACATCTTGATGTCATCGCCGCCGCCGGCACCGGCGTCCGCGCCCTCCTGGGCAACGGGCGCGGCGGTTTCGTGCCGGCGTCCACGACCGCGTTCGCGCCGGGCCGTGGAATGTGGAAACTGGCCGCGGCTGATGTGAATGCCGATGGCAAGGTGGATGTTGCGGCGAGCAATGTCGAAGCCGACACCGTGACGGTGCTGTTGGGTCGCTAGGAATACGAGGAGACAGTGGCGCTTACACGAAGCGGGACACGAGAGTGGACGCTGGGGGTCGTTGCCGTTTCGTGTGGCTTGCACGTGATCGACGAGTATGTGACTGGTTGGCAGTCATGGGCCGTCCCGACGTTTGGCATCGTCATGCCGACGACATGGTTCTTCGTGATGAATTCCGTGCTCGTTGCCATCGCGCTGCGGGCGGCATCCCTTGGATGGCGCTCTCCCACGTTCAGCCTCGTGATTCCAGCTGCGACCTTGGTCAACGCGGTCTTCTTTCACATCCTGCCGACGCTTCTTCAAGGACGGCTCGCGCCCGGCCTTTCCACCGCCTGTCTGCTCTATCTCCCCTTTTCGACGTGGGCAATCGTCGGCGCGATTCGGGACGGCGTGCCGCGACGCGCGGTCGCCCTCGCAATGGCCGGCGGAACGGTGATGATGATTTCCGTGGTCCTCGGGGCGAGGTGGCTCAGTGGTCTCGGGCGATCGTGAGCGGGACAGCATTACATGCTGCGCATCGAGCTCGATGACCTTTCTCGGCCGCAGGTGCTCGCGCTCCTCGAGGAGCATCTCCGCAATATGTACGAGATCACCCCACCTGACTTCGTCTTCGCCTTCGATGCGAGCAAACTCAGAGCCCCTGACGTGACCTTCTGGACGGCATGGAGTGGGGAATCACTCGTGGGCTGCGCTGCGCTCAAGGAGCTCTCCCCTATTGAGGGAGAGATCAAATCAATGCGTACTCCCGCCGCGCAACGCAGGACGGGCGCCGGCCGGGCACTCCTGAATCACATCATCGACGTCGCTCGTTCCCGAGGGTATCGCGTCCTCTACCTGGAAACCGGATGCCAGCCGGAGTTCGTTCCAGCCCACACGCTGTACGCAAGCGCCGGGTTCAGTCGCTGCGGGCCATTCGGGTCGTATCGCGAAAATGGGAACAGTGTCTTCATGTCGCTGGCCCTGGACGAGAGACGCGACGAGGCAGGACGTGGATAGGTCGATTCGTGAACTGCCGTTACTCTTTGCCCAGCACCAGCTTCTTGCGCGCCGTGACGCGCAGTACGTCCGCGACGTTGCGATCGGTCGAAAGGGTGCGCAGGTCCTTTTCCGTCAGCCGCGCCAGCAGATTCATGGCGATCCCCACCGGCGTCTTCGGATTGCGCGTCAGCGCCGCGACGACGTTGTAGTTCTTCATCCAGGCGCGACAGAAGGCGATGGTGCGCAGGCATTCCTCAGCGACGTTGCCGGCGCGCGCGAACGCCTCGACCTCACTGATCGTCAGCTTCGGACTACTCAAGACCGCGAGCGAGATCATCTTGTTCGGATCGCGAATGAGAATCGCGCGCTCTTCGCGCGACCCTTTTGTCGCACGCTGAACCTTCTGCGGCACGTTCAGCTTCTGCAGGCGCTGTAGTGCCGTTCCCTGATCTTCGTCCTCGTCAACCTCCTCATCCTTGGTCGAGGTGTCGATGAGAGCGGCTTCGCTGTCCAGCGCCGCAGCCCCTGGTTCGATGCCCCGAGCGGCGAAGAAACTCTTGAGCTCACTCGGCACATCCGGACGGGCGATGAAGGCGGCGAGGGCATCTTTCGAGATGGCCTGCAGCGTGTTCTCCGCGGTGATGGCGATCGCCGGATCCGGGTCGTGTACGAGCAGCGCCAGCAGCCCGAGTTGCTCGTGGGCACGCGGCGCGAGCGAGCCCTGCGCGGCGAGCAGCTTGACGTCGGCCTCGACCTCACCCCGTTTGAAGAACTCGAGCAGCGGCGTTGCGAATCCGCTTTCCATCCACTATCCCCTCTCGAAGACGTCGAGGTTTTCCGTCGCGAACCAGGCGATCGCCGCAAAGCCCGCACATCCTGTTCCAGCGAGCTGCGGGGCGGTCTCTCGTGAAATGCCACCGACCCCCAGCACCGGGATGCTCACCGCCGCTGCCACCTCGGCGAGCGCTTTCACACCCGCCGGCGTCTGACCCGGTTTCGACGCTGTCGCGAATACCGCCCCGAACAGCAGGTAGTCGAGCCCGCCGTCGGCCCACGTCGTCATCGCTTCAGCCACCGAATGGACCGAGCGGCCGATCAGGAATCCTATCGGCGCCAGCGTCCTGGCGCGCGAGGCCGGCATCGAGTCGCTCCGCAGGTGCACGCCGTGCGCCCCTGTCGCCAGCGCGACGTCGAGCCTGTCGTTGACCAGGATTCGCGTCCGTGTACGTTGGACGGCCGCGACGCATCGCTCGACGAGACGCGACAAGTCCCGCGCCTCCATGTCACGCTCGCGAATCTGCACGAGATCGACACCGGCTTTCGCAGCGGCGGCGACCCGTTCGACCAGCGCCTCCTCCGCGCCGGCAAGCCGGCGGCGGTCGGTGATCATGCAGACGACGGGACGCATCGCGCGAATCAAATCGATGGCGAGAGGGTCCTTGGTCCTTGGTTCTTGGTTCTCGGTCCGTCCTGAGCCTCGACATCCGCGGTCCGCGACGGGACCAAGGACGAAGGACCACGGACGGACAAGGCACCAAGGACCAAGGACGAAGGACCCGGCGACAAGAAGATGAGCACGGCTCTACTCTTCGGGCGCCGCCCGGCCGATCGACACCATCGGATCATGGACCTGGCGGGCGGTCAGAAACGACCAGATCTCCACGAAACCGGCCACCAGGTTGACGAGGCCGAGTCCAGACACGGCGCCGCGCACGAAGTCATTCGTGAGCAAGGGCATGAGCATCGGCAGGGCCTGCACGAAGTAGTTCCGCTCCCAATACACGGACCACGGAACTATCAACAGCACGAGGCCTGCCTCGAAGAAGAACGCCGTCAGCAGAAGGCGCATCACGCGGGTTCAACCGGAGTCGGCAGGTCGATGTCCATCGTATCAAACAGGTTTCCCTGCGGTCGGAACGATCGGCGGTGCAGCGGAGAGTAGCCGTAGCGTTCGACGGCGGCGCGATGTTCGGCCGTCGCGTAGCCCTTGTGGCGGTCGTAGCCGTAGCGCGGGTCTTGTTCGTGGTGCGTCATCATCTGGCGATCGCGTGTAACCTTGGCGACGATTGACGCGGCGGCAATCGCCGCGCAGCGCCGGTCTCCATGCAGCACGCCGCGCTGCGCAATGTCGAGATCAGGAATCCGGAACGCATCGACGAGCACCATGTCGGGCAGCGGCGCGATCGCCAGCACGGCGCGACGCATCGCCTGCAGCGATGCCTGGTGAATGTTGATCGTGTCGATCTCTTCGGGATCGGCCCAGGCCACCGACCACGCCAGCGCCTTGCGGGTGATGAGATCGTGAAGCCGGTCGCGTTCAGCCGCGGTGATCGTCTTGGAATCGGCAAGCCCCGGAATATGACACTCGGGGTCCAGGATCACCGCGCCGGCGACGACGGGACCCGCTAGACAGCCCCGGCCCACTTCATCGCAGCCCGCGACGCGATAGAACCCCCAACGCCTGGCGGCGTTCTCGAGGGTCCTCATCGCGCGAACACGAACCATGTGGCGAACCTGGAACGTGGAACCCGGAACCTGGAACTATGTGCGCTTGGTTTCCTTCATGCGCGCCGCCTTGCCCTTCAGGTCGCGCAGGAAGTACAGCTTGGCGCGCCGCACGCGGGCCGACCGCACGACGTCCACCTTGGCGATCGTCGGCGAGTGCAGCGGGAAGATGCGCTCGACACCCTGACCGAACGAGACCTTCCGCACGGTGAACGACGCGCGCAGGCCGCCGCGGTGCAGGCCGATGACGATCCCTTCGAAGATCTGGATGCGTTCCTTGTCGCCCTCGCGCACCTTTACGTGCACGCGCACGGTGTCTCCAGACTTCATGTCAGGCCGTTCGGTCAACTGCGACTTCTCGACCAGCTCAATCGCGCTCATGACTCCGTCTCCTTCTTGATCTCATCCAGCAACGCCCGCTCTTCGTCATCGAGCGGAGCGCGCTCCAGCAACTCGGGACGCCGTTCGAGCGTCCGTGCCAGCGCGGCTTTGCGCCGCCACCGGCGGACATCGGCGTGGTGCCCCGAGAGCAGCACGTCCGGCACTTTCCGTCCGGCGACTTCCGCCGGCCGCGTGTAATGCGGGTGATCGAGCAGGCCGCGCGAGAACGAATCCTCCGCGACCGACTGCTCATCGCCCACGACACCCGGGACCAGCCGGCTCACCGCATCGACGACCACCAGCGCGGCCAGCTCACCGCCGCTCAGCACGTAGTCGCCGATCGACAGCTCCTCGGTGGCCACGAGCTCGTGCACGCGCTCGTCCATCCCTTCGTATCGGCCGCACACCAGCACCACGTGGCCGAGACGTCCAAGCCGCTCCGCTTCCGTCTGCGTGAACGGCCTTCCCTGTGGCGTCAACAGGACCACCGCATCCGCGGAGCCGCGCGTCGCGCGCACATGCTCGACCGCGCGCAGCAGCGGCTCGGGCTTCATCACCATCCCCGGTCCGCCGCCATAGGGCACATCGTCCACGCTGCGATGCCGATCCGTCGTGAAGTCGCGAAGGTCGTGGATCTTCACGTCCAGCAACCCGCGCTCGACGCCGCGACCGACCACGCCTTCCGCGATGCCGGCTTCGATCATCCGCGGAAAAATCGTGACGATGTCGAATTTCATCGATTCACGTCGAGCAATCCGTCCGGAGGATCGATCCGGATCCTCTTCGCCTCGACGTCGATCTCCACGCAGATTCCGCTCGCCAGCGGGACCAGCACCTCCCCGCGACCGCCGTTGACGACCAGCAGGCTGCCTGCCGCGCCGCCATCCACTCGCACGACGTCGCCAACGCGATCGCCGCCAACTGTTTCCACCGCGCAGCCAATCAGCTGGTGGTGGTAATACATGCCCGCCTCGAGCGGCTGCAGGTCATCCTCGGGCACCCGCAGCTCCAGGCCGGCGAGCCGTTCGACGTCCTCGATCGACGAGAAGCCTTCGAACCCAACCACGGGCCGGCCGTTCTGCACGCGCGCCGACGTGACCGTCAGCTGCTCATCGCCGCGGGCCGAGCGCGTCCAGTACTGCGCACCGACCCTGAAGCGGTCTTCAACAAAATCCGTGTCCGGATTGACGATCACCTGGCCGCGGATACCGTGCGGCCTGGCGACCCGCCCGACCAGCACCATCTCGTCCCAGGCGGGTCTCAAATCCCAACTCCCAAAAACCAACCTCCAACCACTCCCAACTCCCAAGCGCCAATTCCCAAGAACTCCCCATTGGGAGTTGGGAATTGGGAGTGGTTGGTAGTTGGGACTTGGTCGTTGGGAGTTGATCTAGTCCCGTATATCCAACTGCGCCCGAACGCCGTGCTTCTCGGCGGTTACTGAAACCAGCGTTCGCAACGCCGCCGCCGTCCTGCCTTGACGCCCGATGATCTTGCCCATATCGCTCGGTGCCGTCTTGAGCTCGAGCACCATCATTCCGCGTCGTGACGACTCGCGCACTTCCACGGAGTCGGGCTTGTCGACAAGCGCGCGGGCCACGACCTCGACGACCGCACGAACCGGGTTGGCTTTCGCGTTGCCCGACTCGTCGGCCATTACTGCGCCGCCGGCGCCTCGGCCGGGGCCGAGAGATCGCGCGTCAGGTGCTTTTTAATCAAGGTGCGCACCGAGTTCGACGGCTGCGCGCCGCGCTTCAGCCAGTGCTGCAGGCGCTCCTTGTTGATCTCCACCGTCGCCGGCTTCGAACGCGGGTTGTACGTTCCCACGTTCTCGACGAAGCTGCTCTCGCGAGCGGTCTTGGCCTCAGTCACCACCACGCGGAAGTACGGCTTCTTCGTCGTGCCTACGCGTCTCATCCGAATCGCTAGCATTTAGTTAACTCCCAACTCCCAAAGTCCAACGCCCAACCACTCCCAACTTCCAATCTCCAATTCCCAATAACTCCCAACTTGGGGGGAATTGGGAGTGGTTGGAGGTTGGGACTTGGGCGTTGGGAGTTGACTAACGTGACTTGATCAACCCCCAAGGCCCGCCCTTCTTCCGCTTCTTGCCGCCGCCCGGCGCGAACCCTTGCGTTCCCTGCGCCAGCTTCGGCATGTTCTTCATATGCCGTGCGGCGCCGATGCCACCCTGCCCGATCATCTTGATCACCCGCCGCATCTCGGTGAACTGCTTCAACAGCCGGTTCACCTCTTCGACCGACGTGCCGCTGCCGGCGGCAATCCGCTTGCGGCGGCTGCCGTTGATGATCGAATCGTTGGCCCGCTCCGCGGCGGTCATCGACGTGATAATCGCCTCGACGCGTTTCAACTGCTTCTCGTCCGGCTTGTTCTGGGCCAGTTCCTTGATCTGCCCCATGCCGGGAATCATGCCGATTACGCTTTCGAGCGGTCCCATCCGCCGGATCGTCTTCAGCTGCGAACGGAAGTCGTCCAGCGTGAACTGATTCTTGCGAAGCTTCTCCTCGAGCTTCTCCGCTTCGCCTTCGTCGAGCGCCGCCTCGGCCTTCTCGATGAGCGACAGCACGTCGCCCATGCCGAGCATGCGCGACACGATGCGGTCGGGATGAAAGAGCTCGAGGTCGTCGAGCGTCTCTCCGCTGCCGATGAACGCCACCGGCACACCCACGACCGACACCACCGACAGCGCCGCGCCACCGCGCGCGTCACCGTCAAGCTTCGTCAGCACGACGCCCGTCACGCCCACGCGGCGATTGAACTCGCCGGCGCTCTTGATGGCGTCCTGCCCGGTCATCGAATCCGCCACATACAGCAGATCCGACGGCTTCACCGCTTCCTTGATCGCCTGCAGTTCGTCCATCAACTCATCGTCGATGTGCAGGCGGCCCGCCGTGTCCACGATGACCGTGTCGAACCCTTTAGCCTTCGCTTCCGCCAATGCCCCAGATGCGCGAGCCACCGGATCCATCGTGTCCGGCCCGTACACCTTGACTTCCGCTTTCTCGCCAACGACCGCGAGCTGCTGAATCGCCGCCGGACGCCGGACGTCGGTCGAAACCATCAGGGGATGCTTCCCCTGTTTCTTCAACCAGAGCCCCAGCTTGCCCGACGTCGTCGTCTTGCCCGAGCCCTGCAGACCCAGGAGCAGCACGACACGTGGCGTCGGCGCGTCCTTCTTGAGCCCACCTTCCGTGTCGCCAAACAGCGCGAGCAGCTCGTCGCGCACGATCTTGACGACCTGCTGGACGGGCGTCAGGCTCTTCAGGACGGTCTGATCGGTCGCCTTGTCGCGAACACGATCGATGAACGCCTTGACGACCTGGAAGTTGACGTCCGCTTCGAGCAGCGCCAGGCGAATCTCACGCAGCGCCGACTCGATGTGTTCCGGGGTCAGACGCACCTCGCCCCGAAGTGAGGTGAAGGCGCCCTGGATCCGCGTGCTCAGTGATTCGAACAAACCCTTATCTTATGGCAGGTTGTCCGGATCTCGCAAGCCGGAAGTGCCTTATAATCGGTCGAATGACGAGACGAGCACGCGGGATAGCTGGACTGGTTGCGGCCGTCGGAGTCGTCTTGGGAGTCGGTCAGATACTCGGGGCACAGAATCTCGGCACGCTGGGGACCGGCGTTGCCGGTGAATCCACCGTCAAAACGCCCGGCAAGTTCGTCCCCCCGACGGGACCGGCGCCGCGACTGCCCAACGGCAAGGTTGACTTCAGCGGCGTCTGGGATCACCCCTACGTCCCCGACATGAGCAACTCAAACGCCAGGAACCCCTCGCTCCAGAAGGGAGCGGGGCCATTGCCCTACACGGCAGCCGGCCTCGAGAACATCAAGTCGTACGACCCGGAGAAAAACGGCGACTACACCGGGATGTGCATGCCGTTTGGACTGATGCGGTCGGTGAACGCCCCGTATCCGTTCCAGATCATGCAGAACGACAAGTACTTCACGATTCTCTTCGAACAGAGCAACTGGTTCTGGATCGCCCCGTTCAAGAACGAGCACTCGAAGGACCCGAACCCGACGTGGTTCGGCGAGTCGATCGCGAAGTGGGAGGGCGATACGCTCGTCATCGACACGATTGGCTTCAACGGGTTCACGCGGCTCGACACCAAGGGCAACCCGCACAGCGACAAGCTCCACATGGAGCAACGGCTGACGCGCACCGACGCCGGCCACATCTCCTACAAGGTGACGCTCGAGGACCCGGTGTACTACTCGACGCCGTTCACCAACGAGCGCACGTTCACAGTCGCGAACACCGATCTGCTCGAGTACTCCTGCGAAGAGAACAACCGCTCGCTCTGGGAAGGGCGGATCAAGATATGGCAGGTCCCGAACTCGGTCCCATTGAGAAAATGATCAGGTCAATAAACCTTTGACCTCGCCTTTGACCTTTGCCCTTTGACCTGCGCATGAGCGAAGCCCAACAGAAGATCGCAGTCACGATTGGCGTTCCAGTGGCGCGCCGCCACATCTTCGTCTGCGCGGAGCAGGCCAAGCCGAAATGCTGCGACATGGAGCGCGGCACGATCGCGTGGGACTACCTCAAGCGGCGCCTGAAGGAACTTGGGCTCGCCGATCAGGGCGGCATTCTGCGCACCAAGGCGAACTGCCTCCGCATCTGCGAAGGCGGGCCGATCGCTGTCGTCTATCCAGAGGGTGCGTGGTATCGCGAATGTGATCCGCCCGCGCTCGAGCGGATCATTCAGGAGCATCTGATCGGCGGGAAGGTCGTCGAGGATTTGCTGATCGCGGAGCGCCGCCTCCCGTAGTGTCCGGCCGTAGTGTCCGGCCGCAGCCGGACGTCAGCCGGACTTCATTTCACGACCTTCAACGTCACGTCGATCCGAATCGTCTCGCCGCTGACGGCGTCAGTGGCTGCCGTGTACTGCCGAGTCTGGCCGTCCTTGAGCAGCAAGGTATTGCGCGACTTGAAACTGCGGAACGCTGGCATGCCGCCGCCAGGCGTCGCAGCGGCCGCGCTCCCATCCCTGAGAAAGACCGAGCTGTCATCGACTGAAATGTTCACCTCGAAACGCCCGTCTTCATTCGTCGTGATCGCGCCACAAATGATCGACGTACCGATGGACCGGTAATTGAACGAGACGAGTGGTTGCGCTTTCGCCGTATCGACCGGCGTGAATGTTGACGTCGGTACCGCAACCTCAGCGCCCATGTTCAACGACGCACGCTCGCCATTGGCATTGACCGCGAGCACATAGGGCATGCTGCTGACGCGCTTCTCACTCTGATATCTCGCGAGAACGATCTGGACCTCGAGAGGTATCGCGGGCGCCTTGTTCCCACGCGCAGTAGCTGGCGGCGCGACAGCGGGCTGCTCCGGAACAGGTGGAACAGGTGCCGGATTTTGCGCGCTCAGTGTCGCAGCGCCGATCAGTACCGCGACTGCGATTGACGTGAATCGATAGAGTCTCACTCGACGCCTCCTTCCAAAGCGATCGGCAATGGCTCAATGATGATTGGTGGAATCGCCAGCGCTGACACGACAGGCGCCGACGACTCGTGATTGAACACGAGCCTGACGCTGCG
>Ga0111539_10000555_pt1 | contig 47830 bp, 45 predicted proteins | sample RhiMethybrSRZTD1_FD_79667 | JGI IMG/M metagenome (GOLD analysis project Ga0111539, IMG submission 79667) | Populus rhizosphere microbial communities from Tennessee, USA - Rhizosphere MetaG P. TD hybrid SRZTD1 (version 2) (version 2) | ecosystem: Host-associated > Plants > Roots > Rhizosphere >... | reverse complement strand
AGGATGGACGGCGGCACGAGGTAGGTGATGAGGGTGGCGCTCGCCAGGAACCCCCGTCCCAGGAACTTGAGCCGCGCGAGGGCGTACGCGCCCACGGTGCCGATGCTGATGGCGAGGAGCGTGCTCGACACGGAGACGAAGACGCTGTTGCCGTACCAGCCCACGAAGTCCGTCTTGCGGACCAGGTGCTCGTAGTTCTCGCTCGCGAAGGGGCTGGGCCAGAACATCGAGACCAGGCTCCGCATCTGGGTCTCGGACTTGAACGAGGTCACGGTCATCCAGTAGAAGGGGAAGAGCACGAGCACGGCGAGGATCACCAGGAACGCGTACGACAGGCCAAGCTGCAGCCGCGCGACCCCCCGCTTGTCCATTACCGGCGCCCTCTCCGCATGTACTTCGACAGCACCACGATGACGATGGCGATGGCGGGCAGCATGTAGAGCGCGACCGCGATGGCCTCGCCCAGCCGCTGGGCGCCGAAGGCGATCTCGTAGGTCAGCACCGGCAGCACCTGGGTGGCGCCGCCGGGGCCGCCTTTGGTGAGGATGTAGACGATGCCGAAGTCGTTGAACGTCCAGATGGTGGACAGCAGCACCACGATGATCATGATGTTCTTGAGTCCGGGCAGCGTCACGTGGACGAAGCGCTGGAGCACGGTAGCGCCGTCGACCGATGCCGCCTCGTAGAGCTCACCGGGAATCGCCTTCATGCCGGCGAGAAACGAGATGCCGAAGAACGGGAAGCCCCGCCAGATGTTCACCGAGATCACGGAGGCCATCGCGGTGTTGGGCTCGGAGAGCCAGCCCACGCCCTGGCTGAGGATCCCCGTGACCCGCACGAGCAGGTAGTTGAGCACGCCGAGGCTGAAGTCGAAGATCCAGAGGAAGTTCAGCGCGGACACCACAGTGGGAGCCACCCACGGGATCAGCAGCACGCCCGTCCAGAAGGAGCGGAAGCGGATCTTGGAGGTCAGCACCAGCGCCATCACCATGCCCAGCACGAGCTTGAAGCCGACCGAGCCGAACGTGAAGATGAAGCTGTTGAAGACGGCGCGCTGGAAGAAACCGTCGTAGGTCAGCTTGACGTAGTTCTCGAGCCCCACGTACACCGGCGGCATGCCGACGTACTTCCGCGTGAGGCTGAGGTAGATGGCGTAGCAGAAGGGATAGGCGACGAGGGCGAGGGTGAGCACCACGATGGGCGCCACGAAGAGGAAGCCCATGCGGTAGTCGGGACCGAGCCAGCGTCGGAGCGCGTCACGCTGCGTGCCGGGCTCGAGCGCAGCGGGTAGCCGCGCAGTGGAAATCGCCACCAGGAACTCCTCGTTCTGCCTTCTACGCCTTGCCGCGGATCTTGTGAATCTCCTCGATCCGCCCGTGCGCTTCCTTGAGCGCAGCCTCGGGCGAGAGCCCGCCCACCACCACCCGGCCGGCCATGTCGGTGAGGATCTTCTGCCCCTGCACCTCGGCGGCGGCCGGCGTCATGGGCCCGGGGTGGCCGATGTTCACGCAGCGGAGGATGTTCTGGAGGATCGCGTCGAAGTTCGGGTCGGACTTCCAGTAGGGGTTGTCCACCCGCGCCTTGTACACGGGCCCCGCCTGCCCCACCGACGCCTGCACGTACTCGGCGAAGCGCTTCTCGTCCTCGACGTAGCGGATCATGTCCTCGGCGAGCTCGGCGTGCTTCGACTTCTGGAAGATCGCCCAGTTGTAGCAGCTCGAGCCCACGAAGCTACCCGAGGGCCCGCCGGGAGTGACGATGAGTTGGGTCTTGGGGGCGAGCTCGTGCTTCTTCGTCACCATGGCGTAGTAGAGGCTGGCGCCGTTGTTGGTGGTCACCAGCTTGCCCGCCATGTAGGCCTCGTTGTTGGACACGTCGGTCCAGCCCATGACGCCGGGCGGCTGGATCTTGTGCTTCTGGATGCTGTCGACGGCGAACTGCAGCGCGGCGATGTTCTGCTTGAGGAAGGCGGTGCCGATGGCGGGCTTGCCGTCCTTGTCCCAGACACCGCCGCCGTAGTTCCACAGGATGTTGGACATGAAGCCGTCGCCGTCATCCGAGCGGTTGAGCGTCTGGCCGAAGCCCCAGAGATCCTTGGAGGGATCCTGGGCCTTCTTGGCGAACTCCACCACGTCCGGGTCGTAGACCTTGGGCGGCTTGAGGCCCTTGGCCTCCATGATGTCCTTCCTGATGAAGAACGCAGTGGTCATGGAGTAGCGCCCCACCGCCAGAAACTTGCCGTCGGCCTTCATGGCCCGATCGGCAAAGGGCAGGAGGCCGCCCTTCGACCCCGCCACGTCGGTGGCGACCTTGGTGACGTCGCGGAGCGCGGCCTTGTAGCGCATGGGGCCGTAGATGTTCATCTCCGCAATGTCGGGCGGGTTCCCCGCCTCGATGGCGGCCACGAACTTCTGCTCGCGGTCGCCGAAGGTGGCCCAGTCCATCTCCACCTCGACGTTCTTCTCCTTCGCCCAGGTCTCGATGTGCTTGGCGATGACGTCATTGGCCCCGGTCACGAAGCTCTTGAAGAGCCAGACGCGCAGCTTGGTCTTCGCCTGGGCGTGGGCCATCTGATTGAGGGCGTGAAGTCCCGCGGCGCTCCCGCCGGTGATGACGGCCGCCTTACGCAGGAACTCGCGGCGGGCGATCTGATTGGCGTCGAGCTGCTCGGCGAGTGAGCGAAGACGACTGTCCATCGAGTCCCCCTTTGGATGGCGACGAACGCAGTAGTAGCTGCAGTCGGCATGCTACTACAGCCCGACGAGCGGGGCGAGAAGAGACTTGTAGGACAGACGGTTCGACGGCGGCGAATGCCGCGCGGCGACCTCGGTGCGCGCGCTGTCGCGCGCGGAAGCGCGGTGACGGCTCGCCCATCATTGTGAAGTCGTATCTTGACCGGTCACTCCCCTCGGGCTAGTGTGAGCAATCCATTCCGAGCACCAAATGCGGTGTCTCTCATGAAGGAGGCGGCAGGATGAGCAGCGTGGCGACGCCGATGGCGCACGAGCGGGTGGTCCGGTGGCTGGAGGAAGGGCAGGGCCAGTTCAGCGCCCTCCTCGGCATCTTGAACGACTACCACCGGCTGCAGCGCGTCGTCGAGACCAACGAGCAAGAGCTCGAGCAGCTTCGCGGGCTGCAGTACGAGGCCGAAAAGCTCCGCAATCAGCTGCAGTCGAGCGAGATGGAGTGTGGGAAGCTCCGTCAGGAAGTCTCGAACTACCGCGGGGAGTCCGAGCGCCACGTCAAGGAGCGCGAGGACATCGCCGCCTCGCTCGCCCGCTCGATGAACGAGGCGCTCGCCCGTCTGCGCGGCGAGGCAATTTAGCCTCATGTACGACGCGGCCCTGCTGAAGAACCTCCGCAAGCTCGGCACCCTCGCGCCCAGCGCCTGGCCGGCCTTTCAGGCCTTCGACAAGGCCGCCATGGCGGACGGCGCGGTGCCGGTGAAGTACAAGGAGCTGATGGCGGTGGCGGTCGCGCTGACCACGCAGTGCATCTACTGCGTCGAGGCCCACACCCGCCGCGCGCGGAGCGCGGGGGCGAGTGACGCCGAGCTCGGCGAGACGATCCTGGTGGCGGCGGCGCTGCGGGCGGGCGGCGCCATCGCGCACGGGGCGCATTGCCTGAAGGATGGAGTCTAGCGCGCGCCGAAGCCGCGCGCCACGAAGGCGGCGACGAAGACCATCAGCACAACCAGCCCCATCTCGATGTGATTCACGACGTAGAGGCCGCGGGCGCCCGCGGTATCGGGCGCCCGGCCCCGGCGGAGCCCCGCCCGCCACCGGATGAACGTCACCATCGGACGGATCTCGAGCGCGAGGATGAGCGCGAACAGCGCCATCTTCAACCAGAAGGCCCGCGAGCCGAGATAGAAGGCGGTGCCCTTCTCGAGCCCGCCGAACGCCCGCAGCAAGCCGGTGACCACCCAGAGCGCGGCGGCCACCCCCCAGAGATTGTCCGCCGCGAACAGCCCCCCGAGGCCGGCGGTGTCGAGCGGCCCGCGCAGCGCGCGCCCCCGGAGGTAGACCGCGGGCAGCCCCAGCGCGAGGGCCAGCACGTGCAGCGCGGACACGCTGGCGGCGATCATGCGTGGATGAAGCGTCGCCCCGTCCGGTCGAACGGATCGGGAGGCAGGCCGAGGTAGGTCGCGCGCACGTGATCCCACGCGGCGAGCCGCGTCCAGTCCGGGGTGGGCAGGTAGCGCGCGTCGTCGTCGAGGAAGGGGTTCGGGAAGAAAATGGTGATCTGCTGCTCGCCGGCGCCGTTGACGAGACGCAGGCCCCACGAGTCGGGAGCGCCATCCGCGTTGACGCGGCGATAGAGCTCGGCGCATGCAGTGCGCCGGTGGCGCGCGAGCTCCGCGGACACCGGCGCGTGCGCCGAGCCCTTGTGCTCTCCGATGCAGAGGTGGAAGTGCGAATGGCCGAGATCCACCGTGAGATAGCCGTCCATCATCCCGATGCGCCGGGGCGGCGCGTCGGCATGCAGCTCCCACGCCGCGCCCTGCACGACGGGACCGAAGGTGAGCCCCCGCCAGTGGCGCTCGAAGAGGTCGCGCAGCAGCGCCTCCAGCAGCTCGGCGGTCGGGGGGAGCGTCCACACGTGGAGGTGCCCGACGCCGGGCTCGTGGCGCTCCACGGGGGCGGGTAGGACGGTGGCCACGCGCCTAGTCTTGCACACATTTGACCCCCTCTGCGCCGCGTGGCAGCATCGAGCGGATGGGACCGGAGCTGGTCGAGCTTGAGCGCGCGCTTCTCGGCGAGCTGGACTCCAGGCGCTTCTTGCGCTTGCTGGTGGACTCGGTGAGTCGGCTGTTCCGCGCCGTTTGCGGCGTCTGGCTCGTCGAGGACGGCGACACCCTCGTCGAAACCATCACGACCGCGCCGCGCAGCTTCCCTGCCGATCCCATGCCCTTCGGCCAGGGGGTGGCCGGCTCGTGCGCGAAGGCGCGGCGCGGGCTCCTCGTCAACGAGTACCCCGCCTCCTCCCTCGCGCTGTCGCGCTACGTGCGGCTACACATCCGACATTCGATGGCGCACCCGCTGCTCATGGGGGATGAGCTGCTCGGCGTGCTCTCTATGAGTCGATACGGCGACGACAAGGCGCCGTTCAGCGCCGAGGAGTTCGAGAGCGTCGAGCGCCTCGCCGGCTTCGCGGCCCTCGCCCTCCGCAACACGCGGCTCTACGACGAGGCCGTGAGGCGTCGGCGCCAGGCCGAGGTGATGGCGGAGCTCGGCCGCGAGACCGCGTCGCTCGACATCGAGCGTGTGCTGGAGGTCGTGGTCCGACGGACGTCGCCGCTCCTCGGCACGTCCGGCACCGCGGTGGCCATCCGTGAGCCGAGCGGCCGCATCGCCATCGCCGCCGCCCAAGGTCTGGCCGAACGCATCCGGGACTTCGTGCCGCGGCATCCGCGCGATGGCGCGATCGCCCTCGCCATCGCGCAACGGCGACCCGTCTGGTCGGCCGACGTCCTCGAGGATCCCGCGTTCGACTTGTCGCCCGCTACCCGCGCCTTCATCAAGGAGTCGGAGCTGCGCGCGGTGCTTGCCGCGCCCCTTGTCGCCGGTGATCACACCCTCGGCGCGGTGATCAGTGTGCGTGCGGGCCTGGGACCCTTCACCGACGAGCAGGTCGAGCTGGCCCAGGCCATCGCCACGCACGCCGCCCTCGCCCTCGAGAACGCGCACCTCTTCTCGCTCGAGGCCTCACGCCGCACCCAGATCGAGGCCATGACGGAGGTCGCGCGGGAGATCGTGGGCGAGCTGGGCCGCGAGCGGCTGCTGCGGCTCATCGCCGAGCGCGCCGGGCGCCTCTTCGACGCCCGAGGTGGCATCTACGTGCTGCGCGGGAATTTGCTGGTGCCCGAGGGCATCACCGACTCGGCGGTCCTCCCGGACTCGATCCCGATTGGCCGAGGCGTCACCGGGCTTTGCGCGGCGCGGCGGCAGGGCGTGGTCGTGAACGACTACGCGACTCGCCCCGAAGCGCTGCCCCAGTGGCTGGCCATCCAGCTGAGCCGGGTGATGTCGCAGCCTCTGATCGTGCGTGATCAGCTCCTCGGGGTCATCACCCTCAGCCGGCGCGGGGACGACGCCCCGCCCTTCCGCGACGATGACCTCGTGGCGATGGGCCGCCTCGCGGTGCAGGCCGCGGTGGCCGTGCGCAACGCCACGCTCTACGAGGACGCCGAGCGGCGGCGCCGCGAGGCTGAGGCGCTCGCGCAGGTCGCGGGGGCGATGTCGGGGGGCCTCAGCATCGCGGAGGTGGGCGCCAAGGTCGCGGAGAGCTTGATCCGGCTCTTCGACAGCAGCCTGGCCGGCGTGGGACTGGTCCGGGCCGATGGGCGTATCGGCATCGTGGCGATGCGGGGACCGTGGCGCGAGGCGTTCGACACTGACATGCCGCTCGATCCCCGCCTGGGCGTCGTCGGGGCGGCGCTCCGCGAGGGCCGGCCTTACTGGACCACCGACACGCTCGCCGATCCCACGCTCACCTTCGATGACGACCGGCGGGACCTCATCCTTCGCGTCGGGCAGAAGGCAGCGCTCGCGACACCGCTTCGCTACGGCAACCGGACCATCGGCGTGCTCGCCGTGACGTTCTCGCACCGGCGTGAGTTCTCCGACCAGGAGTGCGCGCTCACCCAGGCCTTCGCCGACCAGGCCGCCGTCGCGCTGGAGAATGCCCGACTCTACGAGGAGGCGGAGCGTAAGCGCGGACACGCGGAGGCCCTCGCGAGCGCCGCGCGGGCGCTCGCCGGCGTGCACGACGTGGCCACGGTGAGCGAGCAGATCGTCGACAGCGTGCTCGAGATCTTCCCCGACTGCTTCGCGGCGGTGCGCGAGCTCGGGGCCGACGGCACGCTCACCGTGATCGCGGCGAGTCCGGGCGCGGCCGACCTCTTCCCGCCCGTGGTGCTCACGCCCGACCTGGGGCTCGCCGGGCGGGCAGTGCGCCAGGGACGGGTCTGCTGGTCGGCCGACGTGCTCGCCGACCCGGACATCCGCGTCCCCGAGAGTCGCCGGCGCTCCTGGAGCGGCGCGGGCATGCTGACCGCGCTCGCTGCCCCCTTGCGGGGGCGCGGCCGCACCGTCGGGGTGCTGTCACTGGGCTTCCGGAAGCGGCGTGAGCTGCCCGACGACGAGCGCGCGCTGGCCCAGGCCTTCGCCGACCAGGCCGCCCTCGCCCTCGAGAATGCCCGCCTCTACGAGGAGGCCGATCGTCGCCGTCAGGAAGCGGAGGTCCTGGCCGGCATCGCGCGCACCATGAACGCCTCGCTCGAGCTCGACGCCATCCTCCAGCGCGTGGCCGAGGGAGCCCGCGCGCTCTGCCTGAGCGACATCGCGCGCATCGCGCTGCGCGACCCGGACAGCGGCGCCGTCGTGTTCCGCTACTGGGTGAACACGCGCTACAGCGGATACGAGGCGGCGCGGCTCTACCCGGGGAACGAGTCGCTCGGAGGCCTCGTGCTGATGACACGGCAGCCCAAGCGCACCGAGGACTGGATGGCCGACCCGCGCTTCACGAAGGATACCGCGCACGTCGTCCTCGCCGAGGGCATCATCACCCAGATGATCGTCCCCATCCGGATGGGGGACGACATCGAGGGGCTCCTCTACGTCGACAACCGGCGGCCCATCCCCTTCACCGACATCGACGAGGCCGCCCTCGTCCAGCTTGCCGAGCACGCGTCGATTGCCATTCGCAACGCGAAGCTCTTCGCCGCCGTCCAGGCCACCGGCGAGCGGCTGCAGATGCTGTCCTCGCGCCTGCTCGAGATCCAGGAGGCGGAGCGGCGCCACATCGCCCGCGAGCTGCACGATGAGGTCGGGCAGGCCCTCACCGCGGTGAAGATCAACCTCCAGATGCTCCGACGCCAAGCGGACTGGGACGCCGCGGCCGGGCGACTCGACGATAGCCTCGGCATGGTGGACCGCATCCTCCACGGCGTGCGCCGCCTCTCGCTGGATCTCCGGCCCTCGCTGCTGGACGATCTGGGCCTTGCCGCCGCGCTCCGCTGGTACGTCGGCGCGCAGGCCCAGCGCGCCGGGCTCGCCGAAGAGGTGATCGCGGGCGCGGTACCCGCCGACCTGCCGTCCGCGCTCGCCACCACCTGCTTCCGCGTGGCGCAGGAAGCGGTGACCAACGTGGTGCGCCACGCGCACGCCACGCGGCTCACCGTGACCCTCGACACGGAAAACGGCGCGGTGCACCTCGTCGTCCACGATGACGGCGTGGGGTTCGACGTGGGGGCAGCCCGCCGGCGCGCGCTCTCGGGCGAGAGCCTGGGGCTGTTGGGTCTGGAGGAGCGCGTGGAGCTCGCCGGCGGCCGCGTCGCCATCGAGTCCGCCCCCGGCCGCGGCACGACGGTGCGCGTGAGCGTGCCGCTCGGGCGCGCGGACGATGAGGCGGCCCCGTGAGCGCCATTCGCATCGTGCTCGCCGACGACCACGCGCTGGTCCGCGCCGGGGTGCGCTCGCTGCTCGCATCCATTCCCGGCGTGGAGGTCGTCGCGGAAGCCGGCGACGGGCACGAGGTGCTGGCGCTCGTGGAGAAATGGCGGCCGCGCCTCGTGCTCATGGACATCGCCATGCCCGGGCTGAACGGGCTCGAAGCCACCGCGCGGCTGGCGAAGAGCCATCCGGAGACCGCGGTGATCATGCTCTCGATGCACGCCGCCGAGGAGTACGCGCTTCAGGCTCTGCGCGCGGGGGCGGCCGGCTATCTCCTGAAGGATGCCGATCTCTCCGAGCTCGAGTTGGCCATCGGCGCGGTCGCCCGGGGACAGACCTACCTGAGCCCCGCCATGTCCAAGCACCTCGTCAGCGACTACCGCCGCCGCATGGCGGAACAGCCCGACCCCCTTGACCGGCTCACCCCGCGGCATCGCGAGGTACTGCAGCTGATCGCCGAGGGCCAGACGACCAAGGACATCGCGGCGCGCCTCAAGCTATCGGTAAAGACCGTGGAGACGCATCGGGCGCAGCTTATGGATCGGCTGGACATTCACGATCTGGCCGGGCTAATCCGGTTTGCCATCCGCGTGGGCCTGGTCGCTCCGGACGTCTGAGCCGCCGGCTCAGGGTTCTCCCCCCGCGATCTCGGGTTTTTCCTGACTAGCCGGGGCTCTCTTCCGCGCCTACTGTGCGGTATGCGCTCCGCGGCTCAACCCGCGCTCGCGTCCCGAACCACGATGACCACGACCATTCGTATCATGCTCGTCGACGACAGCCGCACGTTCCTGGACTCCGCCGGAGCCCTGCTCGACGCGATTCCGGGCTTCGAGGTGGTGGCGCGGCTGCGCTCGGCGGAGGACGCCCTCGCCGAGCTCCGCTTCACGCGGCCGGACGTGGTGATCCTCGACATCCACATGCCGGGGATGAGCGGCCTCGAGGCCGCGCGCCGCATCAAGACGCGTCCCACGCCGCCGCGGGTGATCCTGACGACGATCCACGACGGCTCGGAGTACTATCGGGCCGCCACCGCGGTGGGGGCCGACGCGTTCATCGCCAAGTCGGAGTTCGGCGCGCGCATCGGCGCCGCGGTGCTCGCCACCGAGCCTGACTGATTCCCCGGTCGAGAGACCCCCGCTGAAAAGGTATTCCTTGTGAGCTCCGTCCCGCCGCTCCGCGTGCTCGTGGTCGACGACGAACCCCATGTGCTCCGCCTCATCGAGGATCTGCTCACCGCCGACGGCCACGAGGTGGACACGCTGACCGACGGCCGTCAGGTGCTGGCGCGCGTGGCCGCGACCCCGTTCGACGTCATCGTGAGCGACATGTGTATGCCGGGCATGGGCGGGCGCGCGCTGCACCACGCTCTCGCGGCCGCGCACCCCGAGCTCATCCCGCGGATGGTCTTCATCAGCGGCGATCCCCTCGCCGCCGCGACCGACGCGCGCTTCGCGACGGCAGGCGTGCGCATCCTGGCCAAGCCCTTCACGTGGGACGCGCTCCGCGACGCCTTGCGCGCCGCGGTGGGCTGTGAGCAGGAGCAGGTCGGCGCGAAGTAGAAGGGTGCGGAGATGGTAGGCGGGGTGGGTATCGATCCCACGACCTCGGCCTTGTAAGGGCCGCGCTCTCCCAGCTGAGCTACCCGCCTGTATCTCCTCGCGCGACGCGGCGACACGATTCTACCGCAGAACCCGGCGTTCTCGACGAGCTCCAGCGCGACCGTGCCTGGCGCGATCATTGCAGCCCGTTAGCTCACGGGAATCTCGAAACCCGAGAAAGCGAGGCTTGGCATGATCAGGACATTTCGTGGTGTTAAAGGGTTGGGCATCGCGGCGCTGACAATGGCCGCTGCAGCCGGATGTGCGACGACGCCTTACACGACGACGACGCCCGTCGCGGTCCAGGCGAGCACGCCGACGGTCACCTACAACTATCGGACCGACGCGGAGCTGCTCCAGGCAAACCAGAACGCAATTACCTACTGCGGGCAATATCAGACCACCCCGCGGACCGGCTCGATCACGGGCAATGCGGATGGCAGCAAGACGGTGGTGTTCGATTGCGTGGGGCCCGTGGTCGCCTCGACGGCTCCTGCGCCCGTGGTGCCGCCGGGCATGAGGTACTCGTACCGGACGGACCAGGATCTGGTGCAGGCGTCGCAGACGGCCAGCGCCTACTGCGCGCGCACGGGCGCGCTGCCGATGACGTCCAACATCATCACGAACGCGGATGGATCACGGACCGTCGTGTTCCAGTGCTCGCGCTAGTTGACCGGCGTTAGCATTCCGCACTGATCGCCTCGCCTCCGGGCGGCGGGAGATTCGCCGCCCGGGGGCCAGCGTTCGTCGGTCTCGCGCTCGCCTCGCGCCCGGCGCGCCTGGCGCCTTTCGCCGCTCTCTGCTACGAATGGGGGCATGACGCCGCCCCTCGGCCCGTGACCCGCCGCATCCTCTTCGTCGCGCCGCGCGTCCCGTTTCCTCCGAACATCGGCTGGAATCAGCGCATGTTCCACGCGTTGCGGGCGCTCTCGGCGGTCGGGGGCGTCGATCTCGTGTGCGGTCGCGAAGAGCCCTTCGTCGACGTCGATCTCGAGCCGCTCGAGCGTCTGTGCCGGTCGGTCCGCATCGTCGATCTCGCGTCGGTCCCCGATCCGCCCGGGCCCCGCAGCCGTGCGGCCGCCGTGCAGCGGTACGTGCTGGCGCGCCACCCGACGCACGTCGCGCAGTTCCCCGCGCGCGCGCTGGCGCACATCGTCGAGCCGCTGGCGCGCCAGGCCGACCTCATCTGGACCGTTCGGCTGGGGCTGGCGGAGTGGCTCACGCAGCATCGCGAGCGCACCTTCGTCGACCTCGATGACTTCGAGTCGGTGAAGCAGGCGCAGGCCCTGCTGCCTCGGGGCTTCCGCCCGTGGCGCTGGCTCCTCTGGCTCGACAACCAGCGGCTCCGCCGGCTGGAGCGCACCGCGCCCCGGCGCTACGCGCGCTGCGTGGTCTGCTCGGATGTGCAGCGCGCGTCGTTCGCCGCTCGGCTGCGAGAGCGAGTTCTCGTGATGCCCAATGGCTTTCCGGCAGGCCTGCTCGACTACCCGCCACGGCCTCCGAGTGGACCGACGATTGTGTTCGTCGGCACGATGGAATACAGGCCGAACGTCGATGCGGCCTTCTGGCTCGCGCAGGAGATATTCCCACTGATCGCGCGCCGCGTGCCCGAGGCGCGTCTCCTCCTCATCGGCCACGACACGCGGCATCGCCTGCGGCCGCTCGCCGACGGTCAGCGCATCGTCGCCACGGGTTCCGTCGCGGACGTGGCGCCGCTCGTGGGCGAGGCCGCGGTGAGCGTCGCGCCCATCCGCACGGGCAGCGGCACCCGCATCAAGATCCTCGAGGCGCTGGCGCTCGGCGTCCCGGTGGTGTCCACCACCCTCGGGGCCGAGGGGCTCGACTTCGTCCCGGGCCGCGAGATCGTGCTCGCGGATGGGCCCGAGGCATTCGCCGCGGCGGTCGTCCGCCTGCTGACCGATCGCGCAACGCGCGAGGCCATGGGCCACGCGGGGCGGGCGGCGGTCGCCCGCGTCTACGACTGGGACCGCATCGAGGCGCGGCTCGGAGACGAGGTCCGGGGCTGGCTCGCCGCACCCCGTTGAAGGATGTAGGGTGGATCCGGCCGATGCGCCACATCGCGACGAGACACCCAAGGGGAGGACCGGACATGATCATGCGGATCACGTGGGGAAAGCCGTTCTTCGTCGGGGACTACAAGACGTACCGCTGCGACGTCAAGTACATGCAGTAGCCGCCGCCGAGCCTAGCGCGCGGCGATGCCGGCATAGGCCGGCTGATGGCCGAGGCGCTCTCCGTCCACCGTCACCCGCAGGAACGCGATGCACATCTCGTCGGTGGTCGCGTCACCCCAGCCGACGTCGCGCGGCGGGATGGTGGGATTACGGCGATTACGGGGGGAGTTGTCGTAGACCGCCTCGACCTCGATTCGCGTTCCACCGGGGAGCGGCACCGGCTCGCGGAACGTGTAGCTTCCCTGCCAGTGGAAGTCCCAGTCGTCGATGTAGATGAGTGACCGGGACGTGCCGTCGGGATACGTGGCGGTCAAGCGCATCTCCCGCCCCAGCAAGTGCATGTGAGGCGACACGCCAATGGCGTGCATGCGCCAAATCGGCGGGAGCGTGAAGCTCGCGCGCACGATCCAGCGCTCCTCGCCCGCCGGGATCCGGAACTGCTGATTCAGCACCGGGATCACGCGCAGCCGCTTGTCCACCGTGGCGCGCGCGAAGCGCAGGCCCACCCGGCTCAGCTCCTGAACGGGGTCGCCCGTCCGGTTGTGGTAGTGCACCTGGAGGACCAAGCGCGCGCCGGCAGGAATCAGCATGCCGACACCGTCGGGCACCGCCACGGGCCGCGCGCCGGGCGCCCAACCGCCCAGGCCCTCACGCGCGCCGACAAAGCCCGGGCCGCCGAAGCACGTGTAGCCGGGGCCTGCGTCCGCGCGGTCAAGGGCCTCCGCTTGCCCGGAGGTGTCGATGTAGGTGAGCAGGTGATGCACGATGCGACGGTCACCGGGCAGGAACTCGGCGGAGGCGACGTAGCGATCCTCCGGGAACGCCGTGGGGATGACGAAGCAGCGGTAGCGCGCCCGCCATCACCCAGGCGCGCAGCCGCGCGATCTCCGTGTCCGCCAGCCGGCGATCCTCGATGAAGTCCCCGTGGCCGGGCACCGGCGGCCAGGGCGGCATCTTCCGCCGCTCGACCGCACGAAGGATCTTCTGCCGCCGCGCGTAGGTCGCGTCGTAACTGGTGAGCGAAAAGGGCGCAATCTCGCCGTCGCGGTGGCAGGACTGGCAATGCTGCGCGAGGAGCGGGGCGATGTCGCGCGTGTACGTCACGCCGTCGGGCCCTGCGGCGGCCGGGAGCGCCAGCATGCCGGCAACGAGCAGCGCCGCCGGCAGCCCGCCGCGCGCGCTAGCCATGCCGGAGCTCCATGGGGGAGATTCTAACGCGATCCGCGCTCCCGCACGCGCCCCCGCGGATCCGCCTCCGCCAGGATCGGCAGAGGCGCGCCCGCGTGCACCGAATCGGCAAGGAGCTTTCCCGCCATCGGACCGCGCCCGAAGCCCGAGGACGCCAGCCCGCTGACGACCCAGAGATGCTCGCGCTCGACGATGCGCCCGATCAGCGGCGTGCCGTCGCGGGGAAACGGCATGAGGCCGGCCCACGTCCGCGCGATCGGCACGTTCTCGAGGAACGGCAGCACGCTCGCGGCATGCGCGTGGTTCACCGTGACTCCGCCCGGCTCCGGTGTGGTGCTCTCGCCCACACACTCGCGGTCGCCGCCGAAGACGATCTCGCCGTTGCGGCGCTGGCGGCCGTAGAGATGCCGCGTGACACGGCGGCCGTTGCGGATGGTGAGATTGGGAGGATCGGTGCCGGCGTCGCGGTGCCAATCGTAGGCGGACTCCGCGGCGGAGATGGTCTGGAACACGGTGGGCGGAAGGGCGGCCGAAGCCCACATCTGGCCGCGCACTGGCACGATCGGCACGTCCAGGCCCAGCATGGCGCCCAGCGCGGCGCACCAGGCTCCCGCGGCCAGCACCAGCACATCGGCGTCGAGCGCGCCGTGGGCGGTGCGCGCGGTCCAGCCGCCTCCGACGCGCGGGGCGCAGGCGGAAACGCCGTGCCCGGTCAGGATGCGCGCGCCGCGCCGGGCGGCCAGCATGGCGAAGGCGCGCGTGCCCTTCACGGGGTCCGCCTGAGCGCGCAGGGGCGAGTACATTGCTCCCAGCAGCGCGGGGGACCAGCTCGGCTCGAGCGCGCGCGCCTCGCGGGTCGTGATCAGCTCCACCCGCTGACCATGGGCACGCATGTCGGCCACGCGGCGACCGATGAACTCGTGCTGCTCGGGGGTGTGAATCGCCTGGAGCGAGCCGGAGCGGCGGAGCTCGCAGTCCTCGCCCTCCTCGAGCTGCACCCGCTCGAAGATCTCGACGCTCCCCGCGGTGAGATGGTCCTGGAGATCGCGCCGATCGCTCCAGCCCACGCAGTCGATCAGGCCCGCATTGAGCCCGGAGGCCGCGCCGGCCACCTCGCCACGCTCGACAAGTGTCACCGCGTGGCCGTGGGAGGCGAGATGGTACGCGGCGGAGCATCCGGCGATGCCACCGCCGATGATCAGAATCTCGGTGCCCCGCACCTCCGCCGCCATGTCCGGCGCCGTCTAGATCCCAAGGTACGCTTTGCGGACCAGCTCGCTCCCCAAGAGCGTCGCGCTGGTGTCTTCCATGACCACGCGTCCGGTCTGGAGCACGTAGCCCCGGTCGGCCAGCCCCAGCGCCGAGGGCACGTTCTGCTCCACGAGCAGCATGGTAAGTCCCTCGCGCGCGTGGAGGCGCCGAAGCACGTCCATGATGGTCTCGACCAGCCGCGGCATGATGCCGAGGCTCGGCTCGTCCAGCATGAGAAAGCGGGGGCGCGACATGAGAGCGCGGGCGATGGCCAGCATCTGCCCCTCACCGCCGGACAGCGTGCCCGCCCGCTGTCGCGCGCGCTCGCTCAGTCGCGGGAATAGCTCGAACACCCGCTCGAGCATCTCCCGCCGATGCGCGGGGTCGGCGTTGGTGGCGCTGCCGAGGGTAAGGTTCTCGGCCACGGTGAGGCGCGCGAAGAGTCGCCGCCCCTCGGGCACCAGCGCGATGCCCAGCCGCACGCGATCCGGGGCCTCGACGGCATCCGCGCGCGTGCCGTCGAACCAGATCTCGCCCGCCTGCGGGCTCACGAGCCCGGCGATCGCCTTGAGCAGGGTGGACTTGCCCGCCCCGTTGGCGCCCACCAGGGCCACCATCTCCCCCGCCCCGATGCGGAGGGACACGCCCTGCAGCGCGAGCACCCCGGTGGCATAGGCGACGCGCAGGTCGCGCACGTCGAGCAGCGGCGTAGCGGTGAGGCTAGTCGCGCTGGCCATGCGGCTCGCCCAGATAGGCGGCGATCACCTGGGGGTCGCGCACGATCGCTTCGGGGCGACCGTCGGCGATTTTCTCGCCGTGGTCGAGCACGACCACGCGATGCGAGAGCGGCATCACCACCTCCATGACGTGCTCGACCACGCAGATGGCCAGGTGCATGTCGGCGTGCACGCGGCGCACGAGCTCCACCGCGGCGGTGGTCTCCGTGGGCGTCAGACCGGACATTGCCTCGTCCAGCAACAGGAGGCGGGGCTCGGTGGCGAGGGCGCGGGTGATTTCGAGCCGCTTCTTGTCGGCGAGGGTGAGGGCCGCCGCCATCTCCCGCTCCTTGCCGCGCAGGCCGGTGAACTCGAGGATCGCAAGGGCGCGGGACTCGGCGCGAGCCAGGCTGTTCGTGCGGGTGAGGGCGCCGCAGATCACGTTGTCGAGCACGGTCATGCGGCCGAACGCGCGCACGATCTGCCAGGTGCGCGCCACGCCGCGGTGGCAGATGCGGTCGGGCCGGGCCCGGCTCACGTCGTGGCCGTCGAAGACGATGCGCCCCTGGTCGGGGTGGTAGTGGCCGCTGATGCAGTTGAAGAGGGTTGTCTTCCCGGCCCCGTTGGGACCGATGAGCCCCACGATCTCGCCAGGCGCGATCTCGAGAGAGACGTCGCGGTTGGCGGTGAGGCCGCCGAACTGCTTGGTACAGCGCTCCACGCGCAGCAGCGGGCCCGCGCTAGCCACGGCGGAACCAGCGCGCCCACGGCAGCGAGAGAAGGCCGCTCGGCCGGAAGGCCGCCACCACCATGATGATGATGCCGTACACGATCACGTCGAGGCCCCGGCCGGCGAGCGGGCCCGCGCCCAGCGTGGCACTCATGCCCTGCGAGATCGGGATCAGGATCAGCGCGCCGAGCAGCGGGCCCCACAGCCGCCCGATGCCGCCCAGCACCGTGGAGATCATCGGCAGCACCGACCAGTTCATCTCGAGCACCTGATCGGGGAAGACGGCGAGCGCCCAGAAGCCGTAGAGCACCCCGCCCGCGGCGAAGACCGCCGCCTCCAGACAGCGCGCGGCGGTCTTGTACACGCGGCTGTCGATGCCGATGGCCTCCGCGCCCTCCTGGTCGTCGCGGATGGCGCGGAAGTAGTAGCCGAGCTTGGAGCGGTCCACGCGGTGGGCGAGGTACATCGAGAGGACGAAAAGCAGCAGCGCCACATAGTAGTACGCCAGCGCCTTGCTGCGGCCGCCCCAGGCCAGGTGCCAGATCGCCTCCCCCGTCGACTTGGCCGGCGCGAGGGGAATGAAGAGGCCCCGGCTGCCGTTGATCAGCTCCCAGGTCGCCCCGATGGGCTGGGCGATCATCCACATCGCCACCGTGGCGATGGCGAAGTAATGGCCGCGCAGCCGCGTGACGGGGAACGTGATCACCGCGCAGATCACCATCGATACCACGATGCCGCCCAGCATGCCGAGCCAGGGGCTCCAGCCCCAGTGCACGGTGGCGAGGGCGGCGGTGTACGCGCCGGTCGCAAAGAAGATGCACGGGCCGAAGTCGAACTGCCCGGCCCAGCCGCCGATGAAGTTCCAGCCCACGCCCAGCATCGCGTAGATGAAGACGAGGAACCCCACCGTCTGGAAGTAGGTATAGCCGGTGGCCTGGATGACCAGCGGATACGCGAGCGCGACGAGCAGCCCGACGGCGAGGGCGATGCGCTTAGAAGCGGCCAAAGAGGCCCTGCGGGCGGAACAGGCCGATGAGGAGGTAGGAGCCGAACACGAAGGCGTCCTTGAAGGCGGGCGGGAGGTACACCACGGTGACGCTCTGGACCACGCCCACCAGCAGCGCGGCGCAGAGCGTGCCGAGGATGCTCCCGAACCCGCCGAGCGCCACGATCGCGTAGGCGAGCACGGTGAAGGACAGGCCGACCTGGGGATACACGGAGAAGAAGTTTGCGAGGATGACGCCAGCGATGCCGACGAGGGCGGCCCCCAGGCCCCACGCCACCGCGAACATCTTCTGCGGCCGGATGCCCATCAGCATGGCGGCGTCACGATCCTCGGACGTCGCCTGCAGCGCCAGGCCGAACTCCGTGCGATCCACGAGCAGATAAAGCCCGATGAAGAGGGCGAAGGCCAGGAGGCCGGCCACCAGCAGCGGCACCCCCAGCTTGATGCCGAGCACCGAGAGCTGCACCCCGGAGAGGTGGGAGAGCACCGTGTCGGACACGAAACGATAGTCGCTGGTGAAGAGCGCGACCACGCCGTTCTGGAGGAAGAGCAAGAGGCCCACCGTGGCGAAGATCTGCGCGAAGGCGTCGCCACGCTGCACCCGGCGCATGAGCTGCGAATAGGTCAGCACGCCCAGGGCATAGATGGCCAGCGCCACCGGCACCATCGCCACCAGCGGGTCCCAGCCCAACGTGGAGGAGAGCCACCACGCCCCGAACATCCCGAGCATCATGAACTCGCCGTGGGCGAAGTTGACCATCTCCATCAGCCCCCAGATGATGGCGAGCCCTACCGCCACGAGGGCGTAGAGCAGCCCCATCTGGAGGCCGTTGACGACGGCCTGGGCGAGCTCGGTCACGCGATCCTGCTCGGGCTCACTTCGCGGGCTTGGGCTTCGCGTCCCGCTCCTGCCAGTTCGGGCTCGGATACACCGGCGTGTACCCGGCTTGCTTGGCGAGATCCCACGGCCAGATCGTGTGCTTCTCGCCGTCCCAGCCGATCTGGGTCACCACGCCGCTGGCCAGCTCGTTCTGGTTGTTCTTGTCGAAGCGGATGCCCTTGTAGTCGATGATCATCTGGTCCGGGGTCGTGTTGGTGTCGGCGGCCGCCTTGGCGAGGACGGCGGGCTCGACCGACTTGGCCCGGTTGATCGTGTCCGCCACCCAGAGCATACCGGTGATCTGGCGCATCGCCAGCTCGCCCATGTCCTGCCCCCGGCTGTACTTCTTGTAGATCTCGTTCACCTTTTTCCAGGAGGGCTTCTTGCTGGCGAGGTCGATGGCCGTCGGGTCCCGGCCCAGCCACGCCGCCCCGCCGTTGGTCTTCTTCTGCGCCTCGAGCCAGGTCTGGTCGGAATAGCAGCCGTTGCTGGTGGCGATCACCTTGGGCATCCAGCCCGCGCGCTTGGCGTCGGCCTGGAACACCGCCGACTCCGCCGGGTACTGCACGAAGAACAGGATGTCGGGGTTCGCCGACTGCAGGCGCTGCACCTCGGAGGCCAGCGTGGTAGCGCCGGTCTTGGTGGTGAGGTCGGCCACCACCTTGAAGCCCGCCTTGGCAGCATGCTCGAGCGCGATCTTGTGGTTGTCCTGGCAGAAGAGGTTGTCGCAGGTGAACACCGCCACGGTCTTGAGGTCGGTGGGCCCGCCGTTCTTCGGCCACTCCTGGAGGAAGCGGAACACGCTGTCCACCATGAGCCGGTCGTGCGGGCCCGTGCGCCAGAACCACTTGAAGCCCTTGTCGGTCAGCGTGGGCGAGGCGCAGGCGTGGCAAGAGAGCGGGATCCCGTAGCCTTCGACCACCGGCTGGATGATCGAGGTATTGCCGCTCGTGCCCTCGCCGTCGACCCAGTGCACCTTGTTGACGGTGATGAGCTGTTCGACGAGGGACCGGGCGAGGTCGCCGCGGCTCTGGTCATCACGTACCACCAGCTTCATGGTCGCGCCGCCGAGCCCCGAGAAGCCTTTACCCGGCCCCAGCGGGACGGCGAGGTCCGCGTAGTCATTGTTCACGATGTCCTCGACGGTCTGGTTGGCCCAGAGGTATTGCTGGCCGAGGCTCGCGAAGTTCCCGGTGAGGGGGAGCAGCACGCCGATCAGCACTTCCTTCGGCGCCTGGGGCTCGGCCCGCTGGAGCGCGAGGCCTCCCACCACGATGATGGCCACCAGGACAGGGACGAAGATCCGGATTCCGCGCATGGGCAGGGCCCTCCTCGTGGGAGGGGATAACACGAAAGACGGGTCGGCGTCGAGGGGGGCTACTCGAGCCGCTCGAGATGAAACAGGCGCGCGGCGTTGCGCCACAGCACGGCCTCGCGGTCCCTTTCGCCGAGCTCGAGGCCCGCGAGAAGCGCGAGGGCGTCCTCGAGCGGCGCCCACACCGGCGGCTGATCGTTGCCGACGACGAGCCGCTCCGGCCCCAGCACCTCCAGAAGCAGGCGCAGCGCGGGCACCGACCACACGTTCGTGTCGACGTGGAAGCGCCGGAGATAGGACGACGGCTCCATGCCGAGGACATCGGGGCCGTGCCAGCGCTCGGGCCGGTAGGCGACCCAGGTCGCGTCGAGGCGCCCGGCCACGAACGGCAGCACGCCGCCGCCGTGGGCGAGCAGCAGGTTCAGGCGCGGATAACGATCGAGCGCGCCCGTGAAGATGAGCCGCGCCGCGCAGACCGCGGTCTGGGTGGGCCGGCCCATGATGAGGGAGAGCACGAAGTCGCGCCAGTGCTCGTTGGCGGGCAGGTCACGCGTGGGATGCACGAACAGCGGACGGCCCAGCCGCTCGGCGGTGGCGAGCAGCGGCGCGCACGCGGGGTCGTCGAGGTAGCGGCGCCCGTCGGAGGGATTGACGAGGGCGCCGGCGAAGCCCAGCTCGCCGACCATGCGCTCCAGCTCCCGCGCTGCGCTCTCTCCGTCCCAGGGATCCACGCAGCCGAGGCCGATCAGACGCCCCCGATGCCGTGCGATCAGCGCGGCGAGGCCGTCGTTGTACAGCCGGGCGCGGTCGCCGCCCGACCATCCGGGCAGCTCCTCCGCCGAGGTCTCCATGAAAAACGAATCGGACATGAGGGCATGGGTGATGCCGGACGCGTCCTGCGCCTCTAGCATCCGGGCGAGGACGCGGCGCTCCGCGGTGACGAAGCGCGGGCTGTCGCCGCCGGGCAGGCGCGCGAGCACCGCGTCGGGCAGGACATGCGCGTGACACTCGACGAGCGGCGGGGGCATGGGAGGCGCCTCAGCGCGCGGGCGGCGCCGCGGCGCGGGCGGCGCGCCGGCCGGCCTCCTCGGGAACGGGCACACCATCGCGATAGACCACGTGGTGCCCGAGCACGGCGGGCACGCGCGGCCCCGGCGTCACGATGCCGACGAGGTTCAACGGGTCGCAGGCCGACACGCGCAGGAGCTGACCGTCGGGCTGCTCGCGGCGGATCGCGCGCAATGCCTCGAGCGCCTCAGGAGCCGCAAACTGCTCGCCCACGAAGCCGCCGACGATGCGGCCGCCGCGCAGCTCGCCGCGCATCTCGAGCCGGCGGTAGACGCGCAGGAGGTCGCGCCAGGCGGGTGTCCCGGACTCGCGCTGGAGGAGATCGCGAAATACCACGCCGTAGCGCTTCACGTACTGTCGGGCCTTGGCCTCGGTCACGTCGTCCTCGGCAGGCGGCGCGGGCGCGGCGAGAAGAGCCCAGCGGCCCGTGCCGGTGGACGGGCGGGCGCCCGCGCGCGGACGGCCTGGATGGGGCCGACGACGCTTCTCGTTGTGCATGAGGCTGCGCAATCCCGCGAAGCCGTCCCCGGTGACGAGCCCTGCCGTCACGAGCTCGCAGAGCGCCTCCTCGACTTCGATGCGGAGCCGGCGCACGTGGGCGGCAATCTCGTCCACGAACGAGGCCCCCGCGCGTTGCAGATGGGCGAGGACGTCGCGCGCAGGTCCGGACGGCTCGCCCGCGAGGGCGCTCGCGCGCGACTCCAGGAGCCAGGGAAGATCGCGGCGAAGCAGGAGCGCGAGTGGAACCGTCCCGGGCAGCCGCCGCCCGGCGTGGCGCGTGCTCGCGTGCAGTCCCAACCGGCCCCACGTGGTCTCGCCGGAGAGACACACCTCGTCGAGCCACGCGGGCTCATAGCGCTGCAGGCGTGCCGGCAAGATCGCGCGCTCCCAGGCGCCGGCCGCGGCCTCGAAGCCCTGGAGCCGCTCGATCACGCGCAGCAGGCCGTCGCGGCCGTGCTGCTGCGCGCCGGGTCGCGCGTGCTGCCACGCGAAGAGGAAGCGGATCAGCGCGGCCGCCGGCACGGGCTCGATGAGCCGCCGCAGCCCCTCCAGCGTGCGCCGATGGATGCGCGCGAGCAGACGGCGGTCGCACCACTCGAGCTCGTGATGGGTAATCGCCGCCGCGGTGGACGTGAAGCGCCCGCGCAAGGCGCCCCCCTCGGCCTCGATGGCGGCGAGGGCCGCCTCCATCTCGCCCGGCGTGACGTCGAGCGACGCCGCGAGCACCGGCGCGGTGACCGGCCCGATCAGCCCCAGTCGCGCGCGCACGACCTCGACGAGCGCGCCCTCGCGGCCCGACCAGGCGGCGGCCCGGCGCGCGGGCGGCTCGACGACGTCGGGCTCGAAGCGATAGTCCGGCCACACCGCGGCGGCGAGCGAGCGCCGCTCCGCCGGCACCCAGAGCGTGCGCCCGCTGCCACGGAGCCGGGCCGCCCGCCGCGCCGCAATCAGCTCGTCCATGAGGCCGCTCCACTCGGCGGCTTCGGACTCCGGCAGCGCGCCCACATCGAGGAGCAGGTCGTGCAGCTCGTCGGCATTGCGGAGATCGGGCCGCGCCTCCTCCACCACCGCGGCGATCGCCGCGGGGTCGAGGCGCCCCATGTCCGCGGCCACCGCGGCGGGCAGGCCGCGGCGCAGCGCCACCGCGCGGGCGCGCCGCTCTTCCAGCGGCGCGTCGTCGAGGAAGGTGTAGGGATTCGAGTTCAGGATCTCGTGGGCGAACACCGAGGGCTCGGGCGTGTCGCGCACGAAGCACTGGATGCGGCCCGCGTGCAGTGCTTCGAGCCGCGCGCGCAGCCCCTCCGTGTCCATCGCCTCCGTGAGGCAATCGCGCAGCGTCTCCGCAACCAGGGGGTGATCCGGGATCTCCACCGGCCCCGCCTCCATGTTGTCCTGGCAGGCAACCTGGGCCGGGAAGACGGCCACCAGGAGATCCTCGGCGCGCAGGCGCTGGAGATACGGCGGGACCTTTTTTCCTCCTGACCAGCGCAGCAGCGCCAACGCGCGGGTGGCATTCCAGCGCCAGCGCGTGGTGAACATGGGCTCCTGGAGCGCCGCCTGGATGAGCAAGGGCTCGAGCCCGCGCGGGTGCACCATGCCCGCGACCGTCTCCAGCGGGAAGCTATGCTGCGGCCCCAGCGAGAGCAGCACGCCGTCGTCGGTGGCGGCGGCCTGCAGCTCGAAGTTGAAGCTCTGGCAGAGCCGCTTGCGCAGCGCCATGCCCCAGGCGCGGTTGACGCGGCCGCCGAAGGGTGCGTGCAGGACCATTTGCATGCCGCCCGCCTCGTCGAAGAAGCGCTCCACCACCACGGTGTCGAGGGTGGGCACGGCGCCCAGGGCGGCGCGGGCGGCCGCGATGTAATCGCGGGCGAGCATCGCCCCGCGGGCGTCGAGCCCGGCCTCGTCCATGAGCCACCGCGCGGCCGCGTCGGCATCATCGAGCCGCTCGGCCACCGCCGCCCGCACCGCCGACACCTCCGCGGACAGCTCGGGCGTGCGCGCCGGTCCCTCACCCAGCCAGAACGGGATCGTGGAGGGCGCGCCCCCCGCATCCTCGACGCGCACCTTCCCGCTCTCGACCCGGCGGATTCGCCAGGAGCTGTTGCCGAGCAGGATCACGTCGCCCGCCATCGACTCGATCGCGAAGTCTTCGTCGAGCGTGCCGATCGGGGTCTCGTCGGGCTCCAGCACCACCTGGTAGGTCCCCGTCTCGGGGATCGCGCCCCCCGAGGTGATCGAGATCAGCCGCGCGCCGCGGCGCGCGGTGAGGCGCCGCCCGACCGCGTCACGATGCAGCCGCGCCCCCACCCGCCCCCGCCGCGTCGCGATGCCGTCGGCGAGCATGTCCACGACGGCGTCGAAGTCGGGCCGAGGGAGCTCGGCATACGGTGCCGCCCGCCGGCAGAGCGCGAAGAGCCGGTCCTCGTCCTGATCCTCGCCCGCGCAGATCGCCACCAGCTGCTGGGCGAGCACGTCCAGCGGCGCGCGCCGGAGCGCGAGCCCGTCGATCTCGGCGCGGCGGGCCGCGCGGACCAGCGCCGCGCACTCCACCAGCTGGTCGCGCGTGAGGGGAAACAGCCGCCCCTTCGGCGTGGCGGCCAGCGCGTGGCCGGAGCGGCCCACGCGCTGCAGCGCGGTGGCAATGGAGCGCGGCGAGCCGAGCAGGCAGGTGAGATCGACCGTGCCCACGTCGATGCCGAGCTCCAGCGAGGCGGTGGCCACTACCAGGCTCAGCTCGCCGGATTTCAGCCGCTGCTCGGCGTCGAAGCGGCGCGCCCGGCTCAGGCTCGAGTGATGCGCGGCGACGCGCTCCGCGCCCAGGCGCTCGGCGAGGTGCCGGGCCACCCGCTCGACGAGACGCCGCGTGTTGACGAACACCAGGGTGGAGCGGTGCGCACGGGCCATCTCGGCCACGCGGTCGTAGATCTCCTCCCATTGCTCGTGCGTGCACACCGCGCCCAGCTCGTCGCGCAGGACCTCGATACGGAGATCCATGTCGCGGCGCTGCCCCACGTCCACCACCGCGGGCATCGGCCGGGTGGCTCCGACGAGCAGCCGCGCCGCCGTCTCGATCGGGCGCACCGTGGCGGACAGGCCCACGCGCTGAAGCCGCGCCACGCCGCCGCTCGACGCCGCGACCAGCTCGTCCAGCCGCTCGAGCGACAGCGCGAGATGAGCGCCGCGCTTGTCGCCCGCGACCGCATGGATCTCGTCCACGATGACGGTGCGGACCTCGGCCAGCCATTTCCGGCTGGACTCGGCGGTGAGGAGAATGAACAGCGACTCGGGCGTCGTGACGAGGATGTGCGGCGGCCGCTTCCCCACCTGGCGGCGCTCGTGCGCCGGAGTGTCGCCCGTACGCACCGCGGTGCGAATCACCGGCGCCGGCAAGCCCGCCGCCACCGCCGCCGCGGCGAGCTGAGCCAGCGGCTCGTCGAGGTTCCGCCGGACGTCGTTCGAGAGGGCCTTCAGCGGGGAGACGTAGAGGATCCGGGCGCGATCATCGAGAACGCCCTCGACCGCCTTACGGAAGAGCTGGTCGATGCAGGCGAGAAACGCGGCGAGGGTCTTGCCGGAGCCCGTCGGCGCGGTGAGGAGAACGTCCTGCCCGGCTGCGATCAGTGGCCACGCTTGAGCCTGGACTGGCGTGGGCTCCGCGAACCGGGTGCGGAACCAGCGCTCTACGACGGGGTGGAACACCTCTTCAGTATAGGCACCCCGTCGAGGGCCGGGTAGAGGCCCCCGGCTTGCCGTCGCGTGCTACGCGGCCTTTTCGATCGGAACGCCCGCGACCGGGCGCTTGGGCTTCGGCTCGGTCGCCTCGGTCTTGACGGCGTCCGTCTTCCGCAGCACCAGCCAGCTGGCGATCTGCTCGCCAAGCAGCCACAGCGGAAGGGCCAGCGCGGCCAGGTACGTGAGTCCGTGTGTCAGCACCGTGTTGAGTTCCATGGCGTCGCCCTCCTTGGCCGGTCTATTGGCACACGCCATGCCAGCAAGGGAACACCGCTTAATCAGGCGGTTAGCTCGGGGGAGGGCCGACGGGCTTCGGGCCGCGTGCCCGGTGCGCGGGCTTGGAGCCCGACCAGGGATCAGTTGGCGCCGAGCGCCGTGAGGCCGGCCCGGGCCGATTCCACTAGATCCGGCTCCGCGTCCCTGGCCGCCACGAGCTTCCGGTAGACGATGGCGGCGGAGTCCCTCTGGCGAAGCGCGGCGAGCGACTGGCCCGCGCCCAGGAGCGCCTTGCGGCCCCAGGGGGAGTCGGGCGCCAGATACGCCGCGGTCATGTAGGCCTGCACGGCCTCCGCGTGCTGTGCGGCCGCGCGATATCCCTCGCCCAGGCGATAGGAGGCCTCGGCCGCGGAAATGGGATCTTCGGCATCGAGGCCCTTCTGGAGCAGCGGGCGAGCCGCGTCCCATTTTCCCTCGCTCTGGAGCAGGCGGGCCTGGCTCACCGCCGCCCGATCCAGGCCTTCGGCCGATGGGTAATCGCGGCGCACGCGCGCGTAGACCTCGAGGGCTTTGTCCTTCTCGCCCACCGCTTCATAGGCCTGGGCGAGCAGGACGAGCGCACGCGGCACGCGCGCATCGCCCGCATGATCTTCGAGGAACTTCTCGAGGCGCGGCCGTGCCTCGGGCGCGGCGCCGGTGCGCAGGAGCGCCTCGGCGAAGTCGAGCGCGCCCGCATCGTTGCCCGGATCGGTCGGATAGCGCGCCCCCAGCGTGCCGTACGCGTCACGGGCGATTGCCCATTGGCCGTCGCGCGCGGCGCCCGCGCCCAGCGCGGCGAGCGCCACCGGCGCGGCCGGACTCTTCGGGTAGTCACGAGTCACTCGCTGCGCGAGCTGCTGCGCTTCGGGCCACTTCTTCTCCTCGCCGGCCAGATAGACCATGCCGGCGAGCAGGCCCGGCGCAGTGGCGGGATCCGGCGAGCCTTTGAGCAGCGGCTCCGCGAGCTTGCGGAACTCGTCGCTCTTGCCCTGGTTGAACGCGACCGCGGCAAGCCCGTACTCGGCGGCGGTGGCCGCGGGGCCCGCTGAGGCATCACGGACCGGAGCGAATTCCCGCGCCGCCTCGTCCCACTGCTTGGCGTCGAACGCGAGCACGCCGAGGCCGAGCCGCGCCGCGTCCTCTCCGTCGTGCAGCGCGCTGCGGAGATCGGTGCGTGCGTCGTTCGCGCGGCCCATCCGCAGCAAGGCGACGCCGCGCGCGAACCGCATACGGGCTTCGAACGGCGAGGAGGATCCGCGCGCGGCGAGATCGTCGAGGTCGCGCAGCGCGGCCGCCGGGTCCCCCGCGCGGAGGAGCAGGATCGCGCGATTGAGCCGCGCGGTGCGCCCGGGCTCGGTGTCGCCGGCGCGGTCGATGACTCGAGTCAAGAGAGCGCGCGCGCGCGCCTCGTCCTTGGCGCTCGCCGCTTGCTCCGCGGCGAGGAGGAGCACGGCAGGCACCCGCGAGTCGTCGCCCGCTTCGCGCGCGAAGCGATCCCACTGCTCGCGGGCCGCCTCGGGCCGGCCGCGGCGCAGCTCCGCCCAGCCGAGAGCGAGGCGGGCGGAGGCGGTGAGGGCGGGGTCGGTCGGCTCGGCGACGACCCGGCGATAGAAATCGGCGGCGCGGTCGTACTGGCGAAGCCCGTAGGACGCCTCGCCGGCGATGATGGCGGCAGTCGCCCGGAGCGGTGGCGTCGGCGTGCGCTCCGCGAGGAGCCGCTCCGCGCCGGTGCGCGCCTGCTCGAGCTCCCGGGCCTCGAGGTCCATCTGAGCCAGCCGGGCCCCCGCGAAGGCGCGCACATCAGCAGTGCCTTGCCCCTGGTGTGCGGCCACGAAGCGATCCCGCGCCTCCGCGGTCTGCCCGGCCTGACGCAGCGATTCCGCGCTCAGGGCCAGCGCGTAGGCGCGCGTGGGCGGGTCGAGATCGAGACCGAGCAGCTCCGTGAACGTCCCCTCCGCCTCCCCGGCGAGCTTCTTCTCGACGACATGCCGGGCGAGCAGCAGGCGCACCGGCACCGCGAGGGGGCCCTTCTTGTCGAGCGCCTCGAGCCGCTGGGTCTCATCGCGTGCGGCGTTGAAGTCATCGAGATCGAGGAGGGCCCGCACCAGGCCGGCCCGCGCCCACGGGGCTTCGCGCGTATTCGGATAGGCGACGAGGAGCCCGCGATAGGACTTCACCGCGTCGAGCGGCTGGCCCGCCTCGCGACGCCACCAGCCCAGGCGCACGAGACCGGACTCGATCAGGAGCTGCGGGCCCGCTGCCGTGAAGATCTGCAGCCGCTGGGCGGCGCCCGACGGGTCGCCCAGACGGCCGAGCGTGTCACCCAGCCAGTACGAGGCCTCGGCGGCGAGCGGGCGCGGCAGGCTGCCATTCAGCAGCGCCGTCCACTCGTCGCGCGCCTCCGGGTACCGCTTGAGGGCGTGGAGGGCGAGGGCCCGGCCGTGTCGCGCGGTGGGCACCAGCTGCGGCGTCACGCTGCCGCGCAGGAAGCCCTGGAAGATGTCGAGGGCACGCTGCGCGTCGCCGCGCTCGAGCGTGACCCAGCCCAGCGAGTGCGTGGCGTAGAGTCCTAGATCGTCGCGCGGATTCTCACGGGCCACCGTCTCGAGATAGGTGGCCACGCTGTCGCGCCGGCCCAGCCGCAGCATGGTCTCCGCCGCCCAGTAGCGGGCCTCGCGAATCACCGGCCGGTCGCCGCCCTTGTTCATCGCGGCCTGGAACTCGGCGAGGGCGGGCTCGAGCTCGCCCTTCTGGTACCGGGCGCGGCCGCACTCGAGCTGCTCGGAAGCCACTCCGAACACGCTGCCGAGGGGATTGCACGCCAGCGCGCGCGGTGATGGCATCGGCAGCGTCGGCCGGAGCCCGAGATCGCTTGCCACCGCGGGCGGCGGAAGCTGCGGGAAGGGCGCCGGCGAGGCGGGCAGGGCCAGCGCGGGGAGCGGCACCGCCGGCTTGTCGAGCGGCGGGGCCGCCAGCCGCAGGGCGGGCACGATGTTCGGCGGCGGCAGCAGCGGACGCGGGGCGGCCGGAGGCGTGCGCGCGGGAGCGGGAGGCGACGCGGGCGCGGTGGCGGCGGTCGCGCCCGGCGGCGCGGGCGGCGTCTGCCCATGGCTTGGCGCAGCGACGGCCAGCGCCGCGAACAGCGCCAGCAGCGCCGCGCCGCGCGAGACGGTCATCGCGGCGCCACCGCCCGTGGCTTGGGCGCCGGCTTGTCAGGCGGGGGCTGCGGCTTGAGCTGGGCCGCCACCGCGGTCTTGCGGGTGCGCGCCCACGCGCGCAGCTCCTTGTCCGGGCAATCGGCCGCGACTTGATCGTAATAGCGGATCGCCTCGGACAGCTTCCCCTGTTCCTCGAGCGCGAGCCCCGCGCCGGCCAGCGCGCGATAACGCACGGCGGCGTCGTCCGCGCTCGCCTCCGCCGCCGCCCGGAAGGCCTGGAGCGCAGGACTCGCGCGCTTCTGCTTCAGCTCGCTCTCCCCCACCAGGAGCTGAGCCTGGGCGCGCACGCCCGTGTCATCGCTCTTGGCCGCGACTCGCGCGAGGCTCGCCGCGTCCTTGAAGCTCCCTCGGCCAAAGGCCGCCTGGGCGAGGTCGAGTGAGGCGCGCGCAGCGAGCGGATGGTCGGGGAAGTCTTTGCGCAGCGCAGTCCACGCGGCCTCCGAATCCTTCGGACGGTTGAGCCGGGTGGCGATGAAGCCGGCGTCGTAGAGGCTCTCCGCCGTGCGCGGCTCCTGTGCCATCAGCAGCTTGTACTCCTCGGCGAGCTCGTCCTTTCGCCCGTCCTTCAGAAGCCGCTCGACGACGGTGCGCCGTGCCTGGTTGGCGAGGTCGTGCTGCGGATACTTGGCGACGAAGGCGCGCAGGTCGGCGATCCCCTCGTTGCGCTCACCGGCCGTGATGCGCGCGTAGCCCTGCAGGTACAGCGCCTCCGGGATGTGCTTGGACTTGGGATAACGCTCGGGATAGCCGCGCAGCAGGCCGATGGCCTCGTCGTAGCGTTTGGCGTCCACCAGCGCCCGCGCGAGGTAATAGGTCGCCGAGGGCACGGTAGCGTGATCGGGGAACGCGCTCACGAGCTGACGGAAGGCGTTGATCGCGGGGTCGCGGTGTTTGAGCTCCAGCTCGGACCAGGCGAGACCGTACAGCGAATCCGGGGCGTACTTTGAGGCGGCGTCGGCGGCCACCACGCCTTCGTAGGCCCCGCGCGCGGCATCGTAACGGCCCAGCCGGAACAGGGTCTCCGCCTCCCAGAAGCGCGCCTCCTGGGGCTCGCCCGGCGGCGGCGTGATGGTGCGGGCCTGGCGGAACGCCGTGAGGGCCGGCTCGAGCGCGCCCTCGGCAAAGCGGACCTTGCCGAGCAGCAGGAGCGCGTCACCGTACCGGCCATCCTGGGGATAGCGCTCCACCAGGCGCTCGAGGGAGACGCGCGCCACGCCGTTGAGCCGGTCCTCGAATGCGCGCTGGGCCACCAGCCAGAGCCGTCCGGGCTCGTCGAGGGCCGCAGTGGCCCGCGGGGCCCCGAGCAGGAGCGCGGAGACCACGAGCAGCAACGCGAGGGGTCCGCTCGGCGATCGCGTCATGCTCTTTCACCGTATCACGGCTCCCCGCGCCCGCCACTCCATTGCCTCAGAAACGGACCCGTACCCGATAGGTGAGCTTCGCGGACGATTCCTTGGGGACGCTGATCTCGTACTTGAGAGTATGCGCCTCGACTTTCTCGTAGGCGTGGGTGGACGAGAGCACCTGCCAGTCGCCCGGCACTGGCTCCATCACCGTCACGGTCTGGGCCTCGGCCTTGTGGTTGCGTAGCGCGATCTCCCACTCCACCTCGTAGAGGTTGCCCGCGATCTTTCGCCAGTCCTTCTGCGTGCGCTCCCCCACCACGTCGAACGCATTGCCGAGCTTGATCTTCACCTTCTCGTCCTTCGCGGTGTGGTCGATCCAGTCCTCGCCGACGAACTGCTGGCTGCCGCTCGCATCGGCCTTGTAGACGCGGACCTTTCCCTTCGGGAGGGGCAGGCCGAGACGGTTCTCCTTGCTGTTGCGGATCTCGACGTAGGCCGCGATCTTCTGGTTGGACATCGGCATCCCGTAGGCGTTGCGGTAGTACTCCTGGGCGCCGTAGTAGATGAGCTCCTTCTTCACCGCCACGTCGGGCGCGGCCATGAGGGTGAGCTGCTTGGTCTGGTTGTCCTTGATGGTGGTACGGCCGTCCAGCGTGTAGAGGTGGTACTCGAAGAGCCCCTCCTCGGCGAAGTCCCGGCTGGCCTGAGCGGGCGAGGCGGCCTTGGACGCGATCTCCATCATGCGGTTGTCGCGGCGCCCGTCGCGGGCGCGGTTGACGTCGCCGGCGACTAGCTTGAGGGCGGCGTTCCCATAGGTCGCGCCGCTCTTGTTGTCCACCGTCACCCAGCCGGTCAGATCGCTTCGAGTGTCGGAGGCGTTGAGGACCATGACGTAGTCCGCGCGCCAGGTGATGCCGCCGGTAAGGTACGAGGCTTCCACCCGCTGCGGGCGGTCCGCCCCGTTCCGGAGCATCCACACGAGCGTGGGCTGGGAGACGAGGTTCTCGGGCAGCGCGGGCAGCACCACGCGGCCGTAGTGCCCCAGGTGGATTTGCCCGTTGATGTCGTACACCGGGCCGTTGGTGGACAGCAGCGTGGCTTCGACGTAGGTGCCATCGTTGCCGTAGAGGCGAACGCGCTTGCCCACGTACTTTTCCAGGAGCTTGGCGCTCGAGACGAGGTCGTACTCGTAGTTCTGCTCGAGGATGCGCAGCCCGGCGGGATCCGTGAGCGACTTCAGGCTCACGGTGGTGGGGTCGATCTGCGCCGCCACGTCCTTCCACTGCACGTCGCTGAGGCCGGCGGGCAGCCGGACCTCGCGCATGTCCTTCACGAGGCCGAGGTTGCCGTTGTAGATCGTCACCATCACGTCTTTCTGGCTATCCCGCGTGATGGGCACGGGTGCCGCCGCCACCGCCATCTGGGCGGTGGCGAACAGCGAGAGCATGACGAGGGCTGAGAGCTTCCGCTTCATGGGAACCGTCCTCCCCGATCGTCCGGCGTTTAGGTGCGTCTACCGTGTTGGACCAGGGACGCCGCCGGAAGTTCCCGGCCATGGCGCCCGGGAAGGCAGCACTCAGCGGGCGAGCAAGATGTGCAGGCGGATCTGCGGGGGCAAGGTGCTGGGATCACGGTCCCAGGACCAGCGGCCGATGCCTTCGAGCCCGCGCGTGAAGTCGGCCAGGGCGGCGCGCGGCACGATCATCTCGATGAGGACCTGGCCCTCCCCGGCGTCGCGCCGGAATGCCTCAACCACGTCCAGCCGGCCGCGTAAGTCGACCAGCGCGCGCTCCGCCGCCTCGCGGTCGCTCACGGAGAGGCGCCCGGAGGCATCGGGTGGGACGAGGGCGCGCGTAACCTCGGGCGCTCGGCTCCCCAGTCGCTGCCGTCGCGGCACCGCCGGCGTCGCCTGCGTGTCCATCCGCGCGCCATCGCTCTTCTTCTGACCGGAGCTTTCGGACTCGCGGGTGGCCAGCTTGTCCTTGGCGCCGGATTCCTTCGCCAGAGGCTCCACCGCATTGCCGCTCGGCTTTGCCGCCTCTTCGGCCCGAGGCGCGGGTGCCGCCGACTGGCGCTCCAACGATTCGATCTTTGAGTCGACGCGACTCGCGTCCCGCGAGGGGGCCACACTCGGAGGGGCCGCCGCGGGGGCCGGTGCCGAGGGCTGCGTGCGGTCGGACTCCTGAGCCGGCGGCGGTATGGCTTTCTTCGCGCGCCCCCGCTCGTCCGACATTGCGGGCGCAGCGGGCGCGGGCTTGGTGGGTACCGGCGCGGGCGTCGTCGTCAAGGAGGGCGCGGGCGCGGATGGGGTGGGCGGCGGGGCGGGCGTGGAGGAGGGCGCCGGCGCCGCGTAGCGGGCGGCCTGCTGCAGCTCCGGCGTCTTCTGGAATACGTACACCGCCCCCAGCGCCACGATGACCACCGCCGCGGCCTCCAGCGGCAGCTTGAGACGCCACGGCTGCGTGCCCGCGCGCCAGGCCCGCACGTACCACGGCGTGGGGCGCGCCGCTGCGAGCACCCGATCGACGAAGCCCACCGGCGCGCGCTCGGCGGGAAGGGTATGGAGCATCCCCAGCATTCGCGTAAGGCGCGCCAGCTCGGCCGAGCACTCGGCGCAGCCCGCGAGATGAGCCTCCACGCGGGCGCGCGCCACCGCCGGCAGCTCGCCGTCGAGCAGGGCCGAGTGCTGCTCGCGATTCTCCGCGCAGGTCATGTGAGGTAGCGCTCCACCTTGTCCTTGAGCTCGAGCCGGGCCCGATGCAGCCGGGAGCGCACGGTGCCGAGCTCGAGGCCCAGCGCCGCGGCGATCTCATCGTAGGCCAGGCCCTCCAAGTCGCGCAGGACGATCACGACCCGCCGCTCCTCCGACAGCTCCGCGATGGCTCGATGCAGGGCCGCCTCACGCTCGTCTCGCTCGAGATCGCCGCCGGGCTGGTCTTCCAGGCGTCCCCGGAGCATCTCCACGGTATCCGTGCGCCGCCGGGCCATACGGTGCTCGCCGGATGCAAGACGGTTGAGGCATAGCCGCGAGGCAATCGCGTAAAGCCACGTGGACAGCCGGGCATCGCCGCGGAAATCGCCCAGCGCGCCGTGGGCGCGGAGAAATGTCTCCTGGGCCACCTCCTCCGCGTCGGCCCGGCTCCCCATCATCCGCAGGGCCACTCCATAGATCCGGTGCTGGTACGTTTTCACCAAATCTTCGAAGGCTTGCGAATCGCCGGCCCGGAGGCGGGCCAGGAAGGGCTCGGACTCGGACGGACCCTCTCCACGCACAGTTAGACCATATCCTCCGCGGTCAGTTCCGGGACAACCAAAAAGAGGCCAGCAAAGGGTTGACGCAATAGGTCATGAATGTCATACTGGCCTAGGACATTATTCAAACTGCTCGAACCTGACGGAGGGAGGGTCATGAACATGCATGTGGAAGAGTGCTGGGCGCACGAGAAGCTGAGGGAGGCGCGGCTCGAGGCAGCGCGGCAGAATCTGGTGAGCTCGCTCCGCGAGAGCCGCCCGTTCCGGGTGAGCCTCGGACTGGCGCTGATCCGTACCGGCCGCTGGCTGGCGGGGCCCGCTCCCGCGGCCCAGCCCAAGCGCCTCGCCGCCTAGAGCCGCGAGCCGGTGCCGCGAGAGTCTTCGCGCATCGCCCCGCCGTCGGGGCTGCGGGTGAACCGGCAGAGCAGCGTGCCGGTCCATGTCCAGCTGACGACCCAGGTCCGCCATCTCATCGAGACGGGGCATCTCAAGCCGGGCATGCAGCTGCCGACGGTGCGTCAGCTCGCGGGTTTTTTGCGGATCAACCGGAACACGGCGGCGCGCGCGCTGGCCGATCTCCTGAAGGACGGCTATCTCGAGGGCCGGCCCGGCCGTGGGACCTTCGTCGTGGAGCAGCCGCCCGCCCGCCAGGGCCAGGCCGCGCGGAGCCTGGAGCGCCTGGTCGAGGAGACCACGGAGAAGGCGCGGCGCCTCGGCTTCACCCACGAGGAGCTCCTCGCCACCGTCGCGGCGCGCGCGCCCCACGTCGGACGCCGCCCCCGCACGCCGAAGCTTCGCGCCCTCCTCGTCGAGTGCAACTGGGAGGAGCTGAATCGCTACCGCGAGACGCTCGAGACCGAGCTGCCCCTCGCGGTCGATCGCGTGCTCGCGGACGAGCTGGGCCCGCGCATCCAGGGCGACCCGGCCTTCCTGGCGGGGTATCGCGTCGTCATCACCACTTTCTTCCACATCCACGACGTGAAGGCGGCGGTGCCGGCCGACGGGCCTCCGGTGGTCGCGCTCATGTCCGAGGCCAATATCTCCACCCTGCTCCGCCTGACCGAGCTGCCCGCCGGCACCACCGTGGGCCTGGTCTGCACGACGTCCACGGGGAGCCAGAATCTCCTGCGCTCGGTGCAGTCGGCGGGGCTCACGCAGATCGCGCCGGTGCTCGCCTCGGCCGACGACCCCTGGTCCATCGGCCGCATGCTGGAGCTCACGCGCATCGTCCTCTGCTCCGAGCAGGGCGCCTCCCGCATCCGCAAGAGCCTGCCCCCCGACGTCGAGCTGATCGTCAACGACCGAACGCTCGACCGGGGCGGCCTCGAGCTCCTGCGGGACCTGGTCGCGCGTCTCGAGAGCGAGCCCGCCTGACGGGGCACGAGTCCCTGGCGTGACCCCGGGAGCGTGAGCGGTTAGCTTGCGTTCCCCTTGGCGGCCCTCGCCAGCGCGATGCGCTCCGGCGTCACCGGCAGCTCGGTGATGCGCACGCCCGCCGCGTCCTCCACCGCGTTGGCGATCGCGGCCGGCGCGGGCACGATGGGCGGCTCCCCCACCCCGCGGGCGCCAAAAGGCCCGGAGGGCGACGGCACCTCCACGATGATGGTCTCGATGTTCGGCAGATCCGCGGCGGTGAGCTTGCGGTAGTCGAGCAGGCTCGGGTTCATGAGGCGGCCCGAGTCATCGAACATGAGCCCTTCCGTCATGGCGATGCCGAGGCTCTGCACCGCTCCGCCCTGCATCTGCCCCTCCACGCCGAGCGGGTTGATGGCCTTGCCCACGTCCTGAATGACGACGAAGTCGTGGAGCGTGGTCTCGCCGGTGTCGGGATCCACCTCCACCCGCGCGATCTGGGCGGCGAAGCCGGGCGCCTGCTGCGAGAAGGCCGGCGTGGCGGTACCGAGCACGGGCTGCACCTTCGACATGTAGAGATTGCCCTTCTTGCCGATGGAGGCCAGGGTCACCGACTTGTCCGGCGCGCCCTTGACCACGACCTTGTTGTCGCGGATCTCCAGGTCGTGGACGGACGCCTCCATCTCCTTGGCCGCGATCTCGAACGTCTGCCGCCGCGCGTCCTGCGCGGCCTGCAGCACGGCGGAGCCCACCGTGTATATCGTCTTGCTGCCCGCGGAGAGGCCGGTGAGCGGCGCGCTGTCCGTGTCGCCGGTGGTGATCTTCACCTGATCGAAATCCACGCCGAATGCCGACGCGGCGATCTGCGCGAGTGAGATATTGGTCCCGGCGATGTCGACCTGTCCCGTCAGGACGTTGAGCGAGCCGTCGGGGTTGAGCCGTACCGTCGCGCTGGTGGGCTGGAGCCCGCCCAGCCAGCCGCCGAGGGCGAAGCCGGTGCCGCGGAGGCCGCGGCCGTCCTTGCCGCCGCTGGCCGCCCACTCCTTGCGTCCCTTCCAGATGGGATGTTCGCCGACCTTGGCCAGCACCTGCTTGGCCCCGTTGCTCTGCCAGGGCTGGTTGTTCACCATCGGGTCGCCTTCCTGGATGAGATGCCGCATCCGGAACTCCAGCGGATCCAGCCCGAGCTCGCGCGCGATCTGCGACATGTGCGACTCGATGGCGAAGATGGTCTGGGGCGCGCCGGGCGCGCGGTAGGCGGCGACGCTGGGCTTGTGGGTCAGCACCTCCATGCCCCGGATCTCGAAGGCCGGCCACTTGTACATGCTCCCGAGGAACACCGCGCTCACCGCGAGCACGGTGCCCGAGAAGGCGCCGGTGTCGAGGATGGTGTCGGCCTCGAGGGCCAGGAGCGTCCCGTCGCGCTTCACCCCGGTCTTGAGCTTGATGATGACCTGGGGCGCGGGCATGCCCGCCTCGAGCTCTTCCTTCCGCGTCATCACGTAGCGGACGGGCTTGCCGCTGACGCGCGCCAGCTCCGCCGTGATGGGCTCGCACAGCGCGCGGATCTTGCCGCCGAAGCCCCCGCCGCACTCCACGGGAATGACCTTGATGCGGTTCTCCGCGATCTCCAGCACGTCGGCGACCTCGGAGCGCGTGTTGAACGAGCCCTGGGTGCTGGCCCAGAGCGTGAGATTGCCGACGGTGTCCCACTGCGCGAGCACGGCATGGGGCTCGAGGTAGCCCTGATGTACCATGGGCACGCGATACGTCTTCTCGAGGATGTGGTCGGCCTCGGCGAAGCCCTTGGCCACGTCACCGCGCTTGACCGTCGCCTGCTGCGAGATGTTGACGGCCTTGGCGGGCTTCGTCTCGCTGGAGGTGAGCGCCACCGCGGAGTGGGCGAGCGCCTCGCTGGTGTCGGCCTCCGTGCCCGCCTCGGCCACCGGAGGAGCCCCCGGCTGCATGGACTTCAACGGATCCACCGCCACCGGCAGCACCTGGTACTCCACCTCGATGAGGTCGAGGGCTTCCTCGGCGATGGCAAGCTCGTCCGCAGCCACCGCCGCCACCGGTTGGCCGGAGAAGACGACGCGGTCGATCGCGAGCACCGCGTGCGCGCGCGTGGGCGCCTTCTTCTTGAGCTGTGGCATGTCCTTGGCGGTGATGACGGCGCGCACGCCCGGCAGGGCCTTGGCCTTGCTCGTGTCGATGCGCACGATCTTGGCGTGGGCGTGAGGGCTGCGGAGGAGCTTGGCGTGGAGCAGGCCCCGCGGCTGAATGTCGGCCACGTACTGCACGGCGCCGGTGACCTTCTCGCGGCCGTCGGCCCGCGGGATCGGATCCCCCACTCCCTTGATGTCGCGCGTGGTCTTCATCACCGCCATGGCTCTAGCCCTCCCCTCGCGCCGAGGCGCCCGCGACTTCGGTAATCGCGGTCAGCATCTTCGTGTAGCCCGTGCAGCGGCAGAGATTGCCGGCGATACCGTAGCGGATCTCCTGCTCGGTGGCCTTGGGATTCTCGGCCAGCACCGCCGCGGCCGCCATCAGCACGCCCGGAATGCAGAACCCGCACTGGGGCACGCCGTGGCGCACGAAGGCGTCCTGGAGCGGGTGGAGCTGTCCGGTCTTGGCCAGGCCCTCGATCGTGCGGACGGAGCGGCCGCGCGCCTGCATCGCGAGCATGAGGCAGCTCGCCACCGGCTTGCCGTCGAGATGCACCGTGCACGCGCCGCAGTCGCCGGTGCCGCAGCCTTCCTTGGGGCCGGTCAGGCCCAGATCCTCGCGGAGCGCATCCAGCAAGGTCGTGTAGGGGCGGACCAGCACCTCCACCGCCTCGTCGTTCACCGTGCAGCTCAGGACCTGCTTCTTCACGGGGTCTCCTTGATGGCTCACGCGCTCGCGCGGGCGAGCGCGCCCGCCCGTGCGAGGGCCGTGGTCAGCGTGCGCCGGGTCAGCACCCGGGTGAGATGGCGGCGGAACTCCACGGAGCCCCGCTGATCGGCGATGGGCTTGGCCGCCTCGACGGCGAGGCCGGCCGCGCGCTCGATGAGCTCGGGCGTCACCGTCTGGCCCTGCAGGGCCTGCTCGGCGGCGGTGGCGCGGACCGGCGTCGGCGCGACCGCGGCCAGCGCGATGCGCGCCTTGGCGCACCTACCGTCGGCGCCGAGCGTCAGCTGGGACGCCACGCCCACCACCGCGATGTCCAGCTCGCGCCGCGGCGTGTGGCGGAGATAGTTCCCCCCGCTGCGCGCGCCAGGATCGGGCACGACGAGCTCGACGAGCAGCTCGTCCGCGCCCAGCACGGTACGCCGCACGCCGGTGAAGAACTCGGCGAGCAGGACGCGCCGGCGGCCATTGGGGCCCGCGATGACGGCCAGCGCGTCCAGCGCGATCAGCGGCGGCGCCATGTCGGCCGACGGGGCCGCGTTGCAGAGATTGCCGCCGACGCTGGCGAGGTTCCGGACCTGCACGGAGCCCACGAGGGCGCCGCTCTCCGCGATCGACGCGTGGCGTCCCGCCACTCGCGGGTCGAGCTCGAGCGCCCGCGCGGTCACCGCGGCGCCGATGTGCAGCTCGTCGCCCTCGACCGCGAGTTTGTGCAGCTCGGCCACGCGCGAGAGGTCCACCACCCACGCGGGCTTGAGCAGGCCGTTCTTCATCTGGGGGAGGAGATCGGTGCCGCCGGCCAGGAGCTTGGCGCCCGCGGGCTTGCCGGCGAGGGTCTTGAGACAGTCCTCCAGGCTCTCCGGCAAGGCGAGATCGAATCGTCGCACGCGAGATCTCCGATGGCTGAGGGTGAGGGGGCTCGGAACGGCGCGTCTTGACGTTACTATGCCCGAGCGCGGGCCGTCAACGCCCCGCCGTCACCCGCACGCGGTGGCTGACCGTCTTCAGCGAGGGAAACTGCTCCTCGTGCCATGCGACGACGAAGTCGCCGGCGGGCAGCGCGGCGACGGCGGGCATGTAGGCCTTGACGGCGCGCGCGAGCGCCTGCACGGGGCCGAGCGTGCGGCCGCCGTCGCCGCTGGCCCGCAGGAGAATGCGCCGCCGCACCGCGGTGGCGTCCTCCCAGACGAATCACCGCTGCGCCCGCGGAATTCACGGCCAGGCGCACCTGATCGGGGATGGTGGCGGTCGAGGCGTTCACGCACAGCGGCGCCCCGAAGCGGCGGCCGGCGGGCGCGACCGCGAACAGCATCGACGGCACACCTTTTATGCCCTCGGTGTACCAGGCGGCGTACGCCGTGCCCTTGCCGTCGAAGGCGACCTCGCCGCCGCGGTGGGGACAGGCGGTGATCTTCCACCCGTCATCGTGCACGCGCACGGGCGCCTCGAAGCTCCGGCCGCCGTCGCGCGAGACGCCCAGCACCATGTCGCGCACGTCGCCGGAGAAGACTTTCCGCCACAGCGCCGCCACCGCGGCGGCGGGTCCGCGGCTCACCGCGACCCGACAGCAGACTCAGGTGTCATCGTCGAGTCGCGTGGAGGACGCCGGCCGTGTGCCCTCGTCGAGCACGCGCGCCACCCAGGTCGCCGCCTTCTCGGGGCCCTCGCGGCTGTCGATCCACGCCATCACGACTGCGCCATCGCGGGCGACCGTCATCCCCTCGAACGAGTGCGAGATCGGGCGGTCGTCGTTCACGCGGACGTGGCCGTCCCAGCTGCGGCCGCCGTCGCGCGATCGCGACAGGCGCAGGTCCGACGCGAAGAGCACCTCCGGCGGCCGCGGCCGGTCGGAGGACCACGACACGTACACCACGCCGCCCGGGCCGGCGGCGATGAGCGGCGAGTGATGGAGCGCTTCGACCGACAGCCCCGGGGGTTCACCCGCACCGGCGCAGTCCCGGGCTCCCCCGCCCGCGCCACGTAGACGTGCTTGTCGGGCCCTTCCTCGGCAGCCCAGGTCAGGAGCACGGCGCCATCGGGCGCCGCGGCGACGGCAGGCGCGGAGACGTGCACCTCGTGTCGCTTGCCCGCATGGTCAGCTCGCTGCGCGGGCCGAGCCGCACCTCCGCGGCCGCGGGCCCTGAGGCGAAGAGCCCGAGCAGCAGTGCGAGCACTACCATCCGCCCCATCATTTCCACCTCCACTGGATCCCGCCGTAGAACGCGCGCCCGTCACCCGGCTCGTAGAAGCGCCGGTTCGCGGCGTCCACCTGCACCGACGAGGCATAGACAGCGTCGGTGAGGTTGCGCGCCTCGAAGAACACTCCGAGATTCCACGGCTTGTAGTCGTAGCCGAGCTTGACGTTGAACAGGGTGTAGGCCTGAGTGCGGGCGTTGTTTTCGCTGTTGACGTAGTAGCCGTGAGGCACCACCTCGACGCCGGGCGCGATCCAGAACCCGCAAACGTGCTCGTAGCGCAGCTCGGCCAGCACGAAGTGTCGCGGCGCGCCGGGGAGGTCGTTTCCCCCGAAGTTCACGTCGTCCACGAACACGAAGCGGGACCAGGTGTACGACGTGCGGGCGCTGAGGGAGTCGAGGCCCGATCCCAGCCCGGCGCGCTTGGCCAGATCTTCCAGCAAGAGCCCGGTGAGGCCCACCTCGGCGCCGGTGTGACGCGAGCGGTCGATGTTCCGGAAGCGCGGGATCGTGAACCGCGCGGACGGGAACGGCTGCACGTTGACGTTCTGGATCTCGTCCCAGAGCTCGATGTCGTACACCGCGAGATCCCAGGCGAGGCGCTTGCCCGCGTTGCCGCGCGTGCCCACCTCGAACTGCCACGACTTCTGCGCGGCGAGCTGGCCGAGATTGCCCTGGAGCTGGCCCGGCGCGGTGAGCTCGAGGAGCAGGGGCGGCTCGTAGGCGTGGCTCGCATTGCCGAAGACCTGGGCGGTGGGACTGATCCGCCACACGAGGCCTACCCGCGGCGAGGCCGAGAGGAAATCCACCGAATCCGAGTCGTTGCCGTCGATGTCGCCGCCGCCGTCCCGCATCGTGAAGCGGTCTCGCACCGCGCGAAGCGAGTACTGGCCGCGGCCGCTCAGCACCACCGTGAAGGCGGGCGCGACGTCGAACTGATCCTCCGCGTAGACGCCGAGATTCGTGGCCTGGTTGATCTGGTCCTTGGTCTTGGCTCCGCGCTTGCCGATCACGTTCACGAAGTTCGCCTCGTTCTGCTGCGTCCCCGCGTACTGGAGCCCCGCGATGACGCGGTTGCCGTGGCCGAACAGCGGCGCGGCGAGCGTCCACCGCAGCTCGCTGCTCCACGCGTAAGTCGTGTCGTCGATCACCGCGAAGGGGAGCGGATGGTCGAGGTCCTGATAGTTGAGCTGGGTCGCCCACTCGAGCGTCTGGCTCTCGGTGAGCGGCACGCGGAAGGTCAGCGCTCCGCGCACGTAGTCGTAGTTGCGCGCGGCGCGCGCGGCGACGTTCGCGGGGTCGGCCTTCTTCGGATTCGAGTCGAGCTCCTGCTGGGTGAGCGCGCCCGGCAGGTTCTCCTCGCTGCGCACGAGGCTCAGGTCGAAGCGGAGCGTCGCGCCGCCGGAGAATCGGTACCCGACGTTCCCATAGAAGCGGCGCCGCGCCTGCTCGCTGTGGTCCCGGAAGCCGTCGAGCTCGGTGTCGGTGACGCCCAGGTAGAAGTCCACCGGGCCGTACACCTGGCCGGTGCCGACATAGCCCTTGAAGAAGCCGAAGGACCCGGCCTCCACCCGCGATTCGATGAAGCCCGCGTCCTCGCCGGTCTTGGTGACGAGATTGATGGCCCCGCCCAGGGTATTGCCGCCGAAGCGGAGCGCGTTGGCGCCCTTGTAGATCTCGATGCGCTTCGTCGTGAGGAGCTCGAGCGCCTCGAAGTCGCTGAAGCCGTCGGCGTTGCCGTAGGGGAAGCCGTCGATGAGCACGTTCACGCCGCGCAGGTGGAAGTTGTTCCGCAGGCCCGAGCCGCGGATAGAGAGCTGGCTCTCGTCGGCGGCCCCGAAGCGGGGTCGGATCATCACGCCCGGCACCCACTCGATGGCGTCCTTGAGGTTCGCAGCGCGCGATTCCTCGATCGCCGGCTGCTCGACCACCCCGACGCCGCCCGGCGTGCGCTCGATCTCCTCGCGCGCGCGCTCCGGGGTCATGAGGCGCTCGTCGGGCACCCGCTCGCCCTCGACGCGCACGGGCGGCATGGTCGGGGGGGGCGCGGGCGGCCCGGTCTGCGCCCACGCCGAGCTCGAGACGGCGAGCCAGACGAGGACGGGCAGGATGCGGACCACGCGCCTACCGGAGGACGAACTGCACGGGGAGGCGCACCCACATGCCGATGGCCTCGCTCCCGCGGCGGCCGGGCTCGAACTTCCAGCGGCGCACCGCGTCGACCGCGGCGCGATCGAGGTCGGGGTGCCCCGCGCTCTGGTCCACCGCGATCTCGGTGACGCGCCCGTCGGCGGCCACGTACACGCGGAGGAGCGAGGTGCCCTCGATCCCGAGCCGGCGCGCCGTCGAGGGATATGACGGGCGGACCTGATACCCCCCCGTCGGCGTGGCGCTGCGCGTGACGGCCGCATCCGGCGAGGTCTTGGCCACCATGGGCGGCGGCGCCACAACGGGCCCTGCTCTCGGACCCGCGGGAAGCTCGGCGCTCACCGTGGATGGCTCGGTCGCGGCCAGCGCGACGCGCTCGCTTCGCGGCGACGCTATCGGAGGCGGAGCCGGCGCCGGCGCTGACGGCAGCGGCGTCGACTCAGGGGGCGCCGGCGCGGCGGCCACGGCCGCCGCGGGTGGTGGCGGCGTGGACGCCACTGCAGGCGGCGGATCCGGCCGGGGCGCCGCGATGAGGCGCGGCAGCGCGGTGGGCTTCGACGCCGCTGGGCGCGGGATCGGGCGCTCGGGCTCGCCCGGCGGAACCTTCCCGTCCGGCTCGACCAGCTGCGCCTCGAGCAGCCGAGGCTCGAGCACCTTGGGCGCCGGCGAGGCCCAGTGGGGAAGCAGTCCCGCCACCACGCTCGCCAGGGCAAGGTGTAGCGCGCAGGATGCCGCCAGCGGCGCCGTACGCGCCGGTCGAACGGATACAGAGATCACGCGAGCCTTCCCCCCTCGATGTCCGACGGAACTGCCTGAGACGCCGGCACTCGCCAGGCTTACGGCCCGGCAGGGCGGCGCGGTTTCGGAAACGGCTAGGCGGGGAGGATGGGCGGGGCGCGGCCCTGTTCGGGGCCGATGAGCCGGACGCGCGCGGCCGGCGCGCCGAGCGCCGGCTCGTGCGGCGTCTGCGGGAGGCTCTCCGCGGCGATGACCGCGCTGACCTCGGTGCCGCTCACGTGCTGGGACGCCGCAGCCAGCGCGCAGTGCTCGCCGCGAGCTGGATCGGCGAGGTGATGCACGGAATGCACGCCGCTCTCGAATGCGAATACCGAGAGGAGCAGGATCAGCGCGAGGCCGAGCGCGCGGCGAGGACGTCGGGCCCCGAGCGCGGCGAGGCCGCCAAGGAGCGCGAGGAGATGCCAGGGGACGGAAACCGGCGTGGGCGCCGCGGTCCAGGACAGCGCGGGCGAAGGGAACGTCACCGAGGGCGCCGCCACGGGCGCCACGTCCTCCACCAGCGCGGGCACCAGGGCAGGACGTGAGACGAGGTGCGCGGATGCGCTGGGTGGCAGCGCGACGGCGCCCAGCAGGGCGACGGCACACGCGAGCGCAAGGATCCGGGGCCAGCGCATCACGCGCATTCTCCCACAAGGAACCGGGCGGACTCAACGCCGGTTCCTCGCCTGGGCAAGGAGCAGATGAATGAGCGTATGATTGGAGCCCTGATGCACGGCGCGCATCATCACGCGGACGCCTTTACGCTCGTGCTCGTCCTGCTGCTCGCGCTCGGAGGGCTGGCCCTCGCCTGGGCGCTGCGGCGCGACCGTCGCGTCGGACCGGCCGCGCTGACCCTCCTGCTGGGCTGGGCGGGCACGGAGGCGGCCTATCACGGCATCCATCACCTGGGCGACCGGGACGCCGCCGACAAGTGCGTCGTGCTCGCCACGACCGCCCACGTCGACGGCCTCGCCGACGACCGCCCGGCGTCGCCGGCGCCCGCGGAGGCGCTCGAAGCCGTGCCCCCCGCCCGCGCTGCGTCCGCGCCCGCGCCCTCACTGACCGGCCTGCACGAAGGCCGCGCGCCGCCCCCCTCCTCCACCTAGCCCGTTCGACGGATCTCAGAATCGGCTGCGCGGAGCCCGGCGCCCATGGCGCGGCGGGCTCTCCGCGCGTGGAGGACTCCATGGTGTCGCGGCCGACGGCGATCGCGCTGTCTCTGCTGACCCTCGTGCTCGGCTATCCGGGCCTGGCGCTGGCCCACGGCCTCATCGGCCAGCGCTTTCTCCCCGCCACCCTCGCGGTCGACGATCCGTTCGTGGCCGACGAGCTATCGTTCCTGACCGTCTCGCACCGCAAGATGCCGGGCAGCGAGGAGGGCCCGCCGACGCGGGAGACCGATCTCGCTGCCGAGCTTTCGAAGCGGCTGACGCCGGATTTCGGCGTCTCGCTGGGCGGCACGTTCAAGATCCTCGATCCCGACGACGGGAACACCGTCACCGGCTTCGACAACATGGAGGTATCGCTCAAGTACGTCTTCCTCAAGAGCGCGGCGCACGAGACGATTCTTTCGGCCGGGGTGTCCTGGGACGTCGGCGGCACCGGGCGGAGCAAGGTCGGCGCCGAATCCTTCGACACCGTCACACCGCAGCTCTTCTTCGGCAAGGGCATGGGCGACCTGCCGGACGGGCTCCGCTTCCTCAAGCCGTTCGCGCTGACGGGCGTCGTGGGGCTCGCCATTCCCACGCGCGAGCACAACACGCACTACAACGTGGACGAGGACGGCAACGTCGCGATCGAGCACGAGCCCAATCCCAATGTGCTCGCGTGGAGCCTGACCCTCCAGTACAGCCTCCAGTATCTGCAGTCTGCCGTGCAGGACGTGGGGCTCCCCCGGCCGTTCAACCGCATGATTCCGATCGTCGAGGTCGCGATGGAGACGCCCACCCAGGGTCGCGACGCGGGACGAACCACCGGCACCATCAACCCCGGCATCATCTGGTTCGGCCGCTACTACCAGATCGGCGTGGAGGCGGTGATCCCGGTCAACGAGCGCTCGGGCAAGAACATCGGCGTGATCGCTCAGCTTCACTTCTACCTGGACGATATCCTGCCGCAGATCTTCACGTGGACGCCGTTCCACGGCGTGCTCGGTCCCACGCAGCCGTAATGGCGATGCGGCGCGCCGCGGTACTCCTGGCGCTGGCCGCGCTCGCCGCGGCGCCGGGGCGCGGGTGGGCGCATGCCTTCCCGGACCACTCGGAGCCGCGGGTGGGTCACACGCTGGACGCGCCGCCTCCTGCGGTGCGCATCTGGTTCGACGGCGCCCTCGAGCCCGTGTTCAGCCAGATCCGTGTGGAGGACAGCGCGCAGCGGCGCGTGGACAAGGGCGACGCCCGCGTCAGCCCCGCGGATCCCATGCTCCTCGAGGTCAGCCTTCCGGCCCTCGCGCCCGGCCGTTACACCGTCATCTGGAGCGTCGTCGCGCGCGATGGCCATCGCACCGAGGGCCGCTTCCCGTTCCGGATCAAATGACGTGCTTGTCGGAATGATCCGCTGGGCCGGCCTCACGGCGTTCGCCGTGCTGGCCGGCCCGCTCGTGCTCGATCTCCTGCTGCCGCGTGGGGACGCGCTCCTCTCGGCCCGACGGCGCCTGGGGCGCTGGACCGACGCCGCCGTCGTGGTCCTGCTCGTCACGAGCGCGGGCGAGCTCATCGTCCGCGCCGGCGTGATGGCCGGTGCCCCGCCGGGCCGCGAGCTCACGGCGGGATTCTCCGCCGTGCCTGCGGTGCTGGCGCACACGCACTTCGGCGCCGTCTGGATCCTTCGCGGCCTCGCGCTGCTCGCCATCCCGGCCAGCCGGCGCCTCCGCATCCGCGGCCTCCCCGTCCCGCTCGTGCTCCTCGTGGCCGGCACCACCACCCTGGCCGGCCACGCCGGGGATGCCGGCGACTGGTCCATCGCGTCCCTGAACGACTGGGTGCACGTGGTGGCGGGGGGCGCGTGGACGGGCGGGCTGATGGCGCTCGCGCTCCTGCTCCACCGCGAAGCGAACGGCTGGCCTCCCGGCGCCCTCACCGCGGTATGCCGACGCTTCGCTCGGCTCGCCGCCTGGTGCCTCGCCTCGGTGGTGGCGACCGGCGCCTGGAACGCGTGGAGCCAGCTCCCCGACGCGGGCGCGCTGTGGACCACCGGCTACGGGCGGGCGCTCGGCGTGAAGCTCGTGCTGGTGGCCCTGCTCGTGGCGTACGGCGCGGGCAATCGCTTCCTCGTGCTGCCGCGCCTGCGCGCGGACGACGAGGAGGGGCCGGGGGCCCCCCTCCGCCGTTACGTGAGCCGCGAGGCGCTGCTGGCGCTGGGCGTATTCGCGGCGACCGCGGTGCTCACCGACTCGACGCCGCCGCGTCACGCCGGGCACACCGAGCACATGGCGGTCGATGGCGACGAGGTGTCCACGCCGCCCGCCGCGATGAGCATGGAGGCGCTACATGCCGCCGGGGGCGTGCCGGAGGGCTGGCGCTTCACGCCCCCCGCCGGCGATGCCACGAAAGGGCGGGCGGTGTTCGAGCGGCTGCGGTGCTACGCCTGTCACCGCGTGGCCGGCGAGCGCTTCACCGCCCCGACGGGCCCCGGCCCTGATCTCAGCGGCATGGGGCATCATCATCCGCCGGGATATCTCCTGGAGTCGGTGCTGAACCCGAATGCGGTAGTGGTCGAAGGCCGCGGCTACTCCGACGCGCGCGGCCGCTCCGTCATGCCCGAGCTCGCGCGCGACCTCACCGTCGCCGAGCTGCTCGACCTCGTCGCGTATCTCCGGGCGCTCTGATAGGCTCGCTGAGGTGAGCGCGCCCGTCTGCGTCTTCGACCTCGATCACACGCTCGTGGACTCGCCGCTGGACCTGCGCGCGGTGGGCCGCGAGATGGAAGCGTTCATCCGCGCCCGCGGCGTGCCCCTGCCCACGCGCGAGCTCCGGTGGTCGGGCGCGGAGCTGCTCGCGGTGGTGCGCCGGGAGGCGCCGACGCTCGAGACCGAGGTGTTGGCCATCCCCGTCGCCCACGAGCGCCGCGCGATGGAGGCGGCCGTTCTCATTCCCTATGCCATCGAGGCGGTGGCCGCCATGAAGGCGCTGGGCTACGCGACCGCCATCTGGACGAACAACGACCGTATCGTCGCGGACTTCGTCCTCGCGCGCTTCGGGCTCCTGCCTCACCTGGATCTCGTGGTGACGCGCGACGACGTCGTGAATCTCAAGCCCGATCCCGACGGCCTCCGTGTGGTGCGCGCGCGCTGGCCCGACGCGTCGCGCATCGTGGTGGTCGGTGACTCCTGGGTGGACGGCGCCGCCGCCCATGCGGGCGGCGTGCCGTTCATCGCGTATCGCGCGGACCATGCGGAGCTCGCCCGCCGGGGCGTGACGGCGACCGCCTCGATCGCGTCTCTCCTCGACCTGCCCGTGGCCCTCGCCTAGCTGCCGCTCGCCACCTGCAGCTGGCCGGCCATGCCGAGCGGCTGATGCAGCTTGCAGTGGAACGCGATCACGCCCGACGCGGGAAACGTCACCGCGAGCTTCATGGTGGACCGGGGCGCCAGGTCCCGGTCGATCCCCAGCTCCGGCACCGTCAGGTTGTGGAGCGTACCCGATTCGTTCTCCACCTCGAGCGTGACGGTCTGGCCCGGCTTCCCCTTGAGAAACGTCGGCTTGAAGTAGTAGTCATCGGCCTCGAGATGCACGTCGCGGCGTCCCGACACGTCGCGGCTGCCGTGATCGGCGTACGTCACGTTGCCGATCATCACGGTCTTGGCCCCCGCGCGCGGCACCGCGCCCGCCGCCGCGACGGTGACCGCGCCCGGCTGCACCGCGAGCTTGCGCGGCGCATGGCCGGCGGCGATGGTCGCGGTAACCTTGCCGCTCGCCACGTCGATGACCGAGACGTCGTCGGATCCCTCGTTGGACACGAACGCGGTGCGTCCGTCCGTGCTCACCGTCGACCAGTGCGGCTGGGTGCCGACCTTGACCGTGCCGCTCACCGCGGCGCGGCTCGGATCCACGATCGCGAGCTCGCCCGGTCCCTGGCTGACCACGACGCCGCGGCGGCCGTCCGGCGTGAACATCGCCAGGTGGGGCGAGGCGCCCACCGGGATCTGCGCGACCACGCGCTCCGCTGCCACGTCCAGCACCTGGACCGCGTCGACGCCAGCCACGGTGAAGAACACGCGGGCGCCGTCGGGGCTCGCATCGACCGCGCGCGGCGTGTGGTCCAGCGGAAGCCGAGCGATCTCGCGGCCCGCGGCGAGGTCGAGCGTCACCAGGGCGGTGGCGCCCTGCGGCTGCGACGCCACGTACGCGCGGCGGCCGTCCGGGCTCAGCGCGGCATTGTGCGGCCGTGCCACCGGGACCCGTGTGGTGATCCGGTCCGAAGCGGTGTCCACCGCCACCGCCTCGTTGGCGCCGTAGACGGAGACGAGCACGGTGCGGCCGTCGCGCGAGATGGCGAGCCCGTGGGGATTCGCTCCGACCTCGATGCTGCCGGCGACGCGATCGCTGGCGGTGTCGATCACGCTGACCGTCGAGGCGCCGTCGCTGGACACGTACACCTTCCGGCCGTCCGGCGTGATCACGAGGCCGTGCGGCCCCTTGGGCACCGGGATCGTCGCCACCCGGCGGCCCTGCGCGAGATCGATCGCCGCGACCGCGTCGTCCTTGAAGAGCCCGCCGTACACCTTCGGCTCGGGCGCGGGGGCGGCCGCGGGCCCACTCGT
>Ga0111539_10000553_pt1 | contig 47851 bp, 35 predicted proteins | sample RhiMethybrSRZTD1_FD_79667 | JGI IMG/M metagenome (GOLD analysis project Ga0111539, IMG submission 79667) | Populus rhizosphere microbial communities from Tennessee, USA - Rhizosphere MetaG P. TD hybrid SRZTD1 (version 2) (version 2) | ecosystem: Host-associated > Plants > Roots > Rhizosphere >... | reverse complement strand
CTGTCGCCACACGTCCGCGGCCGACGCGATCAATGCCAGCATCAGACCTTGTCCGCATCCCACGTCGATCAGCGTGCCGCGCGGCGGCAGCCGCCCGTCTCGCAGGACCTGTAAGTACACGGGATCGCCGCGGAGCTTTCCCCGTGCGAATTCCCACGCCGTGATGCCCGCCGCAAGGTAGCGCTCGGCGGCGGCCGCGACCAGCGTGGTTTCTTGCGGATCGCCCCGGCGCGCTCCGGAGCCCCAGTACGTCAGCAGCGTTCCGGCCACGGCGAGGACCGACCCCACGACCGCGCTTCCCAGGAGGATATCGATGGCGAGGCCCTGCAGACGGACTTCGTCGAGCCGGGCGACAGACAGAAAATGGCCAGACCGCAGCCAGGTGCCGACCTGAATCTCGAGCGCGAACAAGAACGGCGCGACGAGCGGATTGGAGATGTTCGCCGCGAGGTACACCTTGAGGCGATTCAGCCCGAACAGCCAGCCGAGGCCGAGCGAGAGCGCCAGGTGGAGCCCCAGAAAAGGCGACGCCCCGATGAACAGTCCAAGTCCGATCGACAGGGCCTGGCGGATCGGAGTGTTGTGCTCGGTGCGGTATCGATAGACGGCGCCCGTCAGGCGGTTCGGACGCTTCGGGTTTGTGGCGCGCGAGGCCAACGGTTCAGGCGCGGTCCCGGCCGGCGCTCTCCGGCGAAGCGACCTCAGCGAGCATGAGAGTGCCCGTCGCGACCAGCCTTCCGTCGGCGGTGACGCTGCCGGCGATCTTGACCAGCCTGCCGAGGCGGCCGACGACCTGGGCCGTCGCCTGAAGCAGGACGCCAGGCCCGGCGGCGGAAGGGAACTTGAAGTCGTTCAGGGACGCCAGCCGCAGCGTCTTCGTCACGGAGCTCGGAGGCAGTTCAATGGCCAGTCCGCCGGTCTGTGCGAGCAGTTCAACCAGGGCAATCGCCGGCACGACGGGGTTCGCCGGAAAGTGCCCGGCGAAGTACCAATCATCGGGGCGGGCCACGCGTGTGGCACACGCTCGGTGCCCGGGAACGATCTCGACGATCTGCTCGACGAGTCGCATGGGCGGCCGATGCGGCAACCGCGCGAGAGGGTCGCCAGGATCGGCAGACATCGGCGCGATTATAAGTCCAGCGACTCGCAAGAACCGGCGGCCGGTTTCGGGAGGGGCTGGGCTATTCTGACGTGGTTCATGACCGGGCCGATCGCCGACACGTTCGACAGGATTTCGTCGCAGCACCGGAATCGGATCGCCGTCTACGGGCTGTCAGAGGGAGTCACGCGGACGTTTGCCGAGCTCCGCGACGACGTCTCCGCGCTCGAAGACGCCCTCTGCGCGCTTCACCTCCCGTCGCCCCCCACGATCATCGCGAATGTCGGCAACCGGACGGGGTTTATACCGCTTTTCCTGGCCAGCGTCGGTCTGGGCAGCAGTTTTCTGCCGCTGGACGGCGGCGCCTCCGCCCGGGAAGTACTCGATCTGGCCGACGTGTCGGGCGCCGATCTCGTCGTCGTCCCCGCGGAGGCCGCAGCGTTCCGGTCCATGGCGCCGGCGCCGTTGCCCTGCGGGCTCTGGGCGATCGTCCGGCGCCGGACCCGCGATCCCTCCTGGCGAGCGCCTCACGAAACTGACGCGCTCATTCTGAAAGTCACGTCGGGCTCCACCGGCCCGCCGAGGCTGGCCGTGACCGCCGAGGAAAGCCTCGTCGCCGACGGTCGGCACGTCATCGACGCGATGGCGATCGAGACCAACGACGTGAGCGTCGCCACCGTCCCGATGGCTCACGCCTACGGCATGGGCAATCTGCTGCTGCCGCTCCTGTTGAAGGGATCGCCCGTCGTCTTGCGCGATCGCTTCGTCCACGGACAGTGGGCCAGCGACGTCAAGCAGTACGGCGTCACGATGTTCCCCGGCGTGCCGTTCATCTTCGACTATTTGCGCCGTGTCGGCGCCGCCGCCTCGCCGCTTGGCGGCATCCGCCTGGTGGTGACGGCGGGTGCGCCGATCGATTTTCAGACGGTCGAGTACTTCAAACAGCATTTCAACGTGAAGATTCATTCGCTGTACGGCACGACCGAAACCGGCAGCATCACCTACGACGCCTCAGACGGCTTGTCCGACCGCGTGTCGGTGGGCTGGCCGATGCCGGAGACCACCGTCGCCCTGGCCCCGTCGTCCGATTTCGATTCAGGCGGGAGGATTCTTGTTCAGGGCTCGGCCGTGTCCCGCGGGTATGCCGATGGCGATGCCCTCGACGACGCGTCCCCGGCGTTTACGGCCGCCGGCTTCTTGACGGCGGACCTTGGAAGGTGGGCGGCTGATGGACAGCTGATCCTTCTTGGCCGGACGTCGAGATTTGTCAACGTCGCCGGGCGGAAGGTGAACCCAGGCGAGGTCGAGCGTGTGATCGCGGAGCTGCCCGATGTCGTCCAGGTCTGGGTGATGGGCGTTCCCAACGAGAGAAGAGGTCAGGACCTCATCGCCTGTGTGTCGCGCCGAACTGCCGAGCTCTCTGCCGCTTCAATCCGCACCCACTGCGCGATCACGCTGTCACCCCACAAAGTGCCCCGGCGGATCGTCTTTGCTGATGCGGTCCCGCTGACCGGGCGGGGCAAGACGTCCCGTCAAACGCTGGAAGCGCTGCTCAACGCCTCGCCGGACCGCGAAGACAGCTTATAATGCGCGCGCTTTCAAGCCAGCCGCGACGAGCGTGACCGCGAGGAGTCGCCCATCATGATCTTGCGCAGGGTTCTCGAGGCGGCGATCACCCAGGCCGCGAATCTCGCCTGGGGGGCCTGCGCCGCCGCGGCGCGCTGGTCGCCGGCCGCCTCGTTCCAGCCCGCCTGGGCCCCGGCGCCCCTGCCGAAGAGCTGGCAGAAAAGCTCCCCGGCATTGGGTTGGCCTCGCACGACAGACTCGCTCTGTCCGACCTGCGTGAAGGACGCTCGAGCCCGCATTCTCTCCGGCGTCGACGACCTCGAGATTCTGCGGAGCAGTAAGGTCGGCGAAATCAAAGCGTCGATTGTCGAGCGCGACGGCAAGATCCTGATCGAAAAAACCTGTCCCACTCACGGCCGATTTTCGGACACGCTGGCCATCGATCCGGCCTTTCAGCGGCGCATCGAGCGCCTGTTTCCCGGCCGGGATCTTCCCGCCGTGACCGACCACCTGCACGACCACGGTACGTCGTCCATCAAATGGGGTCGCGGATCCGTGCTCACGATCGACCTGACCAACCGATGCAACATGATGTGTGACCCCTGCTTCATGGACGCCAACCAGGTGGGGTACGTCCATGAGCTCAGCCTGGACGAGGTCAAGCAGCTGCTCGACGATGCGATCACGATCAAGCCGAAGCGGCAGATGAGCGTCCAGTTTTCCGGCGGCGAGCCGACGCTTTCGCCGATCTTTCTGGAATCGGTGGCGTACGCGCGCCAGGTGGGCTATTACAGCGTGCAGGCCGCTACCAACGGGATACGCTTCGCGCAAGACGCGGGCTTCGCGATCAAAGCGAAGGAAGCCGGCCTGCGGTTCGCGTATCTCCAGTTTGACGGCGTGGGCGAGGACGCGAACAGTCACCGCAAGGTCGGAAACCTGTTCGACGTCAAATTGCACGCCATCGAAAACCTCTTCCGGGCCGGCATCGACGTCGCCCTCGTGGCGACGATCGTGAACACGATCAACAACGACCAGGTCGGACCGATCATCGAGTTCGCCGTCGAGAACTCCGAGAAGATCAGCTTCGTCTCATTTCAGCCGGTGTCGTTCACGGGTCGTGACGAGGAGATTGACGACGACAGCCGGCTCCGCCGGCGCTACACGTTGTCGCATCTGGCCCACGACGTGAAGACCCAGACCGGTGCGTTCGAACCGCTGCGAGACTGGTTTCCGCTGTCGGCCGCCGGCGCGTTTGCGGACGTCACCGACGTCATTCAAGGACCCGCCGCCGAGTGGGGCACGATGAAATGCGGCTGCCACCCCAACTGCGGCGTGGGCGCAGCCTTGATGGTCAGCAAGCGGACGAAAAAGTGGGCGCCCTTGACGAAGTTCCTCGCCGCGGACCGCCTGCTCCAGGACGCGAAGGTCATCGTCGATGCCGCCCGCGGTCCGGCGATGACCAAGGCGATGACCGCGTTGAGTCTTCTCCGAAACTACAAGCCGTTTCAGGCGCCCGAGGGACTGACCCTGGCGGCTCTGATCAAGAAGTTCGACAAGCAGACGGGCGGCGCGCTGGGCGGCCGGGTCGGGACGCCAGCGGATGGTGACCGCAAGAGCGACGAGTGGTTGCTGATGTTCGTCGCCGGCATGTGGTTTCAGGATCTCTGGACGTACGATTTCAGGCGCACCGAGATGTGCATCATTCCGTACGCCACCCAGATGGGGGAAATCTCATTCTGCGCGTACAACACGGGCGTCGGATGGCGCCAGATTGTCGAGAAGATGTACCAGAACGCGAGTACGGCCGAATGGTACAAGACCCACGGCAAACACGGGGTCTATGCCAATCCGCGTAAGAACGTGCCATTGCCTTCGCAGACCCACCCGAGCCTTCGTCTTCCCGACACGGGCGTCTTGATTCCCGTGGCGAGTCTCCGGCGCAAGTCCCGTCCGACTCCGGCTCCCGCCGTATCCTCGGATGCCGTCCAGGTAAGTCGCTGACGGACAGCGGACGCCATTCGCCGTAGAATCGATCCGTCCGCTCAGGAGGGATCATGAAACCGTGGCGCACGTGCATCGTCGGCCTCGTCTGTTTCGTCCTCGGCCTGCTCGCCCAGTCCGGTCTCGCACAGGGCAAGAAGCCAACCTACAGCGCTGACGTGTTCAAGGGGGAGCCGAAGGCGGTTGCGGCGGCGCTCCTCGATGGCGCGCTCCAGTTGGCCGAGCAGGGAAGCTGGGAGCGGATTGCCGTCGGCCGCGCGTGGTATCTCGGCGGCGACAAGGCGAGAGGTCAGAAAATCCTCGACGAGGTCACTGGCAGCAAGAAGGTCGAAGGCAGTGACTGGTTCAGGGTCGCGCGCCTGTATGCCGAGGCCGGTGAATGGGACAAGGCCCGGACGGCGTTCGACAAGGCGCTGGCGATCGACAAGAACGACGACACCGGGATGGTCGAGTACGGTGCGCTCGCCAACATCAACCAGGATCGCGCGAAGGCCGAGATGCTGTTCGAGCAGGCGTTCAAGAAGAATCCGCGCGAATTCTGGCACTGGGTCAACGCGGGCGGGTCGTATCTGGGCGTGAAGCCGCAGTAGGTCCTCGGGAAAGGACCCGCCAGACGATGCTGTCGGTCTCCCACGCTCTTCCGCCGCGCCCGCTCTGGCCACGTCGCATCCCCGACCGAGTCCATGAGCAAATCAGCCTTGCGGGCGAGGGCCGACGCCCGGGCACGGCCAACCTGTCTCAGGCGCTCGTCGACAGACACGTCTGCGACGGGCGTGCTGACGCGGTCGCGGTCATCGCGGGCAAGCGGCGCGTCACGTACCGATCGCTGCAGGCCGACGTCAATCGTCTATCGAACCACCTCGTCGCTCTGGGCGTCGCGCCAGGCGACCGCGTGGTCCTGCGTTTGAGAAACGATGATCGATCCGTGGCGGCGTGGCTCGCGGTGCAACGAGTCGGTGCGGTCGCCGTCGTCACTCCCACCGCCGCGCGCGTGCGAGAGCTGGCGCACATTCTGAACGATGTCGAACCTCGTGCCTGCCTGACCGACGTGAGCCTTGCGCCCGACCTCGAGCGGGCGATGCCCGGGCTCGTCGAGCGGCCGATCATGATCGACATCGATGCTCCGATCGCGATCGAAGGCGCCGACGTGCCGGCGCGTGACGGTGTCGCGTCAGGTGCTGCGTCAGGTCTCGGCGACCTGGCGGCCATCTCCTACACCTCCGGCACGGAGGTCGATCCGAAGGGCGCGTGCTACTTCGCCTCCGATCTGCTCGCCGTGGCCGACGCGTACGCAGGACAAGTACTCCGGCTATCCTCGTCAGACATCGTCGGCGGCCCGCTGAGCTTGTCGTTCGCGTTCGGCCTGGGCGCGATGCTCGTCTTTCCCCTGAGCGCCGGCGCCTGTTCCGTACTGCTCGACGGCTTCAACGCGGACACGCTGCTCCACGCCGTCGCGTCGCATCGCATGACGGTCCTGTGTGCGACGGCGACTACGTACCGGATGTTACTGAGGTTGCCGGATCTGGAGTCGCGCACGGATTTTCGATCGCTCCGGCTCGCGGTGAGTTCCGGCGAGCGGCTCGAGGCCGAGACCGCGCTCGAGTGGCGACGCCGAACCTCGGTCGAGCTCATCGACAGCTTCGGAACGACCGAGATGTGCCACGTCTTCCTGTCCCAACGGCCCGGCGCGATCGAGCCGGGATCACTCGGCACACCGGTGCCCGGCTACGAGGTTCGCGTCGTGGACGACGATTTGCGCGATGTCGCCACCGGAACGCCCGGGTGGCTCGCCGTACGAGGACCGACGGGATGCGTCTACTGGCGACGCCAGAGTGCGCAGAGCCGGTACGTGCGCGACGGATGGAACCTGACCGGCGACGTCGTCACGCGGGACGCGGCCGGGCAGTTCTGGTTTCGCGGCCGGCGGGACGACCTGATCATCTCCGCAGGCTACAAGATCTCGCGCGCGGAAGTGGAGCGCGTCCTGCGTGCGCATCCGGGTGTCGAGGAGGCCAGCGTCCTTGCGGAACCGGATCCTGTTCGCGGCGTCGTGCCGGCCGCTTTGATTGTGTGCGGGCCCGGTACAGGCGATCGCGACGCATTCGCTCGGGCGATTCAGCAGTACCTGCTGAGTGAACTGTCACCGTACAAGTGTCCGCGGCGATTAGAGTTCGTCATTGGTTCGCCAGCACGAAGTGCGTCGCATCGGGCGTAGCGCGGCTCGGGCTGTGAGCCGCGTGATCGTCGGCGGGTCGAAGCCCGATCCGCCCTACGGCGGCGGGAACGTCAGGAGACATGACCCGCCGGCTGCGTCTTGAGCAGCGCCGTCGAAGCCGCGAGCAGGATTGATGCCGCCACCCCCTCGGCTGCCGTGCGGACCGTATCCAGATCGGGGAACGTCGGCGCGATGCGGATGTTGCGATCGCGCGGATCGCGCCCGTGCGGGTACGTCGCGCCCGCCGGCGTCAGCGCGACGCCCGCCTCGGTCGCCAGTCTGACGACCTCTTTCGCGCACCCGTCCTCCACGTCGAGGCTGATGAAGTAGCCGCCCCTGGGGACGACCCACGAGGCCACGCCGGTACCCGCCAGATGCTGGTCGAACGTGTCCACCACGGCCGCAAACTTGGGAGCGACGATGGCCCGGTGCCGGTCCATCAAGGCGAGCAGTCCCGCGGTGTTACGGAGAAAGCGCGCGTGACGCAACTGATTGACCTTGTCGCCGCCGATGGTCCGTTTGCCCATCCGCCCGAGGTACCAGGCGACGTTCTCCGCCGACGCCGCGAAGAGCGCCACGCCGGCCCCGGCGAGCGTCACCTTCGACGTCGAGCCGAACACGAACGCCCGATGCGGATGTCCGTGGCGGGCGCACGCGTCGAGGAAGCTCGGAATCTCGATGCGCTCGGTGGTCAGATGGTGGACGGCGTACGCGTTGTCCCAGAACACTCGAAAGTCCGGCGCCGCCGCCGCCATCGCTGCCAGCCGTTCGATGGTCGCGGGCGAGTAGACCGTGCCGGTGGGGTTGCTGTACTTCGGCACGCACCACATGCCCTTGATCGCCGCATCCGCCGCGACCAGCCGCTCCACCGCATCCATGTCCGGCCCGTCGTCACCGAGCGCCACCGGAATCATGTCGATGCCGAAGTCCTGGCAGATCGCGAAGTGCCGGTCGTAGCCGGGTACGGGACACAAAAACGCCACGCGTGATTCGGTGGACCACGGGCGCGGACTGCCGACCGTTCCCTTGAGCAGGGCGTACGCGACCGCGTCGTGCATCAGCGCCAGGCTCGAGTTGTCGCCGAGGATCACCTGCGACGGCACGGCGCCGAAGAGCGGCGCAAACAGCGCGCGCAGTTCCGGCAATCCCTGCAGCAGGCCGTAGTTACGCGCGTCGCTCTTGTCGGCCGCGAGGTAGTCGTGTCCGCCGGGAAGCGTGAGCAGGGCGTTCGACAGGTCGAGCTGCTCGCTCGACGGCTTGCCGCGGGTGAGGTCGAGCTTGAGGCCCCGCTGCTTGAATGCGTCGTAGCGGCCTTGCATCCGGTGGCGAAACGCGTTGAGGTCGTCAGGCGAAAGCGTGGCGAGCGGAGACATTCGTCCGCTATCCTAACGCGAACCGCGTGGCGCGGCCTCACTCGGCCTCGCTGCGTCATGAGCACCATGCGCCGCTTGATCACCGTCCTGACCGTATCGACGCTCAGCCTCGCCAGCCTGGCGTTCGGGCTTCCGCCGGACCGCGCCCGATCCGCGGCCACTCGAGTCCAGGCCGGCGCCGCGCAGCAGGCGCCGGCGAAGCCCTCGACCGCCACCGGACCCGGACGGGTCGTGGTCACGATCGCGGTGGAGGGGTTGCGCATCCCGGGGGTGATCGTCGCGCTACGCAATGCGGATGGCAATATCGTCATCGCTCGGACGACGAGTGACGCGATCGGCCAGGTGACGTTCCCGGACGTACCCACCGGCCGCTATCTCGTGCAGGCCGTGCGAGAGGGTTTTGCCGACGGCGAGTCCACGCCGTTCACCGTCCGCGCCGGATCGACCGAACAGGTGCTCGTGGAGATGCGGCTCACGTTCGTCCGCGAAAGCGTGAACGTGGTCGTGCCCGCGAACTCGCCGACCGAGAGCATGCAGCCCGTGGCCGTGAGCGATGTCCTCACGGGCGCCAGGATGGACGTCCAGCCGCTCGTGGGTGACGACTTCCAGTCGCTCCTCACGGTGCTGCCGAGCGTCATCCGCGGTCCGGATGGCCGGCTGCGTGTCAAAGGCGGCCCGCCGACGACCGGCGCCCTCCAGATCAGCAGCGCCAGCCTGAACGATCCGTCCACCGGCGACTTCGATCTCGAGCTGCCGAGCGGCGCGGTCGAATCGGTCGAGGTGTTGTCGAATCCGTTTGCCGCCGAGTACGGCCGCTTTTCGACGAGCGTGACGCAGGTCCGGACGAAACGAGGCACGAAGGAGTGGAGTGTCACCCCGGGCGGTCTCGCGCCCCGCTTCGGCAAAGGGTTCCTCTACGTCAACCGGTTCGAACCGCGGCTCTCCATCTCGGGGCCGCTCAAACGCAACCGCCTGCTGCTCGGCGAGTACCTGCAGTACCGGTACGTCAGGACGCAGGTCAAGGGTTTGCCGGGCAACCCCACGCTCGGGCTCGACAGCTTCGACTCGTTCACGCGGCTCGACGTGGTGATCTCGCCGCGGCATGCGCTGACCGGCGGGGTGATCTACTTTCCGCGCAAGATCACGAACGCGACGATGTCCACGTTCCGTCCACCCGAGACGACGCCGACGTTCACGCAGGAAGGATTCTCGGCCGGCGTCGTCGACCGGCTGATCCTGTCGCCGCACGCGGTCCTCGAGTCGACGTTCGCCCTGCGCCGGTTCGAGGTGAACCAGAAGACGCAGGACGATCTGCCGATGGTCTACGCGCCGCAGGGGCAGAGCGGCCGTTTCTTCAACCAGCAGGAACGGCACGTCCGCAGTCTGCAGCTCGTCGAGGCGCTGTCGGTGACGAAGGACGGGTGGTCGGGCAAGCACGTCTTCAAGTTCGGCCTCGATCTCCAGCGCTCGCGATTCGACGGCGACACATCCAGCCACGAGGTGGACGTCCTGCGGCTCGACGGCTCGCTCGCGGAGCGCACGACTTACCTGCCGGCGGTCGTGCATCCGGAGGTGAGCGCCACCGAGCTCGCCCTCTTTGCGCAGGATCGCTGGCGCATCAGCGATCGGCTGAGTGTCGAGCTCGGCGTTCGCATGGATCGCGACGGCGTGCGCGAGCGCATCAACTATTCCCCGCGCTCCGGCCTGGCGATCAGCCTGCTGCCGCAGGGGCGAGGGATCCTCCGCGGCGGGTTCGGCAAGTTCGCCGAGCGCACGCCGCTGACCGTTGGCGCGTTCACGCAGTACGACCTGCAGACCGTCAGCCGCTTCGCGCCCGGCGGCGCGCCTCTCGGGCCGCCGGTTTCGTACAAGAAAGTGGTGGACGGCGCGTTGAAGACGCCGGAAAGCATCGTGGGGACCATCGCGTGGGACCAGCGGATCGGGCGCAAGGTGTTCTTCAAGGCGGCCTATCTGCATCGGCGCGGGTCGGAGGCTTACGTGGTCACGCCGGACGCGAGCCGCGGCGCGCTGACGCTGTCGTCGAGCGGCACGTCGGAGTACTGGGAGCTCGAGACGACTGGCCGGTTCCTCGCCAGCGAGTACCGCGACCTGAGCGTGTCGTACGTGCGCTCGCGCAGTGAGATCGATCTGAACGACTACGATCAGTTCTTCGGCAACTTCAGGAATCCGATCATCCGTCCCAACGAGCGGTCGCTGAGCGCGACCGACGTGCCCAACCGGGTGATTGTCCGTGGCACGATCGGCCTGCCGGGAAAATGGGTGTTCTCGCCGATCTATGAATGGCGGACGGGATTTCCGTGGTCGGCGGTCGACGAATTCCAGGACTTCGTAGGCACGCGCAACCGGGCCGGGCGTCTGCCGTCGGTCTCCTCGTTGGACTTCACCATCGCGCGGCCGCTGCGATTCAGAAAGTATCGTTTTACCGGCGGCATCAAGTTCTACAACGTCTTCGCGGCCGGGAACGAACGTGACGTGCAGAACAATGTCGCCTCGCCCGACTACGGCCGGTTCTACAACCCGATTGAGCGATCGTTCGGGTTTGTCGTCAGCTCGAGCCGCCGCTAGACCAGATGGTCTAGCGCGCGTACCCTTCAGCCGTCTTGACCTTCGCGGGCGCCGCCCAGGCCGGCGGATGTCCGGTGGGTTCGACCTGAAAGACGTCCAGGGCCGCGCAGAGCTGCGTCAACTCCTCCGACAACGCGCGCAGGTCCGGCGGCGCGGCCGACGAAGACCGGTCGAGGAGCTGACCGGCGCGACCGCGGCACTGCCGCGCCGCCGTCTGCGCGCGGCCGATCCGCTCGCGCAAAGATCGGATCATCGCGTCGAGGTCGGCCGCTTCCGGTTTGAGGTAATCGCGATCGCGCAGCCGGACGGTCGTCGTCAACCGGCCGTGGGCGACCTCGCGGAAGACCTGCTGAAACCGGTGGAGCGGGCCCGCGATGCGGTGGGACATGACGAGGAAGACCGCCGTGAGCAGGCCGAAGGACCCGAGCAGAAACGGGACGAGCGCCGAATCAAAGAAGCGAGAGACGAGCACCGCCGCCACCACCCAGACCAACTGGGTGATGACGAACTTCGTCTGGAAGCCGTCGACGAGAATCCGGTGCCGGCGGCTGGAGCCTGCCATCGCACCTCAGATATTCGGCAGCGGACAGCGCAGGTGCTGCGCGCGGCTGCACGCGATTGCAACGCTTTGACTTTCTGGCTGGTCCGGGGGCGCGTAGTTCAGAGGCTACTGCCGGGCGAGCTGCGCGGTGACCGATCTCGCCCGCGCCGCCGTGAACGGAATCAGGCCCGTCCGGCCGCCGGCGACCGCGTCGAATCGCGGGAGGAGGCCGGGCTCGTCGGCGACGACCGGGCGGATGAGGGGCGCGATCTCCGCCACCTGGGTCGCGAATCGCTCCGGCTTGAAGATGGTGTCGCTGAACTCGCGCAGCCGCGCGAAGTACATCGTCCTGAACCCGGGCACCGCGTACATGCGCGCCAGGAACCTGATGTTGTCCGACCACGGCTTGGTGATGCTGCCGGTCTCGTAGGGCCGCCGCTCGACGGACGCGAAGCCGCCGAACGAGTGATCCTGATCCCACGGGATGAACGTCAATCGGCGCGTCTTCGGCCCGAGGTGCACGTAGAAGTTCTGGCCGCGATCGAGCAGGCTGTCGATGTTGTTGATCCAGACGAGGACCGCGTAGTACCGCGCGAACGCTTCGAGGTCCACGAACTCGCCGATGCGCGCGGCGAAGTCGGCGTCGCTCGCGTGGGTCACGAAGCGGCAGAATTCGATCAGGCGCTGCTGCTCGGCCGTGTCCAGGTCGGACTTGGGATCGTAGGTCTGAATGTAGCGCGCCCAGTCGTTGCCGAGATCCTTGAACGGATTGACGGTGACCGGCTTCAGCAGCGCGCCCGCGCCGGATCCGAACCGCGCCTGGAGGAAATTCTCGTCGACGTTCTCCGCGAGGGTGTAGAGGCCCAGATACTTTTTCGACGTCTGCCCGGTGACGGTGAGATACACGCGGACGTACGACGACCGCGGCGCCGGCACGCCCGCGTCCCGGTAGAGCCGGTACGCGAGCACCTCGTTCATCGCGCCAGGATCGGTGACGTTGTTGTGGAAGTTGAGCGTTTCGACGCCGGCGAGCTTCTGGCCCTTCACGTACTTGTTGAGGTCCACCTTGAGCGGAAACTTGCCGGTGCCACGCGCGTCGAGGTACGTGCCGTTGCCCTTGAACCGCACGCCGACGTCACGAAACTGGCCCCCGGCGAACTCCAGGTCGGCGTGCACGTAGTGGAACTCCACGCCGTTGGCCGCGCCCCACCCGTTGCGGTTGCCGGCCGCGCCCTGCAGCCACTCGCCGCTGGCGCGGTTGGCCGGCGTCACCGGCGCGCGCGTCGGTTCCATCGCCTTCCACTGGTCCGCGGCGAACGTCAGGTGCGCGGTCCAGATCGTCCTGGGCTGGAAGAGATCCGCCTGAGTGAGCGTGCCCGTCGCCGGCGCCTGTGCGACGGCCAGGACCGCCGCCGCGAGCCAGCAAGCCGCCAGGCCGATCGCCCTGCGGCGGCCCGGAATCGGTTGCCTCACGAGGACCTCCCGAACCTTAGACTGTCGCGGCCCCGTCGGAGTTCGCCGATTGTGTAGGATCCCCCTGCCAGTCTCAGTGAGGAGCCCCATGGTCCTTCGACTCGTCGGCCGTTCTCTCGCGATGGCTTGCGGCGTGTTGGCCGCAGCATGGCTTGCATCGACGGCGATTGGCCTCGCGCAGACACAGGGGGCACCGCCGGCCGGACAGGCTCCGCCTCCGGCGCCGCGTGCGCCGACCTCCGTTCTCGGCGCCACACCGGCGCCGCTCAGCGTGCCGTCACCCGGCCCGGCGACCGACCAGCCGTATGCGCCGCAGGCAATCCTGCCTGGCGCCATCGTCGTCCCGATCTATCCGGCCGGCTCGCCGCTGCTCAAGGCCGATCGAATCAAGGAGCCCGAGGTCTACAACATGGCTGCGGCGGCCGGCGTGCCCGGGCGCATCTCCAGCATCGTCAACATCCACAACCCGTCGGTCGAGCTGCACCGCGTGCCCGCGGGGTTCAACACCGGCGCGGCGGTCATCGTGGTCGCCGGCGGCGGGCACAACTTCCTCAACGTCGGATCCGAAGCGGCAGACTTCGTGCCGTTCTTCTTCAACTACGGCATCAACACGATCATCCTGCGTAACCGGCTCCGGCGCGACGGCTACGACGCGCAGGTGGACGCCGTGAACGACATGCTGCAGGCGATCAAGGTCGTGCGTGCCTATGCGGAAGACTGGGGCATCGATCCCAGGAAGATTGGCGCGATCGGCTTTTCGGCCGGCGCCGAGCTGACCGCGCCGGCCGCCATCAAGTATCTCGAATTCGACCGCACGCACGACGTGCCCGGCAATCCGCTCGCGAAGATCAGCTCGCGGCCCGATTTCGTCGGCCTGATCTATCCCGGCCCGACGCCGTTTCGCGGCGGCGCGCAGGTGGCGATTCCCGACGATGCCCCGCCGTCGTTCATCGCGAGTGGAGGCGTTGGCGACCCCAGCCACGCGCTGTGGGCGGACGAATACTTCGCGGCGTTCCTGCGCGCCCGGATTCCGAATCTCGAGATGCACATCTACGGCAACGGCCGGCATCCCGGCGATCCGCTGCCCGAAGGCGGCACGCAGACCGGCGGGTTGACCGATCGCAATGACATCCCGCTCGGCACGTGGCAGTTCCGCTTCATCGACTGGTTCCGCGACCTGGGTTTCATGAAGAAGCCGGGCGTCGAGACGAAGGCGGCGCGCGACGTCGCGACGCGTGTAGCCAATCCGCCGCGGGGGCGCGGCGGGCTGCGCTGAGTGTTTGTCGATCCAAAACACGGAGAGCACGGAATCACACGGAGGGCACGGATTCGTTGGGTTTAGTCAGACGGAGGGGCGGGCTTCAGCCCGCCTTTGCCGGGCCGGCTGAAGCCGGCCCCTTGCCGTAGAGTCTTGAAACGCCCTCTTAAGCCCGTGCTCTCCGTGTCTTTCTCCGTGCTTTCCGTGTTGCGGATCGAACGTGACTTCGACATCGTTGCAGCGGCGTCGCCTCACTCGAGGCGCAGCGCGTCGGTGGGACTGATTGAGGCGGCCCGCCAGGCCGGCAGCATCGCTGCCGCGAGCGCGACCAGCGCCAGTAGTCCAGCCGCGAGCGCAATCGTCGGCCCATCGAACGCAGGAATCCCGAACAACTGTGCCTCGACCAGCCGGCGCAGCGCACCGGCCGCTGGAATGGCGATGGCCATGCCCAGGACGATCATGACCATCGCGTCGCGGGCGATGAGCCAGATCGCGTTCGCCCTCGTCGCGCCGAGGGCGAGCCGCAGACCGATTTCCTGGGTCCGGCGGGTGACGACGAACGACATGACGCCGTACAGGCCGACGACCGCGAGCACGAGCGCGGCGGCGCCGAAGCCGCTGGAGAGCGTCGCCAGCATCCGCTCCGATCGCAGCACGCGATCGATCTGTTCGCCGACGGTCCGGAGCGACAGCAGCGGTAGCCGGGGATCGACTTCCGCCGCGGCGGCCTGGATCGCGGCCGCGGCCGATTCCGGCGCGCCGGTCACCTTCAGATAGATCGTGCCGTTGCCCGCGAGCGGGCCGGTCTCGGCGAACGGGAAGAACACGTGCTCAGGCTCCATGTCGTCGCGCACGAAGCGGAAGTTGAAATCGCGCACGACGCCGACGATTTCGATCGTCGTCGGCGTGTTGGGCTGATTGCCGACGCCGACCAGGCGGCCGACGGGACTGGTGCCGCCGAAGTACCGTCGCGCGAACCGTTCGTTGACGATAACCGCGCGATAGCCGCGTGTCTCGATGTCGCGCGCGTCGTCGGCCGTGAACTCGCGGCCGGCCACGAGTGGCGTGCCGATCGCCGCGAAGAATCCCGGACCGACGCGCATGATGGGCACGCTGCGTTCGGTGACCACGCGCGTCTCCGCCTGGATGGTCAGCGTGCGCCGCGGGCTGCCGCCGGTGAGGAGCGAGCTGTTGGCGACGGCGGCGCCTTCGACGCCGGGCACAGCCTGCAGCCGGCGCACCAGCGTACGCATGACTTCCGCGGCCTCCCCGGGCGGGTGACCGATCGCGTCAGGCTCGACTCTGAACATGAGCAGGCGGTCGCTCGCGAACCCAAGGTCGCGGCCGTAGAGGCGGGCGAGGGTCTGCACGAAGAGACCGGCGCCAATCAGCAGCACGAGCGCGAACGCCATCTGGGTCACGACAATCGCTTTGCGAAGGCGGACGGCGCCGCGGACGGAAACCTGGGATCGCGCCGAGGACGTGAGCGCGCCGCGGCGCGCCTGCCAGGCCGGCGCGAGCCCGCACAGCGCGCCGGTCGCGAGACTGATGACAGTGGCGAACAGGAAGACGCGCGCGTCGAGGCCGGCGGTCAGCTCCGCGCCCTCCGGCAGGAAGAGCAGGAGCACGCGTGTGATGAGGGGCGTCACGAGCAGACCGAGCGCGCCGCCCATCAGCGCGACGACCACGCCTTCCGTCAGAAGCTGGCTCGTGACGCGGCCGCGTGAGGCGCCGAGCGCCATTCGCGTCGTCACTTCGCGCACGCGTGCGGCGCCGCGCGCCAGCAGCAGGCCCGCGACGTTGAGCGTCGCGAGCAGGACGAGCAGGAGCGTGCCGCCCATCAGCACCAGGAGCGGCTGCTTGACCGCGGCCTGCAGGGTGTCCAGACCTCCCGGCGCCGGCTCGAGATCGAGCGTCGATGCGAGAAAGCTGCGGTGCTGGTCGGCCGTGACCTTGGGGAAGCCTTCGCGCCCCGTGTCGGCGTCCAGCATCGACGCGAACCACGGTTGCAGGCCCTCTCGCGCCTGTGCGGCGGTGACGCCCGGCTTGAGACGCGCGAAGCCGTGCATCCACACCGCGCGCCGATCGAACAACCGATCCCATTCTGGCGTCGCCTGCTTTTTCATCATCGCGGGAATCCACAACGATGGTGCGTCGAGCGGATCCAGGCCCGTGAATCGTGGCGGCGCGACGCCGATCACGGTCATCGGCGCGTTGTTCACGAGGACAGCGCGGCCGACGACGTCATGCGCGCCGGCGAGCGCCCGCTGCCAGTAGGTGTACGAGAGGACGACGACGGGATGCGCTCCGGGCTGACGATCGTCGGACGGGTCGATGAGTCGTCCCTGCTCCGGGCGCACGCCCAGCACGGAGAAATACGACCCCGACACGATCTCAGCGCGCACCTGATCGTGCTGCTGTCCGATCGACAAGTACACCGCCGTCGGGTGGCGGCAGATCACGCCGTCGAAGAACCGATCCTGTTCCTGCAGCTCGCGGCAGAGCGGATACGACAGCAGCCAGCCCGTGCCCCACGCGCTCGAGAGCGAATTACCGTGCCAGCCGAGCTGCACGAGCCGGTCCGGCCGGGTGACCGGCAGCGTGCGGAGCAGCGTCTGATCGACGAGCGAGAAGATCGCCGCGTTGGCGCCGATCCCGAGCGCGAGCGACACGACGGCGGCCGCCGTGAACGCGGGGCCGCGGCGCAGCGTGCGAGCGGCATACCGGACGTCGCGGCGCCACTGGTCGAGCCACCGCCACACCCACGTCTCGCGCACTTCTTCCTGTACCTGCACGAAGCCGCCGAACTCGAGTGCCGCCTGGCGGCGGGCTTCGTGATCGCTCATCCCGGATCGCGTCAGATCCGCGACGCGGCGATCGAGGTGGTCTCGCAACTCACGATCGAGGTCCTGCTCCAGTCGGCGGCGCCGCCACGGCAGCAGGTTGAGGAATCTGGCCATGACACTACTCCCCCTCGTTGAAGATCAACTGAACGGCAGTGGTGAGCCGGTTCCACGTCGCCTTCTCGACGGCCAGCTGCTTCTGACCGGCCCGGGTCAGCGAATAGAACTTGGCCTCGCGGCCGGTTTCCGACTGGCGCCACGACGCTTTCAGCCAGCCTTTCTGTTCCAGGCGGTGCAGGGCGGGGTAGAGCGATCCCTGATTGACCTGGACGGTCTCGCGCGACACCTGCTGGAGCCGTTGCGCGATGGCGTAGCCGTGCGCAGGCTCGAGCGAGAGCGTCTGGAGGATGAGCATGTCGAGCGTGCCTTGCGGGATCGGGAAGCGGGCAGGCGGCATGTTACCTCAACCTTCGACACATCAAGGTAGAGTACGACCGCCGGCCTCGTCAAGAGGCGCGGCGCTCGTCGATCCATCACACGGAGTTCACGGACGACACGGAGAACACGGATTCCTTGGGGTGGCCCCCAAAGGTCCGTGCGCTCCGTGCCTCTGTGCGCTCCGTGTTGTGGATCGAACGTGTTACGGATCGAACGTGGTGTGGATCGAACGTTTCAGCGCGCCGGCGAAGCGTCCGTCTTGCCGGCGGGCACGCGCTCGGGCAGCCGCTCGAGCCCGACGAGCGTCCAGCCGGTGGCGGTGCGGCGGAAGTACGTGCGCACCGGCTGTTTCCACACGGGGTGTTCCGGGCTGTCCGCGGCGATGTCGATCGCGATCATGCTGCCGGCGGCAGACGGCAGGCCCGACGGCGCGGCAATCGTCGCCGCCGCGCTCTGCGTTTCAGACAGCGGCTTCGTCTCGCCGGTCGCGTTGTCGAAGAGGAACCAGGCCGCGCGGTACGCGGACGGCGCCTTGGCCACGCCCGCGATGACGGCGGCGTTCTCGACGGTCAAGCGTCCGCCGGCGTCGAGCTGCGGGTTGACGACGGGATTCAGGCCGGTGAGGTAGATGCTGGCGATCTTGTTCCGGCGCTTGATGAGCACATCGCCGAGGAGCTTCTCAGCCGCCGGATCGCTGAACTGTCCCGTGTGGACCGCCGCCCGGATCAACTCGTCGGTGAATGCCGCCACCCGCCGCGCCGCCCAGAACGCGTCGTCGTCGCGCAGCTCCAGGTACGCGGTCGTCGGCGTCTGCGGCCGCCAGGTGCGCGGGTCGAACACGTCGCCTTCGAACTTGCCGATCGATCGGTATTCCTGGTAGGGCACCGTCTGCCACGGGCTGAGGGCGAACCCGAACGAGAAGAACCGCTTCAGCGTCGCGTCGCCCTGATAGAAGTGTTCCCAGCTCAGGTCCCATTCGTGGAAGTCGTTGCACATCCCGAACGTCGAGCCGACATCCTGGAGGTAGTGCTTCACGATGGTGCGGCCGTTCACGGTCGCGAGCGCGTCGAGCGTATTCGCGGCTTTCAGATCGGTGAGGTTGGTCCACGCGCCGAACACGCGCAGCGCGCGAAGCTCCCGCCGGTGTTCGTGCGGGACGAGATCGTTGGGATCGTCGGTGCGCGTGCGCTCGAACAGGAAGTTGCCGAGGTAGCCGGGGATCAGCCGGCCGGCGATGACGCGATACGTGCCGTCGGCGTTGCGTGCCACCCGTTCGAGGATCGCGTTGATGTCGTCGTGCGTGAACGGCGTGCGCTTGCCAGATGGCCGTTTTACCGTCGCCTTCGGATCGATCTCTACGTTCTTCGGATCGAACGTCGTGAGGTAGCTTTCAACCTGGTTGTAGCCGAGCGCCCAGAAGATCTTTGTGGCGACCACGACGGCCGCCGTCGCCCCTTCGGGGTTGGTCGGAGGATCGAACTGCAGGAACCAGGTCTCTCCTTTGGCATCCTTGGCGGTGAACCCGGGATGGACGCCGGCGGTCTTCTCGCGTATCAGCACCCAGCGCGATGGATCGGGTGGGGCTCCCACAATCGGGCCCCGCGCGATGGCGTCCAGCGCAATCGGCGTGGTGCCGATCCGGTTCGTGAACCAGCTCGAATCCGGCACCTCATCGATCGTGTTGAGGTTCTTCGCGCGCAGGCCGGAGGGCTTGTATGACGGGTTCACGAACAGGTTGTAGACCATCTCGTACATCTGCTGGATCTCGTACACCCGCGCCTTCGACGCATCCTGCGATTCGGGCTCGCGCGTGATCGGATCGTCACTGTAGAACCGCGGCTTCTGTTGGGAGCGCACGCTGGCCGTCAGACTGATCGCCGCGAGCGCGGCGACCACGAGCCGGACGGCCACACGACGGAAACGGACGGGCAGTGATGATGTCAACATGATCTCGAGCCTTAGAAAACCGCCGTGTTGGAGAAGACGAGGACATACCCTTCACGACCTTTCGCGAGATCGATGCGCAACGGCGTCGTGAAGGGGCTGTGGAACCGCACGCCGAATCCGAAGTTGCTCCTCAGCCCGTTGAAGTCGAGATCCGACGTGTGGGCCGTGACCTTTCCGGCGTCATAGAACACCGCCGAGTCCAAGTACCGGTTGGCCATGATGCGCCACTCGGCCTGCAGCAGCATCCCGTTGCGGTCCCGGAAGCGGAACGACGAATAGCCGCGAAGGTTGGATCCGCCGCCGAGCCCCGGCAGCATGAAGAACGGAATCGCCTGCCCGCTCTTGCCGTGCAGGGTCCGGACGTAGCTGCGGAGGGAGATGACCCAGGCCTCGCGCAGGATCGGGACGTGCTGGACGAGCTCGTAGTCGATCTGCTGAAAGCCGAACGCCTTGTCGCGATCGGCGTAGTCGTGCAGCGTCGTGGCGTAGGAGCCGCCGCGGCGCGCGTAGCCGGGCGACGTCCGCCAGTCGATCCCGGCCATGACGTGTGAGTGGACATAGGTCGGTTCGGCGCCGATGCCCGGCAGCGTCGCCGGCGTGTAGACCGTTTCGATCGACGGGTAGCGGCCGACCCCGGGTTGCTCCGACCATCGCGTCCATTCAAGCCCGCCGCCCAGGGTCAGGAAGCGCCGCGTCGGCCGCAACGTCAGCGACGCCGAGAAGTGGGGCCGCGTGAACCCGAAGTTCGTGCGGTCATCGGTCGAGGTGTCCATCCCGAGGCCGAAGAAGCCGACCTGCGTGGCTTCCCGCCACCCGCCGATGATCGACAGTTCGCCACGCCGGTTGAAAAGCCGTGGCGCCGTGAACAGTGCTTCGACGCGTTTGTAACCGCGGATGGAATAGCTGCCCTGCACCGCGAGCGTGCTGTACGGACCCACGTACATGCGGTAGCCGGCGCCCAGGGCAAACCCGCCACCGGCATAGGCGTTCGAGAAGAAAGGGTACCAATGCGAGCCGCCGAGGCCGGTGAGCATGGCTTCAAGCCTCGCGACGACGCGCTCGCCCCGGTTCCCTTCTTGCGGCTGCAGTGTTTTGACCTTCTCGGCCTGCTGTTGCTCGATGACCGCCTGGCGCGTCTGTGGCTCCTGCGCCGCGGCGGCCGTCGCCACACCGGCGGCCGGCACCGCAAGCAACACTCTCAACACCACTGCACGACACATGCGCAACCGACCTTTGAGGAAGCTCGATCCGATGGGAGTCGGCCGAGGAATGCGTATCAGATTACTACTGCTTGCGCCCGGCAGCGACCACTCCGCGCTCAGCGCGGATACGGATAGGGCGCGCCGTCGCGCGCGCGAATCCGCGGCAGCGAATCGCGGCGCGAGAGGCTCTGCAGATACCACACCCATCCTTCCCGTTCGAGGTGGATCAGGTAGCCGTTGTAGAACGGATAGTCGCTGAACCCGCGGCGTCTGGCCGCCACGATCACCTCGCCGAGCCGTCCGCTGTCCACTTTGGCCGGCGGCAGTTCGCGCGACGACGGCCGGCCGCGACTGACGAGCCCCGTCACCTTGCTCGGGCCGATCTTGATATAGATGCGCGTGTCGCGAGCCGCGTTTGAGCGCGATTGCGCATTCCCTGCAAGGACGATGGGCTGGGACCTCGTGGCGTTGGTGTATGTGTCCTATCTCGCCGCGGTGGCGCTGGCGTGGCGGGAGTTCGCGCGGGCGCGATGGCCCCTGCTCGTCGCGACGGCCGTCGCGTGGGCCCCCAGAGTGGTGGCGGCCCTCTCTGACGGTTCCGGTACCTCCCTTTCCCCGGCGCTGCACGTCGCCCTGCCTGCGCTCGTGCTGCTCATCGGCTATTGGCTGTCGGGACTCTTTTTCGTCCGACCGGACGTGCGGACCGAGCGCCGTCTGCAGGCGATCGACGACGCCGTGCTGGTCCGATCCGGCGTGCTCGCGTGGTTCCGCCGCGCACCGCGCGGCGTGACCGAGTACTTCGAGCTCAGCTATCTGCTGGTGTATCTGATGATCCCGGCCGGGGCCGCCATGCTCGCGCTGGGAGGACACCCGGATCGGATCGCGGGCTACTGGACCATCGTGCTGCTGGCCGAATTCGCCAGTTACGGCATGCTGCCGTGGATTCAGACCCGTCCGCCGCGGGCGATCGAAGCCGCCTCGGCCGGCACCTCGCCTTCCCGTCTCATGCGGCGGCTCAACCTTGGCGTCGCCAGCCGCGCGAGCATCCAGGCCAATACCGTGCCGAGCGGCCACGCGGCCGGGGCGGTCGCCGCGGCACTCGCGGTCGGGTCGACGATGCCCATTGCCGGCGCCGGGCTGATGGTGCTCGCGATCAGCATTGCCGCGGCGTCCGTGCTGGGCAGGTATCACTATCTCGTCGATGCCGTGCTTGGCGTCGCCGTGGCCATCGCCGCCTGGCTCGTGGTGTAGCTCGTCGCGGCGCCGGCACACCGGGCGTTCCCGGCGTGCGTGGCGCCCTCCCGCGACCCGCCGTGGTACACCCTCGCGACTATCGACGACGCGCGGCCAGACCGGCACGACCTGCACAAAACACAGGGCCCCCGGCGTGGTCCGTCCCTTGCACTATCGACCCCTGCTGGAGCATGGATGGTGCGCCGCCTCATTGAGCGCGTTGCGTGGGTCGTGGGCCTGTTAGCCCTGGGCAGCTGGGCCCTGCTGTCGATCGCCGGCCCCGTCGCGGCCCGGCGCGACGTGGACCGATTCCTGGCGGATTCAAACGCGACGGCGTCTGCCTCGTCTTCGACGCCCGATTTTCTTCTCTGGTCGACCATCCGGATTCAGGCGTGGCGCGCGGCGCACGCCGCGCCGGCGCCCATGCCCACGGGGGTGCTGCGGATTCGCAGGCTGAGCGTCGAGGCCCCGATCTACGACGGGACCGACGAGGGCACATTGAACCGGGGCGTCGGGCACATCGCCGGGACGCCCCTGCCGGGCGCGTCGGGCAACAGCGGCCTGGCCGCCCATCGGGACAGCTATTTTCGCGCGCTCAAGGACATCACCGCCGGCGACGCGATCGAAATCGTCACGCGCGCCAGCATCGTGACCTATCGCGTCGACCGCACGTGGATCGTCGCGCCGGATGACGTGTGGGTACTCGATCCGACGCCGGTGCCGGCCGTGACGCTCGTGACGTGCTACCCGTTCTATTTCATCGGATCAGCGCCGCAGCGCTTCATCGTGCGCGCGCTCGAGACCTCGATCGCCAGCAGGAAGAACACCGGGAACACTCCGGGCGGCTCGTGATCCCCGCGATCGCGCCGGCAGGAACAGAGCAAAGGAGAGGCACTATGTCACGCATGCACTATCGGCTCCCGATCGCGATCGCGGTGGCGTTCGCGTTCACGGCCGGACTCGCATACGCGCAGCAGTCGCAGACCAAGTCCACCGAGGTCAAGCGGTTCTCCGTCATCGCCGTCGACGGCAACAAGGTGGTCATTCGCGATCAGGCCGGCACGCGCGAAATCACGGTGCCGCCTGATTTCCAGCTGACCGTTGACGGGAAGCCCGTCACCGTCGCCGAACTGAAGCCCGGCATGACCGGCACCGCCACGATCACGACGACCACCACCGTCAAGCCGGTCACCGTGACCGAAGTGAAAAACGGCGAGGTCATGCAGGCCTCGGGCAACTCGCTCCTCGTGAAAACGCCGAACGGCATTCGGATGTTCTCCCCGGGGGACATCGAGAAGCGCGGCATCAAAATCATGAAGGATGGACAACCGGTTGACTTCTCCGGTCTGCACGCGGGCGATCGGCTGACGGCCACGATCATCACCGAGAAGCCGCCGCAGATCCTGACGGAGCAGCAGGTGGCAGCGGCCTTGTCGTCGGCGCCGGGCGCGGCGGGCGGCGGGGCGACCGGCGGCGCGAAAGCCGGCGCGGCCACGCGGCCGGCGCCGAGCGCGGCGGCGGCCCCGTCGGGGGGCGCGGCCGGCGCATCGGCGGGTTCCGGCGGCCGGACGCTGCCGAAGACCGCGAGCCAGTTGCCGGTCCTCGCCGTGGCAGGCGCGGCCTTCCTCGCCCTCGGCATCGCGTTGACGGCCCTGCGGCGCCGGCGCGCGGCGTAACGTATCGGCGCGTCGGTCCGTCGTGCCGGCGGATCGACGATTGCCTCCTCGTGGCCGGCGGGACCATCCGCCCGCCGGCCACGTTGCCCTCTTTGCAACTACGTCGTGTCACGATATAGTGTGGCGCGCCGTATGCCACGCCAATCGACCGGACGCGATCCGCAGGATCTGCTGCCGCTGACCCCCGCCATGTTCCACGTGCTGGTCGCCCTCGCCGACGGCGACCGGCACGGCTACGCCATCATTCAGGACGTCTCGGCCCGCACCGGCGGCCGCGTCCAGCTCGGTACCGGCACCCTCTACGGCATCATCAAACGCCTCCTCGCCGACGGTCTGGCGATCGAGTCGAAGCGCCGTCCGGCCGCCGGCGAGGACGACGAGCGCCGGCGTTACTACCGCCTGACGCCGTTCGGCACCCAGGTGGTCTCGGCCGAGACCGCGCGGCTCGAGGAGATGGTCCACGCGGCCCGGGCCACGCGCCTCTGGCGGAAGGTCAAAGCGTGACGAGGCGGCCGTCGATCGGCGCGCGGCTGTACCGGGCGGTACTGCGCCTGCTGCCCACCGACTTCCACGGCGACTTCGGCGGCGCGATGGCCGCCGACGTCGAGGCCGCCGGTCCGCGCAGCGCCGCGTTCTGGTGGCGCGAGATTCGAAGCATCCTCGCCGCCGTCGTGCGCGAGCACGCCGACGCCCTGCGCCAGGACGTCAGATACGGACTGCGGATGATGCGGCGGACGCCGGGCTTTACCGCCATGGCCGTCCTGATGCTGGCGCTTGGCACCGGCGTCAACGTCGCGATGTTCAGCATCGTGGACGCCGTGCTGTTGCGCTCGCCGTTTCCGCGCGCGGACGAGCTCGCGGCCGTGCGTTTCAGCGTCAAGGATCGCGCGACGAGCCTTGTGCCCGTCGATCGCTACCACGATCTCGCCGCGGCGCCCGGGCCGCTCACGTCCGTCGCCGCCTTCGGCAACGGGCTCCACGTGCTCACCGGACAGGGCGATCCGCAGAACGTGGACGACATCGAGTGCTTCGACCCCGCGATGTTCGACGTGCTGCGGACGCCGCCCAAGCTCGGCCGTACGTTCGGTCCGGCGGACGATCACCCCGGCGCGGCGCCGGTGATCGTGCTGAGCTATCCGTTCTGGAGGCAGCTCGGCGGATCGGACGCGATCCTCGGCAGCGCGATCACGCTCAATCAGACGCCCGTGACGGTCATCGGCGTGATGCCGAGCGGGTTTGCCGGCCCGCTGGCGCGCGGCGACGTGCAGGGCTGGCTGCCTCGCGGGCGTCCGGTGAAGAGCGCGGAGAACGCCGGCTGCCGCCAGACCGCGGCCCTGAACCTGGTCGCGCGTGTCCGCCCGGGCCTGTCGCTGGCCTCCGCCAATGCCGCGATGCCGCCCGGCTTCAGCCTGATTCCGCTGGCGTCGCCGATCATGGACGACGTCCGGACGCCGTTCACGGTGCTCATGGGTGCCGTCGCGTGCGTGCTGCTCATCGCGTGCCTCAACGTCGGCGGGCTCCAGATGGAACGATCGCTCGCCCGGCGCCGCGAGATCGCGCTTCGGGTGGCCCTCGGCGCCAGCCGCAGCCGGCTCGTGCGGCAGACGCTGACGGAGAACCTGCTGCTCGCCTTCGCCGGCGCCACAGCGGGGCTCGTCGCGACGCGCCTCACACTCGCGGCGATCGTCGCGCTCCTGCCCGGCAACGTGCCGTATCTCGATCAGATCGCGGTGAACGGCCGGGTGCTCGCGCTGGCCATCGGCGCGGCGGCGGCGGCCGGACTCGTCGCCGGCCTCCTGCCGCTCGCCGAGTCCCGGAGCGTCACGCCGGCGCGCGATCTCTCCGACGCGAGCCGCGCCAGCGAGCGCCGCGCCGGCTGGGCGCGCCGCGCGCTCGTCGTCGCCGAGGTCGCGCTGTCGATCGTCGTGCTCATCGGCGCCGCGCTCATGATCCAGACCTTCCTCACGCTCCGTCCGTCGCGGCCGGGCTTCGATCCGGACAACAAGCTGATCATGTCCGTGCGCCTTCGCGGCGCGACGCCGGACGGCAGCGAGCAGTTCTTCGCGCAGCTGTTCGGGCGCCTGCGCGCGACGCCGGGGATCCGCGGCGCGGAAGGCTCGACGTACTTTCCAATGGGCGGCAACACGGCGATCGCGTCGATCACGATCGACGGTACGCCGAGAGATCTCCTGACGAATTACACGACGCCCGGGTTCTTCCACCTGCTGAAGATTCCACTCGTCGCCGGCCGGATGTTTTCTGCCGCCGACGCACGCGGATCGGAGCCGGTCCTCATCGTCAACGAGCAATTGGCGTCGCGCATCCGGCCGGATGGCCGCGTCATCGGACATCGCGTCACGGTGCAATCGCAGGGATCCAACACCGTGCCGATCGAGCGCACCATCGTCGGCGTGCTGGCCAACACGCGCAGCAGCAGCGTGAATACGCGGCCCCGGGACGAGGCGCACATTCCGTACGCGCAGTTTCCGGTCGTCTCTCAGTGGGTCGTGGCGGACGCGTTGCCCGGGCGCCACGCCGAGGCCATGGCCGGCATGCGCGCGGCCGTTCGCGCGCTCCGTCCGGATCTCGTCGTCGCCGATCCGCGGCCGATGGTGAATTACCTCGGCGAGCGGATAGCGACCACGCGCTTCGGCGCCTGGGTTCTCGGCGCGCTGGCGGCGCTCGCCGTTGGCGTTGCGGCGATCGGATTAGCGGCGACGATTGGCTGGTGGGTGCGCCAGCGCACGCGCGAGATCGGCGTGCGGATCGCGCTCGGCGCGAGCCGTGCCGGCGTGACGGCGTTGGTGCTGCGTCAGGGTCTGACGCTCGCGGTGGTGGGGATCGGCGTCGGGTGCGCCTGCGCCGTCGGCGTCACGCGATATCTCACCGGGTGGATCTACGGCGTGACGCCGCTCGATCCGGGCACCTTCGCCGGCTGCGCGGTGCTGATGCTGCTGGTGGCCGCGGCCAGTGTGTACGTGCCGGTGCGGCAGGCGACGTCCGTCGATCCGGTCGTCGCGCTCAAAGCCGAGTAGCGCGCCGCTGGCAGACAGAACAGTAGAACGTGGACCGGCCCGCCTGCGTGATTCGCCGAATGACGCCCGCACACCCTCTGTTCGGGCAGCGTTGGCCCTCGCGATCGTAGACGCGAAACGGATGGGATCGATCTGAATCGCGCGCCTGTCGATCGATCGCACGAGACAGCACCTTCTTTATCGCGGCGGCGAGCCGATGCGCGCTCGGGCGCGGCAGGCCGACCGGCGTCGCGATGATCGCGGCGTGCTGCCGCGGTGAGAGCCGGGCCAGGTTCAACGCATCGCTGGCGTAGATGTTTCCCAAACCCGCCACCACGCGTTGATCGAGGAGCGCCGCCTTGAGCGGCGTCTTCCGTCCGGCGCAGGCGTGGGCCAGCGCCGCGCCGTCGAAGGCAGACGACAACGGCTCGGGTCCCAGTGCGCCGAGCGCCGGAAGACGCTCGATCGCGCCGCTCGGCACGAGATCCATCACCCCGAAGCGCCGCGGGTCGTTGAATGCGATGACGACACCCGACGCCATTTCGAAGACCACGTGATCGTGCGCCTCGGGCTCGCCGCGGGCAGCGGCGATCCGGAACGATCCCGACATGCCGAGGTGCATCACGAGCGTCTCGCGCGACGAGAGTTGCGCCAGCAAGTACTTGCCACGCCGGGCGAGATCGCTGACCGTGGTTCCGCGCAGGCGCCGCGCAAAGCCCGCCGGAAACGGTCGGCGCAAATCTGGCCGCCGCACCTGGACGCGGTCGATCCGGCCGCCGACGAGAAACGGGACGAGCTCGCGTCGAACGGCTTCGACTTCGGGCAGTTCGGGCATCGATCAAAAGGTACTCCCGGGCCGGAATATGTCGTATATATTTGACACCATGTCAAATAAACTTGTCACAACTGGTCCCAGACCCCCAATGAGCGCGTACGTCCCGCTGTTTCCCGTTTCGGTCGGTCTCTTCTACGACCGGCGGGGGTTCTGACGTGGCGCCGACCAGAATCACCAACCGGATCAGGCGGCTCAGGTTCGATCACGCCGAGATGACCCAGCAACAGCTGGCGGCGCAGGTCGGGGTGACGCGCCAGACGGTCAATGCCATCGAAGCCGGGAAATACTCGCCCTCGCTCGAGGTGGCATTTCTCATTGCCCGGGTGTTCAACAAGCCGCTGGAGGAGGTCTTCCAGTTCGCGTAAGTACGTTGCGACCGTCACAGCGATCGACTACCGTTGCCGGTGCGCTCCCCCCAAACACTCCAGGCAGGCCGCTCCGCGATTCTCCGTCGGCGCTCGCGATCGTGACCTGTTGGCCTGCCGGAGTGCACCCGATACATCGAGGCGGTCCCTGAAGACTGATTCCAGCGGCGCATGAAAATTCTCTATCTCGCCCACGACCGACGCGCCGCCGAAGTCGCTGCCTTCGCGCTGCGCAATCTTGCACATGATGTCGCAGTCGCGTGGGCCGCGAGCCCGGCGGCCGCGCTCGGGTGGATCTCCGACAACCGGGACTGTGCGGCGCTGATTGTGGAGACCGACAGCGACGACGCCGCGTCCGCATCCTTTATTACGCAGCTCCGCGGGCTGGGCATTCCGGCGCCGTCGATTGTCGTCTCGGCCAGGACTCCTGCGCCTCAACTCACCCGGCTGTCGGCCGTCGCCGATCAGGTCATCGCGAACGGCGGACCGTTCCTGAGCGGCCTGCCGGACGTCGTCAGCCGTGCGATTCAGGCGCAGCGGCCGGCGCGGCGCGCCCTTCGGATTCAGTACGTCGGCGATGCGACGCTCGCGAAGGAATGTCTGAGCAGGCCCGGCGGGGCCACCGAAGTCGTCGAGACTCTCGCCGGCCCGGACGGTACGCTCAACCCGCTGACGCTCGACATGCGGCCAGGGACGCCGCTGCCGTTCGACGTGCTCCTCATCGAGCACGGCTATCCAGGCGTGGAGACGTTCGCGATTCTGAGAGATCTCGCCACGCGCCGGCTTCAGGTGCCGGTCGTCGTCGTGGCCGAGTGGATTGAAGAGCTCGCGGTGCTGACGCTGAAGCTCGGCGCCGTTGACTACGTCGTCAAGTCCAAGGCGTCGTTCCGGGCGCTGTTGTTCCGGCTCAATCGTCTGCTCGCGCAGTCGAACACGCGCGCGCTCGAAGCCAGGCTGGCCGAGGCCGAGGCGTCGACTGCGCGTGCGGAGCAGTTGCGGATCTCCGAATCGGCGGCCGCCACCGCCAGGTTTGCGCAGCAGCACGCTGCGCTCACGACCAATCTCACGCAGGCGGTACAGGCTCGTGACGCGCTCAGCCGGCAGATGAACGACGCCGTCGCCGCGCTCGATCAGATCCGGCAGCAACATACGGCGGACGCGGCGCGTGCCGACGAGCTGTTGCTGCAGCGCGAAGCCGAGCTGGTCTCGAAGCTCGAGCACGCCACCACGTTGCAGCAGCAACTCGAACAGCGTCTGAGCGAAGCCGAAGCGGCGCGCCGGCATGCCGACAAGCGGGCGGCCGCGGCCGAAGACGCCGCCCGAGCGCAGCCGAGCGAGGGCCACGTCCGTCTCGAGGCGGAACTGGCGGAGGCGACTGGCGAGCGGACGCGGCTCGCACAGCAACTCGCGGAAGCGATCGCGGCGATCGAGCAGGCCGGCGCGGAACCCGCGTCGGAGCCGGGCGCGGCGCTCGAGGTGCTGCAAACGCAGCTCGCCGCCACGGAGGCTGCGCTCGAAGACGCGAAACACCGGCACACCTCGGAGATGAGCGAGGCCGCTCGGCGCCTCACCGAACGGCAGGCCCAGGCTGAAGCGCGGCTGGCGGGCGCGGTCGCCGATCACGGGTCGCTGCGCAGCCAGTTGGCCGACATCACGTCGGCGTTCGAGCGCGCCGAGGCGCGGGCGGCCGAGGAGCGTCAGGCCGCCGGCGAACTGGCGGCGCGACGGCAGGCCGAGATGGACGCGTTGCTCGCGTCCGAAGCGGCCCGGCGCGCGACCATCGAAACCGAGCTCACGCAGGTGCGGGTGGCGCTCGAGACCCAATTGAAGGATGCCGGGGCCGCGCTCGCGCGCGCCGAACAACAGCACGCGTCGGCGATGAGCGAGACGGCGGCGCAGCTCACCGCGCGTGTGGAGCAGGCGGAGGCGGGCCTGGCCCGCGCTGTGACCGAGCGCGACGGCGTGTCGCAGAAACTCGCGGACGCGACCGCCGCGATCCAGCACGCCGAGGCGCAGGCAGCCATCGCGCGACGGACCGCCGACGAGCGGGCGGCGGCGCAGCAGGCGGATACTGAGAAGACGATCGCCGACGCGATCGCGGCGCGCGGGGCTGCCGAAGCCGCGCTCTCGCGCGCCGAAGCGCGGCATGCCGCGGCAATCGCAGATGCGGTCGCCGCCCAGCGAGCGGAAGCCGAGAAGGCGATCGCCGACGCGGTCGCGACGCGCGTGCTGCTCGAGACCCAACTGAGAGATGCCGACGCCGCGCTCGCGCGCGCCGAGGCGCGGCACGCCGCGGCGATCGCCGACGCGGTCGCGGCGCACCGGGCGGACGCCCAGAAGGCGATCGCCGACGCGGTCGCCACGCACCGGGCGGACGCCGAGAAGGTGATCGCCGACGCGATTGCGGCGCACCGGGCGGACGCCCAGAAGGCGATCGCCGACGCCATGGCGGCGCGCGGGGCGCTCGAGACCCAACTGAAAGATGCTGAAGCCGCGCTCACGGGCGCCGACGCGCGCCACGCCGCGGCGATCGCCGACGCAAACGCGCGGTTCGCCGAGCAGCAACGCCAGACCGAGGCCCGGGCGGCCGAGGCGGCGGCGCATCAGCAGTCGTTGCTCGGCAAGCTGGCGGACACACGGGCCGCGCTCGACCAGGCCGAGGCGCAGTCCGCGCTCGACCGTCAGGCCGCGCACGAACGGGCCGCGAAGCAGCAGGCCGAGGCCGACGCCGCGATCGCGGAGGCCGCGGCGGCGCGCCGGGCGCTCGAATCGCAGGTGCAGGACGCCGCCGCCGCGCTCGCACACGCCGAGGCACGGCACGCGGCGGCGATCGGCGACGCGGCGGCCCGCTTTGCCGAATTCCAGACGCAGGCGGATGGCCGGCTGGCCGAGGCCGTCAACGCGCATGCGCTGCTGGTGAAGAAGCTGGCGGACGCGACGTCCGCGCTCGAACGCGCCGAGCGCCAGCACGCGTCGGCGATGACCGACGCGGCGGCGCAACTGAACGAACAGCAGAGCCGGATGGATGCGCGACTGGCGCAGGCGGCCGCTGCGTTCGAGGCGGTCCAGGCCAGGCTCGTCGACAGCGCGGCCGAGCTGCAGCGCATCGAGCAACAGGCCGCCGCCGACCGGCTCGCCGCCGCCGAAGACGGCGCGCGCCGGCGCGCCGCGTTCGAAACCGAGCTGGCGCAGGAAGTCGATCGCCGGCAGATCGCCGAGAAGCAGTTCGCTGAGTCAGACGCCGCGCGTCAGCACGCGGATCGCGAGCACGTCTCGGCGATTGCAGCCGCGGCTCTGCACTTGTCGAACGTCGAGCAGCAGGCCGGCGCGCGGCTGGCCGAGGCCGCGGCCGCCGCGGAGATGCTGCAGGGGCAATTGCGCGACGTGCGCGAGCGGCTGGAGCGGACTGAAGCGCAGGCCGCCGCGGATCGCCAGGCCGCTTCGGCGGACGCGGCGCGGCAGCACGCGGAGTTCACCGCCGAGCGCGCGCAGCACATCGGCGCGGAGCAGACGCTCGAACGAGAGCTCGCCGACACGCAGGCGGCGCGGGCGCGGGCCGATGAGGCGCACGCGGCGGAGATGGCCGCGAGCGCGGCGCGCCTGGCCGAGTACCGGACGCACGCCGAGGCGGAGATTGCGAGACTGACCACCGAAGCCATCCTGGCCGCCGAGTCGGCGAGCGCCAACCTCGCCGCGGCGCTGGCGGCGGCGGCGGCCGAGCTCGTGTCGACACGTCAGACGGCCAGTGCCGAGCTCGCGGCGGCCCGCGAGTCGGCCAATGCGGAGTTGGTCGCGACGCGCGAGGCGGCCACTGCTGAGCTCATCGCGACCCGCGAGGCGGCTGACGCTGAACTGATTGCGACGCGCGAGACGGCCGGTGCTGAGCTCGCGTCGACCCGTGAGGCCGCCGCGGCCGAGCTGGCCGCGACGCGCGACGCCGCGTCGGCCGAACTTGTCGCCGTGCGCCAGGCGGCCGCCGCGGAACTGACGGTGACCCGTCTGGCCGCGGCCGACGAGGCCGCCGCGATCCGTCACGCCGCCGACAACGAAGCCGCGGCGATGCGTCAGGCGGCCGCCGAACAGGCGGCCGAGCAGCAGGCGGCCTTCGCGATCCAGATGCGGCAGGCCGCGGCCGAGCGCCACGAGATCGAGGCGGAGCTCGCCGGCGCGCGCCTGACGTTCGCGCAGGCCGAGCAGCGCTTCACCGATCAGGTGGCCGCGATGCGCCAGAGCGCGCGCGACCACGAGACGCGCCTCGAAGAGCGCGCCGCGCGCGAGCGGGGCGAGTGGGAGCGGACGCTGGCCGAGCGGCACGAGCACGTCCGGCAGCTCCAGGCCGAAGGCGACGCCGCCCGCCAGTCGCTGGCGGCCAGGGCGGAGCAGATCCAGCGCCTCGAGCGGACGCTCGAACGCGCGCACCAGGAGGCGCGGGCGAACGCCGAGCGCGCCCGCATCGAGCTCGCCGCGCAGGTGACGCGCCAGCGCGCGGCCGAGGAAGCGGCCGCGGCCGCGCTTGCCGACGTCGAACGGCGTCTCGGCCTCGCGCTCGAGGCCGGCGGTCGCGATCGCGTGACGATCGCGCAATTGCAGCAGCAGGTGGCCGCGCTCGCTGAAGACCTCCAGGTGACCAGAAGCCGTCGTGATGCGTTCAAGGCGGAAGCCGACTGGGTGCCGCAGCTGCGCAAGAAGATCGACGAACTGCGCGCCGAGCAGCGGCGGCAGTTCGACCAGGCGCCCGTGAGTCTGCTCCGGTGCATGCGTGACGGGACGGTGACGCAGGTCAATCAGCCGCTCGCGACGCTGCTCGGGTACGACTCGTCCGACGACCTGCAGAAGACCGATTTCGCGGCCGCCGTCTGCGACTCGCGCGACGAGCTGTCGTGGCTCGCCGGCCAGCGCCTGGCCGCGCGCGCGGCCGGTGCCGCCGACTCGACGTGGCGGAAGAAAGACGGCAGCCTCATTCTCGTCCGGTTGCGGGCCGTCCCGTTCGGCTCGGACGCGATCGAGATCGCGGCCGAAGACGTCACGACGCTCCGATCGCTCGAAGAGAAACAGCGCCATTCGCAGCGCCTGGAGGCCGTCGCGCGGTACGCCGCCGAGGTCGCCGTCACGTGCAGCAAGGTGCTCGGCGACGCCCAGCAGGAAGGGCAGCGCTGGCTGGCGACGATCGACAGCGACACCGTGCGCTATCGCGGCGAGCTGCTGCTCGACGAGGTGACGCGCGCCGCCGGGTTCGTCCGCCAGCTCGCCGTCTGCGGCGACGAACAGGTGAATACGCCCGCGCTCGCCGACGTGAGCCGCGTGTTGCGGGACCTCGCGCCGGTCATGAAGCGCGTGGCCGGCGGCAACATCGAGATCGTCGTGCCCAGGCACGCGTCGCCGCTCAACCTCGAGGTCGAGGAGGATCGGGTCGAGCGCATCCTCATCAACGTCGCGGCGTACGGGCGCCAGCGGATGCCGCAGGGCGGCCGGCTGACGATCGAAGTGGACTCGGTGGTCGTCGATCGCCAGTTCGTGGACAAGTACCCGGGCGTCCACTCCGGCGCGCACGTGCTGCTCACCGTGACGGAACAGCGCGGCGAGGCGCGTCCGGCGCTCCCGATCCCCGGCGCCGACGGGGCCGCGAGCGCGCCGGCCGCCACGTCGCGGCCCGGCGTGGATCTCGGCGCGCTGCAGACGCTCGTCAGCGACTGCGGCGGCCATCTCTGGATCACCGCCGAACCGTCGGGCGACATGGTGCTCAAGATGCACCTGCCGCGCCGCGTCCTGGATCGTTCGGAATCCCCGGCGCCGGCGAAGCCGTCGCTGCGATCGCGCTGGGTCGAACGGCTGGCCGCCGTCGGCCGCCGCTGATCGCCCACGGCCCGCTCATTTTCCCCGCAGCCGCGCCACCGGACCGTCCACGCCGTTGGGCAGCTGCTCGTTCGCCAGCTGATCGTCGTCTCGCATCTCGCGCTTCAGCCGCGCCAACTCGCTCTTGAGCGACGCCGTCAGCGCCTCTTGTCCGGGCTCGCCGTAGAGGTTGTGGAGCTCCTCGGGATCGTTCACGAGATCGAAGAGCTCCCACTGATCCTTCTTCCAGAAGTAGATCAACTTGTGCGTCCGCGTGCGCACGCCGTAGTGCGCGCGCGTATTGTGGTCGCCGGGGTCGTGGTAGTAGCGGTAGTACATCGACGTGCGCCAGTCGTCTGGAGTACGGCCGCGAAGGAGCGGGAGCAGGCTGCGTCCCTGCATGTCCGGGGCCTGCGGGCGCCCCGCCAGCTCGAGCAACGTTGGCGCGACGTCGATGTTCAGCGCCAGCGCGCCGTTCCTCGTGCCCGCCTTGATGCCGGCCGGCCAGCGGACGAGAAACGGCATCCGGATCGACTCTTCGTACATGAACCGCTTGTCGAACAGCCCGTGATCCCCAAGGAAGAACCCCTGGTCGCTCGTGTAGATCACCAGCGTGTTCCGGGCCAGCCCGACCTGGTCGAGGCGCGCGAGCACGCGGCCGACGCTGTCATCCACCGACTGCACCGTCGCGAGGTAGTCCTTCATGTAGCGCTGGTACTTCCAGCGGACGAGCGCCTCGCCGGTGAGCGTGACGCTGCCGCCCTCGCGCTCGATCGTCACCGCGTCGGGCTTGATCGCCAGCCACTTCGTCAGCTCCGGCCCGGCCAGGGCCGCCGGCGGCGTCAGCTTGAGATCGCGGTTCGTCAGATCTGCCGCGACGCGCTGCTGGTTCTCGTGCAGTGCGTCGGTGCGCGTCGCGTACGTGTCCCAGAGCGTGACGGGTTCCGGAATGCGCCGCGTCGAGAATGCGGCGGCCTGATCCTCGCTCGGTTCCCACGGCCGGTGCGGCGCCTTGTGGTGCATCATCAGGAAGAACGGCTTGTCGCGCGGGCGGCGCTCGATGAAACCGAGCGCGAGATCCGTGATCACCTCTGTCACGTAGCGGCCCGTGTACGTCTTCTCCCCGGCCGCGGTGTAGAGCACGGGATTCCGATAGGCGCCCTGCCCGGGCAGGATTTCCCAATCGTCGAATCCGACGGGATCGCTTCCGAGATGCCACTTGCCGAACACGCCGGTGTGGTAGCCGCTCGCCTGGAGCAGGCGCGCGACCGTCATCCGGCTACTGTCGAACCGGTTGAACATGGTCACGCCGTTCAGGTGCGAGTACTGGCCCGTCAGGATCGCCGCCCGGCTCGGCGTGCAGATGGAGTTGGTCGCGAAGACGCTCGTGAGCAGCGCGCCTTCGCGCGCCAGACGATCCAGGTGCGGCGTCGTGTTCACCCGCGACCCGTACGCGCTGATCGCGTGCGCCGCGTGATCGTCGCTCATGATGAAGATGATGTTCGGACGGTTCCCCGGCTGGGGCGGCCCGCCGCCTGCCGACAGGAGGACGATCGCCGTGAGCATCGCGGGCGCGAATGGTTTCATCGCCGTCTCCCTGTCAGGTGGTGACCGGATCGATCTACCATGGCGCGCAGACACGAGGTGACGCTGTGCTGCGAACCCGATGGATTCCGCCGGCGATCCTGCTGGTGATCGCTTTCACTCCCGCGCCCCGAACGCTGGCGCAGACCGCGGCCCCGGCGGCCGCCCAGAAGCCCCCGGCCACCGTCGTCGTGCCGCCGGGGAAGCCGACCGTGGTCCTCTGGCCCAGCGGCGCGCCGGGATCGGAGGCCCGGCGGAACGAGCCGGAAGAGATCAAGGCCGAAACGGTCCTCAACGTCCACAATCCCTCGGTCACCGTGTTCCTGCCGCCGAAGGCGATCAACACGGGCGTCGCCCTGATTCTGGCGCCCGGCGGCGGTCACACGAGCCTCTGGATCATGCACGAAGGCTTCAACCCCGCACAGGTGCTGGCCGACAAAGGCCTCGCGGTGTTCGTGCTGAAGAACCGCTTGCAGAGCTCGGGCTACAAGTTCGACGTCGAGGGGCTCGCCGACATGCAGCGTGCGATTCGGCTCGTTCGGAGCCGCGCGGCCGAATGGGGCGTCGATCCGGCCAAGATCGGCGCGGGCGGGTTCTCCGCCGGCGGGGAGCTCGCCGAGCTGGCAGCGCTCCGAAACGACCCCGGCAGCCCGGAGGCGGCCGATCCCGTCGAGCGGGTGAGCTCCCGGCCGGATTTCCAGGTGCTCATCTATCCCGGCAAGAGTCAGCTGATTCAGCCGGTCGCCGGGTCGCCGCCGGCCTTTCTCGCGGCGGGCTACGATGACCGCCCCGATATCTCGATTGGACTCGCCGAGGCCTACCTGCGGTTCAAGAAGGCCGGGGTGCAGGCCGAGCTTCATCTGTACGCGAAAACGGGCCATGGATTCGGCCTCCGCCCGGAGCGCGCTGGGCAGTCCCACCAGGAGTGGCCGGTCCATCTGGCGGCGTTTCTTCGTCAGCTCGGGCTGACTAAGTAGCGCGTTGCAAAATATTGAAGGAGGGGCGGGCTTTAGTCCGCCCTCGCTGGCCGGCTGAAGCCGCCTCCCTATCGCCGGTAATGCCCCGGTTGCGGCTTCCCTCGCATCCGGCCGATAGTCCGTTGTAGGATTAAGGAACCGTTTCCATAGGCAGGAGCCGATGATCCTCACCGGCAAGTCACTCCCACGTCGGACGTTCCTCAAAGGCGTTGGCGCCGCCGTGGCGCTGCCATTCCTCGACGCGATGGTCCCGGCGCTCGCCGCGCCGGCCAGGGCCGCGAAGGTCCCGAACCGGCTGGCGTTCCTCTACGTGCCCAACGGCATCGACATGAGGAACTGGAACATCGCGACGGAAGGCGTCATCACCGGCGAGCTCCCGCGGATCCTCAAGCCGATCGAGGCGTTCCGCAACGACTTCATCCAGCTCGGCAACCTGACCCACAACAGCGGCCGCGCGCTGCTCGACGGCGCCGGCGACCACGGGCGGTGCTCGGGCTCCTACCTGACTGGTATTCAGGTCAAGAAAACGACCGTCGACATCAAGGCGAGCATCTCCTGCGATCAGATCATCGCGAACAAGATCGGGCACGAGACGCGGTTCGCGTCGCTCGAGCTCGGTATGGACGATTCGCGCCAGGCGGGGGATTGCGACTCCGGGTATTCGTGCGCCTACACGAACAACCTCGCGTGGCGCAGCGAAACCCAGCCGCTGCCGCCGATTCTCGATCCGCGCGTGCTGTTCGAGCGGCTGTTCGGCACCGGCGTCGTCCTCAGCCCGGAACAGGCCGAGCGTCAGGCGCGCTACCGCCGCAGCATCCTCGACTTCGTCACCGGCGACACGAAGAAGCTCCAGAGCTCGCTCGGGCCAACCGATCGCCGCAAGCTCGAGGAGTATCTCTCGTCGATTCGCGAAGTCGAACGGCAGCTGGAGAAGGCGGAGACGGAAAGCGTCCAGATCGATCCGGGCATCGACAAGCCGTACGGCGTGCCACCCGACTTCGCCGAGCACTTCAAGCTCATGAGCGACATGATGGTCATCGCGTTCCAGGCCGACCTGACGCGCGTGATGACGTTCATGATGACGCGCGAGGGCACGAGCCGCGCGTATCGCGAGATCGGCATCGCCGACGGCCACCATCCGTGCACGCACCATCAGGGCAAGACGGATCTGATGGAGAAGGTGACGCAGATCAACGAGTACCACACGAAGCAGCTCGCCGGCTTCCTGCAGAAGCTGAAGGACCATCAGGAAGGCGACTCGAACCTGCTCGACAACTCGATGATCATCTACGGTGCCGGCCTCTCGGACGGCAACCGCCATCTGCACGAGGATCTGCCGACGCTGCTCATCGGCCGGGGCGGCGGCTACTTCAAGCCGGGCCGCCGCGTGATTTTCCGTAGGGAAACGCCGATGACGAATTTCCATCTCACGCTGATGGATCGCATGGGCGTGCCGACCGAGCAATTCGGCGACGCGACGGGCCCGCTCGATCCGGCGGAATTCTCGTAGCGCGGCTCGGGTTCCGAGCCGCGACGGAATGAATTGGAATGCAGGAGGGGGGACGCGGACAAGCTCGGCCGCCGATCGGCATCGCCTTCGAGGGCGATCTCGGGCAGCGGATTGATGCCGTCCTCGCCATCGCGCTGCTGAACGGCTTCGCCGCGAAGACCGAGGCCCGCAGCATCGCGCTCACCATCTCCCGGCCCAGTCTGAAATCCGCGCAGTTCACCGAGGTCCTCGCCCGGTTTTATTCTCCGCGCCCGGCGATGATCGGCGTGCCCGAGGGTGCCGTCCCGGCCAACGACGAACCGGTCCTCGCCAAGGCACTGTCCGAGAAGAACGCCGAGGGCGCGCCGCGCTACACCAGCACCATCAAACGGCTGCTGGATACGCCGGACAACGCCGTGCTGATCCGCAACAACCTGCTCGCGCAGCACGACGGCAACGCCCGCATCGTGACCGCCGGTCCGGCGACCGGCGTGGCGCGGCTGCTCGCGCTGTACGGGGCGCGTCCGCAGATTCAGGCGAAGGTCGAGCGGCTGGTCATGACGGCGGGATCGTTTCCGGGCGGGCCGCCGGATCCGGCGATCGCCGCCGACGTGGCGAGCGCGCGCAAGATCTTCACCGACTGGCCGACGCCCATCGTCGTCGTCGGCGCGGAGATCGGCGAGGCGCTGCCGTATCCGGGCGCCAGCATCGAGAAGGATTTCACCTGGTCGCAGGCGCACCCGGTGGCCGACGCATACCGTGCCGCGAAGCCGATGCCCTACGACGCGCCGGCGCCGGCGCTGGCCGCGATGCTGTATGCGGTCAAGCCGGACGAGACCTATTTCAAGGTCTCCGATCCCGGCACGCTCAGCGTGTCGGATGACGGGCGAGTGCGGTTTGCGCCGGCAGCGGACGGCAAGCATCGGTATTTGATCGTGGACGCCGCGCAAAAGGACAAAGTCCTCGAGATCTACACGGCAATGGTGTCGGCGAAGCCGGCGCCGGGGCCGGGACGAGGGCGCGGCGGGGCGGAGTTGGAGTCGGAACCATGAGCGTTCGTCGCGTGCTGTTCGGGATCCTGGCGGCCGGCCTCGTGGCGGCGATCCAGATCAAGTCGTCCGCCCAGGCGCCGCCACCACCACAGGCGGCGAAGCCAGCGCCGGCGCCGGCGACGCGTCCGGCCGGCACACCGGCCCGGCCACCACAGATGGCCGCGGCACGCCCACCGGCACCGGTCGTGTCCCGTCCGCCGACCGCGGCGGCGTTCAAGGCGGCGACCGACACGCTCTTCGACTTCACGTGCGGCGAGTGCCACACGTCGCCCGATCCCGAGGGCGGTTTCGATCTCGAGAAGTACCGGAACGTCGCGTCGCTCGCAGCCGATCGCGATCAGTGGGAGCTCGTGCTCTACCGGCTGAAGGCAAGGGAGATGCCGCCGGCGGACGTCGAACGGCCCGACGCGCAGATCAACACGCTCGTGAAGTTCCTCGAGACGGAGTTCGCGCGCGCAGACGCGACGCTCAAGCCCGATCCGGGACGCGTGACGGCGCGGCGGCTGAATCGCGCCGAGTACACGAACACGATCCGCGATCTGCTTGGCGTGGACTTCCGCGCCGACAAGAACTTTCCGACCGACGACTCCGGCGAGGGCTTCGACAACATCGCTGACGTGCTGACCGTGTCGCCGGTGCTGATGGACAAATACCTGTCGGCCGCGGCGCGCATCGCGCAGCGGGCGGTGGCGGCCGAGCCGCTGCCGAAGCCAATCGAGGTCGAGTACAGCCTGCGCTTCAAGAACCTCCGCCGGCTCGATCCGAGCAACGTCGAAGCCACCCATCGGCTGGACTTCGACGCCGACTACGAACTGCGCATCGGTCTGCCCGGCGAGCGTCCGGCGAAGCCCGGTGGCGAGCCAGGCGGGAAGCCGGCGGACGCCAAGCCGGCGGACGCCAAGCCGACGGACGCCAAGCCGGCGGACGCCAAGCCGGAGGACGCCAAGCCGGTCACGATGGGCATCTGGCTCGACGGGAAGCTCATCAAGACGATGCGGGTCGAGACGAAGCCGTCCGGGCTCGTGTACTTCAATCCATATTCGGAAGAGAAGGCGCGCGTCACGCTTCCCGAAGGCGACCACACGCTGCGCCTGGGCTTCATCGGCGACGACTTCGTCAAGACGCTGCCGAAGGACAAGATTTACAACGACAAGGAAAACAAGTGGATCGGGTCGATGACCATCGTCGGACCGTTCCCGCCCACTGAGGAGCCGGCCAGCCGCAAGCGCGTGCTCGTCTGCGATCCGAAGACCGGCACGGCGTGCGTGGACCGCATTGTCTCGACGTTGGCGCGGCGTGCCTACCGCCGGCCCGTGACGCGCCTCGAAGTGGCGTCACTGAAGAAGTTCGTCACGATGGCGCAGGCCGATGGCCTGTCGGTGGAGCAGGGCATCGCGGTCGCCATCCAGGCCATGCTGGTGTCTCCGCACTTCCTTTTCCACATCGAGCGTGACCTGTATCCGAACGATCCGACGAAGGTGCACCGGATCACGGACGTCGAGCTGGCCTCGAGGCTGAGCTATTTCCTCTGGAACTCGATGCCGGACGACCAGTTGCTGTCGCTGGCCGAGCGCGGCCAGCTCAGTGCGCCACAGGTGTTCGACGCGCAGGTCAAGCGCATGCTGGCCGATTCGAAGTCCTTCGCGCTGGCCGAGAACTTCGCGGGCCAGTGGCTCGAGATTCGCAACCTCGACAGCATCAAGCCGGATCCGCAGAAATTCCCGGCGTGGACATCCGAGCTGCGCGACGCGATGAAGACCGAGACGCGGATGTTCTTCGACTCGATGCTGCGCGAGAACCGGCCGATCAGCGAGTTCGTCACCGCGCGCTACACGTTCCTGAACGAGCCGCTCGCGAAGTTCTACGGGATCGACGGCGTCAGCGGCCCGGATTTCCGGCGGGTCGAGCTCACGACCGACGAGCGAGGGGGCATCCTCGGCCACGGCAGCGTGCTCGCGGTGTCGAGCTACCCGACGCGCACCTCCGTCGTGATTCGCGGCAAGTACATCCTCCAGAACATTCTCGGCACGCCGCCTCCGCCGCCGCCGGCCGACGTGCCGGCGCTCGACGAGGAGGCGGTCGGCACGTCGGCGTCGCTCCGCCAGCAGATGGAGAAGCACCGCACGAATGCGATCTGCGCCTCCTGCCACTCGCGCATGGACCCGCTGGGGTTTGCGCTCGAGAACTACGATGGGATCGGGAAATGGCGCACGAAGGACGGCAACTTCCCGGTCGATGCGAGCGGCGTCCTGCCGAGCGGCAAGTCGTTCACGAACCCGGCCGAGATGCGCAAGATCCTGGGGGACATGCGCCCCGATCTGTCACGTGCGCTCACCGAAAAGCTGCTGATCTACAGCCTCGGCCGCGGCCTCGAGCGCTACGACAAGCCGACGATCCGCACCATCACGAAGAAGCTGGCCGACTCGGGCTACGGGTTCCAGACGCTGGTTCGCGAGATCACCCGCAGCCTGCCGTTCCAGTCGCGCCGGGCGGAGATCCTGGTCGTCCCTGCCGGCACCAGATAACCGCGCGCCGGTTCGGTGCCGCCCCGACGACACCGACAGCTACCGCGGCGGCGGAACCACCAGCGCAGGCCGGCTCAGCAGCTCGAGCAGCCGGCCGGTGATGACGAGGATGATCGGTCCGATCACGAGGCCGATGAATCCGAACGCCGCCACGCCCCCGAGCAGGCCGAAGAAGATCACCAGCCCGCTGATCGACGTTCTGCCGGCGAGGAGCATCGGGCGCAGGACGTTGTCCGCCATGCCGATCCCGAAGACGCCGACGATCAGCATCGCGATGCCGCGCCCGATCTCGCCTGTCACCAGCAGCCACAGGGCGGCGGGCAGCCACACCAGCGCCGACCCGACGATCGGCACGAGCGAGCAGAACGCGGTCACGACGCCCCAGAACAAGGCAGCGCGCAGACCGAGCAGCCAGAACGCCAGGCCGCCGATGGCGCCCTGGGTGGCGGCGACGACGAGACCGGCGCCGACGCTGGCGATCACGAGATCGCGCGTCTCACGCATCAGCCACTCGCATTCCTCCTCCGGAAGCGGCAGCAGCGCGCGGACCCGCGCGCTCATCGCGTCGCCGTCGCGGAGCATGAAGAAGAGGGCGAACAGCATCATCAGGAGCTGACCGAGCGTGGCGAACAGGTCGGCGATCATCCCGCCGGCCCGCGGCACGAGGAAGGTGAGGACGCGGCGTGCGCCCTCGGTCAGGAGCTGTCCCGGATCCTCGGGCAGGGCCACCGGGCTCTTGGCCCTGATCGAGTCCCAGCTCTGTTCGATGAACCGGGGCGCCTGGAGCGAGGTCTGCTGCAGGTAGTCGGCGACCTGCGGCGCTTCCCGCACCATCGCGGCGATCAAGAGCCCCGCGGGCCCGATGATCGCGAACGCGACGATGAGCGTCGTGACGAGCGCCGCCCGGTTGGGTCCGAGGCGCGGCGCGAGCCTGGCCTGCATGCGGTGAAACAGGATGCCGAACGTGGTGGCCCAGATGAGCGGCACCAGGAACGGCCCGAGGATCAGGTACGAGAGATAGGCCGCAAACAGCACGAGCACGAAGAAGAGCGGCCGCCGCATTTCCCGGTGGTTGGCGTCTGGCATGTCAGTCCAGGAGCATTTCACCACAAGACTGCGAAGATCGGTCCGGACTCATGGAGATCGAAGCTGATCCCGTCGGTTTCGATGCGGCAGGCGCCGAATGCGCTCGTCGCGACCATCGCCTCGATGGCCGCCCCCGTGTAGGCACGCCTCAACAGCACGTGGCGGAAGGTCCACCTCGTCAGCCACGCGTTGAAGGGCGAGAGCCGCATGCCCTGGACGTCGGCGGCGATCTCGGCCGCCGTCGCCTCCTTGCGGAGGTCGTAGATCGTGCTCGCGGGCGATCCTGACGAACGTCTCGCTGATGTCGAGCGCTGTCACGTAGTGGCCGGCGCGCGCGATTTCAATCGCGCAGAATCCCGGTCCGGGGGCGAGCTCGAGCACGTGGCTCCGGCGCGGAGTCCGGCCGGCGACGGCGCGCGCGACCAGGTCACGCCGGACGGCCGCCGTATGCTGGACGTGTGGATGCGGACGGTGCTCGCGGTGCCCGCGCGCGAGTTTCCTGATTTTCCAGCGGCGTTGTCGCTCGTCGCTGCTGCTGAACCGGGCGAGGTCCGCGCGTTGCTCTCGAGCAGCCGGTGCCGGGTCTGCCGCGCGTGTTCCTGCTCGAGAATGAATACATGGCCGCCGTCGTGCGCGCGGAAATCGCGTGGCTCCGCGCGGTGATTGGCGATCTGCGCGCCCGACGGCTCACCTGGAGTGCGGAGGGGCTGCGCCGGCTCATCGCCGAGTGGGCGGCGCAGGGAACGGCACCGCCTGGCGCCGCCGCCAATCTCGCGACGGACGTGGCAGAGAAGCCGCGCGCTGTAAGGAAGGCACACCGGCGACACGCGCGGAAGCCGCGACGGACGAAGCGCGCGCGGCAGTGGCCGCCCCCGACTGGAGACTATTTGAGCGTCAGCACGATCTCGGGAAAGTAGCCCTGCGGAACGGTCTTGATCTTGCCCGCGCAGTATTCCCGCACGACCAGCCGGATCGTCTGACCGGGCTTGAGGCCCATCGACGCGTAGTCCACCGTGGCCTGGACGACGGTTCCGGTAATCGGCGTCTTGCGCGGTTCCTTGACCTTGCCGGCGGCAGGGAAGCTGATGATCGCGTCCTTGAACATCCAGTCGCGGCCGTACTGCTCGATCATCACCACGGCCGATCGACCGATCGGCTTGGGGTCGGTGCCCGCGCAGGCCGTGCCGAACAGATCCCGCTCGATGCAGACTTCGAGCGTGCCGTAGAACTCCATCCCCGTGATCGCCGGCGCGTCGGGGTGCGTGATGCCCGTCTTCGCGTTGTTGTCCGCGTCCACGTGGAACTCGAGCACTTCGTACGCCGCCTGTGCCGGCGCCGCCGTGAGCGCCGCCGCGAATGTGAGCAGCTTCCCGTCGCTCGAAATAGTGAGTTTCACGACGTCCAGGCCAGGGTACTTCACTTCCTTTTCCGCGCCGGCCTTCCCCTCGAGGTACACGATCGGCTGCACGTCGCCGGCCGGATCGGCGAGCTCGGCCGAGCCGGCCGCGGTGACTCGCGCCGGCGCAGCCGGCGCCGGCCCCTTCTGCTGCGCGAGATCAGTCGCGGGCAGCGTCGTGAGCGCGGAGATGAGTACGCATCGGGTGAAGTGGGTCATAGACGTCGTCACGTTAGCGGCCGATCCGGCCGGGGGGCCGGACGTTGGCGCCGGTCCGCTTGGTGAGTGAATCGCCGAGATCCTGCCGCGCCCGCTCGACGAAGACCATGAGCCGTTCGACGATCTCCGGGCGCCGATCCGCGAGATTAACCGTCTCGCCGGGATCGCGTTCGAGATCAAAGAGCGAGAGGGCGATCTCCTTGCGGACGTATTTTCCGGGAGCGCCGTCATTGCCGGCGGCTTCGAGCGACTGGTACGGGTGCGGGACGTGCAGTTTCCATTGCCCGCTGCGGACGGCGTGCAGCTCCGCGCCCCAGTAGAAGTAGAGCGCGTCGTGCGGCGCGGTGGCGCGCGCCGGATTCGAGAGCAGCGGCCAGAGGTCCGCGCCGTCGATGACACGGTCAGCGGGCGGCGTCGCGCCGGCCAATCTCGCCATCGTCGGCAACAGATCGATGGTCATGGCCGGCACGGACGAGACGCGGCCGGCGGGAAGGCGGCCGGGCCAGCGTGCGATGAACGGCACGCGCACGCCGCCTTCGAACGACGTGCCCTTGCTTTCGCGGAAGGGACCGGTTGACCCGGCGTGGTTGCCGTACGAGCGCCACGGCCCGTTGTCCGACATGAAGACCACGAGCGTGTCCTCGTCGAGTTTCGCCTCGCTCACGGTATCGAGCACTCGTCCGACCGAGGCGTCGATTTCGTTGATGACGTCGCCGTACAGTCCCTGTCCCGTGCGCCCGGCGAACGCGTCGCCGGCGAAGAGCGGCACGTGCGGCATCGACGTCGCCATGTAGAGGAAGAATGGCTGGTTGCGGTGGCGGCGGATGAAGTCCACCGCATGCTCGGTGTAGCGGCGCGTGAGCTGGGGCTGGCTCGGATCGAGCTCGATCGTCTTGTTGCCGTCGATGAGCGGAAGGTCCGGGTACAAGCCCTTCTGCGTCGGGTGGCGCGGCCACATGTCGTTGGAATACGGCAGGCCGAAGTACTCGTCGAAGCCATGCTGCAGCGGCAGGAACGGCGCTTCGTGGCCGAGATGCCATTTTCCGTAGATGGCCGTCGCATACCCGCGGGATTTCAGGAGCTCGGGAAGCGTGACTTCGTCTGAGTTGATGCCCGTCTGCGCGCGGTGATCCAGCGCGCCGAGAATGCCGACGCGGTTGGAGTACGAGCCGGTCAGGAGCGCGGCGCGCGACGCCGAGCAGACCGCCTGGGCGACGTAGAAGCTCGTGAGCCGCAGTCCTTCCCCGGCCATGCGATCCAGTCGCGGTGTCTGCGGCCTGGCCTTGCCCTTGAGCGTGCTGAAGCTGCCAACATCGGCGTAGCCGAGGTCGTCTGCGAAGACGAGGATGATGTTCGGCGCACGCTGGACGGCGGCGCGCGGCGCATCGGCCCCGGCCAGGCCGAAGGCGACCGCGCCCGCGACGCACGTCCGAAGGAACCGCTGGGAAAGGCGCGACATCATCCGAGCGAGCCCGCCAGTCAGAGCCGCCGCAACAGGTCGCGCGTATAACGCACACACACCTCGAGATCCTCGATTCGCTGCTGGCCGGCGGTTTTTCCCGCCGGCAGCGGCGTCGCCGGTTTCGGCGTCCCCTTGTCGGCGAGGGCGAGGAAACGGCTGAACTCCCACGCCGGCATCTGCCGCCAGTTCTCCCAGAACTTCTGGTCGTAGATCGCGTGGATGCGCGGGCGCGCCGACACGAGATTCTCGAAGACGATGGGCAGGCCGGGCTTCGCCTGGATGAACTTTTTGATCCAGCCGTCGATATCCACGTTGCCGTCGCCCATGTTCACCCAGCGCACGGCGATCCCTTCCGGTACCTTCCAGATCGCGCTGTCGCGCACGTGACTGGTCTCGGCGTACGGGATCAGCATCTCGAGCGTCATGTGCGGATCTTCGAGCATCCACACCGGATTGCCGGAATCGAGGCAGACGCCCATCACGTCGCGGCCGACGGCTTCGACCATCATCTTCATCTCGCGGGCCTGCAAATCGCCGCCGTGATTCTCGACCGCCAGCTTGACGCCTGAATCGACGATGCGGGATCGGATCCCGCGCACGGCCTTGATCATGTTGTCGATGTGCATCTCGATCTGCGGTCGTTCCGGATCGCCGCCGAGGACGCACCGCATGCAGGTGGCGCCGAAGATCTTCGAGGCCTTGAGGGCGCGCGCCACCTGCGTTTCGACCGTGCCGTTCTGCGCGTTGAACGACCGCGAGCTCGGGCACACCGACCCGTGGGCCAGCTGCAGCTTGATCCCGAGCTTGTCGGCGTGGTTCTTGATCGCGCCGAGCGCCGCGTCGTCATCGAGGACGGCCACCGGCAGCGAAATCATCGCCCACGTGAGCTTGATCGAGCTGAGGTAGTCGAGAAACTGGGTGGGGGTGAACTGATTGCCGCCGACGCTGCCGTCGATCGAGCCAAGCTCGACGTTGGCGGCCTGCCACGCCATCGGCCGCGCCGCGTGCAACGCCGCGGCCGCCGTGCCCAACATGAAGGTGCGTCGATCCATGACCGTCCTCCCGGAGCCGTTCTCATTTCCGCGCGAAGGGACAGGTTACCAGAGCGGCGCGACCGGCGGCAGGTCGCGCCGGGGAGGGCGGCGGTGATACGATTCGAGCCGACTTCTCCGGCAACGAGTCGATTATGGCCCTTCTCACCGTCAGAGCCGCCGCCGAGCAGCTCGGCGTTGCGTACTCGACCCTCAAACGCTGGGTCCACACCGGACGTGTGCGGACGACGCGCACGGAGGGGGGACACCATCGAGTGGCCCAGGCCGAAATCGACCGCCTGCTGGCGCACCAGCCGCCGGATGCGCGCCGGCGCGCATCCGGCACCGTCGCCGACGACGCGATTGCCGGGTTGAGTGCCCGCAACCGCTTGCCGGGCTTCGTGGACGAAGTCCGGATCGACGGCCTGCTCGCGCAGGTCCGATTGCGCGTCGGCGATCACTCGCTGACCGCCGTGATCACCGCCGACGCCGCGCGCGCGCTCAAGTTGCGGCGCGGCGACGACGCGCTCGCGATCATCAAGTCCACCGAGGTGATGATCGCCAGGCCGGCCGCCGCGGAGCGGCGAAGCCGGCGGACGAAGGCCGCGTCAGCGTCGTCGGGGCGCGCGGGGCGGGCGTGACGCGTTCGTCGCGTCCTTCACCGTGAGCGCCTGAAGGTCATCGGCGTACTGGCTGGCGCGAAACTCGATAATGCGAAACTCCGCGAGCCCGTGCTGGTGGAACGGGTCCTCTGAGACGATGTCCTCGATCTGCTGGCGGCTGTCGCCGACAGCCAGGATGATCCCGCCGTCGCGCGGGATCTTGCGCCCCGAGACGAGGAACTGTCCGGCGGCGTAGTACTTCTTCAGGAACTTGACGTGCGCCGCCATGTGCGCGTCGATCGCCGCGAGCGGGGCGGTGTAGACGAGCTCGATGACGAACATGGCCGCCTACCGATCGCGGCGGCGGCGCTCGATGACGCCGCTGTCGATGATCGCCCCCGTCTGGTTGATCGCGTTGAAGAAGAGCTCGTCCTTGTCGACTTCGACGGCCATGAAGACGCGGTCGGTGTCGTTGCCGACGGCCGTCAGGCCCGTGCGTCGATTGATGCCGCCGCGTCGAAGCTGACCGCCCGATCCCGCCACGAAGTATGTGATGCCCTTCTGCGGCTTCGTCCGCTCGTAGAAATGATCGTGCCCGGTGAAGACGACGGTGACGTTGCTCTTCAGGAACATCGGCTCGAGCACCTGGCGCAGGTCGCGGTCCGATCCGTGCCGTTTGCCTGAAGAGTAGGGCGGATGATGAAAGTACGGGATCATCCAGTCTTCGCCGCCGCTGAGCTCGCCCTGCAGCCACTCCATCTGCTTCGGCGTCGGGTAGTCGCTCTCGATGGCGATGAGCTTGACGTCCTGCTTGGGTGCCTTAAAGCTGTAGAACGTCCGGCCGTTCATGTTGAAGAGGGCGTATCGCGCCTGGGCGCGACTGTCGTGGTTGCCGAGCGAGGCATGGAACTTGACGCCGGCGCCGAGCAGG
>Ga0111539_10000547_pt1 | contig 47928 bp, 38 predicted proteins | sample RhiMethybrSRZTD1_FD_79667 | JGI IMG/M metagenome (GOLD analysis project Ga0111539, IMG submission 79667) | Populus rhizosphere microbial communities from Tennessee, USA - Rhizosphere MetaG P. TD hybrid SRZTD1 (version 2) (version 2) | ecosystem: Host-associated > Plants > Roots > Rhizosphere >... | reverse complement strand
CGAGCGCGTAGCGCGAGGAGGCCGGCCCGAGCGCGGGGGTGGGGCCCGCGCAGACGCCCGGCCCCGAGCGCGTAGCGCGAGGAGGCCGGCCCGAGCGCGGGGGTGGGGCCCCGCGCATTAAATTAAGATGTCCCGATGTCCCGTGCTGTATCTCGTCTGACAATCGCCGCCGCGTGCTTCTCACTCGTCGCAGCGGCTCCGTCGGCGCAGCGCGGTCCGGCGCCCGACCCGCTCGTCAAGGAAAACACGACGGTCAAACTGGGCGATCACACCTGGGTCATCCCGGACGCCAACGTCGGGCTCGTCCCCAACGTCGGCATCGTCGTCGGATCGCGCGCGACGCTCGTCATCGATCCCGGCCTCGGCCGGCGCAACGGCGAGACCGTGCTGAAAGAGACCGCCAAGGTCAGCAAGAACACCGAGTTGTACATCGCGTCCACGCATTTTCATCCCGAACACACGACCGGATACGTGGCGTTTCCGCCGGCGGCCAGATACGTCAACTCGACGGTACAGGAAGCCGAGTTCGAACAGGGCGCCGCGCAAATGATCACGACCTTCTCGGGCCGCTCGCCGCTCACGGCCGAACTGCTGAAGGACGCCGTCAGGCGACCCGCGGCAATCACGTTCGATCGCGATTACGTGCTGGACCTCGGTGGGGTGCGCGTGCGGTTCCTCGTCGTCGGCCCGACGCACACGCGCGGCGACACCGGGTTCTTCGTCGAAGGCGACGGCGTGCTGTTCGCCGGCGACGTCGTCATGAACGAGTCGTTCGTGGCGGCGACGGGCGTGTCGAGCATGAAGGCGTGGCTCGCGGCGTTCGACGCGTTCGAGGCGATGAAGCCGCGCACGATCGTGCCCGCGCACGGCGCCGCCGGACCGGGCACCATCATCGCGACGAACCGCGCCATCCTGCAGGCCGTCCGCGCCCGCGCGTTGGCGCTCAAGTCGGAGGGACGCTCGATCGACGAAACGGCCTCAGCGGTCCAGACCGAGCTCTCCGCACTGCATCCCGGCTGGCCGCGCGCTGGCGGCCTCGCTGCCCTCGCGCGCTCGGCGTTCAACGAGGGGTAGGCTTTCCAAAAGTGCGTAGAACCAGGCGCACACGGAGGGCACGGACGACCCGGAGAACACGGGACGATGAGGGTTAGACCCTCGAGAGTCCGCGCTCTCCGTGTTGGCTCCGTGGCTTCCGTGTGATGGGTTTTCGATCCGCGACAGCGAAATGGAAGGTGCTCGCGGCTCAGGCCGGGTCGCTCGCCGGCTGCGTCCCGAGCACGCCGGCGGCTGCGAAGGCCTCGACGACTTGGACGACGGTGGGCCAGAGGCCGGGAAGCGCGGTCTCGACGGGCGCCATCCGCCGGAGCACGTCGGCGGTCGCCAGAGTTTGGGCGCGCCAGCTGCCGCCACCCGAGTGCGCATTCTGCAGGAGCGGCTGAAACCGATCGAGCGCGTTCGCGAAGCGCGACTCGGCCGTCGCCTGCGCCTCGAATTCCTCCCACAGCGCGCGGACGTACGCCCGTTGATCGTCGGGGAGCAGTCCGAAAATCCGATCGGCCGCCGCCAGTTCACGCGCCTCTTTCGTCGCCAGGCCGGCCGGATCGTAGGCGAACGTGTCGCCGGCGTCGATTTCGACGAGATCGTGAACGGCGACCATCTCGAGCGCGCGCAGCAGATCGATCGGCGCGGTCGTGTACTCGCGCAGAATCATGGCCGCGAGCATCAGGTGCCACGTGTGCTCCGCCGAATTCTCGGACCGCGATCCGTCCACGAGCGACGTCCGCCGATCGATGGCCTTGAGCTTGTCGGCTTCGACGAGAAATTGCACTTGCTGATGCAGCCGGTCCATCTCTGCCCCTTCGACGACCACCTGAGCCCAGTGTAGCGCCGGGGAAAGCGTCTGGTCCCGGCTTCTCGTAGCCGTAGGGCGGGTCGGGTGGCGACCCGCCTTAGAGCGCGCGGCTCATAGCCCGAGCCGCGCTACAGACGCGCGTGCTCGGGGCGCCCGAACCGCGGTTTTTGGCCGGTCAGCCAACGAACCGGCCGGAGCGGTGTTCTTACAAGCAGAGTCGCGCGCGTGACCGACGTCGATCGCTTCTACGCCGACCACCGGGACGGTGTCTTCCGCTATCTCCGGCGCATCGTCGGGGGCACCGACGTGGCCGTCGACCTGACGCAGGAGGTCTTTCTGCGCGTGTCGCGGGCGGGGGTGCCGGCCACGACCGAGGTCGGACAGCGCGCCTGGGTCTTCAAGATCGCGCGCAATCTGGCGCTGAACTACGTGCGCGACGGCCGCCGGCGCCCGGCCGTGACCGGCCTGCCCGAGCTGGTCACGCCGGCCACACAGGAGCTGGGCCTGGCGCTCCGGCACGCGATTGCCGCGCTGCCGGATCTCGAGCGCGATGTGTTCCTGCTGCGTGAAATCGCCGGCCTGCGTTATGACGAGATCGCGTCGGCGTGCGACGTGCCGCTCGAGACCGTGCGGTCGCGGCTCCACCAGGCACGGGTCACGCTGCGCGCCTCGCTCGGCAGCGCGCTCGACGTCCGGGCCCAACGGGGCGTCTCGAGCTCCAGCGCGGGGCCGCGAGGGGCTCGCGATCGCCAGGCCTGAGGGGCGCGATCGCTGAAGTCGGAGGGAACGATGGATGGACGGTTTGACATCATCGATGCGTTCGTCGACGGCGAACCGGTCGATCCGGGCGCGCTCAAGAGCGCGCTGACCGACGCCGAGGGGCGCGACTACCTGGTGGACGCGTGGCTGCTGCGCAACGTCGTGCAGGACGAAATGGCGCAGGAAAGCGCCGTTCCGCGCCCCGCGCGTCGAGCGGCGCGCCGGCCATGGCTGATCGCCGCGGCGGTCGCGGGCGTCTGTCTCGTTGGCGGGTACGTTGCCGGCACCCGCTTTCCCACCGCGGTGGGATCGCCGCCTGTCGCGGAGTCGCCACGGGTCGAGACCGCGGCGGCGCCGGCCTCGTCATTCCCGGTCCCGCCGCCGACGCGCGTCATTCGCCTCGAGCTCGAACCCACCGCCGCGGAGCCCGGAGCCGGACGATGATCGTCGCGGCGTTTCTGCTGGCCGCCGTCAGCCTTCAACAGGCACAGAGCGAGCCGCCGCCGCCGGCTTCCGATCTGAGGATCGTGATCACGACGGCGGTCTACCAACCCGACGGCGGGGTCAGCGTCGAGACGGCGCCGATTTCCGGCATGGCCCCGAGCGTCGTGCACCTGTACAGCCGCGCGTCGGTCTGCGACGCCGCGATGAGCGGCGCGACCGAACCGCGTGACGCGAGATTCGGGTGGCGCCTCGCGGCGCGGCCCGTACGGACCGGCGCATCCGACGTCGTCGTCAGCATCGACTGGCTGCGTGTCTGGGACCGCGGGCAGCGGCTGACGGCCGGTCCGTCCGGCACCGTTCAGCTCACCCTCCATCCCGGCGATCGCATTCCGCTCGACTTCATTCCGAATCCAGGCGCGAACGAGGTTTGCCGCGCGGTCGGACTCGGCCTCGAGATCCGGCTCGCCCGCACGACGGCCGCCGTCGCCCCCAACAGCGAGCTCATCCCGCTCGGCGCGAAGGAAGGCGCCGGGTCCGCGTACAGCGCCGATCTCTGGCTCGTGCACAAGCTGCCCGCGGGGACCGAGTACGCGCAGCATCAGCGGGTACGGCTCACCGAGGCCGGCGGATCGTTCATCTTCCCCGCCGTCAACGTGCCGACGCCGAAGGGCGAGATGGCGGTGGACATCAGCGGATCGTTCCAGCGCTACCGCACGCCGACCGGCGCCGAGTTCATGTATGTCTCGATGATGCGCGGACTGAATGGCGCGTCGCTGCCGGCTGGTGGCGTCTCCGCCGGCACCGGCACGATGATCGCGGTCCCCGGTCCGGCCGAAGTCTTGTCGCTCGAACTGCCGACGAGCGGCGGAGGCGGTGGACGGGTGTCGCGCGGCGGCGGCGGCGTTGCCACCGCGGGCGGTCCTCGTGGCGGCGGCAGTGGCGGTGGCGGTGCCGGAGCGCGCAGTCGCAGTGGATTCGGGCCAGTAGCCCCGCCGGCGGCGGGCAGCACCGGCGATACTTCAGCGCAAGGCGGTCCGGCGACCGGTGGCGGCGCCGGGGGCCGAGGCACCGGCGTGGTCGCGGCGCGTGGCTACAACCCGACCGCCGAAATCGCCGCGGCCCTGGCGGGACACACGTTCTCGCTGCGGCTTCGCCTGACGCCAGTGCAGTGATTCATGAATTCGGGATTCAGGGATTTGGGATTCAGAGATTCATTCGGGGATTCGAGATTCAAGGTTCAAGATTGGGGTTCCGAACTCCGAACCTGGAACCAGAATCTCTGAATCCCTGAATCGCTGAATCCCCGAATGCAGGCGTCACTGTCAGCTCTTTTTGAAGTACGTCTTTCGCGTGATGGTCTGACCTTCCGGTCCTGGCAGGGTGTTCTCGCGCACGAGCGATTCGCCGTCGAGATACCACGTGGCCGTGCTGACGATCGGACCGTTCGCACCTTGCACGGTGGTTTCGATCTGGAGGCGGTCGCCTTTCCAGGTCGCCTTGGCGGTCGCGTCGCCGTTCGCGGTCGGGATGGTCGTCGCCGACCCGTCCAGCTTGAACGCGGTGCTCGTCTCGCCGTTGCCGACCGAGAACGTGTTGGCGTCGATGGCAATGACGACCGGCGCCGGCGCGCCGCCGCGGCCGCGGGCACCGCCGCCGCCACCACCGACGCCTCCGCCGCCCGCGGTCACTGTGCCGGCCGCCACGGCGCCGCCACTACCACGAGCCCCACCGCCGCCGCCCCCGGCGCCGCGGGCGACTGCCGTCGTGCTGTCACCGCTCCCGACGGCGCCACCCCCGCCGCTCCGCATGCCGCCGCCTCCGCCCGCGACGGCGCTCGCATTGGCGCTCATGGTCTTTTCCGCGTCGAGTGTCCACGTGCCGGCGAAGTTCCGGCCCTGAGCGGACAGGCCCACCGTCCAGAGGGCGCCGACCGCGATGGCCATTACCGGTATTGCGCGTTTCATGTGCGTACCTCCCACCGGTAAGAACACCAAGGGAAGGAGATCGTGTGAATTCGAGATTCGGAGATTCAGGGATTCAGAGATTCAGGGTTCAGGGTTCAGGGTTCAGAGGTTCGGGGGTTCAGGGGTTCAGAATCCCAGAATCCCAGAATCCCAGAATCTCCGAATCCCCGAATTCTGTTTCATGACCTTCTCGATTTCGTCGATGCCCATGGGGAGGCTGGCGGAGAGGTTTTCGTAGCCGGTCTCGGTGATGAGAATGACGTCTTCGAGGCGGATGTAGATCTGCTCGTCGGGGATGGTGAGCGCCGGTTCGATGGTGAAGATCATGCCGGGTGTGTAGACCCCGTCGAAGCCGCCGGCGACGTCGTGGACTTCGAGGCCGACGCCGTGGCCGAAGCTGCGGCCGCCGCTCGCGTAGCGCGCGACGAAGGCGGTCGCGGCGGCCTTGATTTTCGGATCGGTGAACGTGAAGGACTCGAGAATTGCCGTCATCTTCCCGTGCGCGGCTTTGAGACGATCGGCGGCGGGGCCGGGCCCGATGGACGACATGAGGGCCTGGTAGAGCTTGACGTAAATGCCGTAGAGCTCGCGCTGGCGGGGCGAGAACCGGCCGTTGGCCGGGAACATGCGCGTGACGTCGGAGGTGTAGTACTTGAACTCGGGCGCGTAGTCGAAGAGCACGAGATCGCCGTCGGCGAGGCGCGACTGCGCGGCGTGATAGTGCGGCCACGCGGCGTTCGTGCCGGTGGCGACGAGGGCGAAGTAGCCGATCCCCATGGCGTTGTTGCGTTTGAAGACGTAGTCGGCAATCGCTTCGATTTCGTACTCGTACATCCCGGGCTCGGCCACCTTCATGCCCTCGAGGATGCCGAGGCCGGCAATTCGCGTCGCTTCGCGGATGACGGCAATCTCGGCCGGCGACTTCACGAGACGCATCTTGTCGAGCAGGGGATCGAGATCGACCACCTCCGACTTGATCGCGATCGCCTGCACCTTCTCGCGGAACACGGCTTCCTTCGACTTGCGTCCGTCCCACGGATCGCTGGCCGTGGCGCGTTCGTGCGCGCGGACGCGATCTGTCGCGACCGCACCGATCGACTCCTCGCGGAACGGCATGTAGATGTGACGGCCTTGCGCCGCGATCGTTTTGATCGCAGCGTCGAACTGGACGCGATCGACCACGGCCTCGATGCCGGTCAGCCGCCGCGCCTCATCGCCGGGCGCCAGCAGCGGGCCCTCGGATCGATCGTCGGCGGGCGTTCGCGCCGGCAGAAACAGCGTCGAGGTCTTCGACCGTCCGTCCACCAGAAGCATCGCGCGCGGCACTTCGACGCCGCAGAGGTAGAAGAACTGCTTGTTCTGCTTGAACTTTTCGTAGTTGGCCTGTTCGGTCGCGCCGCTGATGATCGCGACGCCGTCGCCGATCGCCGCCATGAGTTGAGCGCGTCGCGCGGCGAACTCCGCGGGCGCAAACGCGTCGCTGAAAAGACGCTTGTCCGCCCTGACCGGAACGAACATCAGGCCGGACAGCACGAGACACAGCAGGACGCGGCGCGTGCGCATACAAACCCTCCGGGCCGGCGAGTCTCTGACCGCGGCGGAGGACATGATACCGCCCGGGGCCCCACGCAGACACCCGGCCGTGAGGGCGTAGCCCGAGCGTGGCCGGTCGGGCGCGGGGGTGGGGCCAAGGCGCTCGCGCTACGCGCTCGGCCTTGCAACACTTGACGGCGGGCGCCTATTCATTCACAATTTGTGAATAAATGCCACGCACCCACCTGCTCACCGACTTCGAGCTCATGATCCTGCTCGCGACGCTGCGCGTGGAAGCCGCGGCCTATGGCGTCGAAATCGCCCGCGAGATCGAGCGCACCGGCGGCCGGCGCGTGCTGCTCGGCGCCGCGTATGCCGCCCTGGATCGCCTCGAACAGAGCGGGCTCGTCACCTCCACCGTCGGCCCGCCGACGCCGGAGCGCGGCGGGCGCGCGAAGCGCTTCTTCCGCGTGACGCCGCGCGGCGTGCACGCGATCAAGGAAACGCAGCAGGCGCTCGTCGCTTTGTGGAAGGATGTGCCGCAGCTCAAGGAGAAGCGGGCATGAGGACTCCTCGCCCGCCCCGGCTCGCGCTCGCCTTGCTCGACCGTTTCGTCCCGGCAGACGACGGCCTCGTCGGCGATCTTGTCGAGGAATTCGAGCGGCGCCGATCGCGCCTCTGGTTCTGGCGCCAGACGTTGTCCGCGCTCGTCCTCGCGGCTCGCCGGCCGTCCCGCGAGGTGCGGCCGCTGCACCTCGTCGACGCACGAGATCGATCGCGGATCGGACACGCTGATGCGCCTGCGGCCTCTGGATGGCGGCCCATCAACCTCACCGCGAGCCCGCTCGCCGGGGTGTCCGGACTGAGCCTCCTGCTGTTCGCGGCGCTGCTCACCGTGAAGGCTCCGGGACTCTGGTGGATCGTGCTCCTCGTCTTCGCGGGTGGCGCCGCCCTCGGTGTGATTCGCGTGCTGCTTCGCCGCCGCCACGACCGCAGCGCTCCCGCCGCCAGCGAGCCGAACCTCCTGAGCGGAGGGGATGCGGAACGCAGAGCACGCGCGTCCGGCCACGTCACGGGTGGGTAGCGGACTCGCCCAGGATGTCCGCCTGGCGATTCGCGGACTGCTCCGTTCCCGTCTGATCTCCGTCGTCGCCATCCTCACACTGTCGATCGCGATTGGGGCGACGACCGCGGTCTTTTCGCTCGTCAACAGTCTGCTGCTCCGTCCGCTGCCCGTCGTTCAGCCGGATCGACTCGTCTGGATCTCCTCGGAGTACGCGGTCGCGCACGGGTTCACGGCGGGCGCCGGCTGGAACGCCGCGATGTGGGACGAGCTCCAGCCGCGCCTCGGGCCGTTCGGCGGCGCGCTGGCGTGGCGCGCCGACCGCGCGGCGCTCGGGCGCAGCGGCGAGATCGAGCGGGCCGACGCGCTCTATGTGAGCGGCGGCTTCTTCGCGACGCTGGGCGTGAGCGCGCTCGACGGCCGCGTCCTCCGCGACGCGGACGATCGCCGCGGCGGCGGCGCCGACGGGCTCGTCGCCGTCATCAGTCACCGTCTCTGGAAGCGGCGGTTCGCGGGCGCGCCGGCCGTCGTCGGCACGCCGATCGAGGTCGAAGGCGTGCCGGTCACGATCGTCGGCGTGACGCCGGCGGCGTTCCTCGGCCTCGAGAGCGGCCGTGGCTTCGACATCGCACTGCCCCTCGGCGCGGAACCCGTCCTGCGGGGAAAGGGCGCGACCCTCTTTCAGCCACGTAATTTTTCATTGCTCGTGATGCTGCGGCTGAACGCCGGCCAGACGATCGAGTCGGCCACGAGAACGCTGCGCGGCCTTCAGCGCGAGGTCGTACCGGCGGACGCGCCCGTGTTCGTGCAGGAGCCGTTCGTGCTCGTCCCGGCCGCACGCGGGGCGGCCAATCCCGGCGCGGCGCAGCGGATCTACGAACGGCCGTTGACGATCATGCTGGCCGGGGTCGGACTCGTGCTGCTGATCGCGTGCGTCAACATCGCGAACCTGTTGCTGGCGCGCGCCGCCGCCCGGCGGCACGACCTCGGAATGCGGGTGGCGCTGGGCGCCTCGCGCTGGCGGTTGGCGAGACTCGTCCTCGTCGAGAGCGCCCTGCTGGCCACGGCCGGCGCAGTGTGCGGCCTCCTCCTTGCGGTGTGGAGTGCGCGCGCGCTGGTCGCGTTGACGCCGGTGTCGCTCGACGCGTCGGTGGACTGGCGCGTCGCGGCGTTCACGGCGGCGGTCGCGATTGCCACAGCCCTGCTCGTCGGTCTGGCCCCGGCCCTGCGCGCCGCACAGATGCCGGCCGCGATCGCCGTGCGCACGGGCGGCCGGAATCTCGCGGGACACGGGCCTGGACGTCTGGCGAACGGGCTGGCGGTCGCGCAGATCGCGCTGGCGCTCGTGCTGATGATCGCGGCGGGCCTGCTCGTCCGAACATTTACCGCACTCGGGCGCCTGCCGCTCGGCTTCGACGCCGGTCGCGTGCTCGTCGCGTCGGTGGACACGGTACGGGCCGAGACGGATCCCGTCCGCCGGCTCGGGCTCGCGCAGCGGCTCGCCGATGCCGTGTCGGCCACACCTGGCGTCGAGCGCGCCGCCGGATCGTTCTGGACCCCCTTGAGCGGCGAGGGCATGGTGATCGGCATGGGTTCGGAGCGCGACAAGGACAACGTCAACGTCCTCGCCAACTTCGTGACGCCCGGCTGGTTTGGCGTGTACGGCATGGCGATCCGGCAGGGCCGGGACGTCAGTTCGGCGGACACGGTGGCCGCGCCGCCGGTCGTGGTCGTGAACGAGGCGTTCGTTCGTCGCTTCGTGCCGAACGGCAACGCGATCGGATCGATCGCGCTCAAGAACCAGACGATCGTCGGCGTCGTGGGCGATGCCGTGTCGCGATCGGCGCAGCGGATTCCCGGCGTCACGTCGCTCGCGCTGCGTGAACCGGTACCGCCGACCATCTACGTCCCGCTGGCTCAGGCGCCGCTCTGGAACCGGCCGCCGTCCACGACGGTGCAGATCAGCATTCGTCCGCGAGCGGGCGCGGCGGCTGCGGTCGCGCCGAGCGCGGCCGCTGCACTCGCCGCAGTCGATTCGAACGTCGCGTTCACCTTTCGGCCGCTGGTCGAAGACGTGCGGTCGTCGCTGTCACAGGAGCGAACGGTCGCGTGGCTGGCGGCGGCGTTCGGCACCTTGTCCCTGCTGCTCGCGGCGGTGGGACTCTACGGCCTGATCTCGTATCGTATGGGTCTCCGACGCACCGAGATCGGCGTCCGCATGGCCGTCGGCGCCAGCCGCGCGAGCGTGATCCGGCTCGTCCTCGGCTACGCGCTGTGGTTGATCGGCCTGGGCTCGGCGGCCGGCCTCGTCGCCGCCGGTTTATTGACGCGGGCGCTGTCGAGTCTGCTCTTCGGCGTGACCCCTTTCGACCCCGTCACCTTCCTGGGTGTGGCCCTGCTACTGGGACTGATCGGCACCCTCGCTGCGCTCGTGCCGGCCTGGCGCGCATCGCGTGTTGATCCCGCAACAGCGCTGCGCGGGATATAGGAGTGATCTAACGCTCCAGCTCTAGACACTGGGCTCCAGGATCAGTATTTGCACCCTGATAGAGCGTGCCCAGCCGTTGGCGCGCCCGGCTTCCCTTCAAGGGACGCAAATGGCCAATCGTGGTGTTCGTCTGCCTGACCGTCACCGGCCTCGTGCTGTTCCTGGCGCAGGATCCGCGGACGCTGCATGTGGTGAGCCGGCTGCCGGCGGACGACCCGGCCTTTCCGGAGTACATCGCGAGCCTCGTCAATGGACCGGTCACCCGCGGCGACGCCTACCAGGTCCTGCAGAACGGGCGGGAGATCTATCCGGCGATGCTTGCGGCGATCACCAACGCGAAGCGCCGGATCGTCTTCGAAACCTACAACTACAAACGCGGCGAGATTGCCGAGACGTTCACCCAGGCGCTCATCTCGGCGGCGCGGCGCGGCGTCATCGTCCGCATCGTGCTCGACTCGTTCGGCGCCACGCCACCGCCGCCCGATCTCGACGAGCGGCTGCGCGCGGCGGGCGCCCACCTGCAGTGGTTCAACGTCCTGGGACTGTGGACGGTCGAGGCCACCAATAACCGTACGCATCGCAAGATTCTGGTCGTGGACGGCGAAATCGGCTTCACCGGCGGCGCCGGCGTCGCCGATCACTGGCTCGGTGACGCCGACTCGCCGGACCACTGGCGCGACACGCAGTTCTCGGTGAACGGCCCGGCCGTCCGCTGGCTCGAGGCCTGCTTTTTCGAGAACTGGGTTGAAGCCGGCGGCGCGGACGCCCCGGAGCTGGACCTGGAAGAGCCGGCGGGCCAGGGTCAGGCGCGATCGCTCGTCGTCTGGAGCAACCCGATCGGCGGCGTCAGCAACGTGAAGCTGCTCTTCCTCTATTCGATCGCCGCGGCCACGCGCAGCATCGAGATCCAGTCGCCGTATTTCATCCCGGACGCGTCCTCACGCCGCGCGCTGCTCGAAGCGCGGCAGCGCGGTGTCGAGATCCGGGTGCTGACCGACGGCGAGATCACGGACGCGAAGTCGGTGAAACACGCGAGCCGCAACGAGTACCGCCCGCTCCTCGACGCCGGCGTCCAGATCTTCGAGTTCACGCCGACGATGATGCATTCCAAGGTGATGATCATCGACGGCCAGTGGAGCGTCTTCGGATCCGGCAATTTCGACAACCGATCGCTCGAGCTGAACGACGAGATCACCGTGGCGGTCGCGGACGCCGATCTCGCCGGGCGACTGCACGACGCGTTCGAACGTGACCTCACGCGGTCGAAGCACTGGACCGCGGCGGAGTGGCGCGCGCGGCCGTGGCACTGGAAGGTGCGCGAGAAGTTCTGGGGACTGTTCGGCGAGGTGTTTTAAGAAGGGGCGGGCCCCTCCTTCTCCGGCCCGTCCTTCTCAGGCGCTCCTTCCGCCTCCCTTCCCGCCCTTGCGGCTACGGACGGCGTCCGTCGAGTGCCGGCGGTGCCTGGCGAAAGTTGGCGACCGTGAGCGCGGTCGCGTTGAGCGCGCGCGCGTCGTCGGCGTCGCAGGCGCTCGTTGGCGCAATCCCGACGCGGCAGGTCGTGTTGGTTCCGCCCTGGACGCCCATCGCGGCGCCGGGAAAGAACCAGTACCGCAACTGCGCGCAGTTGAAGCCGCGGCCGGTGCAGTACGGCAGGTATTGCGTCGTCGGGCTCGCCCAGTACAGCACGCGATTGCAGGCGAATCCCTGATCGCTGCAGTGATCGGGATACGCCATGATCGTCCGCCATCGCTGACCCGACGCCGGGTTCACGAAGCCGTGCGCGTAGCTGAATGGCGTCGTCGCGCTGTCCACGTACCAGTCGTGCCGGGCGCCCATGTTGTGACCGAGCTCGTGGGCAAACGTGAAGTTCGCGATGCACGAGGCATCGACGACGTTGAATCCTGACGGCGCGAAGGCGTTGCTGATGTTGGTCATCAGGAAGCCGATTCCGCACGCGTCGGGCTGCGAGGGCCGGACCACCAGCATCACGAGATCGGCGCGAAACGACTCGCGCAGCGCCGCCACGCCGGATAACGCGCCGACACCGGATCGCAAATCGTTCAGGTTGGTCGAGAACGCGTTCGATTCCGCGTAGCCGACCTGCGCAGAGTGCACCAGCCGCAGGCGTTGGGCGATCCCGCTGTTGATGTACGACGTGTTCGTCTCGCTCACGCCGAGATTGATCAGGTTGGCGATCGCGGCGGCGCCACCGGACGTGCTCATCGCGGTCTGCGTGTACACCACCATCACGTCAACGACGTCCGCGGTGTCGGTCACGACGGCGTCGGCCGCGGCGGCGACGGCCGCCGCCGAAAGCTGCACCTCGATCGGCGGCGCTTCCTTCAGAAAGCCGGCTTGATTCAGTTCCGTGACCACGTGCAGCTCGCGGCTGCCTGACGGGTTCGCCCGGCGGATCTCTTCAGGCGCCGGGCGAATGCTGTACGACCCCGCGGGCGTGACGACGCTGCCGGCGACGAGGCCGGCGCTGTAGACGAGCGTCACGGAGCTCATCGGCACGCCTTCGACGTGGCCGACCCATGTGACGCCGTCGGCGTTCGGATCGAAGCGATCGAAGATCGCGCGCACCGAGACGTCGGGAAACAGGTCGAGCGGCAGCGCCGGCTCGCGCGCCGGACCGCGATCGCTCGACGGCGGCAGCGCGGCGGCGTCGATCGTCACGTAGCGGGCGCGCACGGCCGTCGGATCGGACGCGATCTGGGCCGCCTGCACGGCGTGGAGCGGCGGCACGGCGAACAGCGCCAGCGTCGCGTGCGTCGCGGTCGAGCCGAGCGCTTGCCAACCGGCGAACGCCGACGCGAACGTCAGCACTGTGAGACCGACGAGTGGCTTCCTGGATCGCATATTTGGCCGGCCGAATCTTACTACCCATGAGAGACTGGCGCGCGCAGATTGCCGTGGCCGGTACGCCGGGAGGTTCATGAGGCCGGGAACGCATGACGTTGATAGGAGCTCGCTGCAAAACGCAGAAGGAGGGGCGGGCTTTAGCCCGCCCTCGCTGGGCCGGCTGAAGCCGGCCCCTCCGACCGCCGGTAATTCTGCAACGCGCTCTAAGAAGGCGTTGGCCGTCGTCCTGCCGGTGGCACTCGTCGTCGGGATCGCCGCCGAGACCGCGTGGGCCCAGCAGCGGCCGCAGCCGCCGGCGCCGCCGCGGCGCCAGCAGCCCGCCCGCCGTACGCCGCCGAAGTGGACGCTCGAGATTCATGGCGGCGGCCTGTTCGGCTCGGGACGGCCGGGCGGCACGAGCACGGCGACGTTTCCGGTGGGCGCGAGCTTCACCACGATCACCGGCCAGCCCAGCCGCGCGATCCCGTCCTGGTTTTTTGGCGACGGGGCCGCGCTGTTCTCGCAGGTACAGGCACAGTTTGCCAGCCAGTTCAACGAACGGTTCGATCGCATCACGCCACTCGACGCGGCGCTGCTGCGCGCGGGGACCGAGCGGCAGACGGCACCCAGCTTCGGCGTACGGCTGGGCCGCGTCGTCTCGCCTCGCTACAGCATCGAGTTCGACTTCGACTGGAGCCGACGGGCGCTCGCGCTGACGTCGGAGACCGCCGACGACATCGAGCAGACCCGGACCACCTTCAACAGTGGGTTCACGGGTCTGGTGAACACGATTCCGCAGACGGGCCTCCGAGTCGGCGCGAGCGCGGACATCCCGGAACCCGGTGGCGGCCAGACCTCGCTCACCGGCGCGCTGCTCATCTCTCTTGCCAGGCGAGGGCGGTTCGCCGTCCATGCGATTGGGGGCGGAGGGCTGGTCGTGAACGGCAGCCGCACGCTCGACGTGACGATGCGCGGCACCTACGCGTTCAACATCTTCGGGACGTTCCCGATCAACGAAAGCGATACCGTCACGATCCACTTCGCCGATCGCAAGACCTCGGGCGTCGCGATCTTCGGCGGCGGCTTCACGTACGGATCGCCCCGGCGAGGGCTGCGCACCGATGTCCGGGGCCTGGCCGGCAGCTCCGGCGTCACGACGTCGGTGGATGCCTCGCCCACCATGCAGCGCGTGACCCCCGCGTCGGTCCTGCCCTCGCTCACGACACCCAGCATCCAGTTCAGCACCACCACCGGCGTGCCGACGTCGCTCAGCGGCAGCGCGATCTCGCGGCTCGAGACGTTCGCGGGGAGCGGTCTCGATCTCCGCGTCGAGTTGACCGTCGGCTACTTCTTTCGATTCTGATCGATCACGTTCCGGATTTCGCAGACGACGAGCGCCGGGTGATCCAGGTGGATCCAGTGCCCGGTGCCTTCGACCACGAGATGGCGCGTCGCGAACGCGGCGTGGGCCGCCAGTTGATCGCGTGATTGCCGCGCGCTCGAGAGCACCGTCACTGGTACGCCGGCCGGGATCGGCTGGCTCGCGGCTTCGGCCGCGCACGACGGCAGCGACTGGATGTAACGGGCCATCGTCGTGAAGAACCGCGGCTCGCTCCAGCGAGCGCGCAACGCGGGCACGACGTCAGGCGGCAGCTTGGCCACCTCGCCGGCGATGCGGCGCATCGTCGGGATCACGCCGAGTGGTCCCGCGTTCCCGCCGCCGCGCCGCAGGACGCCCCAGAGGCCGAGCCGGATCAGACCGAAGGGCGCCGCGAGTGCGGCGAGCCGGGCCCAGCCCGCGGCGCGCCACAGCCGCAGCCGTTCTGCCCGGCCGGGACGCATCCACTCCTCCGGCGTGACGGGATCGACCAGGATCAGCGCCGCGACGTCGTCTCGATATCGGTGCGAGTAGACACGCGCGATGTAGGTGCCGAACGAATGGCCGACAATGACGAACGGGCGCGGGATCTCGAGCGCGCGCGTCAGACGATGCAGTCCGTCGGCCATTGCGCCGAGCGAACCCCCCGCGCGCCGCTGCGGCGGACTCCACCCGACACCCGGCCGGTCGTAGCTGTACGTCCGGGCATGTGCCGCGGCCGCGGACTGGAGGGCGCTCCAGTTCGACGATGAGGCGGCAATGCCGGCCTCGAAGATGACCGGCGGCAGGCCGTCGCCCGCTTCGCGCACGTGCAGGCCGCCGACGAGCCGGCCAGGCGGTGGAAATCGCCGGCGGTCGCGCCGGACACACACGGCCTGGATGACCGCGCCGACCGCGAGAGCAGCGGCGGCCCACAGTGCGAACAGCATGACGGTATGGTGTCGCATCAGCTTGACTCGTTCCAGACGGCCCTGCAGGATGAGCGGGGACAAGGACGATGTGCGCTCGCAGGTGGGTTCTCACGGCCGTTCCGGCGCTCGCCGGTCTCGCGATCGCGGGCAGTGCGCTCATTGCGGCGCAAACCCCGTCACCTCAGGCGGGCGCGACGTTGGTCGAAGCGCGCGGCAGCACCGACGGTACGATCCTGGTTCGGATCAACGCCCCGCAAGCGAAACAGGTCAGCGTGCTCGTCGACACGATGACGGCGGCCACCGCCAGGCCGCTGGTGAAAGACGAGCGCGGCGTGTGGACCGGCACGCTCGGCCCGCTCGAGCCCGACGTGTACGCCGTGGCGTTCATCACAGACGGCGCCTTCCGGACGGCCGGCACCGTGCATTTGATGGGCACGACGCCCGAGGCCTGGGACCCGCGGCGCGTGCCGCATGGCACGATTCACGAGCACTGGTACGACTCGCGATCGCTCGGCATGCTGCGCAGCGTCCACGTCTACACGCCGCCCGGCTACGAGCGGGACCGCGCGTCCTATCCCGTGCTCTACCTGCTCCACGGCAGCGGCGGCACCGACGGATCGTGGACGTCGGACGGGCTCGCCAACATCATCCTGGACAATCTGATCGCCGACGGCAAGGTGAAGCCGATGATCGTCGTCATGCCCTTCGGCCATGCCGAACCGGGAATGCGTGCGGGCAGCACGCCGACGTTCGTGCGGCGCGACCTCAACGCGTTTTCACGCGATCTGCTCGAGGACGTGCTGCCGCTGGTCGAGCGCACCTATCGCATCTCGGCGCAGGCCGACCGGCGCGCCATTGCCGGTTTCTCGATGGGCGGCAACCAGGCGCGGCAGATCGGCCTGGCGCGCCTCGATCTCTTCCACGCGATCGCGACGTTCAGCGGTACGGTGGGCGTGCGCAGCGGGAGCGTCACCGCCGAGGCAATCGAGGAGACGTTAGCCGAGGCGCTCGCCGATCCGATCGCGACCAACAGCTCGCTGCGCTTGTTGTGGGCCGCGGTCGGTCGCGACGAAACCAACCTCCTCGCCCAGCATCGTCTCCTCGTTGACGTGCTCGACCGGCATCAGATCCGTCACACGTTCGTCACGATCCCCGGCGGGCACACCTGGCACGTCTGGCGGCGCAATTTGCGTGATGTTCTCCCGCTGCTTTTCCCGAAGTAGCCGGACGTCACACCGTACGTAACGCGCGACCAACTCTTCGCACCCCGCCTTCCCGCCTTCGCAGGCGCCGCTGCGGTATCGCATTTGCTTCCACAACCCGGCGTCCCCCCTATTTGCACGTCACGAGTGTCCCCCTCTTGACGGGTTTCGCACGGCACTCCTCAGGAGGTTTTCATGCCCCGCCCTGTCCGGACTGCGGCCGTCGCTTCTCTGCTGCTCTCTCTCGCGCTTCTGGGCGCGTTTCTCGCGCGTGTCGCGCCGGTCGGCGCTCAGGGGACACCGCCGAGCGTCGTCGATCCCAATCTGGGCGTACGAGTCGTCGTCAGCGGTCTCGTGCAGCCCACCACGATGGCGTTCCTCGGCCCCAGTCACTTCCTCGTGCTCGAAAAAGCCTCCGGACGAGTGCTGCGCGTGCTCGACGGCATGGTCCAGGACACCGTCCTCGATCTGCCGGTCAATTCCGCATCCGAACGCGGGTTGCTCGGCATCGCGCTCCATCCGAACTTCCCTGGCAATCCCGGCGTCTACCTGTACTGGACGGAGAGCAGCACCGGCGCCGACTCGGGCGCGCTGGCCAACGTCGCGTTGCTCGGCAATCGCGTGGACCGGTTCGTGTGGAACGGCACGACCCTCACGCACGAGGCCAACATCATCCGGTTGCGCGCGTTCCAGAGCGACGCAGGGCAGCCACTCCGCGGTAATCACAACGGCGGCATGGTGAAGTTCGGCCCCGACGGGAAGCTCTACATCTTCATCGGGGACGAAGGGCGCCGCGGCTGGATGCAGAATCTCCCGTGCGGTCCGACGCCAACGTGCCCGCCCACTGTGGCCGACGATCAGTTCGGCGGACCTGCGCCCGACGACGCCCACCTCACGGGCGTGATACTGCGCCTGAACGACGACGGCACGACACCGCCGGACAATCCGCTCTTCGCGACCGGCGCGAACATCGGCGGCGAAGCAGGCGAGAACATCCAGAAAGTCTTCGCCTACGGCCTGCGCAATTCCTTCGGCATGGATTTCGACCCGATGGCGGGCTCGCTGTGGCTGGAGCAGAACGGCGATGACAGCTTTACGGAGATCGATCTGGTCGATCCGGGCATGAATGGCGGCTGGGTCCGCGTCATGGGTCCGCTCAGTCGGATCGCAGAATTCAAGGCGATTGAGACGAGCCAGGAATTCTTCGGTCTTCAGCAGGACCGCTGGCCACCGACGCTCATCGCCGACAATACGCTGGCTGGGAAACTCAGCATCTTCATCCTGCCCGACTCGATCTACAGCGACCCCGAGTTCAGCTGGAAGTACGAGGTCGCGCCGGCGGGCCTAGGATTCCAGGCCGGTAACGCTCTCGGCCCGGAGTACAACGGCAATCTGTTCGTGGGCGGCGCGCGCGATCTGCTTGCCGGCGGTCACTTGTTCCGGTTGAAGCTCAGCGCGAACCGTCGCGAGATCGTCTCCGACGATCCCCGCCTCGCGGATCGCGTCGCGGACAACCTCGCGAAGTTCGACATCACCGAGAGCGAAACGCTGCTCTTCGGACGCGACTTCGGCGTGGGCACGGACGTCCGCTCGGGACCGAACGGCAATCTGTTCGTCGTCTCGCTCTCGAAGGGAACGATCTACGAGATCTTTCGAAAATAGCCGGGCGGGAGAGCCGAGGACTCGCGTCAGTTCGTTCCTCGCCTTTTGCCTTCTAAGTTCTAAGTTTTGCCTTTTGCCTTCTCCGGCCGTTCTATGGCCGTAGCATGGCTCGGCTGATAGAGCCCGATCTTGCCGCCGCTCGGCAGGTCCACGATGACGTACATCCCCCAGGGCGCGCGCTTCGGCGGCGTGCAGCCGATCTTGCGTGCGCGGAGGGCGTCGGTCTGCGCCTGGACGTCGTCGCACATGAGGTAGAGCACGGCGCCGAGCATGTCCTGGCCGCCCGCGGGCTGGAGGAGCGGCTCGTCGGCGGGGTGCAGCGCGAGCTCGGATGGTGGCAGCCGGAAGATGAGCCAGCCCTCGCCGGCATCGACCGACGGAAGCGCGAGGACGTTCCGAAAAAACGCCCGATCCGCTTCGGGATCCGGCGTGTACATCAGAAAGTGCGCCCCGTGGATCATCGGTCACCTCAGGCTGGGGTGTCCGATCGTGGCACTGCGCGCCGATCGGGTCAAACGCCCGCGGGCTCGCAGGCGAAGAAACCAAGAAGTGAGCAAGTTTGCCACCCAATCGGGGCACCGCCCGACGCATTCTGCGATTTGGGGCGGCCGGCCTCCGCTGGCGTCAGAGTTGCAGTATCGGCAGGCCATGACTCGATCGATTCTCGTCATGCTTTGCGCCGTGATCGCGTCGGTGCCGGTGCTCGGCCAGAATCCCGCGTCGCAGGGCCAGAACGATCTGCCGCCGCGCCGCCAGCACGCTGACAAGCTTCGCAAACAACCGGGGAACGCATCGGATCGCTACATCGTGGTCATGCGCGACGACGCCGCCGGGCCGCGGGGCAACTCCTCCCGCGCCCATCAGGTCAGCAACGCGCTCGCGGCGACGCACGGACTCCAGCGCGTCGATCGCGTGCTTTCGCGCGCGCTGAACGGCTTCGTCGCCCGCCTCTCGCAGGAGGAAGCCGACGCGCTCAGCCGCGACCCGCGCGTCGAGTACGTCGAGCAGGACGTCGAGATCCAGGCCGAGACGACGCAGACGGTGCCGGGCACCAACAGCAACTGGGGACTCGATCGGATCGATCAGCAGGGCCTGCCGGCCAACGGCCAGTACGAGTACGACACGGACGGCAGCGGCGTCAAAGCGTACGTCGTGGACAGCGGCATTCGCGCGTCGCACGTCGAGTTCGGCGGACGCGTCACGCTCGGTCCGGATTTCGTCACCGACGATCCGGGCAATCCGACGCCCGACACGTCGCTCGATTGTTTCGGGCACGGCACCCAGGTGGCGGGCGTGCTCGGCGGCGCGACCTACGGGGTCGCGAAGAATGTCAACCTGGTCGCGGTCCGCGTGCTCGACTGCACCGGGCACGGGACGTCGATCGACCTCATCACGGCGATCGACTGGATTACGCAGGATCACACCGCGCTTCCGATCCCCGCGGTCGCCAATCTGAGCATCACGACCGACGCGGTACCGTGGAGCTTCACCGCGATCGAGGACGCGATCTACAACTCGATCGGGAGCGGCGTGACGTGGATCCTCGCCGCCGGCAACCACGGGGACGTGGTCGCGAACTACTCGCCGGCGCGGATGCAGGCGGCGATCACGGTGGGCGCGTCGTACACGTATGCGGGCGCCTACGACATGCGCGCGTCGTTCTCGAACACCGGGCCGGAGATCGACCTCTACGCGCCGGGCGTCGGCATCACCTCGGCGTGGGGCGCGAGCGATGTCTCGGTCATCGAGTGCACCGGCACGTCGATGGCGGCGCCGCAGGTCGCGGGGGTCGTCGCGCGCTTCCTGCAGGTCTACTGGTGGGCGCCGCCGGGGCATGTGAACAACCAGGTCGTGCTCGAAAGCGCGACCGTGGGCGCGATCTGGGATCCGGGGCCGTCTACGCCCAACCGGCTGCTCTATTCGGGATTCCTGGACCAGGGCGCGCGCCCGCGACCGGCGAGTTTCAGGTAGCGTCGCGCGCGTCAGCGGCGCGGCGCGTCGGCGGCCGGCCAGCGAACGGTGAACGTGGTGCCCTCTCCAGCGGCGCTCGCGACGTCGATAGTGGCGCCGTGGCGCTGGACGATCCACCGCACCAGGCTGAGACCGAGGCCGACGCCGCCCGTGGCCGACGACCGCGACGGATCGCTCTGGTAGAAGCGATCGAAGATGTGCGGCAGCGCCTCGGCGGAGATGCCCGACCCCGTGTCGCGCACGGTCAACACGACCGAGCGCGCGGCACTCGTGATCGAGACGACGATCTCTCCGCCGGCAGCGGTGAACTTGATCGCGTTGTCGAGCAGGTTGATGAGCAGGCGCTCGAGCCAGCCGGCGTCACCGGCGACGAGCGCGCGTTCGTCGCCGGCACAGGTGAGCGCGATCCCCCGCGCGCGTGACACGGGCTCGATGGACTGCACGACGCTCGCCGCGAGCGCCGCGAGGTCCACCGGCGCGTGGGCGACCGGAATCTCGCCGGCCTCGGCGCGCGCCAGCGTGAGCAGCTGATTGATCAACCGCGTCAGCCGGTCGAGCTCCTCCAGTTGACTGCCGAGGCTGCGGCGGTATTCCTCCGGCGATCGCGCTTCCATCAACGCCAGCTCGGTTTCGCCGCGGAGCGCCGCAAGCGGTGTGCGCAGCTCGTGCGCGAGCGCCGTACTGAACTGCTTCATGTCGCCCACGGCGTGCTCCAGCCGCCCCAGCGTGTCGTTGAAGGCCTTCGCCACCTCGTCGAGCTCGTCCCCCGCCCCGCGCACCGGCAGCCGCCGGCCGAGGTCCGTGACCTCGATCGTATGGCTCGCGGCGGCGAGCCGGACCAGCGGCGCCAGCGCGCGTCCGGCCATCCAGCGTCCGGCGACCATCGCGACGAACACGCACGCCGGCAGGCTCCACAACAGCAGCCGCAGAAACCGATCGCGCGCGCGATCGAAGACGTCCAGCCGCACGCCCACCTGCAGCAGGTAGACCTCGCCGGACGCCGCGGTCATCAGGCTGTTCGAGAAGCGGAGCCGCCCCTGATCGGTAAAGACGTCCGCCGGCCGGGAGCGCTCGCGAAACCCCTCGACTTCGCTCGGCGTGAACTGCAGGCCCAGCGGCGCCAGCGCCGGCGACTGGAGCACGAGCCGGCCGCTCTCCGCGTCGAAGATCTGGTAGTACCGGGCGGCGCGCTCGACGAACGCGACCTGCTCGGGGTCGTTGCGGTCGTAGAGGAGCGCCGGCACGCCGTGATCGAAGCGCAGAAAGGCGTGCATCGCGCTCGTGAGCTCGGCGACCTCCGACGTCGCATCCGCGTCGAGCTGCAGCGCGAGCGCGTGATAGTAGATGACGCCGACCGCGGCGAGGAGCAACGCGAGCACGCCGGTGAACGCGAGCGTCAGCGTCGTCCGCAACTTGAGCGGCTTCACAACGGTCGGTCCGTGAGGATGTACCCGACGCCGCGGACCGTGTGGATGAGCGGCGGCGCGAACCCGCGGTCGATCTTGTTGCGCAGCGCGTTGATGTGCACCTCGACGACGTTGCTGACGCTGTCGAAGTGGATGTCCCAGACGTGCTCGATGATGAGCGACCGCGTCACCGGCCGGTCGCTGTGCCGCATCAGGAACTCGAGCAGCGCGTATTCCTTGGGCGTCAGATCGATCGCCCGGCCGCCGCGCAGGACCGTCCGGCGCACCGTGTCCATCTCGAGATCGGCGAGCCGCAGCCGCGTTTCCCGCGGCGTGCCCCGCCGCAACAGCGCGCGAAGCCGTGCGGAGAGCTCGGCCAGCGCGAACGGCTTGCCCATGTAGTCGTCGGCGCCGCTGTCGAGCCCCGCGACACGCTCTTCGATGGAATCTTTGGCGGTGAGAATCAGGACCGGCAGGGCCGGCTTGCGGGCGCGCAAATCGCGCAGGACCTGGACACCGGATCGGCCCGGCAGCATGAGATCCAGGACGATCGCGTCGTAGTCCACGACGGCGACCTGTGCGGCCGCTTCGCGGCCGTCGTGGAGGACGTCAACGGCGTAGCCCTCCTGCCCGAGGCCGCGCTCGATGAACGACGCGACCTTCTGGTCGTCTTCGACAACGAGGATGCGCATGTCGCGGGCGGCGGCTGTTCCGGCGCGGGCCGCCCAGGGATCCATCATGTGCCGGAGCCGGACGGAACGGTAGCACCCTCCGTGGCGCCGTCGCGCGCGATCGCGACGGCGCCACGCCGGCAGTGGTCAGGGGGGCAGACCCTACTTGTGCTCCTGCACGGTCACCGCGGTCGCGATGTTCTGCTTGGCGTCGGTGCGATAGCGCACCTCGACCGTCGCCCCAGTCGCGAGCGCGCCCTTGCGCGCCGTGCCGGGGCTGATGACGAAGGTCATTTCCTTCACCTTGCCGGACGGGCGGGTGATGACGAGCGACGTGTCATCGACGGACTTCACGACGCCCTTGGTGGCGTGCACGGCGCTGGACGGGGCGGGGGTGGTCTTGGAGGCGGACGACTTGGACTGGCTCTGGCCAGACGAGGCGAGAGAGAACGCCGGGACGGTCAGCAGCAGTCCCAGCAGGACGGCAGTAGTGCGGATAGTGCGCATGCTCGGTCTCCTTGGACGACGGCAACGTCATCTGCCGTCATTTGAAGCGACCGACATGAGCCGGACGTTAGGGAGGGATTAAGTTCGCTTAAGCACCGGTGCACAGTGCACTGTGCACAGTGCTGGGTGCCGGTGCTGGGTGCCGTCGTGCCGGGTGCGGAGTGCGGCCGTGCTCAGTGCGGTCGTGCTCGGTGCGGTCCTGCTCGGTGCGGTCGTGCTCGGTGCGGTCGTGCTCGGTGCCAGGTGCAAGGTGCGGCAAGTGCGACGTGTGAGCCGCACCCTGCACGGTGCACTGTGCACCCTGCACCCTTCTGTCCTCTCCTGTCCCCTCCTGTCCCATCGCCGGAGCTGCGCGTCGCGAAGTGGTTGCGTCCGGCCGGCAAGGCGTTTACCCTGCGCTGGCATGAGTGCTCCCCAGGACCATTCCGAGCGGCGCCGCTTTCCGCGCATCCCCGTACGCAACCCGCTGCGAGCGGCGACCGACCGCCCAGCCGAGGACGTGACCGTCCGCGACGTCAGCGAGGGCGGGTTTCTCGTCGAAACCGCCTCGCCGTTTCCGGTCGATGCGGTGCACGCCTTCCGTGTACAGCGGCCGGACGGGACGTTCGTCACCATGCTCGTGGCGCGCTGCGTCCATTGCCGGCGGCACCCGGATCCGGTCGCGCCGCCGATCTATCTGGCCGGGTTCGCGTTCGTGGACCCCACAGGCGAAACCGCCCAGGAGCGCATCCACGCGCTCATCGATCACGTGACGTCGGTGGTGGCGGTAGATTAAAGACATCGGGAGTCGTTTTACGGTTTTCGTAAAACGACTCCCGATGTCTTTTCGTACACCAGCATCGTGTCGCCGTTCTGCTGGCGATCCCAGAACACTTTCGTCACGAGCCGCGGCGACGCCGACATCGGCGGCCGCGGAGTGATGGCGTAGTTGGTGAGAAAAAACCCGCCGGGCTTGAGCATCGCGGCGATGTTCGACAACGCGAGCGCCTGCTCGAACGCGTCGTAGTACACGAGCACGTTCGTCGCCACCACGAGATCGAACCGTTCCGCCTCAGACAACTTCAGCCGCTCGACGACGATGTTGAGATCGACCGGCGCCAGGGCGGCGACGACGCCAGGCCGGACGCGCACGGCCCGGACGCGAACGCCACTCGCGCCCGCCGGCGCCGGGATGGCCTCGACCTCGTCGCCAATGTGACCGCCGGCCGCCTTCCAGAATGCCGCCAGCTCCGGCGCCCACTGCCGGCCCGGTGAGTCGGCGTCGAGCGGCAGTTGCAGCACGTACGCGTCGCCGCGAGCCGCGCGCGCGCGCGCGCCTTCGAGATGTTGATTGACGCGCGGACTCAGATCGAACGTCGTCAGTCGCAGATCCTCCGCGCGGCCGAGCCCGAGACGGACCAGCGAGTCCAGGAGCGCGAACGGCTGAATCGTCTGCGGCGGATAGAAGTCGTAGCCCTCGGCCTTGTCCGTGAAGTCGAGCCCCGGTCCGATGATGGCGACCCGCCGCACGTTGCCGGCGGCCAGGATTCCTTTAGCGGCCATGGCCGCCAGCGCCTGGTCGAGCGCAAAGTCGGCAGCGATCGACGTGTCCGACGACAACCCGCGATCCCGGTACACCGCGGCGTACGCCGAGAGCTTCGCCGCGTCGTCTTTCAGCAGACTCGCCGACGCGAACATCCGGCGGTAGCGTTCGTTCTCCGCAATGATCCGCGCGCGGGTTTCGACGAGAAACTGCCGGGCCTGATCCTGCCCGGCCGGCGTCGCCGGATTGATGCCGCGGCGCTCGATGACCTGGCGCGCGAAGCGGAGCCGCTCGTTCGCGCCGGCATTCGCCATCCCGGCCACGAGATCGTCGAGGCGGCCGATGAGGAGATCCTCGGCGCGCTCGCGGCTCGCGAGCCGCGCGATGTCGCGCTCGGTCGCGCGCGGCCGCGACGTGAATGTCGTCCCGTAGAGCCAGAAGTTGACGAGCGAGTCCTCGTCGCCGCGATCGAGACGCCGGCGGATGTTGGCGTCATGACGCGAGACCCAGCCGGGCCATTGCGCTTCGCGCTCCGCGGGCGCGATGCCGGCGAGCTCGGCCGGCAGTTGCGACGCAAGCTCGGTGAGGAGAGGCGCCGCGTCGGCGTAGGCGATGGGCGTCTTGCTCGGCGCGGCGGGTGAGGCCGCCGTCGCCGCCGCGGGCGCGGGCGCGGGCGTGGCTGGTGCCGGCACAGTCGCGGACGTAGCGCCGTCCTCGCGTCCTCCACAACTGACGACGAGCAGTCCTGACACGACGCACGCGGCCAGGGTTCGACGCACGCCTTATCTTAATGGACCCGAAAATGGGCAATGTTCAATCGGGGAATGGGCAACGGCAAACACATCGGGTAATCGCCAATCGAAAAGGAGAATCGGCAATGGCAATCGGCAATTCAATCGGGCAATCGGGCAATCGGGCAATCGGCTGATCGGCAATGGGCAATCGACAATGGACTATGGACTATGGACTATGGACCAATCGGTAGTGGGCAATTTCTCCTGATTGGCCAATGACGCATTGCCCGATCAGATGAGTTAGTCATTACCCGATTGCCATCCCGATTGTCGATTGCCTATCCCGATTGCGCGATTGCCTATCCCGATTACCCGATTGCCTATCCCGATTGCCGATTGCCTATCCCGATTGCCGATTGCCTATCCCGATTGCCGATTGCCGATGTGGTTGCCATTGCCGATTGCACAGTACCCATTACCCATTACCGGGCTCACTTCGCGATCGGATCGGGCCGCATCTGGAACCGGATCACTTTTGACGTCGTGCCCTTGCCGGTTTCCATGTGGAACGGCGCCCGCGTGCTGATCGTCGTCCAGAGTCCGCGCCCTTTCCATCCCGCCTTGGGATCGTCGATGCGACCGTCGAGCCACTTCGTGTAGAACCCCGTCGGGTACGGCACGCGCAGCACGACCCACTTGCCGTCCTTCAGCACGAGCAGTCCCTCGGACGCGTTGCCGGTGTTGATCGGCGTGTTGCGGCCGAAGCCGGACGTGTCGAACTGATCGACCCAGGTGTAGTAGCTGGCTTCGACGCTGCCCGCTTGGGTCACGCCCTTGAACTGCGGCAGCGGCTCCTGGTAGAGCGTCCAGCCCTCCGGGCAATGCTGACCGGTGGCGAGCGGGCCGTTGAGCGGCCCCTTGCACTTCCGCCGATCGAAGCTCGCCATGTGTCCGCTGGCCAACGCCAGCCACGCCACGCCATTGCGATCGATGTCCGCGCCACGCGGCGAGTACCCGGGCGCGGTCGGATTGTTGAACGGCGGTTCGTAGACTTCGGCCAGCGCGGTCTCAGGCGGATTCGATCCGGGGACGAGGCGCACGATCGCGCCCGGGTACCCGAGCACGGATCCCCAGACCGATCCGTCCGGCGCCGGCGCGACCGAGTAGAAGCCGCCGCCGAAGCGCTTGTCCTTCGTCGGGTCGACCGGCTGGTTCGGTTCGACGTACTCGTCGCGCTTCCCGTTGCCGTTCGTGTCCATGATGAGCGCGGTCCAGCCCTGCGACTTCACTTCGTCGTGCGTCTCGTCGAACATCTTCGTGTTGAGCCAGCCGACGACGGCCCCGCCGCCGCTCGTCCACAGGGTGTTGTTGGCGTCTTCGGCAAACATGAGGTGATGCGTGCTGAAGCACGTGCTGATGTGCGTGAGCTGCCTCGTCTTCGGGTCGTAGACGGCCAGATGCCGCGACGCGTTGTTGACCGGATACAGCTTCGCCGACGGGTGATCGGATCCCTGCTTGCAGAAGTCCGGGTTGGCCGATGGACGGACGGCGGACGTGATCCAGACGCGCCCCTTCTCGTCGAGCATCGGGTTGTGCACGTTGTTCTTGCTCGTCCAGATCGGTTCCGCTCCCCAGTACGGCGACGGTTGGACCATCGTCGGCGACGTCGGCAGCGTGGCCGGATCGCGCACCGTGAGCGGGACGCGGCTGATGACGTGCTCGACCGGATCGAGGACCGGCAGGTAGTCCGCGCTGAGCTCGAGCGCGCCGTAGAGCGGGCCATACGCGTTGATCGTCGGGTTGCGGCGATCGGTGGACACGAGATCGTGCAGGTACGCCTTCGGATCGGCCCAGTCCCACTCGGTGATGACGACGTTGCGCTCAATTCCTTGCGGGCGCGGCGGCGCGGGCGGCACTTCGCCGGCAGCGATGCGATCGGTCCAGTCGGCGAAGAGTGTCAGCGCGCGATCGCGGCCCCAGTTGTTCACGGCGCCGATCATCTGACCGCCGGCCTGTCCGGATTGCAACCGGCGTTCCCAGGCGGCCACCGACGTCGGAAAGACGCCGAGCTCTTTGGGTAATTCGCGCGTGCCCTTCGTGCCCAGTTGATGACAGGCCGTGCAGCCGCCCGACTTGAGGTTCCTTATCCAGTCGGATTGCGCGCGGATCGTGGTCGCAATCCCGTTGCCCGAGGGGCCGGTGCCCGGAAACTCGCTCGCGTCGGGCACCTTCAACAAGGAATACCAATATCCGGCCGGGTAGATCTCGGCCGCCGCACGCGGTGACGCGGCCGCCGCCGCGGTGAGATTCAGCGAGCGGCCGGGACGGCCCGCCACCTTCGCCGAGTCCGCGAGCCCGTAGCCGCGCACCCAGACGCGGTAGTTCACCTTGGGCAGATCGGGCACCACGAAGCGCCCGCGATCGTCGGTGACGACGATGCGGACGAACGGCGTCCTGAGCTCGGCGGTCTCGGCGATGACCCAGACACCCGCTTCCGGACCGCGCGGCCCGGTCACGACGCCGCCGATATCGTCGTCGTCAATCGCGACGGCAGTGCCACCCGCTTGTTGTCGGGCGCCGAGCGCAACGACGGCAGCCGCGATCAGCGTCAACAGCAGGACGACCACACGCGAAGGTGCCTTCGGCAGAGTCATAGGCTGATCCTCATCCCGGCGCTCACTTGACTTGGCGTCGTTTCTGGGCGCCGCGCGCGAAGGGCAGCGCGGCAGTGTACGACGCCAACTCAAGTGAGCCACCGTGTAGGTAGGGAACGGCTTGAAGATACGCCTCTGATGTCTCGGGGTCAATCCGACCTGGCCGTGAGCTCTTCGTAGGCGACGGTGAGCGCATCCCTCGGACCCGGATCTCCGAAGCGCCCGTGTTTCTCAAAGCCCTTCAGCGGATCGCGCATCGCGAGGATCTCGTCGCGGGTCCGGCCGGCTTTGATCTGTGACTCGACGAAGCCGAGGAGCGCCGTCAGGTAGTCGCGCATGAGCATCAGGTCCGCGCGACTTCCGACCACGGGGAGTCCCAGGTTGGCGTGGCCGAAGATGTAGATCGTGTCGTTCTGATAATCGGCTGCCGCCTTCTCGACGACCGTGGCCCAATTCCGGATCGACGCGCCGGCCGCGCGATCGATCACGGGGTGCCGCAGGTTGAACATCAAGTCGCCCATGTGCGCGACGTTGGCGCGCTCGAACGTGACCACCACGTCCCCGCTCGTGTGCGCCGGACCGTAGAACTTCGCGCGCACCCACTCGTCGCCGACTTGTTCGCGCCACGAGTCGGTGAAGGTCGTGTCGGGATAGAGCTGCTCGCCCGTCGGCGGCGCGCCCCCTGGCGGCTGCCGCATGTGTTCAGCCGCGCGGGCCTGCGCGACGACGCTCTTCGCTGCGCCCTTGAACGAGATGTTCCCCCCGGTGTGATCGGGGTGGTGATGCGTGTTGATCAGCCAATCGACGGGCCGGCTGCCCGACCGTTCATTCAGCCCCTGGAGGCACACCTTGGCTTCTGGCGCAAACTGGGTGTCGACGACGGCGATGCCGCGCGGATCGATCAGGTAGCCAATCGTGCCGCCGCGCATGGTGAAGTAACCCACATTGCGGCGGATGGCGGTGAAGACCGGAGTGGGCGGTGGCCCCTGCGGCGCCTGCCTCGCATCGACGAAGACCTGACGACCGAACGCCCCGGCGATGGCGGTCGCGGCCGAGGTGGCGAGAAACGCACGTCGAGTGATCATCGCGATCCTCCGCCGAGAGTGTAACAGCGCTGGACCGCCGGATCCGTCCGTTGCAGCGGGCGGGAACTATGACAGGCTATCGCCAACCATGTCTCTCACCGTCGGGTCTCGGCTGGGCCCCTACGAGATCGTGGCCTTCATCGGCCACGGCGGCATGGGCGAAGTCTACCGGGCGCACGACTCGCGATTGCGCCGCGATGTCGCGATCAAGGTGCTTCCCGCAAAGTTCGCCGCCGATGCCGAGCGCGTACGGCGCTTCGAACAGGAAGCGCGCGCGGTGTCGGCGCTGAACCACCCGAATATCGTCACGCTCTTCGATCTGGGCCAGGCCGGGCCCGACTACTTCATGGCGACCGAGTTCATCGAGGGTCGCACCCTGCGGGCGCACCTGCAGGAACGCGGCCGCTGGGCCCCGAACGAGGCCATCGAGATCGTCCTCCAGTGTGCGGCGGCGCTCACGGGCGCGCACACCGCCGGCATCGTGCACCGGGACATCAAGCCCGAGAACATCATGCTGCGGCGCGACGGCTACGTGAAGCTGCTCGACTTCGGGCTCGCAACGTTCGACGTTCCGCAAGCGCCGGACGCCGAAACGGGCATCGTGCCGCTCAACCTCACGTCGGAGGGCGTCGTCCTTGGGACCGTCAATTACCTTTCTCCCGAGCAGGCGCGCGGACTCCGCGTGGACGCACGGACGGATGTGTTCAGCCTCGGCGTCGTGTTGTACGAAATGCTGACGGGATCGCCGCCCTTCGCCGGCGCGACGGCCGGCGACACGATCGCCTCCCTGCTGCGAGCCGAGCCGGCGCCGCTCGCAGAGCACGCGCCGACCCTCGCCAGCGAGCTGCAGCGCATCGTGAGCAAGGCGCTCGCCAAGGATCGTGACGAGCGGTATGGGTCGGTGAGCGATTTTGCGAAGGACCTCGAGCAGCTTGGTCGTGATCTCGTCTTTCGGGCACGCCTGGCGGACTCGGGCGCTCCGGCATCCAGCGGCGCGACAGCAGCGACGGTGCCGTTGGACCGGAGCGCAGAACCGGCCCGCCGCCGGTTTCTGGCGTTGACGATCGGCGCCGTGATCATCGTGGTCGCGGCCGTGTGGTCGGCCTGGCAACTGATCCCCAGGACCGACGACGCCGGGGCGGGTCGGGTGGCCCCCGTGAAGATCAGCTCGCTGGCCGTGCTCCCGTTCAAGTTCGTCGGGGGCAACTCGGCAGACGCGTATCTCGGCCTGGGTCTTGCCGATGCCCTCATCGCCAAACTGACCAATTTGCGTCAACTCACGGTACGGCCAACCAACGCCGTCCATCAGTATGCAGACGGCGACCTGGACGCCGGGCAAGTCGGCCGAACGCTGCAGGTGGATGCCGTGTTCAGCGGCCACGTCCAGCGAGTGGGAGATCAGGTGCGCGTCAGCGTGCAGCTCATCAGAACGCCCAACGCGGGCGCCGCCGCCGAGATCGTGTTGAGCAAGGTCGTCGCGGGAACGACCGGCGATCCGTTCGGTCTGCAGGATCGACTGGCGGCGGAGATCGTTCAGGCGCTGGCCCTCCAGTTGTCGGGCGATGAGCAGCGCCAGTTGGCCAAACGGTACACCGACGACCCTGTCGCCTATCAGCTGTATCTCGAAGGCCGGTTTTTCTCGGAGAAAAAAACGCCTGAGGCCCTTCAACGGGCGATCGGTTTCTTCGGTCAGGCCACCACGAAGGATCCCGGGTTTGCCCTCGCCTATCTCGGCGAAGCCATGGTCTGGAATGGTCTTGCCGAGATCAGCGCGGTGCCGGCAAGTGACGCCATGCCGAAGGCCCGAGTCGCCCTCCAACGCGCGCTCGACCTGGACGGGGCGTTGGGTGAGGCGCATGCCTTCAAGAGCATCATTTCCAGAATTATCGACTGGCGTTTCGAAGAGGCTGAGCGGGAATCCGAGCTATCGATGAGCCTCGAGCCGAACAACCCGATGGTCCTGCAGTGGCGCGGTGTGCACCTGCTCGCCATGGGCCGCGGGGACGAGGCCATCGAATTGCACCGGCGCGCCGTCGCGATCGATCCAATCGCCGTGTTGGTGCGTTCGCAGCTTTGCCGCGCCCTGTACCTGACCAAGCGGTACGACGAAGCCATCCAGGTGGGCCAGGCGCTGGTTCAGATGGAGGCGACGCACAGCGCGGCGTATCAGTTCATCGGCCTGTCACTCAGCGAGCAGGGGCATCACAGAGACGCGATTGCCGCGCTGGAACAGACGGTTACGCTGGCGCCCAGGAACACGGAGCGCATCGCCGCGCTGGCATATGGCTATGCACGGGCGGGGCGCCGCGCCGACGCGCAGACCCTCATGAAACAGCTTCAGGCCCCGGGCGTCGGCTTCGGAAATGCCTACCATCTCGCCACGATTGCCGTCGGCCTGGGCGACACCGATGCCGCGCTCGAATGGCTCGAACAGGCCTTGCGGGATCGCGAACCGATGCTGGCCAACCGCGTGAAGATCGATCCGAAGCTCGACACGCTACGCCCCGCACCGCGGTTTGTGGCGCTACTTCGGCAGATGCAGTTGGACCGGTGAGCCCCGGCCACACCGGCGCGTCGGCCCGGCCAGAACCCTACTTCGCGAAGCTCGCGAACTCCTGATCGAGTCGCGCCTTCTGAACCTGTCCTCCGAATACGGCAAGACGGAAGCGCAACTGCACGCTCTGACCGACGCCGAGCGTCGTGATGCGCGTCTCCTGCTTCGGATCGTAGGCCTTGCGGCCGAACGGATTCGCCGCGAACAGGCCGTAGTCGCGCGCGTGCCAGTACGGCGGAGAGTTCAGCGCCTTCGGGTGCGCGAAGATCGCGACGGTGACCTCGCGTTTGCCCGTGGCGTCGGTGACGACGCCGCGGATGGCGACCCACGGGCTCGTCTTGCCCCAGACGTTGGCCGCGGTCTCGACCCCTTCAGCGTTGATGTACTTCCCGGAGCCGCCGTTCTCCTTGAGCGTGTCGTTCAGCCGGATGCCGAAGGCGCCTTCCTTGGTGTCGCCCATCGAGACGGCGACGTTCGGCGCCTTGAGCGTGATGTCGTGATCCATCCAGAACGCGTCCTGCGCGCCGCCGAAGCTCACGCGCTTCGTCTCCTCGAGGACGACGTTGCCGTCCTTGTCCTTCCAGTCGAGGAGGGCGACGAGCGTCTTGCCCGTGAGGGTTGCTTGACGCTGCGCGATGCGACGGCCGGTCTTCTCGGGATTCCAGAAGTTCGTGCCGTTCACCTCGTCATAAGTGAACCACATCGACTGATGATGCGGATGGTCGGCGGATTCGCCGGGCACCTTCTCGACCATCGGGTACTCGCGATTGACGCGCGCGCCATTCGGGCTCATGACCGGGTAGAACACCGGCTTGTCCACAAACTCGTCGCCGTAACGGTACGTCGTGAACGGCTTGCCGCCAATCGTCACGGCGAACTGCTTCGACGCCGCGTCGTGCCGGACCTGCACGTCGGCCGGCGTGCCCTGAGTGGCGCCGACGTAGGCGACCGCGAGCACCGCAACCACCGCAAGGGATCCCATCCTCATGCTGACAACTCCTTGAGACGACATCTTTCCATGTATTCCACGCTTTGGCGCGCCACGGTTTCCGGATCGGGCGAGAAGTCGAAGACCTCGACCGAGACCCACTTGTCGTAGCCCGCGGCGTCGAGCGCCTTGAAGATCGGAACGAAATCCGTATCCCCGAAACCGGGCCCGCGCAGGTTGGGATCGTTGGCGTGAAAGTGCCCGGCGCCGCCGGCGTGGCGGCGGATCAGCTCAGTCACCGGCGTCGGCTCACTGGCCATGGCCTTGACGTCCAGGTGCAGCACGACATTCGGGTGATTCAGCCGGCGGACGAGCTCGAGCGCCTGGTCGCAGGTGTTGAGGAAATCGGTTTCCGCCGGCGAGAGCGGTTCCAGGCAGAGCGTCACGCCGGCGCCCGCCAGCGTGGACAGCACGGGCTGAAACGTCTCGGCGGCCAGGTCGAGCGCGGCCTCACGCGAAATGCCGGGCAGGAGCGAGCGCTGTTTCGGCGAGCCGAACACCATGAGCTCGCCGCCGAGATCGCGACAGGCTTCGGCGAGCGCGACGAGGTACGCGCTCGTTCGCTCCCGCACCGATCGATCCGGCGAGGTCAGATAGAAGCCCTCGGTCTTTGCGAGGAGCCAGTGCAGGCCGACGATATCGACGCCGGCCGCCGCGGCGGCGCCGCGCAGCCGGGCACGGTCCGCGGTGCTCACGTCGGTAATCCGCGGAGCGAGCGTGAAGGGCGCCACCTCGAGCCCGTCGTAACCGACCGACTTGACGTACCGGCACACGCGCTCGAACTCCCAGCCTTCGAAGAGCTCGTTGCAGATGGCGAACCGCATTGCCGCCATCCTACCCCGCCGCGACCGCGGCTGAGTCAGAATGTTGAGATGTCCGTGCTCGTCGTGGTCCTCGCCGTACTGTTCGGCGCCCAAAGCGTGAAAGTCGGCCAGGATCGGCCCGGTTCGGTGAAAGTGGAAGTTCGGTCCGCCGGTGCGCCGGTGGCCGGGGCCCAGGTCGCCGCCAGCAACGTGGCGAGTACCACCGGCGCCGACGGCGTCGTCGTCCTCGCCGTCCCGCCGGGCAAGGCGGAGATCGTCGTGACGAAAGACGGCTTCGTGCGGACCACCGTGCCGGTCAGCGTCGTCTCGGGGGAAGAGCAGGTTGTGCGGATCGAACTGGCGCCCCAGCCCACCGTCGAGGAAGAAGTCACGGTCGTCGCCTCGACGCGCACCGGGCGCCGGCTCGAGGACCAACCCACGCGCGTCGAGGTGCTCGGCCGCGAGGAGATCGAAGAAAAGATGCTCATGACGCCCGGCGATATCGTCATGATGCTGAACGAAATGGGCGGGCTGCGCGTGCAGGCGACCTCGCCGTCGCTCGGCGCCGCCAGCGTACGGATACAAGGGATGCGCGGCCGCTACACGCGGTTCCTGTCGGACGGTCTGCCGCTCTTCGGCGAGCAGCCTGGCGGCCTCGGACTGCTGCAGATTCCGCCGATGGATCTCGGGCAGGTCGAGGTGATCAAAGGCGTCGCGTCCGCGCTGTACGGCGGCGGCGCGATGGGCGGCGTCGTCAACCTGCTCTCGCGGCGGCCGGGCATCGATGCCGCGCACGAGGTGCTCGTCAATCAATCCACGCGCGGCGCGACCGATGCCGTGCTCTGGCTGTCCACGCCACTCACCACGTCCTGGGGGCTGACGCTGCTCGCGAGCGGCCATCACCAGAACCAGGTGGACGTGGACGACGACGGCTGGTCGGATCTCGCGAAGTACACGCGCGGCGTCGTCCGTCCGCGCGTGTTCTGGAAGAACGAGGCCGGCGCGTCGTTCTTTGCGACGATGGGCGTGACGAGCGAAGTCCGGAGCGGCGGGACCATCTCTGGTGCGACCCTGCCGGCGACCGGCGCGCCGTACGCGGAGTCGTTGGACACGACGCGCGTGGATGCCGGCGCGCTCGGTCAACGGATTCTCGGCGGCCGCTTCGTGCTCACGGCGCGCGCGGCCGTCGCCGCGCAGCACCACGATCACTTCTTCGGCGCCGTCCGCGAGCGCGATCGGCACGACACGGCGTTCGGCGAGATCGCGCTCCGCGGCGCGGCGGGGCCGCACACCTGGGTCGCGGGCGCGGCGATCGAACACGACGCCTACGATCCGGAGGACGTGCCGCGCTTCGAGTACGGGTACACGACCGCCGGCGCGTTCGTTCAGGACGACGTCACGGTGCGGCCGTGGCTGCTGGTCTCGGCCAGCGCTCGCCTCGATCGGCACAGCCACTACGGAACGTTCTTCAGTCCCCGCGCGTCGGTCCTGCTTCGGCCGGGTGGGTGGACCAGCCGGTTCTCGATCGGACGCGGCTTCTTCGCGCCGACGCCGCTCACCGAGGAAACCGAGGCGGCCGGACTCACGCGGCTCGCCGTGCCGGCGCCGCTCGACGCCGAGCGCGGCCGCAGCTACTCGATCGACGTCAGCCGCACCAGCGGGCCGCTGTCGTTCACGGTCACGGCGTTCGCCTCGCGCGTCACGGATCCGCTCCATGTCGATCGCGACACCACGTACGCGCTCCGCAATCTCGACGGGGCGACGACGAACGACGGTGTGGAGCTCCTGGCGACCTGGCGCCGCGAGCCGTTCGCGGTGACCGGGACCTACACGTACGTGCGGTCGCGGGAAACGGACGCGGGTGAGCGCGTCGAGGTCGCGCTCACGCCGCGACATAGTGTGGGGATCGTCGCCATGGCCGAGTCGGAGGAACGCGGACGGATCGGCCTCGAGATCTACTTCACGGGCCGTCAACGCCTGGAGGCGAATCCCTACCGGACGTCCAGCGAGCCGTACGTGATCATCGGGCTGCTCGCCGAGCGGCGATGGGGCCGACTGAGCGTCTTCGTCAACGGCGAAAACCTCACCGGCGTGCGCCAGTCGCGCTGGGATCCGCTGCTCCTGCCCGCCCGCGGCGTCGACGGCCGCTGGACCGTCGACGCCTGGGCGCCACTCGAGGGGGCGGTCGTCAACGGCGGCGTGCGCTGGCGTTTCTAAGAGAGCGTTGCAAAACTCTGGCTCCGGGAGGGGCCGGCTTCAGCCGGCCCAGCAGGGGCGGGCTCAAGCCCGCCCCTCCTTCTGCATTTTGCAACGCGTTCGCTAGAGCGGGCCCGTTCCCCAACGACCCGTGATCGCGAACGTGATCCCGGGCGTCTGGATATTGACGAAGAGCCACGTCCCGTCGGGGCTGTAGCACGCGCCGGCGAATTCCTGACCGCGGTAGTTGCCGGCCGGGACGCGGTCGTTGTACGCCACGGTGAGATTCACGTTGTTTTGCGCGAACGTGAACACCTGGCCGTCGAGCGAGAGGCCGATCAGGCGCTCGCCGTCCGTGAAGTTCGTGCCGGCGGCCTGATCCTCGCAGAGCAGGATGCCGCCGCGCGGCGTCATCGTCATGTTGTCCGGGTTGTCGAGGTCGTTGTGAGTCGGCGACTCGTAGATGAGCTTGATGGTCTCGGCCAGCGGATCGAACTCGAAGACCTGGCCGTTCAGTGACCCGCCGCCCTCGGTCGCCAGGAAGAAGCCGGTGTTGTGCGACCACCAGCAGCCCTCGAGACGGCGGAAGCTCGCGGCGCCTTGATCGGATCCCTGATTGAAGACGGAGCGAGTGGCCGCGGTCGGATCGGAAATGTCCACCCATTCGATCTGCCATGTCGTGCCGAGCGGCGAGCCGAGCGTGATGGCGACGTTGTGCTGTCCCTTCACTTTCAGCATCTGGAGCCGGCCGCCCTGTTTGAGCTCGGCGTGCACGTTCGGGATGAAACGGTAGAAGCCGCTGGTCGACCCGGCGTCTTCGGTCTGATACACCCAGCCGGTCGCGGGATCGACCATACAGGCTTCGTGCGAGAAGCGGCCCATCGCAGTGAGCGGGGTCGGGTCGCCGGCAAACGTGCCGACGTCGAACGCCCAGCCGTGTCCGGTCGATCCGTCTTCTTCGCACGTAATCCAGGTCTTCCACGGCGTCACGCCGCCGGCACAGTTGCGGACGGTCCCGGCGAGGGTCGAGTTGGCCTTGATGAACCGCTCGTTCCGGTTGTCCCAAATGAGGTTCGTGGTGCCGCCGGCGCCGTCGGTGCGGTAGGTGATGTTGGGCCGGCTCAGGTACGGCGCGCCGCCGGCCTGTTCGTGGTTGCGCACGAGGACGAGATAGTCAGGGTTGTTGAAGAGGTAGTCGACAACCGCCATGCCGTCGTGCGCGCCCGGCGTGCGAATGCCATCGTTCATGACATCGCCTGTCCAGCCGTATGTGAGGTAGCGGAACCCGTCCGGCAGCAGGAGCAACGGGAGCCCCGTCGTCATGTCGAGCTTGGCGCTGATGGCACCGTAGGGGCTCACGCCGGCGGTCGAGTTCGGACCGTAGCCCTTGCGCGCCGACAGTTCACCCAGAGAAAGCGCCCACATTGCCCCGGCGCCCATGGCGCCGCGACGCATGAATGTTCGTCGATCGATCAGATGCGGTTCCGCCATCGCGATACTCCTCGGTGGGCCGCCGAGTGGTCGGCGGGATCGCTACGGTAGCGAGCCGGCGTAACGGTGGCCTGACGAGGAAGACAACAAGGTGTAAAAAGCAGCATTCACGATTCAGGGATTCAGAGATTCAGAGATTCAGAGAGCGTTTGGGCAGCCAGCAGATTTCGCGGCTGCCACTAGCCGGCCGGACGTTCATCTCGCTGGCCGCGCTCGCCCCGGGCGTCGCGCTGCCGCCGGCGTCGCTGCTGCCCCGCATCAACGGCGGCCGGCCGCGCACGAACGAGTACCTGTTCGACGGCATCTCGGTGCTTCAGCCGGAGCCGGGGCAGGTGGCGTTCTTTCCAGTGATGGTTCTTGTTCTAGACCGCCGGAGAGACATGCGTGACGGTCGGTCCACAACACGGAGGACACCGAACACACGGAGAGCACGGACACTGAGGGTCTCGCCTCTTGTCACCGTGCCCTCCGTGCCGTCCGTGCACTCCGTGTTTTGGATCGAGGCGCGGCTCGTGACAACTGCAGTAGGTCTTGCCTCATTCACCATGGTTTAGACTAGAATCGAACGATGGTTCTAAAACCGAACGTCCGTTCGATCGAGCGGCAATCGCCGCGGCGGGCGCGGCGGCGGGACGCGCGGCGCGACGACATCCTGCGCGCGGCGGGACGTATGTTCCGGGAACGCGGGTTCGCCGACACCGGCATGCGCGACATCGCCGGCGCCGCCGACCTGTCGGCGGCGAATCTCTACCACTACTTCCGCGGCAAGGACGAAATCCTCTTCTACTGCCAGGACCGCGCGCTCGACCGGATGCTCGCGGCGGTCGCCGCCCGTTCCGGTCCGCGCACCCGGCCCGCGCTCCGGCTGCACGCGGTGCTCACGGCACACGTCCGCACGCTGCTGGACGAGGTCGAGGGCGCCACGGCGCACCTGCAGATCGAATCGCTCCCGCCGGCCCTGCGCGCGCGGATCGTACGGAAGCGCGATCGGTACGAGCACGCCGTGCGCCGTCTGATTGCGGACGGCGTCGGCGCGGGTGAATTCGTCGCGGCCGACCCGGCGCTGGTCACGCGGGCGATGCTCGGCGCGCTCAACTGGACGGTGACGTGGTTCCGCCCGGACGGCCCCCAGGACGCCGAAACCGTGAGCCGCGGCGTGGTCGACTTCCTGCTCCGCGGCATCGTCACCCGATCGGCCGCGCGCGCCGCGCGCGTCCTTCGCTTGTCCAGGCCGGGCCGGCGAACGTCCCCGGACGCGGTGAACTGACATGGCGATCGACACTGACAAATTGCGCCTGACGATGACGGTGAACGGCGAGGCGGTGGACGCCCTCGTTGACACCTACAAGACGCTCCTCGAAGTGCTGCGTGAGGATCTGCAGCTCACGGGCACGAAGCACGGCTGCGAGCTCGGCGAGTGCGGCGCCTGCGCCGTCCTCGTGGACGGCGAGCCGGTGCTCTCCTGCCTGGCGCTGGCGGTCGAGTGTGGCGGCCGGCAGGTCCGCACCGTCGAGGGACTGACGCGCGACGGACGGCTCGATCCGTTGCAGGACGCGTTCGCCGATCTCGGCGCGGCGCAGTGCGGCTACTGCACGCCGGGCATCCTGATGACCGCCCGAGCGCTCCTCGATCGCGAGCCGCATCCTTCCCAACAGCGGATCCGCGAAGCGCTGTCGGGCAATCTCTGCCGCTGCACCGGCTACGCGCAGATTATCGAGGCGGTCGAGCTTGTCTCCAAAAGCCACTACACGGAGAACACCGAGGCCCCGGAGAACACAGAACAAGGCTTGGCAAGATCAACCCAACCCGTCGTGTCCTCCGTGTTACCGGATCGGATCCGGTCATGAAGTCCATCTATCGCACAGTCGGCAAAGCTCGCCGTCGCGTCGATGGCCGGGCGAAGGTCACCGGCCAGACGCGCTTCGCCGACGACATCGTCCTGCCGCGCATGCTGCACGGCCGGCTGCTCCGCTCGCCCCACCCGCACGCGCGCGTGGTCAAGATCGAGACCTCGAAGGCGGCGGCGCACCCCGGCGTGCACCTCGTGCTGACCGGCGAGCACTTTCCGATTCCGTACGGCATCCTGCCGGTGAGCCACGACGAACACGCCCTCTGTCCTGACAAGGTCCGGTTCGTGGGCGATCCGGTCGCGGCCGTCATCGCCCGCGACGAGATCACGGCCGCCGAGGCGATTGCGCTCATCGACGTCGAGTACGAACTGCTGCGTACGATCGCGTCGCCGGAAGACAGCCTCGCCCACCCCGAGCCGCGCATTCACGACTATGGCGACGAGGGCAATATCCACAAGCTCGTCGCGCTCCAGTTCGGCGACGTGGACGCGGCGATCGCCGGCGCGGCGCACGTGTTCGACGACGTGTTCTTCTTCGAGGGGAACACGCACCTCCCGCTCGAGCAGCACTCGGCGGTGGGACTCAAAGATCCGGACGGGAAGCTCGTCGTCTATTCGAGCACGCAGACGCCCCACTACCTGCATCGCGCGCTGGCCAAGGCGCTGGCGATGCCGGCGGCTCACATCCGCGTGATCGCGACGCCCAACGGCGGCGGCTTCGGCGGCAAGAGCGACCCGTTCAACCACGAGGTCGTGGTCGCGAAGGCCGCGATGCTGCTCGATCGGCCAGTGAAGATCACGTTGTCGCGCGAGGAAGTCTTCTACTGCCACCGCGGCCGGCACCCCGTGCTGATGCGATATCGCACCGGGGTGACGGCAGACGGCCGCATCACGGGCATCGATCTGCAGACGCTCCTCGACGGCGGCGCCTATGGATCGTACGGGGCCGCGAGCACGTTCTACACCGGCGCGCTGCAGACGGTGACCTACCAGGTCCCGCGCTACCGCTTCCGCGGCTGCCGCGTGTTCACGAACAAACCGCCGTGCGGGCCGAAGCGCGGGCACGGGACGCCGCAGAGCCGCTTCGGTCAGGAAGTGCAGCTCGACAAGATCGCGGAACGGCTCGCAATCGATCCGGCCGATCTCCGCTTGCGCATCGTCGCGCCGCCGGACTCGTTGACGGCCAACTACCTGCAGGTCCGCACGATCGGACTCGCCGACTGTATTCGACAAGTGACGGAACGATCCGGCTGGCGTGAGAAGCATGGCAAGCTGCCGCACGGCCGAGGTGTGGGCCTGGCGTGCTCCTCGTATCTGTCGGGCGCGGGCCTGCCGATCAACTGGAACGAGTTGCCGCATTCTGGTGTCCAGCTGAAGCTCGACCGCAGCGGCGGCGTCACGGCCTTCTGCGGTGCGACCGAGATTGGCCAGGGATCGGACGACGTGCTCGTCGGGATCGTGGCCGAGATTCTCGGCATCGATCCATTCGATGTTCGCGCCGTCACTGGCGATACGGACCTGACGCCGGTGGATCTCGGGTCCTACTCCAGCCGGGTGACGCTGATGATGGGGAACGCTGCCGTCCAGGCGGCCGAGCGGGCCCGCGAGATCCTCGCGGAGGCGGTGAGCCGAAAGTTGGCGATTCCGAAGGACCGGCTCGTGTTCGCCGCGCGCCGCGTGTTCGACGCTGAAGCGCCGGACACCGGCGTGACGTTTCAGGAAGCCGTCTGTCTCGCGGAGGCCCGGTTCGGAACGGTGGGGACGACCGGGTCGTACACACCGCCGAAATCGCCGGCCCGATTCAAGGGCGGCGGCGTCGGCCCGTCCCCCACGTACTCCTACACCGCCGCCGTCGTCGAGGTGGACGTCGATCCGGAGACGGGCTGGATCGCGGTGCCATACGTGTGGATCGCGCACGACATCGGGCGGGCGCTCAATCCGACGCTCGCGCGCGGCCAGGTGGAAGGCAGCGTCTACATGGGACTCGGCGAGGCGCTGATGGAAGAGCAAGTGTTCCGCCGGCTGCCCGCGCGACTCTCGCACGCGCTCGTGCACAAGTTCCCATCGATCCTCGAATACAAGAGCCCGACGAGCCTCGACATGCCGGAGATCGTGACGGATCTCATCGAACATCCGGATCCGGCCGGACCATTCGGCGCGAAGGAAGTCGGACAGGGACCGCTCCTGCCGATCATGCCGGCCGTGGCCAACGCGGTGTACGACGCGGTCGGCGTCCGGATCGACGAGATCCCGATCACGCCGGACAAGATCGTTCGCGCGCTCGCTGCCAAAGCGTCGGGTAAACCGGCGCGCGTGGGCCCGGCGGCGTTTCCCGCGATCGGCTGGCCGGAGCCGATCCTCGTCACGCCGCCGGATGAAGGCGGCGACGGGCGTGCGTCGAACGCGCCGGTGCGATCGAAACGAAAGGCCGACGCCGGCATCGAGGCGACGGTGACGGCGAAAGCATGACGCGTCTGCCCCGCTTTCGCTTTCGCGCGCCGGCGACGGTCGCCGAGGCGGCGCTTTGGCTCGCCGAATCGCCCGGCGATGCGATGATCGTCGCCGGCGGCACGGATCTCGTGCCGAACATGAAGCGCGGACAGCAGACGCCGAAGACCGTCATCGGCCTGCGGCACATCGCCAGTCTCTCGGCCATCCGCCACAACGGTGGACTGACGATCGGTGCGACCGCGACGCTCACGTCGCTCGTGCGCGACGAGCGGCTGCGCGAGCGCTGCACGGGCTTGTGGCAGGCGGCGATCCAGGTCGCGACGCCGCACCTGCGCAACATGGGCACGATCGGCGGCAACCTCTGTCTCGACACACGCTGTACCTACTACGACCAGACCGAGGAATGGCGCCGGGCGATCGGCTACTGCATGAAGAAGGACGGCAAGACGTGCTGGGTTGCGACCTCCAGCCCGCGCTGTCTCGCGGTGTCCTCGACCGACACGGCGCCGGTGCTGCAGTCGCTCGGCGCGAGCGTGCGCCTCGTCTCAGCCGCCGGCGAACGCTCCGTGACGCTCCTCGATCTCTACGCCAACGACGGCATGCACTACCTCACGCGGCGGCCCGACGAGATCCTCACGGAGATCCACATCCCGGATCAATCCGGCTGGAAGAGCACGTACTGGAAACTCCGGCGCCGCGGTTCGTTCGATTTTCCCGTCGCCGCGGTCGCCGCCGCGATCCGCCAGGACCGGGACGGCGTGGTCGACGACGTGCGCATCGTGCTGGGCGCCGTCGCGTCGCGGCCGATGGCGTCTGCGAAGGCGGAAGGGATCCTCCGCGGGCAGCGGCTGACGGACGAAACCATCGCCGCCGCGGCCGATGCAGCGTACGAGATCGCGAAGCCGATGGACAACACCGACTTCGAGCTCGTCTGGCGCAAGAAAATGATTCGCGCGCTCGCCACCAACGCGCTCCACGAGCTCCGCGGCGACGACCTCCGGCACGAGCGGCTCAAGATTGCGAAACAGGTGATCTAGGAGGGGCCGGCTTTAGCTGGCCTATCGGGACTCCGCGCGAGTTACGGAGCTTTGACGCGGAGAATCTGGTTTCGCTTCTCGCCCTCACCCAGAGTGATGCGCTGCGGCCCGGCCTCGGCAAGGGCCTGCAGAAATGCCGGGTCGAACCATTGGCCGATTTCGACGTCGATCACGGCCGTGATGAAGTACTCGCCGGGGGGCAGGCTGCTGGACCGAAAACTACCGTCCGCGGCCGCCTGCAGGCCGACGACCCGTCGTGATTGGGCCACCCACTGCGAGCGATCCGTCGTAAACACGATGACCCGGTAATCTGACAACGGATCGCCCGTGGACGTCAGGACCGTGCCGGCAATCTCTGTGGCCCGATTGCTGAGTGTGACGACGACGTCCGGCGAGTTGGCCCCGATCTCGACCGGCACATCTGCCGCATCCCGGCCGTCTACCATCGCGGACTTCATCGACCAGCCTCTCGACGGCGCGGCGCCCGCTGCCGTTCCCCACGCGATCTCGACGCGATATCGTCCTGCCGGCACACCGGCAATGGCGAAACGGCCGGAGCCATCGACCGGAACAGGACCCGGGCTGACCGCCACTTCGCCGCTCGGGATCGCGGCCGTGAGTCCGACGCGCAGCGTGCTCAAAAGATCAGTCGCCGGTGTGATTCCCTCGAGCACAACGCGGCCCGTCACGGTCGTCCCCGGCTGTGGCGCCAGCACGAGGTTCGTGACGTCCCGGCCATCGACTGAGATACGCGCCGTCGCCGACAGAAAGCCGGGCGGGCTCGTCGCGTTCGCGTTCGGCTCGGACGGCGATTCGACGAACACGCCCGCGGTGATCACGTAGTCGCCGGTTTGCACGCCTGACAGCGTGAAGGTTCCGTCGCCGTCGTGCGCGAACATCTGCGGCGACGCCGGAGGTGCAACGGCCTCCGGCCCTCTCGGATAAAGCTTCACATCCGAGTGCCGGATTCTGATCCCGGCCGGCAAGTCGAGCCTGACCTGAATCGTCGCGCTGGCTCCGCGCGCATCACCAGGTCCATGCCTCCTCGCTCTTCGCCGGCGGCCACGGTGATGATCGCGGCTTCAGAAGCGCTGCTCGTACCTGGATAGAACGTGCGTGAGAGCACAGTTCGAGTGGGCGGGGCCGGCGCCGGGTTCTGTCCGCGCAGAACAGCTTCCACGTCGCGGTGCAGGATGACCCTGGTCGGCGGTTCGTCGGGACCCCCGATCGCACTGAGCCCACCGAGCAACCGGGAATACCGCTGGGGGACCGTCATGAGCACGTACGCCCCCGGCGGGACCCCGTGGAGACGATAGACGCCACGGTCGTCCGTTCCGCTGACTCCGACGCCGGCCGACACGAGCGTCCGCTCTCCGGTTCGCGCCGCGTAGCCCCACTTCGCGAGAGACACCGTGGCATCGGCGAATGGCTGACCGTCCGGGTTCCTGATGACCCCTGTGATCACCGCGCCACGCGTCAGCCGGATCGTGACATTGTCGAGTTGCTGGTTGTCGCCGAGCGAGACCGCCCTGCCGGCGGATCCAGGTCTTCGCGCGCCGTACTGCGTGTACGGATATCCGGACGCCTCGATGTAGATGACGTAGGCGCCGGCCACCAGTCTGTCGAGCCTGAACCGGCCACCTTCATCGGTGCTGATCTGACTGACGAGTCCCGCGTTTGTGTTCCCCAGCCGTACCCACGCATGAGGAACAGGCTCGCCGGTCTGATCGTCCATGACGACGCCGCTGATCGACGCGCCGCCCGTTGTGGCCTGCGGCCGCGGTTCGCGCGGAGGTAGTTGTTGGGCGGCGAGGAGGACCGGCAGGAGGCTGCAGAACAGGGCGCAAGACAGTCGACGGCCCGTCATCGAACGCCTCGTACCGGCAGGTCGATCTTCTGTTGATCCCCTTCGCGCAGGCTGACACGCTCGGCAACCGCCGCCAAGCGCGTCAGCATCGCGGGATCCGCCCATGCGGCGTCGAGATCCTTCGAGGCGGCGGCGACGACGTAATAGTCTCCGGGGGGCATCAGCAACGAGACAAACGGAAAACCAGTCATCAGGGCGCGGCGCTGGATTCGCGGTGATCGTTCGCCATAGTCGGTCCAGAGGTGTCGATCGACAGGGAAGACGATCACTTCAGCGCCGCGCTGTGGCTCGCCTCGATCGTTCCTCACGTATCCTTGAACCAACGTCAATTGATCCGTGAACACGAGCGCCACGTCGTTCACGTCGGTCGATCCAACCTCGAACGGGATCGCCGAGACGTCGCGGCCTCCGAGAGTCGCGGATCTCAGGACCCACCCGCTCTCCTGGCTCACGCGGATCACGTAGCGGCCTGGAACGACACCGGTCATGGTGAACAGCGTGTTGCTTGTGACGGTGGCCCGGCGCTGGCTCCCCGGCGTTTGAGCCCCATCTGCCCGTTCGATCTCGATCGTCAGTGGAAATCGCCCTCGTGTCGTGCCAGGGAGCGGCGACGCGCCGTCGAATTCGAGACGGCCACTCACCTGCACACCGGGCCGGAGATCGATCGTCACATCGGCGATGTCGGATGCGCCGACGGCAAGAGCTACTTCTGCCCACCACCTGGGTTCCGGCGCGCGAGGTGAAGACGGCACCTGCGCCTGGTTCGACAGATTGAACGAAGTGGTGATTTGACCGAGCGGCGTCTGCGTTTGAATGACGGTGTCCGGAGGTCGCGGGGAATCCGACGGCGTGGGCGGAGTCTTCAATGCCCGCAGGACGTATGTTCCGGTCGGCACTGAGTCGAAGGCGAACGTCCCGTCGGGGCGTGTCGTGATCGACTGCGCGGCGGGGAGTCCACCACCGATGCTTCGCTCAGGCCGCAATTGCACGACGGTCCCGGCAAAACTCTCGACGCCTTGCACAGCACCGCTGACGCGGACGGCAGGCACGGCGACGACGCGAAAGTCGACGCCGGAGAGCGCCTGACCGGCGGCGATCCTCACGAACTCCAGCGTTCCGTCGGCGGACGGCGACGGAGAGAGGGCCGTCGGATAGACGAAGGCTTGCCTCCCGGACCCTGTTCCCGAAACCGGCAGGATGAACGCCGGCGAGCTCCGCCGAAACGCGAACACGTACTCGCCAGGAACAAGATCGAACAGCCGGTACTCGCCGCGATCGTTGGTCTGGCCGCCGTGCACGGATACAGCTTCAAGTTGAGGATGGCCGGCCCGGACGGAACGAACGAATACGCCCACAGAGGCGCCCGCGATCGGGGCGCCGGTTTCGTTCGTCACCGTGCCGCTGACGGACGCGAACTTCCAGAGCCGGATTGAAAGATCGGTCCGGCGGGCACCGCTTTCCAGCGACAGAGAGTCGCCACCCCCCGACGGCTGGTCTTGCCCGAATGCGCCCTCGGCATAGCCGTCTTTCTGAGCCCGGATCCAGAACTGGCCCGCGGGCAGTTCGATGAAGAAGAAGTCGCCGTGTTCATCAGTGATCACACGGCGCACTGGCGCGCTGGCGCCCGTACGCGCCATCCACTCTGACGGACCGCTCAGCGTGACGATCGCGCCGGCGACAGGTGCACTCGCGCTGTCGACGGTGCGGCCGACGATGATTCCGGTCTCAGCCGTGACCGGCCGAGGCGGCGTTTGGCTAGCAGGCGCGGCGACGATCAGACCGCAGCCCAGAAGGGTCGCGATGCCTTTCGTCCACATGGAGGAAATAGACCCCGCTCACGGCCGTCTGGCCGGTTATCCGCCGGCCGGCGGAAGCGGCTCAGGCGCGGCCGGACGGAATCGGCAGCGCGAGGACGGCCTGCGACTTCGCACCGGGAATCCGCGGCCGGTCCTCCGGCGAGCCCGGCGCCTCATCGATCGACAGCATCGTGTTCGCGCCGCTGTGGCTGCCGCTCGACGGCATCGGCCCGGCGCGACGCCGCCAGAGAATCAGCGCGATCGCGAACGGGATCGCGAGCGCGAGACCGAGGCCCACCGACTGGCCAATCTGCGGGATATCAAGCGCCGTGGCGAGCGCAACAACCACCAGCCCGAGACCGCCGACGCCGGCGACCCTGATGTGCGCCATGTTGATGATGTCAGTTGGGGCACTGGCGCCGAACACGTCCGACGCGTCCGGTCCGCTGCGGGACCGCTTGATTCTCGAGAAGAGCACGGCGAACCCGATGCCGCCGACGAGCCCGGAGAGCACCACCATGAGAATCGCGGCCATGCGCCACCTCCGTTGAAGCTGATTGTGTGTCTTCGATGGTAGCAGAGTCTGCGACGGGGCCCAGGGGCCATGGCCCCACCCCCACGCCTCGGGCTGCGGCCCGCGCTTCGCTTCGGCGGGCCGCAGGCGTCACTTCCCTTAGTGGGCGTGGGGCCCCACCCCCACGCCCTCGGGCTGCGGCCCGCGCTTCGCTTCGGCGGGCCGCAGGCGTCACTTCCCGATTGCGTACAACACGTCGTCGGATCGAATGAACAACCGTCCGCCCGCGACTGCCGGTGACGCGAGCTGGCGGGCGGCGAGCTTATTGCGGGAGAGTACGCTAGGCGTGCGGCCCGCTGAGATGACGATCGTCTCGCCGTCCTCACTCACGAGGTACACCTTGCCGTCGGCCGCGATCGGCGAGGCGCTGTAGACGCCGCCGATTCGCTCCTGAAAGACACGCTCTCCTGTTTTCGCATCGACGACGGTCAACACGCCGACGTCGCCGACCATGTAGATCAAGCCGTCGTAGTGGACGAGCGACGAGATGTAGGGCGCGCCAGACGCCACCTTCCAGACGACGTGGCTTGTCGAGATGTCCCCTTTTCCGCCCGGGCGGATGGCCATGAACGGGCTGCTGCGATAGCCGCGGCTGAGATACACCACGCCGTCGTGATGCAACGCCATGGGAATGGGAAAGCGGTTCGCTTCCTCGAAGTGCCACAACCGCGCGCCGGTCGCTGCGTCGTGTCCGCTCACGCCGATGCTCGAGTTGACGACGATCTCCGCCCGGCCTCCGGTTTCGACGACGAGTGGCGTGCTGTAGGAGGTCACGCCGCTGCCGGCGTCCGCCTTCCAACGTAGTGCGCCCGTTTTCGAATCGAGCGCCAGCAGGTACGACGCCTTGTCGTGATAGCACGCGAGCACGAGCATGTCCTTGTAGACCACCGGCGAGCTGGCGTGTCCCCAGTTGATCTCGAAGGGCATGTATTCCTTGCCGAGATGCTTTCGCCAGACGAGCTTGCCGGCGGTGTCGATCGCGGCGATCTGGCCCGTGCCGAACCAGACGTACACGCGCTCGCCGTCGGTCGCCGGACTTGGCGACGCGAGGTTGTGCTTCTCATGCACGGGGTTGAGCGCGCCTTCGGCCTTGAGCTCGTGCTCCCAGGTCTTGCGCCCTGTCGCTCGATCGAAGGCGGTCAGGAGAAACGTGACGTTGCCGTCGCCCTCGGTGGGACCCGCGCCGAGGGGCCGCTCACCGGCATTCAGCGGATCGCTGCCCTGCACGAGCCGCGGGCCCGATCGCGCCACACCGGACCCGACCTGCGACGTGACGAACACCAGGTTGTTCCAGACGATCGGCGACGAGATCCCGAGCCCGCGCAGCGGCGCTTTCCAGGCGACGTTTTCCTGATCGCTCCAGCGCACCGGCAGCCCCTTTTCCGTGGACACGCCGGATGCCGCCGGTCCGCGCCAGGTCGGCCATTGCTGCGCTTGCACGCCAGCGGCGAGCGCAATCAAGAAAGTTCCAGCAAGCAGTGCCTTGCCCATCTTCTGTTCCCTCCCACGCCCTGTGCCCTGTGCGTTCGGCCGTAGGGCGGGTCGAGGTTTGACCCGCCGACGACGCGCGGCTCACACCCCGAGCCGCGCTACTGAAGATCGTACCAGACCCTGTGCCCTCACCTCTGCCCTGTGCCCTGTGCCCTCTGCCCTGCGCCCACCCTCTGCCCTG